>ERZ761574.1529-NODE-1529-length-14741-cov-125.675473_pt1 | contig 14741 bp, 9 predicted proteins | sample MGYA00374950_ERZ761574 | MGnify/ENA primary metagenome ERZ761574 (study PRJEB28895, sample SAMN07631631) | mixed culture metagenome | isolation source: Freshwater growth medium | place: USA: Seattle, Washington | collected 2016-10-03 ... | reverse complement strand
AGGCCGACATAGAACGTGTGCGTCTGCGAGTACCCAGCGGTGAAGGTCGCGCCGTAGTTGACGCCGTTGATCGTCACGTACGCTCCATGCCAGCCGTCCCCCGCAGAGTCTACGAGGACGAGTGTGTGCGAGCCAGGCGTGAGGCACCGTGCGTACGTGTACGTCTGGTAGTCGCCCAGCGTCCCCGAGGTGATTGCGACGCCATCAATCTTGACGCTGATCTCGTTCGCCCAGGTTTGTGTGGTGAGCGTCAAAGGATATGAGCTCCCGCCGGGGCAGCTTGGCGGCGGCGGCGGCGGCGGCGAGGGCGGCGGTGAGGGCGAGGGCGGCGGCGGCGAGGGCGATGGCGGCGGTGGTGAGGGCGGTGGCGGCGGCGTTGGCGGCGTTGGTGAGGGTGGTGGCGGCGATGGCGGCGAGAGTGTCGGCGGCGGGGGTGGCGGCGGCGGATAGTGGGTATGTGGCGTGTGGGGATGGTGCGGATGATGCGGATGGTGCGGATGATGCGGATGGTGGCCGTGAGTGTGCGGATGGTGCGGATGGTGCGGATGGTGGTTGTGAGTGTGCGGATGGTGCGGATGATGCGGATGGTGGCTGTGCGGTGGCGGCTGTGTTGTCGACCGAGTTCCACAATCGTAGCAGTCAGTGCCCAAGGTACAGGCGCTGTACTCATTTCCGGGGCCACCGTCATCGCAATCGCCATCCGAGGCCCAGTTGCACGTATTTGTGCAGTAGGTGTAGGGCGCGTGGCTGTGCGGAGCGTGGCTGTGCGGAGCGTGGCTGTGCGGAATGTGGCCGTGCGGATTGTGGCTGTGCGGTGGCGGCTGTGTTGTCGACCGAGTGCCACAATCGTAGCAGTCGGTGCCCAAGGTACAGGAGCTGTACCAGGCTCCGGGGCCGCCGTCGTCGCATTCGCCATCCCAGGCCCAGTTGCACGTGTTTGAGCAGTAGGTGGTGCCGAAGAGCTCGCGGCGGTCGCGTGCGCTCATGCCCTGCGCGGCGGCGGGGGCGGGGGCGGCGGCGGTGGAGGCCTGCTCAGGTATTCCCACCGTGCCGCTCAGCTGGAGGAGGAGCAGAACAAACGTGAGCATCGAGCGGCCCGATGCGAGTGCGGTCGTCATTCGTATCTGCGCGAGGTGTTAGGTCGGAAGCGTGGCTCGAGCGTGCTGGACGAGTGATGTCGCGAGCGATGGTTCGCGAGCTGCAAGCGAAGCGAGCGCGCGCGCGCGCGCGTGGCGCCTCGCTCGCCTTTTTTTGCGAAAAGCAAGCGTGCAGCCGCTCATTTTCGCTCAGCTGAAGATTCATAACTGACCCCTACATGCCTCGAACACAGGGCTGGTGAGTGGTGTGCCGGCGTGCAGCGTGGTCGTCGCGCCCCCGGAGCCAAAGGTTTCCACAGGACCACGGACCAAGTGAGGCGTGGGAGGAGTCGCGACCTTCTTCATTCACAGCAGACGGGGAGGGACGAGTCAACCATGCCGGCTCGCCATCCGAATGGTTTCGCGAAGAAAAAAAAAACGTTATCGCGACCATCCTGCGTCCTGTGAATTCAAGTCCGTATTCTCTCAACCGGTCATACACTGTGGACTGTGTCCCCCGGCTTCCCCCGGAGCCCGGAGCCCGGTGGCGGTGCTCTTTCGTACCGGTCATACGAAATGGAGAGATATCCAAATCGGGGACCCGTCAAACTTGTCAAAATGGTCGCTGCCGTCAAACTTTCTGCACGGCAGTTTCAATGGTCCAACGCAAGAATATCAACGCACAGTCCACAACAGTCACGCCGAACACCCTCTTTACAGCCGCTTGCGGTTCTCCAGAGGGACCCGAAAGGCAGCGCGATGATGAGTGTCGTCGGCGCGTGGGCAACTGTATGGAGCCTGATCTTACAAGAGCACCAGCCACCAGCCTCGCCTCTCCCAACCTGTCGCCCTTGTCTCCTCTCCGCTGCTCTCCGTGCACCGTCGTGCGGCCCAGCCTCTGCGTGCCGCCGTCGCGGGCATTTGGTGCCGCCGAGCGCCGTGAGGCCGCCGCTGCCACGAGCGCACTCACATCCCCCGCTCGCTCGCTCGCGTCCTCTGCGCTCCGCACCCTGCATTCATAGACGCGCTTGAGCTCACAGACTGCATCCATACAGGCGGCTCCTCCATTCATAGACGCCGCCCGCCATCCTCCATCCATAGACATCCTCCATCCATCGCGCCCAACGCGCGGCTGCTCAGTAGCGGTAGGTGGTTGGCTTGTACGGGCCAGACTTTTTGACGCCAATGTAGTCAGCCTGCTCGGTGGAGAGCTCGGTGAGCACGGCGCCCAGCTGGCCGAGGTGCAGCTTGGCCACCTTCTCGTCGAGCTCTTTGGGCAGCAAGTACACCTTGTTCTGGTAGCGGGACTTGGTCTTGTCCTTGCCCGCCTCGACGTACGCCTTGCGCAGCTCGAGCTGCGCGAGCGTCTGGTTGGTGAACGAGTTGGACATGACGAAGGACGGGTGGCCGGTGGCGCAGCCGAGGTTGAGCAGGCGACCCTCGGCGAGGATGATGACGCCGTGGCCGTCGGGGAAGATGTACTTGTCGCACTGCGGCTTGATGTTCATGCGCGTGGTGGCCTTCGTGAGAAGCTCCATCTGGATCTCATTATCGAAGTGGCCGATGTTGCCCACGATCGCGTTGTTCTTCATCATGGCCATGTGCTCGACGGTGATGATGTCTTTGTTGCCGGTGGTGGTGATGAACACGTCGGCGTTGTGCTTCTTGATGCAGTTCTCGATCGTGTCCACCTGGTAGCCCTCCATGCATGCCTGGAGCGCGCAGATCGGATCGATCTCGGTAATGTACACGACCGCGGCCTGCCCTTTCATCGCCTGGGCCGAGCCCTTGCCGACGTCGCCGAAGCCGCAGATGACGACCTTCTTGCCCGAGAGCATCACGTCGGTCGCGCGCATGATGCCGTCGGGCAGCGAGTGGCGGCAGCCGTACACGTTGTCGAACTTGGACTTGGTCACGCAGTCGTTGACGTTGATCGCGGGGAAGAGGAGCTCGCCCTTGTCCGCCATCACGATCAGGCGGTGCACGCCCGTGGTGGTCTCCTCCGAGACACCCACCATGCGCGCCACCATGCGCGAGAAGCGCGTCTTGTCCTTCTTGATCGAGCCGGCGATCGTGGCGAGCACGCACTTGAACTCGGCATTGTCGGTCGAGGCGGGGTCGGGCAGCGAGCCGTCCTTGGCGAAGGTCTCCTCGAACTTCTTGCCCTCGTGCAGCAGCAGCGTCGCATCGCCACCGTCGTCGACGATCTGGTCCATGCCCTCGCCGTCGGGCCAGTTGAGTGCCTTGTCGGTGCACCACCAGTACTCCTCGAGCGTCTCGCCTTTCCAGGCAAAGACGTTGGCGGTGCCCGCGCGCACGATGGCGGCGGCCGCGTGGTCCTGCGTCGAGAAGATGTTGCACGAGACCCAGCGCACGTCCGCGCCGAGCGTGTTGAGCGTCTCGATGAGCACGCCAGTCTGGATCGTCATGTGGAGCGAGCCCATGATGCGCACGCCCGCGAGCGGCTGCGACGGCCCAAACTCCTTGCGCGCGGCCATCAGGCCCGGCATCTCGAACTCAGCGAGGTCATACTCCTTGCGCCCAAAGTCCGAGAGCGACATGTCCGCGACCTTGAAGTCGCCGGACGCCTCGACGTTCTTCACCCGCTTGGGAGGCACGTTACCCGCGGTGATCGCCATCTGAGCGATCGGCGAGTCAAGAGGCTTCTTGAGGAATCCGAGCGCGTCCAGGATCTGGAAGGTGCGCTCGGAGGCGTTTAGCGAGTAGAAGTGCAGGCCGGGCACCAGTCCACTCGCCACCAGCTTCTTGCACAGGTCGGCCATGTACCCGACCCCCCAAGTGATGAACTCCGCCTTCGACTCGTCGCCCTTGAGCTTCTCGAGCACCGCGTCCATCGCGGGCGGGATGCGTGTCTTACAGAAGCCGCACATGCGCTTGAGGCCAGCGTACGCGTTGAGGGGCATGATGCCCGGGAAGACGGGCACCGTGATCCCCGCCGCGCGGATCTCGCCCATCCAGTGCTTGAACACGTCGAAATCATAAAAGAGCTGCGTGATGATCACGTCGCCGCCCGCCTCGATCTTCTTCTTGAGGTATGCGATCTCGCCCTTCATGTCCTCGTCCGAGCAAACGTACTCCTCGCCCTCGATGTACACGACGCGCATCTTCTCCGTCGCCGAGAGCGGCCGGCCCAGGTTCTTGGCCGGCTTGATCACGTCGGGGTGCCCCTCGGGGTAACCGGACACCTGGAGCGAAAAGTAGTCGCCGTAATGCTCGCGCGTGTACTTGATGAGGTCGAGCGCGCACGCGAAGCCGCCCTCGGTGACCTCCCACTTCTCCTGCCCCTTGGGCGGGTCGCCGCGCAGCGCGACGATGTTGCAGATGCCCGCAGCCTTCGCGCCGTTGAGCCCGAAGTCGCACTTCTCCTTGACCTGGTTAGTGCAGGTCAAATGCATGTTGACCATCACGTCGTGGCGCGCCTGCGACTTGGCCGAGAGGTCGAGGGTGAGTTCCGAAGTGGCACCGCCCGCACCCCAGGTCATGTCCATAAAGAGCGGGTCCTGCGCCGCCATCACCTCGATCGTCTCGTGCAGCTTCTCCACGCCTTCTGGCGTCCTGGGTGGGAAGTACTCGAACGAGATGAACGGCTGCTTCGTCTTGGACGTCCACTCAGCGACCATGTCGCAGATCTTGCCCTTCTTGACCTTCGGAAGGATGCCGCGCTTGTCCTCCTTCATCGCGGCTGGCATCTTGGCTGGCAAGAGGCAGTGCTATAGATTCTGCAACGGGCACCGGGAAGGGCAGGAGAGTGTGAGCGGGACGGCGACGGCCTTGGCCAGCGCCGGCATGCGGCGACCGCCCAGCTGGCCAGTAGGTGCCGAACGTGGCACTCGGGCAACCCACACGCGACTTGGCAGTCCCGTTTGAGCCGCCTCAGCAGCAGCCGCTCCGAAGGACAGTTTTCCTCCTTCGCATTCGCACCTCCACGTTGCTTCGTGGCGATCGGCGATGACGAAACGAGATATGATTTCTTGTGCCAACTTCAAAAAACCCCGAAGCAAGCAAGCAAAGCTCCGCCAGGCCGCCACCCGGGAGACATCGTATGGACACGAGCGCTTGTACACACCAAGATGTTCGCACAGCGCTCGGGAAGCCCGCGGCGCGTCCGCAAAACTTCAATAGGGGCGAAGGTCGTATTCTCCCTATTTTGGGGTGCGTCGCGATCGGTCTTGCACGGCCGCACCTTCGCGCGACCTCAGGCATGTTCGCGCAGACGGAGCCTCTGTCGGCCACGGTGCGCGAGCGAAGCAACCAGACAGTCGCGCTCTTCAAGGACGGCATCGAGGTCCGCCGCTGGGAGCTGCCCAGCGGAGCCCGCCAAACATTGGAGCGCCCTCCACCCCCGATCCGAGGCACACTGCGACACGCCTCGTTGGACATCCTGCTCGCGCCCGGCGCCCGGGCTGTGCGCGACAGCGCAACGGCCGCCGCCCTGCGTACCGGCCACCCGCCCTGGATCGCCGAATACGCGGGCAAGTCTGCGATGAGCAGGCTGATTGATGGCCGCTCATTGTCTCTTGTAGCGCCCGCCGAGGCGCTGCTCATCGGGCAGATCACGGCCGAGCTGCTAGGTCGTGGTCTCCCTGAGGAGCTCGTGCAGCGTGGCGCCGGCAAGAGCGAAGAACTCTACCTTGCCGGTTTCTCCAGTGGCGGCGCCTATGCGGGCGGCGTCGCCTATGCCTGCGTGCTGCACGATGGTCGCAGCGACGCCGCGGACTCGGCCGCAATCTCGGCGGCCAACATGGTGGATGACGCAGCAGACGCCGACCCGGAGGTGGCTGAGATGGTTTCCCGCGGCCAGATTTCGCCCGAGCTGCTCGAGAAGGCGCTCAGCGCCGGTGAGGCTGCCGGCATGGCTGCTGCCGTTGACGGGCCCGAGGGCCTCGGAGGCAGCCACAGCGGGAGGGCCCGCGAGCGCGGCGTGGATGCAGGCGTCAAGGTCTTTCGGACGCCCACTCAGATGCTGATCGACCGCACAATCGCGGAGGCCCTGCGCGAGCGCAACCTTCCCGACGCCCTCGTCAAGGCAGCCAGCGACATGGCTGCAGAGTTGCTGGCCGCGGGCTTCTCGCCGGGCGCCGCGATCGCGGCCGGCATCGCTTCCGCCGAGGGGCTGAACAACGGGCTGAGCAAGGACGGCGCCGGCAAGGCGGCCTTCGCCGCCGCCAAGGCTCTCGATGATTCTGCAGCCAGGGATGAGAACATGGCCACGATGCTTGCGCGCGGCGAGGTGCCGCACGAGGCGCTCCGGCTAGCCCTGCAGGCTGGCCGCGTAACCGGCGCCAAGGAGGCAGCGAACGAGGCGGAGACCCTGAAGCTACGCATCCGCGATCTTGAGCTTAAGGCGATGGCGGGGAAAATGACCGAGGAGGAGCGCGAGAAGCTGAAGGCGTCGCAGGCTACGCTGGCGAAGCTCGAGGAATCGATCCGTAGAGCGTCGCAGGCTACGCTCGAGGGCTCGATACAGGTCAGCAAGCAGGCCACCCGCGAGCGCAAGGGTGCGCCCGTTTATCACCCGGCGCACTTGCCGAGTAACTTGTCGAGCGCCGGTGGAGCCGGACCCGGCAGCCTGCGCACACTCTCCGGTTCTGGGGTGAAGATCTTATCCGGCAAGGAGCTGCAGCAGGCTGAGGCCGAGGTGAAGGCCCTGGAGCTGCGCATCGCCGAACTTGAGCGCAAGGCAGCGGCGGGCGAGGTGACCGAGGAGGAGCTCAAGGAGCTCATTGCGGCACGGGCTACGAAGCTCAAGGAATCGATCCAGATTAGCAAGCAAGGGGGTCAGAAGAGCGAGGGGCAGATACAGGCAGCGGCATTGGCGGCTGAGAAAAAAGCGCGAGAAGCGCGCGAGAAGCGCGCCAAGGCGACGGCCGAGGAGCAGGCCAGGCAGCGCGATCAGCGCGCCAAGGAGGTGGCCAAGGAGGTGGCCGAGCGAACTCAGCGCGAGAAGGCCGAGAAGGCCGAGCAAGCTCAGCGCAAGAAAGCCGAGAAGGCCGAGCAAGCTCAACGCGAGAAGGCCGAGCACGCCAGGCGCGCGATGGCGCTCAACGGCTACGACGTGCGACTGCTCGGCGAGCGCGATGAGGAACTGCGCAAGTGGAGGCTGGAGGGTGCCGATGAGCCGCAGCTCCTTGCCTCCCTCGAAGCCGCGCTGAAGCCGTCCGAGCTCGGCCTCGTGTACGATTCCAAACGCGAGTCGAAGCTTAGTGTCGACGCGTTTAACGACGTGCTGCCCATGTCTGTAATCAACGCTGCGCGTGAGAGGGTCATCCAAGAGCACGTCATCCAGGAGCGGCTGCGCCGCGATGAGATCCTTTATGGCGAAGAGAAGGGCGCTTGCGTCGTGATGTGAGCGGGTGCGCTTCGCGTTCGGCGTTGGCCGTGCACGATGCCGCCGTGTGTGGTCATGCATGAATCGATGCATGAAGTCGAGTTTTCAGCTATAGCTACCCGCCGTGAAGACACCGATGGCGACACGTACAACACAAAGCGAGAGCAAAATGTGCTTCAGCGATCATTTTGCTATCTCCGTAGGAGCGACCGCCTGGGGCGTAGCACATTTTGCTCCGATGCGTTCGTAGCACACACGTAGCACACACGACACGAAGGCGCCACCGCGCCGCTGTTGCGTGCTGCATTTCCCGCCCAAGGACGCCGGAGCTTCTGCCGGCGCCTTCTCCATGGCCGCTCGCGCTCGTTCCGTGCGTGCGTCACATGTGGCCACCGTAGACGAGGATGGACTGGAAGAGGGATTGCGGCGTGGCAAATGAGTGCACCATCTGTTTATAGATGGTCCAGGGTGAGTCGGCGGCGACGTAGTGGACGCCATGCTGCTGACACGCCTCGAGGATGATCTTCTGCGCAGCCGGGTGGTGCGAGAAGTCGAGCTTAGGGAAGAGGTGGTGCACCGTATGGTAGTTGAGCCACAGGTAGATCCACGCCCGATGGAAGGGCAACCCGACCGACCAATCAGCGCACGAGTGGAGCTGCGCCTCGCCCCAATCGCGCGCGCGGTTTCGCTTCTCGACGCGCATACAGTGCTCCGCGTTGTGGTTCATGAGCGCCATCGTGAAGTACCACAGCCCGAGCACGGCCGTCCACGTGTACGAGAGCAGCGCGCCGTGCACAAGCCCCCATCGCGTGAGGTGGAGCGCCACATTGAGAGGAAAGGCGAGCTTCCACAGTCGCCACCGCTCGGTGCCCTTGAGCATGTCGCCCAAGTGCGCCGCGTAGTTGCCCCACAGCCCGAATGTCAGCACGAGCGGGTTGATGTACGGCATCACGCGGCTCTGTATCCAGTGGCGGTGCACCGTCGGGTCGGTGACCAGAAACGGCTCTGTGCCACGAAAGTGGTTGTCCCATGGCGTGTTGGTGTACATGTGGTGCTGGAGCACGTGCTCGCGGTACCAGCTCGTGGACGAGAACCCGATCGTATCGAGCGACAGGTACGCCCAGCCGCGGTACTTGGGCTGATGCACCCAATTGTGCCCAAAGGCGCCGAGAATCGCCGACACGAGACCGAATCCGACCGCGGCCACCAAGCTGCCGGAGAGGAACATGGCGAGCCACGTGAGGCAGTAGGCGCCAAAGGTGGCCCAGAAGAAGACGATGCACTCGCGCGTCGGCCCGCCGCTCGGGCACTTGACCGCGCGCAGGTGCTCCGTCAGCCGGCGGCGCACCGTCGAGTAGAAGGCCTCGTCTCCAAGGAGCTCGGGCAGGCGGTCGATGCCGCCGTCGCCGCCCACGCCGGGCACGACGGCGCCCGCGGGGCGCGAGAGCAGCACATCGGGGGCGGGCACCTCGTACTTGGCGATCGCCGCCCGCGCGTGCGCATAGTTATGGTGGTGCGACTCGAAGGCGTACGTCGAGTCCTCGAACCGGTCACGCGCGAGGCGCACGACTTCGGCGCCGCCCGGGTGGAGCTCGAGGAAGGGCTCGAAGTCGTACCACTTGCCGCCGATCCGCCAGAGCGTCTCCGACGGCGGGTAGAAGTTGACCCCCGATGAGAAGACTGGTGCACGGGGCTGCTCCTTGGCGGCGGCCTCAACCATCCTCGGGGCTACGATGACGCTTTCGGGGGAGGGCTGGCGTTCGTGGCGCCGGATGTCGCGCTCGGAGGACAGCCGCGCGCGGAGGACAGCCGCGTCCACCGCCGCCGCGCGGGCGGGCGGGCGGAGGTATGTGCCCATGAGCACGAGCTTCAAGGGCGAATCAGGGTCTCGTCCGGCGGCGCGCAAAGTCGCGTGAAAAAACTTACTACTATGTACACGAATCCCGAAGTTTCCCAATCTTAAAAGGAGGTTGCATGTGTCACACGTACGACAATTTGACGGCCAATGGTTATTTTCGGCCCCAGTTCCGCGCTGCAAGATCGTGAAACTCGCAAACACGTGCAACATGAAGGCGGTCGTGAAGGAGGCAACGGGCAGCAGCACCGAGAGCGGTGCTCTCATCAGGCATGGCAGAACTTGCGGACGTCGAGGTACGCGTAGCTCTGGTCGTGGCACGTGGTGCCGTGCGTCGCTCGCGCCGACGCGCCGTGCCGCACGCATGCATTGCAGCCGGCTCGAGCTACAGGCCCAGTTCTCATGTGGTTTGCTGCCGCCCTTGCCGCTCCCGCTGATCGCCGCGCTCGCCTCTGCCATCGCAGTTCCCCGAGTCGCTCGAGGAGCGCGTCAAGATGCTCGCTGACGTTGAGGTCAGTGACATCAGCCAGCGCTACCGGATGAATGGCGTGCTCGGATCAGGCGCGCAGGCAACGGTGTACGCGGGCTTGTCAAAGAAGAACCAGCAGAAGGTGGCGATCAAGGTGCTCGACTGTAAGGAGCTCGAGGACGACGAGCTCTTCGACGCGCTGCGCATGGAGATACAGATCCTCAAGCAGATCCGCCACCCTCACGTGGTGAAGCTCCTCGAGGTTGTGAGTGACCCGAATCGCATCTACATCATCCAGGAGTGCCTGAACGGCGGCGAGCTCTTCGAGCAGCTGCTTGCCAAGGGGCCGTTCAAGGAAGACTACGCCCTCGCCATCTTTGCGCAGGTCGCCATCGCCGTCGACTATCTGCACGGTCTCGACATCGTGCACCGCGACCTCAAGGCAGAGAACCTCGTCTTTGGCGCCAAGGGCTCGCCGATGATCAAGATGATCGACTTTGGGGGGGCGAGCACGTGGACGCCCGAGGAGGGCTTGACGGGGCTGGTAGGCACGCCGCAGTACGTTGCGCCCGAGGTGGTGACGGGCTACGGCGAGGGCGGGGTGCCCCCGACGGGCGAGCCTTACGGCAAGGGATGTGACCTGTGGTCGATGGGGGTGCTGCTCTACGTGATGATCTCGAAGACGATGCCCTTCCGCGCCAAGGAGGTCGACCAGCTACTCAAGCAAGTCGTCAAGGGCAAATTTGCCTTCAAGCCGGAGGATCGGTGGAAGAACGTCTCGGAGGATGCCAAGGATCTGATCACGAAGCTCCTGTGTAAAGAGCCCAAGAAGAGACTCACGATCCAGCAGGTGAAGGAGCACCCTTGGGCCAAGGACGCCATCAAGCGATGCGCTGAGAACATGCCCAAGCTCGCCCCGGAGAAGCGCGCCAAGGATTCGGTCGCTGGATTGCTCTTGAGGCCGATGCTCAGCTTCGCTCAGCGGCAGGCCAAGGGCATGCCCTCCTCCACGGTCGAGGCCAAGCCCAAGAACAAGGGCACGTCGCGCGAGCAGCAGTACTGGTACGAGATGGAGATCTCGGCGCCGACGGACGCGCGCCAGGAGGGTGGCGTCAAGTACGACCCGGTGACCGGCAAGTACACGATGGACAATGTGTCTCCGGAGATGCGAGCCATTCTCGAGCAGATTGAGAGGGACAAGGCCGCCAAGGCCGGGGCACCGAGCACCCCGGGGGCTCCCAGCACCCCGGGACGTCCGTCCGGACCACCGCCTTCTCCGAGCGTGGGTGGCACGCCGCCACCGCCTCCCGGCCCGCCGCCGCACATGATCGCGAGGACCTCGTCGCTGCAGCTGCTCACGACGGTGAATGAGGCGGTGCTCGCCACCCACTCAAACGAGACGATGGATACGCTGCTCCTGATGTCGAGCAAAGACGCTGAGATCATGCAGCTCCGCGAGCAGCTTGTAGAGGCGCAGGCGGCGCTGTCGAGCATGGCGGGCGGCAGCGGACATCCGCCACCCGCGCCAGAGACGAAGCAGGCGGAGCTCGACTCAAGTCATGAGGCTCTGCGCGCGATGACCGAGCGTGCCGAGGCGGCGGAAGCGGAGCTCTCCGAGGCCAAGCGGCGGGAGACGAAGCTTCAGGCCAAGCTGAACGCCGTCTCCACACTATACACTGAGGCCGCGCAGCGCGAGGCGGTCCTCAGGATACAGCTCGAGCAAGCAGGCGGTGGCGACTTGCTCCGGGCGATGTATCCTGACTGACGCCAATACCACGTGGCACGCGGCACAGCGCCCGGCACAGCGCCTGGCACAGCGCCTGGCGGGGGCGAGCGAGGGCACGCGGGAGAGGCCCTTCGCGGGCGATGAGCCGAGAGGGGCGCCTCATTTCCAACGGCCGGTGGGGCCGCCCCGTATCTGACTCGCATATTTGTCCCCCGCGCTGGGGGCTGGCCGGGTCGGGTCGGGGGGACGGGGCGTGTGCGAGGTACATGCGAGAGACGTGCGAGATGCTAGGATCGGATGGTGGCGACATCGGGCACTCACAATGCGCGTCTGGCCGTCGCGACGCGATTGCGCGGGTCCATCGCGACTGAGGCGACTTGCCAAATTCGGTCGAAAAAGCATCAGAGAGCCCGGCCCTTTGATGCGGAGAGTCCATCGCCTGGAGCCCTCTCGACGCTCTCGACATGACGCATGACCGGAGGCGACGTAGAGGCGACGGCCAGCGTATGGTAGTGCCTAGTGCGGATCGCGATCGGCAACGGCACTCGGCAGTCGGCACATACGTCGTTCGCTTTCCAGTCCTAGGTCTTTTTAAGAGCGGTTACGGCGATAAGGCCAAAAATCTTCGTCATCCTCCGTGGGACGACGATAAGGATGGGGGTAGAATCCAATAACGTCTTGTGCGTCAGAGTAGCGACCGAAATTGCGACCCCAGGCACCAGGGCGGCGACGAAAGAAATCAGACCATGCCGGACCAGGTTCGTCACCATACCTCATCATGTACTCATCTTCTGCACTTGTCACAGGTGGTGGACGCGGCACACTGTTCTTCCAAACCCTGCTTGGATGATTAAAGGGCAAACCTCTTGAGATGCGCGCGATTAAACGGCGCGTCGCGGCTGGCAAGGACCGCATGCTAATAATGGCATTAATTGCCATTCGCCACCAACCCCTAGCCCTTGTAGATCTGTAGCGCTCATTAAGCGTAGCACCAAAAGGAAACGATACTGGGTCTCCTGTAAGGTCAACGAGAGGAATGAACCCTGTTAGGTTAACCGGGCGCTGCCTACTTTTGCCTATGGTGGGTGCTCTTCTGGGCCAGGGGGTTCTGGGTGGCATTCGTTTGGTTAATTATTGGAAATTTCCAACACTTTTGTGAGATTATGCCCGTGCCACCCTTGTACGATCTCGCGGCTCGTGCGATGACACGAGAACAACACAACGAAGTGCTACCGCGGAGGATAAACATGTACCCGCAGACACATAACGCGTTGTTGGCAATGACCAATCACCGATTGCGAAGGGCGGGGCGACTTGTTATTTTATTACTGCGCGCAATAACGGCAATTCCAAGGTGGTTGATTGGCATTCCTCGTGCTGAATGGCACACACTGCATGAGCTTACACCGACCACGAGTACAGTTGACCTGCTGAGTCGCTTGTACCGGAACGTACGGTATACATTTCTCCCTGGAGTAGGTAGACCTTTCAGCAAGCCCTTTACGTTACTTGATTTAAGCGCACCAAATGCTGTAAATACTTCACGTGTCACCCTTAAATACACATTTCCAGGGACGAACGACTACTTTGAAAAAGACTATGTTATTGACGCGTTCCGACGAATTAGGTTTTATTCACGCTAGCGCCCAACACGACGCAGTAACCTCAATTTCCAAATCCGTTATGAAAATGGCGTCTAATGTACCTTCATTACAAACTCTCGCGTTGCGTGCAATGCGTGAAGAACCACGAGGAATTGTTGGTCACTCGCAAAGGTTACGCCGCGAGCGAGAGTGGTTGGTATCGAGTGGGAATTTGTTTAACATGCCTGGGAATTGGACTGACAGGAACGTTTATGCATTCCTAGGCCCCGGGTATTTGTTTGGGTATCTAGTGAAGAAGATGTTGACGATGCGAGATTATGTCAGAGAAATGCTCCGAGTCTTAGCCGAACAGACACCACCACAGCTCTCTCTTACTCAAGGGGCAAATGGCTGGACGCTCAGTGGAGATAGGGGTTATTATCTGGGCGCCTATGGTGGCCCTAGACTTCGTCGCCCAGAACGTTTTTACGAGCCGACTGGGAGTGATGATCCTAAGCCATTCTGGAAAACGCATTTTTAGATAAGCGCCCAACACGACGCGGTAACCGCCATATGCAGCAAGATGCCATACTGCAGTGTGAAACGTCCACAAAATCCACACGCGAGCTGGTCCGACCGCGGCGCGTCGGTCCGAAACGGCGAGGTCGAGCTCATGATTCGAGGTCGAGGTTCGTCGATATGGACGACCAGTGGACGTTTCAGTGTGAAATCCAAAAACGTCACCCCCTTCGCGACGAAACCTCGACCGACGAAACGACCCCCAAACCCGACCGACCTCGGCCCGTGATAAGTGAGACTGACCCACCTCCCCCTGTGGTGTAGGAGAGATAGAAGACATAGTGTTGTCCTTGAGCAAAGAGGGGTAAGTCGACAAACCCGCGCAACACTACCGCGGCGCTTCGCACGCGTGACCACTCCGAGGAATCACGTTCCACGGAAGATCCCACAGGGAACGCACCGGTACAACGCGACACACACAGGTGAAACGACAAGCGGAATGGGGGGGTTCGGGAAATGTAAAACGACAGATCGGCTGTCGGGGGACACTGTCGGCAGTCACTGTCGACCTCGGCACCGTGAGTCAGTCCCACATATTACGTTACTGAGCTGGGTCGTAGCGGAGCGTATGCACCCTTGAGCATTGCGCGAATGGGGTGCAGTGGCGCAGGTGATTACCGTGTGTAGGGCAGGGCCGTACATAAGGTAGTCCCAATGCGACACCAGTCGGTATAATGTCGACGGCGAGAGAGAAATATTACGGAGCTGGAGACAAACGCCAGTCGTCCTTGCGTTGAACTCAGTAGCAGTTGCCAGGATTCGATATTGAAACAGCAGGGGTTGGCCGAAGCCAGATTGAGAGAATTAGGAGAAGAGGCCGACGCCAGGGAAGTATGCGCGGATCTCAGGTTCGTCAGGTGCCGGTAAAGCCGAGCCACGGTCGTCTACTGTACGGATTGATGTGCTTTGCAGGCGCGTTGTGGCTGGACTCTGATACGTCAATAAGGTCGATAAGATTGGCTTCGATACGGCCGCGACCGCGCCTGTGTCGTGATCTGTCAGGTTGGCTCGATAAGTACACGACCGCGCCGGTGGTCGTGATCTGTAGTAGATTGGCTCGATAAGTACACGACCGCGCCGGTGGTCGTGATCTGTAGTAGATTG
>ERZ761574.1527-NODE-1527-length-14748-cov-72.631321_pt1 | contig 14748 bp, 19 predicted proteins | sample MGYA00374950_ERZ761574 | MGnify/ENA primary metagenome ERZ761574 (study PRJEB28895, sample SAMN07631631) | mixed culture metagenome | isolation source: Freshwater growth medium | place: USA: Seattle, Washington | collected 2016-10-03 ... | reverse complement strand
GGGGGGGGGGGGGGGGGGGGGGGGGGGGGGGGGGGAAACATGTGGTGCAGGGCGATCAGGGGGCGATCGAGGGGCGATGGGGGGGGGCGATGGGGGGGGCGATCGGGGGGGCGATCGGGGGGGCCGTTGAGCGTCTCGTACCCGCCTTGCGCCACCACGTTCCCCGTGTCCATGAGCACGATGTGGTCGGCATGGGCCAAGTACTGCGTCTGATGTGTCACGAGGACACGCGTGGCGCGCCCGAGCAGCCCCCGAGAGCTAAGCACCTGATGAGGGAGGCACTCAAAGTTGTCATCAGAGGCCATCAGCGGCAATCAGTGGCCATCGGTGGAAACAGCGGCCATCAGAGGCACTCAGAGGCCATCAGAGGCCATCAGAGGCACTCAGAGGCCATCAGAGGCCATCAGTGGCCATCAGAGGCACTCAGAGGCCATCAGAGGCACTCAGAGGCCATCAGAGGCCATCAGTGGCAAAGAGACGTACATGCTTGAAGATGTGCTTGCCCACGTGCGCATCGACGGCGGATAGAGGGTCGTCGAGGAGCAGTACGTCCGAGTGCGCGTAGCAGGCCCGTGCGAGCGCGACACGCGCCTTTTGGCCTCCGGACAGGTTGATGCCCTTTTCGCCAATCTCGGTCATATCTCCGCCCGGGAGATGCTTGAGATCGGGGAGCAGCGCGCATGCAAAGAGCACCTGCTGGTAACGGCGTTCGTCCATCGGCGCGCCCAGAAGAATGTTGCCGCGCACCGTCTCGTTCAGAATGAACGCGGTCTGCGCAAAGTAACCGACACGCCCCTGCAGCTGCACATAGCTGCCGGGCGTCGTGGCGGGCACCTCGCCGAGCAGCGCGGAGAGCAGTGAGGATTTGCCTGAGCCGACCGAGCCCGCAATCATCGTGAGCTGCCCTTGGACGAACTCGAGGTCCAGGTCGCGCAGAGTTGGCGCGGTGGGGGGCGGGGCGGCGGGGGCGGACACGGCGTGGGGCGAGGGTGCGGTGGGGGGAGGTGCGGCGGCAGGCGATGAAGGGGCCTCCTCGGCACTGGACGAATCCGGCGCCGTCTTGGGCGCCGGCTCGGGCGCCGCCTTGCCAAACCACCCCCGACCCCGCCCCCCCTTGGCCCTTCCCTCCGCGGGAGCGCCGCCCCCCTTGTTGGGCGCCTCCTCGGCGGCGCCCGCGCCCAAGACGGCGCCCTTCCCGCGCCCGCCTTTGGTCTTGGCGCTCCCGCCTTTGCCCTTGCCTTTGCCCGAGATCGGCACCTGTGGGGAGAGGCGAGAGGGCGTCGTGGTGAGCACTTGCATGCAGCGACACTCGAGCCCGAGATCGGTACGAGATCGGTACCTCGGGAGGCTGCCAACGGAACGACCCCCTGATGAGGGAGGCAATCAGCATGCAATCAAGCCCGAGATCGGTACCTCGGGAGGCTGCCAACGGAACGACCCCTGCACCCTTGCCGCCAGGTGGGCCGCCAAGGGTGGTGGCGCCGTCGCGGGCGCCTTGCCGGCGGTGGCAGCGTTTGGTGAATGGCTTCTTGACGCTTCCTTATCCGGGAGTGTTGCCGCTTCCAAGTCCACTTCCTTGTTGAGATTGAGCTCGGCTTCCTTATTAGGGATGGGCGCGCCATCGCCCACCTCGCCATGGCTCGCGAGATTGCTCTCGAGATGCGTCCCTTCGCGCGCGGAGATGATTGCCTCTGCAATCGTGGGTGTCTCAGGCACCTCCTCGTGTGGCTCGACGATGCTGAGCATCAGCAGTGCGCCGCCGCCGCGCCCCTTGGCGCCGAACTGGGCGCCGTCTTGGGCGCCGACGCTCCCGTCGTCCTTATCGGCGGCGGCGGCGGCGGCGGCAGCGGCCCGCTCTCCGCGTTCCAGGGTCTCTGGCGGCAGCTCGGGGTTGACAAGGAACTTGGTAATGCGCTCGAGAGACACCTGAGGAGGCCACCAAATCCGAGCGCATTAATGACTGATGAGGCCACCAATCAGGAGGCCACCAAATCCGAGCGCATTCATGACTGATGAGGCCACCAATCTGAGCGGGCACTTAGAGGCCATCAAGAGGAGGCAATCAGAGGAGGCCATCAAGAGGCAATCAAGATGCCATGAAGAGGCAATCAAGAGGCCATCAAGCGGCACGCACCATGAGATTGGCCAGCTGAGCGAGGAGCATCGGGAAGAAGGCGAGAGGGAAGCGCAGCATGCCTAGCAGCGAGAGGGCCGGTAGGATGATCGAGGCCGTGAGCTCGTTGCCGGTCGCGCCGTAGACCATGAAGGTTGCCACGGTCACAGCGAGCGGCTGGATCAGCATCACGGACGACATCATGGACGAAACCATCCTAGTGCGACGGATGATGGCAAGCTCTTTCTCGCGCACCTGCGTCGCGCAATCAGGCGCAATCAGGGAGGCGATCAGGGACGGATGACGGCAAGCTCCTTGTCAAGCTCCTTGTCAAGCTCCTTGTCAAGCTCCTTGTCATGCGACGCGGCGCGCGCACGTGCGTCGTGCGTGCGTCGTGCGTGCGTGCGTACCGCGTCAATGCGCTTCTGCATGGCCGTCTCCCATGCACACATCTTGATGACACGGATGCCCTGCACGAGCTCGTTGATGAGCTTCACACGCTCATCTGTGAACTTGAGCTGCTCCTTGCGCAGCGAGAAGAAGAGCATGGCGACCTTGGCCATGATCGGGACCTGCATGCAATGAGGGGCATGCAATGAGGGCAAGTGGGAGCATTGGGACCATCCAGGCAATTATTCAGGCACAATTATTCAGGCACAATTATTCAGGCAATTAGGGTAATTAGGGGCATGCTCGGGGCCTGCAGGTGGCGAGGACGACGGCACAGGTGTGCTGCCCTGGGGAGGGGCGATGGGTATGAATGACGGGCCCTGGGAAGGGTCGCTCAGAGAGAGAGAGGCCATTGCAGTGCCCGCGAGGTGGGCGGGTCCAAATGAGGGAGGCAATCAGCATGCAATCCGAGAGGCACTGACCGTGATAAACATCACGCCGAGCCCCGCGAGGAAGGCGGGCCCGATGAGGAGTCCGAGCCAGATGAAGGTGATGATGATCTGGAGTGGCGCGAGCCAGACCGAGTTGAACATGGGCGCCAGCATCACGAAGAACTGCGCGTCGTTCGCCATCAGATTCTGGATCTGGCCCGTGTTCGAGTCGCCAATGCCGGCGAGGCGCAGGCACTTGCGATAGATCTGGCCGATGAGGACGGAGCGAGCCCGCAGGGCAATGCGCATCATGAGGTACTGCGAGTGCGTCAGGAAGAGCGACTCGAACAGCTTCGCCACCACCAGGATCGCCGCGAGAGAGTAGCCCCAGTACACGTATGGGAAACGGCACGCCTCCGGGATCGAGTTGACAAACTCGGGCGTCACGTTGGTGAGCCGCGTGCTCTCGGCGCGCGCGCACGTCTCGACCGTCTCGATCATACTCGTCATCTGCCCGATAATGATCGGCCCGACGAAGCCGAGCAGCCCCTGCAGGAGGAAGAGCACCGCCGCCGGGAGCCAGAGCGATTTGATGAGCGGGAGGATCGCGGCCCGGATGTTCGCCGGCCTGGGCCCTTTGGGCTTCTTGCCCTTCTTTGGCGGCTTGGGCGGGTTGGCCGCGTGCGCGGCCTTGTCCGCCTCCGCACGCGCCTGCTCCTTTTGCCACAGCGCCTCGAACTGCGCGCTGATGTCGACGTGCTCATCCGGACTCGCGAGCAGGTCGTCGGGCTCCAGGCGCCGCCGGACGGATTTGCTCATGAGGCTGCTGGCATTCGTGAAAAAGAGGCTGAAGCCGGCCGTCGGTCGCTCGTCGCCTGAGGACAAGCCTTCAGCTCGCATTTCGTGCGGCGCGCGGCGTCTCCTTCGCGGACAACTTGGGGAGCACGGACGCGAGAAATGGGCAACTTCGAGGAAAATCCCTAAGTTCACACATATTCACAGCCCTCAGAATCTTTGACAGTACCCACGCGATGCGGCATGCGGCTACACGTGAGTCCTATTAGAGTCCAATGGTTTCCAATGGTGTTTATAATGGGATAATGGAGAAGAGAATTGTAAGTGCCTAAGAATTTACAAGTACGAATACTGGCAGTAGAATACTCGAAAGATCGGGGTGGGTACGTGGGTGGGCGGAGGAGTAGAGGAGGAGTCTCGTAAAGTGGGTGCGTCCGGTCATTGTCTGATCTGTAATATTAATTAGCAGATCAGATCGGCTGGCCGGCGACTCTCGAGCGGGTGCGTCATGCCGTGCTTTTTCGAGATCTGGATCTCCTTTTTCGAGATCGAGATCTCGCATTCGGCAGCAATCTTCATGAGTTCGGACGCCAGTGCCTGCTCGGCAGCGCAGACCACATTGGACCATCGGCGGATCTCAAACTCCGCTCTCCAGCACGGCGGCGACAGGGGCGCCAGGCAGCCGAAATTGCCTTGCCAGAAGCACGTGTAACTCACCTGCATGCATCGCAATCAGTGGCAATCAGAGGTGCCTTTTCAGTGATTGCAACCAGTGAAAGAAGGACGCGTGTCTCTCACCTGATGGAGCCCCTCGATGGTCGCAGCAAGGGAGCCCATATTCCACATACCGACCCCGTGGTACTCGAACTCGAGTACGCGCACCGAGCGAGTACGAAGCACGTCCATCAGGCTCTCGATGGCGACGCCGTCGTGCCCCTCGGTGTCGATGGAGACCAGATCCGCACGCTGGATGCCTGAGGGACCCTCCGTGCATGCCTCCGTAATGTTCCCACAGCGGGGATTTCTCCCACAGGGGGCGAGGGCTGGGCCACTTGTCCTAAGACCATGTTCGCCTCTGCCCCCATCCCCGCTACCTCGTCACTCACAGGAACGAGCACAGTGCCACTGACGTTACTCGCCGCAGCATGCACCAGGTAGGCTGGCACGCCAAAGCGCGCCAAGGCCCAGGATAGCCACGCGACGTTGGGCCTCATCAGCTCAATTGCATGCACCACTACGCGGGCGCTCATGCCACGCACCCCGATGCGGTCGCGGCACGCGCAGCACATGCCGCACAGTTCGTCACATTGTGAGCGGCGAGGTATTCGGGCATCGAGTTGTACCTGATAAGGGACGCAATCATATGTAATCAAGAAGTACTCAGTGGCCATCAGTAGAGGTACTCGGGCATCGAATGGTACCAGTCTTGTGGGCTGAACGTCGCATTGCCAAACCTGCCAACGATGGAGGCGATGCCGAAGCCCTTGTTGGCGCCGACATTCACAAAGGTGAACGGCTGACTCGGATGCGCGAGCAGCGGGGTCAGACGATCAAGCCACATGGACGAAGGACAGTGGCTGGTCTCGGCGATCCTCATGGCACGCTTTGGTGCCGATCACTGGCCGTGCGCTAAGCTGTAAGGCAGTTTCCAGGAAGCTCCTTGATAGCGTGAGCGGAAGCCGGTGACCGAACTCTCCAGCGCATGGAGATCACAGTCTGCAAACCAGGAGCAGTCATGGTGCTCAAGGCTGACTGAAATGTACATGCATCTCCGGCAGGACTGGCACAGCCGTGCACACGTGTCCTCTGCCACGCTCCAATTGGCACTGGATGCGTCAGACAGCCGCCATGCGCCGTTCGGGTCCGACTCACAGCGGCCGCCGAAATCTGTCGTGCCACAGTAGCCTTGATGCCAATTTGCCGTGGAAAAGAGGCTGAAGCCGGCCGTTGGTCGCTCGTCGCCTGAGGACCAGCCTTCCGATCGCATCGTCGCCGTCGCGGGCAGACTGATGGTCGCGTGGATGCAGCGCCTCGAAGAAAAACGCAAAACGCAAATTCTTCTATGGAAACGGAAAGTCGATTCTTTATTGACGAATCTTTGCCGGAACTTGTCTACGACTTGGAAACTTCTGAAGGCCCCTCGACCGATGCATCATGCAATTCATGCGACGCGACGATCGGATGTACTTGGACAGTTTTTGACTTTTAAAGGTCGCAATAATTTATGCCGCGAAAACACGAGGACAGTGGACACCCGATCGTGCGATTCCCACTTGAAATCACATCGTAATCCCACCTACTCGACCCCTACAGAGCGCACCCGAGCCCGTCCGGACGGCACCCAACGCTAACCCAACGCCATGCCGATGCCAACCGGCTCGTCGAGGCCCTGATCGCACTGGCCACTGCAGAATTCCGCCCCCCCTAGCATTGAAGCCCCTACACGTTCTCCATTCTTCACTCGTCTTTCATGCATTCACGGTTGCACTATGGTCTGTGGCAGTACTGTCGGGTGTAAGCGAGCGTGAGCGAGCGAGGGCCGAGGCCGCACGCCGCTGGCTCACAGGTCGCCTCCCTCTGTCCCTCATTCACAGAGCTCCACTCTCCTTCCACTCTCCATGCCTCACGGTATCCAGATGGCATCTCGTATACGAGATCGTCCATTCTCCCGTACGAGATCGTACGAGATTTCGGCGTCTAGTCGTTGGCGAGCGGCTCATCCCTAATTAGTGGTTTAATTAGTCGTTGGCGAGGATATGCGGCTCATCACTCGGTCGAGAGAACATCTCGGCGCTCATCTCGCTGCGCTCTCGCAGATTCGATCTCGCCTAGGACAGCATCCGGTTGAGGACGCCCGCCATTCGGAGAGCCTCCGCGGGCTCCCCCTTGCAGATCCAGATCTTTCCTTTCTTACAGCCCTTGTTGATGACGCCCACCATTCGGAGGGCCTCCTCGTGCTCCGCGAAGGCACGGCGCGTCGCCTCTGCGTTCGAGCTCGCCGCGATGTACTCCTCCTCGGTCTTGACCTTCTTGACCGCGCTCGGCACGACGCTCGGAGCGATGGGCTCGCTCGGCACGACGCTCGGAGCGATGGGCGCGCTCGGCACGACGCTCGGAGCGAGGGCGACGGGCTCGCCGACGCTGCTTGCGACGACGACCGCCGGGTCGACCACCGCCGAGAGCGAGATGGGCTTGTCGTCGTTGTTGTTCTCGCCAAGGAACTGATTCCACCGACGGTCGCGCGCGGCGGCTGACTCGGTATTCCGCAGCTCCATCTTCCCCTTCTTCTCGCAGTCCGCGCAGTTGTGCAGCTTCAGGTCGATCTCGTCGAGGTCGAGCGCCTTCTTGGCCGTGTTCGGCTTGTTGGGCCCATGCATAGCCTGGGCTCGAAGGATGATCGAGAGGATGGGAGGTCATCAATGGCAATCAGGAGGTCATCAGAGGCAATCAGGAGGTCATCAGTGACAATCGAGAGGTGATCGAGAGGATGGGAGGTCATCAGTTGCAATCAGGAGGTCATCAGAGGCAATCAGGAGGTCATCAGTGACAATCGAGAGGTGATCGAGACGATGGGAGGTCATCAGTGGCAATCAGGAGGTCATCAGTTGCAATCAGGAGGTCATCATTGGCAATCACCTGCTCGTTTGCCCGAATGAATTGGGTCTCGCCATTCGCCTGGATCACAAAGACGCCATTCGGGTCGGCGCGGCATCCCTTGCCCGTGTACGCAATGGACTTGCCCATGTGCTGCGACATGGACGAGACCATGCCCTTGTGCTCAGGCGCCGTCTCGGGCGCCGTCTCCGCCTCGTCGCCTTCCGACGCGAGCGCCAGGGGCGCCTTCTTCGCCGCCGGCTTGGCGACCGGCTTGGCGACCGGCTTGGCGGCGGGGGCGGGGACGGTGAGCTTCGCCGGCCCGACCCCTCCGAGACCGGTGGGCGCGTCCTTCTCGGTGGACTTGGGGCACGTGCCGGTGAGCTGGCAGGGCCGAATGGGGCTGCCGTCCGCATCCGGATGCGTCACCTGTGCGTCGGGGGTCGTCGTCTGATGAAGGAGGCAATTCCTCGACATCGCTCATCGGGCGTTCAGCGAGCAGAGGAGCAAGATACGAACGAGATCGTGCCATCATCAGGGGCCATCATCAGGGGCCAATCAGATTCGTCAAATCAGGGGCCAATCGGATTCGTCACATCAGGGGCCCATCAGATTCGTCACATCAGGGGCCAATCAGATTCGTCACATCAGGGGCCAATCAGATTCGTCACATCAGGGGCCAATCAGATTCGTCACCTCATGGGAAGCGTCCGATCCAAAGAAGCGCGAGATGCCCTTGCCGGTGGCGATGAGGGCCACTCCCTTGCCTTCCATTGGCTCGGTAGTGAGACCGACGAGGGCCAGAGCGTCGCCGAGGCACTTCTCAGCACCCACCTCATCTGATGACAATCATTCAATGACAGAGAGGCAAGCGGAGGCCCTCAGCAGATTGAAAGAAGATTGGACTCAGATTGGACTCAGATTGGAAGCAGATTGGACTCAGATTGGACTCAGATTGGACTCAGAGTGGACTCAGAGGCCATAAGAGGCACTCAAATGCACTCAGATGCACTCAGATGCACGCAGCATACCCTTCCAGCAATTCTCGATCTGGATCGTCTCGGCCTGCGTGCTTGCCTTGGGCACGATCTTAGCCGGCGCGGTCACGTTGGAAAAGAAGGTCGATGTCGCGGTCAAGAACTGCGCACACCGAGCGAGCTCAGAATGAGGTCGGCCCATCAGAGGCCCAGAGGGCCGTCAGAGGGCCATCAGAGGCCAATGAAAAGGCCATCAGAGGGTCATTAGAGGCCATCAGGGGGTCATTGGAGGCCCATCAAGCGCGATGCCTCACCTCGCCGGGCTTACGGACGAAAGTGCAGTCGAACTTGGTGCCCGGCGGGCTGAACCGGTTGAAGACGGAGAACTGCCTGTCGAGCTCGTTGCGGGCGACCTTGACCATCGCAACCTTGGGATGGTTCGCCATCTCCTCGAGGGCCTTCTTCCACTCGGGAAGCGCCTGTGGACGCGGGAGAGGCGGGGCGCCGTGCTGAGCGCGTGCATGCGCGCGCCGGTGTGGGCGCTTGAGTGGGTTCCGAGTCGAGTGTGCGTACCTTGTCGTTGCGCGCCGCCGTGCAGGCGGACGGCTCGTCTTCCTTCATCTCCTGCCACGCCGTGTTGGCGTTGATGAACTGCGGGAACATCTGCAGCGTGACCGTGCACTCCGAGGGCGGGCACACGTCCGCGGGCACGCCCTTGCACACGAGGTCGCGGATGCGGACGAAGTAGACGGCGAGGTTGTAGCGCAGGCCCGAGTACAGCGGGGAGGCGTCTCCGTTGAACTCGGCGGGCGTCAGGCTCACGTGCTTGGTCTTGCTCTGGCTCAGGGTAATGAGTTTGCTGTCAAGCTGATGGTTGGCCGTCATCGTCATCTGCCCCGTGTCGGCGTCGAAGATTGCGTGCGGCATCGTCGCGTCGCACGGCAAGTCGAGCTTGCTCTTGGACCAGAGCGTGTTCGAGAACGAGAAGGGTGTCTCGACGTCGAACACGCACGGGTGCGTGTTGAGCGCCTGCCCGAACTCGGACGTGCCGCTGCCGTGGTCGGACACGAGGACGAGCACCTTTGCTGTGCTCGGCGCCACGGTCGGGGCGGGCTTTGCGGCCACGGCCGCCGGCGCGGGCTTTGCGGCCACGGCCGCCGGCGCGGGCTTTGCGGCCACGGCTGCCGGCGCGGGCTTTGCGGCCACGGCCGCCGGCGCGGGCTTTGCGGTCACGGCTCCCGGGGTGGGCCGTGCGGCCGTTGCGGCCGGTGTGGGCCGTGCGGCCGGTCCGGGTCGGGCAGCCGCAGTCGGTGCGGGCTTTGCGGCACCTCCCGCGGCCACTGCCTGGCACGCAAGAACGCACTGTGAGAGCATATATGCCTTATTAGTAGTGCAGTCGCCCGCCGCCGCCATGTCGTGGCATGAAGGCCTGGCCGCTGAAGCGGCTACCATTGTGGTTGGCTCATTCGGCAAAACCGGCACGCCTAGCAGCAGCGCACCAGAGAGAAAAAGGTACAACATTTTGAACCCAAATATGGGTCGGTCCGCGGGCTCGGTCCCGATTTGGATCGGAACGGTATGAAAATTGACATGCGACATTAATTTTTCAAAAGAATGTACAAGCACCTTGGAGTTTGAGCACCTACCACTCACCTTTGCGAGGATCACAGCACGACGCATTTGCCGCCGTCGCACCGGTCCGCGCCCGACGCGGCGCTTCCGTCGAGGCGCAGCGCCTCGACGAGTGCATCGGCCATCTGCATGCCGCTCAGCGCGGCGCCCTCGACGGAGCCCCCGCGCCCATCGCCCGTGTCCACAAAGTCCCCACAGAAGCCCACGCGCGCGCTCGGCACGAAGGCATGCATGCGGGGCAGCAGCGGCGCTGTGGGGAAAGCGGCGCCCCACCTGTGGAGGTGAGGTCCCCACAGCGGCGATCGGAAGTTGGCGGCCATTCCAAAGGTGTTCGTGAGGCGTGCCTGATGAGGGAGGCAATCAATGGTTTTCTCGAGGCGTGCCTGATGAGGGAGGCAATCAATGGTGTCCTCGAGGCGTGCCTGATGAGGGAGGCAATCAATGGTTTTTTCGAGGCGTGCCTGATGAGGGAGGCAATCAATGGTTTTTTCGAGGCGTGCCTGATGAGGGAGGCAATCAATGGTGTCCTCGAGGCGTGCCTGATGAGGGAGGCAATCAAGGGTGTTGTGAGGCGTGCCTCGGCTGCCCCGACGAGGGAGGCGACGAGCCTCGCCTCCACCAGAGCGTCCGTCTTGGCCCCCGCAAGTCGAGCAGCGGCTGAGGTGGCTCCGTAGACGGCCTCCGACTCGGTGGCGAATGCATGCGTCGAATGGAGCACGACGACGGTTAGGGCGGGCTCGAGGCGCTGCACGCTCACCTGACGAGGGACGCAATCAGACACCATCAGACGCCATCCGATGCCATCAGACGGACACTCAGACGCACTCAGACGCACTCAGACGCACTCAGACACAATCAGACGCAATCAGAAAGCTCATCAGAAAGCTCATCAGAGGGGTTCGAGCCGCTGCATGCACGCACGTGCGAGAGCGTCGCGTCCCCCTCCACTTTGAGCTTCATGAAGGGCATGCGCGCCCACGCCGCCGCCGCAGGCCCCTGAGGCACAACATGACCAATAGTAGCAATCGTCACCAATCAGCGATGCCAGCAGCAGCAATCAGGGAGGCCATCAGTAGCAATCAGCTATGCCATCAGCAGCAATCAGGGAGGCCATCAAGAGGCCATCAACCCACCTCGAATGCCATCAGGCACGCTGTGACGGGGCGCGAGGCGAGCTGCGCGAGCTGCGCGAGCGAAGCGTCCAGAGCCTGATCGGCGAGGCCGCGGGCCGCAAGCACGAGGGGAGGCTCGCCACCTGATGAGGGAGGCAATCATCCTAATGAGGGAGGCAATCATCCTAATGAGGGCCGAGGGGAGGCTCGCCACCGAATGTGACGCTCCAGCGAGGGTGGCCGATGGCTGTGCTGCCGATGACGATCCAGTCGAACTCTCCTAACGCCTGATGAGGGGAAGCAATTAGGGCTGTGATAAGCAATTAGGGGGTATTCTGCCGATGACGATCCAATCGAACTCTCCTGACGCCCGAGGGCGCATCCGTCAGATTCCCTTGCCGTCAGAAGGCAGCCAGAGGGCAGTCAGAGAGCGATCAGAGCGCCATCAGGGCGCCATCAGAGCGCCATCCGATGGCAATCAGATGTTCATCACCTCGCCCGTGCTCGACGAGAGGTCATCAGTGGCAATCAGGAGGTCATCAGTGGCAATCAGGAGTTCATCACCTCGCCCGTGCTCGACGAGAGGTCATCAGTGGCAATCAGGAGGTCATCAGTGGCAATCAGGAGTTCATCACCTCGCCCGTGCTCGACGAGAGCGACCAGACGCCTTCGGGCGTGCGCCTCACTGCACCCACCATCGTGTTGAAGACCGCATCCACGAGTGCGGGCGCGCCCATCGCCGGGTCGCTGCCGCCGCGCACGAGCGCGTCGCACAGGGCGCCCATGCCACGGCTGTCGGAGCAAGTGTAGCGGACCGGCACCACGCCGCTGGCAAGACCACTGGCCTCGGCCACAAACTCGCCCGTCGTTCTGAGCGTGCCGTAGGCGCCCACGCAGCGCGTGAGGATCTGGCTCACCATGAGCGATTCGCACACGTCGGCAAAGCGTGCGCTCCTCACCTCGAAGGCGGGCGCTCCGTGGTCGACGCGCAGCTTGGGCACCTCCCGCGTCCGGCGCGTCGCCGCGCGGCCACCGAGCCCACGGCCCATTTCAAAGAGCGTGAGCGACAGCTGCCTCGCCTCCAAGTGCTTGCGCATGGCGTACACGAGGCTGCACGACGCGACGCCGCCGCCGATGACGGCGACGCGAGCGGGAGGCATGCAAGGGCGCTCCGAGGGCGATTACGAAGTAGTTGACATTAGTATCAGTGATACCTGCCTAATCCGTAAACTTCCCGCTGCTCAAGACAACCCAAACACGAGGGGTTGCTTTAGCAAACTTCCTTGTCGAGGGCGCTGTGACGGCGGATCGCCCAAAAACTCGGCTCTCGGCGGCAACACCATCACCAAATGGGCAACACGAGCCTGTACGGTATGATCTGAATATCATGACCGTCTACATGTACGTGACCCCCGAGGGCGACGGATTGGAATCTCTAAGACGGGTTTTGTTATCATACTACGTAGTAGCTACTAAACCAGAAAGTAGTTTTGATTGTCCGTACTGAACTACATGTGCGTTGGGGGCAGCCTTAGCGCGTTAGCCGCAGCACAAACTCTGGGTATGCGTGGTTGTCGCTGCCAGTTGAGAGCACAAAGATGCTCGGCTTCTGCAACGAATCGACCATGCTCTCAAAGAGTACCGCACCTCCGCCAGGCTTCTTGTCAGGCTGCCTCATGCCCAGCTTGCCAACGCATGACTGACCCACGAGGACACGCACGAGCAGTACCCATTGCGATCCTTCGTTGTCAGGCTTCGCGTACGCCTCATTGAGAGAGTATTCCAGTTGATTTGAAAAGTAGGATCCAACGCCATACATTCCCCGCTCGTTCATGTTGCGATCGAAGCCGTTGGCCACGATAGACTCCAGCGTGTCGCACGAAGTGCCGTGCCAGAGCCAGGTCTCGTTGAGCTGCGCTCTCCCAATGCGTGAGATCAGCGCGTCGCGAGCTGCCTGGTATAGGTTGAAGCGAGCCTCGCTGCGAATGTGCGAGATTGTGAGCAGGCGCGAACGCAGCTGTGGAGGCATCATGCTCCGAACGAAGTCGCACAGCGCCACGTGCCGCTCGATGGGCATTGGCTTGGTCATGTAAAAGAAGATGGGCTTGGGCGTGAACAAGGGAGGCGGCGAAAGGATCTCACCCAGCACATATGGAGCGTGGCCTATACCTTGTGTGGGTATATCTGCCCAGTATAGCGGTGCTTGCCCATAGCTGCCTGGAAACTGACTCAGGCTCGGCAGGTCCTTGTCCACATCAGTCAGTGCATGTCTTTTGAGGTTGCGCACGAAGCCTGTTCGCACATTCTGCTGCGTGCATCGGCTCAGGTCCACATTGTACGCCTGGCCGCGGATTTCGATTCGGAAGTGAAGGACACCCGCCTCCTCGTGGTTTCGGAACGTCTCCTCTGAGGCGGTGTCGAAGAGCTGCCACGCCCCGCTGCCAACAGCACCATCCTCCCACATCCAGAGGTGCGCTGGGCCTGGTTGCGATTGTCCAGGTGCTCTGGAAGTGCTTGCTGCTGTGGGCGATTTTGGAGAACCTGCCACTGCTGGCGTGCTGGCCGCTGCCGCGGCCGCCGCCTTTTCCGCCGCTGCCCTCTCCGCCGCAGCCTTCTCCGCCGCGGCCTTCTCTGCGGCGGCCTTCTCGGCGGCTGAAAGCGGCGGCGTCCAAGCGGTGCACTTGAGCTGCGGCTGCTCAACCCAAGCAGCAGCACCGCCTGCACTCGCCTGCCATGTATAAGCGCTCACGTCGGGCGAAGCTGCAGCTGAGTCTTGTAGATACAGGTGGCCCATATTCACATCACCAAGTGCTGACACACAGCCTATCCAGCGGTCTCCATCGAACGCAATCCAGAGAGTTGCATCGCTCGTGTGCTGAAACGCGGGCCGGCCGTTCACAAGCTTGCTGCGGTCGAGAAGGTAGGTGCCGATGTAGTTGGCCGCTTGGCCAGGCAGTGAGCCGCCCTCGAGCTTGAGTCCAGGCGGCGGCGGCGGCGCCTTCGCGGCTGCGGCCTTCTCGTCGGCTGCTTTCTTGGCCGCCGCCGCCTTCTCAGCTGCGGCCTTTTCCGCTGCGGCCTTCTCGGCCGCCGCCTTCTCAGCTGCGGCCTTCTCAGCTGCGGCCCTCTCCGCCGCGGCCTTCGCAGCGGCGGCTTTCTCCGCTGCTAAGAAGGCAGCAGCGGCCTTCTCAGCGGCTGAAAGCGGCGGCGTCCAAGCGGTGCACTTGAGCTGCGGCGCCTCAACCCAAGCAGCGTCTGCACCGCCCGCGCTCGCCTGCCATGTCTTAGCGCTCACGTCGGGCGAAGCTGCAGCTGAGTCTGTTAGGTTCAGGAAGCCCTCCCACTTACCAAGTGATGACTCAATCTGCCCCATCCACCCAGCTCCAGCGAACGCAATCCATCGAGTTGCATCACCCGTGTGCTGATACGCGGGCCGGCCGTTCACAAGCTTGCCGACGACGAGACGGTACGTGCCCGGGTACTTGGCCGCTTCGCCAGTCAGCGAGCCGCCCTCGAGCTTGAGTCCAGGCGGAGGCGTGCTGACCGCTGCCGGCGTGCTGACCGCACCGTCGGAGGCTTTACGGATTCCGAACATGTCGAGCACAAAGGTGCGCCGCGTCGCTGAGACCGCAACCATCGCTGGCTTGCCATCCTTGCTGCTGCTGCTGCTGCTGCTGCTGCTGCTGCTGCTGCTGCTGCTGCTGCTG
>ERZ761574.1523-NODE-1523-length-14778-cov-75.564831_pt1 | contig 14778 bp, 6 predicted proteins | sample MGYA00374950_ERZ761574 | MGnify/ENA primary metagenome ERZ761574 (study PRJEB28895, sample SAMN07631631) | mixed culture metagenome | isolation source: Freshwater growth medium | place: USA: Seattle, Washington | collected 2016-10-03 ... | reverse complement strand
TCCGAGAGTCCGAAGGTTGAAATTACATTTCCCCCCCTGTAATGTCACACAACCCAACCGTCATCCAGTGCTACGCTTGGGGGGGGTAGGTAGGAAACCGCCCTGCGACTTGCGTTCCGATTCCGAGTTTAGTAACCCCGCGGTGTTTGTCAGCTGTTGTACCGGTACGTCGTGCTCAAGCGAAACAGCGCCGTAGCGGGCTCTCCGCACGCACGACGGCCATGCTGCTTGCTCTCGCTATCTTTCCCGTGTCTTGGGCTGGTTACGTTGTTCCACGATGCGTTGATGCAGCAAGTATGCGCCGTACAGCAGGTGTGCGGGTGTCCGCAGCCACGGATGATGAGCAATGGAATGCCTTTGGCAAATTCAATGCAATGGTGGCATGGACGGGCACGGCAACGGTCATAAATCCACTGACGGCCGAGCCTTCGCAGCAAGTTGCGTATGAACATTTTGTAGCATACGTGCCAGGTACGCCTCGCACCATCAAGACCACCACAACCACTGCGAGTGGTACGCGCTCTGAAGAGACTGTGAACCTTTCAACCAGCGGGCTTGATGTGGACCTTGACGGTTCGTATTCTGCCGAACATCCGGCTGGCCTGACGCTCGCGACGCTCTTGGGCGGCGCCGATTCGGGCTCCGACGGCCGCCATACTTTCGAGCACAGCCTCGCCTGCTCCGACCGAGAGCGCCGTCGCCTGCTCCTCTCCTACGACACGAAGAGTGGGGCGCTCCGGCAGGTATTGCTGCTCGTCGAAGGCCGGCGTGCCGCGGGCGAGACTGCGCTGCCGCCATGCAGTGCGCCACCTTCGACCCTCTTCAGCTTGCTCGGCGTGTGGGCCGGCGATGCATGCATGCGATCGCTGACGCGTACCGATCCCAAAGGTCGGGGCTTTGGCTTCGCCGGCGGTGGCGGCTTCGCAAGCGCTAGCAACAGCAAGAAGCGTGGTGGCGCTCGTGTGGTCTCGGACGTGATCCGTACGGCCGTGTTCAAAGCTCGCCTAAGCTACGCGTGGGATGGTGGCACTGTCGTGGCCCGGCAGATGGAGGCGACCTCTTTTGGGGAGGCATCGACCGCCCCGCCAACGGCGACGATCCGTGGCGTCGGTGAGCTGCGCACGACTAAGGGCAAGTGGTCAGACTATGAGAGCGTCGCCTTCAACGCAGACGCCTCACGCCCAGTGCTGCTGCTGCTGCCTTCGAGCTGCCACGTCCTCGCGCCCACCCGGCTGCCTGCGCGCGACGAGAACGCTCCGGGCGGCGAGGGCTCCGCCTTCGCCTTCTCGACGGAGTTTGGAGTAGTCCTCGATCCTGGCGAGAGCTTTGGCTGGCGAGGGTACCAAGAGGGTGATGAGCCGCCAGAGGGCCAGGCGGACGACGCCATGCGTCTTGTGCGTATCCAACGACTGTATGACGAGAGCGGTAGCTTCGTGAGCGGTACCACGAGCTTGTGCTCTGCTTTGTGAGACGGAGAGAGGAGCGACCTCCAGGCGACCCTGTGGAACGCTGGAACCCCGGTGGACCCTGGGCCGGATCGAGGCCGGATCGAGGGCAGGAGCCGAGGACCCTCGCGGACCGCGCTCCGTTCGGCGCCGGTTGATATCGAAAGAGAGATTAAGGCCCTACGGCAAAGTACGCTCCTGGCTCCACGCAGCCTCGTTTTACACCGCGCGGCACCCGGGCCGACGCCGGGCAGGCGAGCAACCGTACTACGAGCAGCCCGCCGGTGCCGGTGCGCGCTCGACGTGACCCCCGGGGGACGTTATTCGCTAGTTATTCGCACTCGCGCACATTAGACATTGGAGACTGCTCGGTTCACCGTGTTCCGCGCCAAGTTCTTCGCGCTGTCGCGTGTCGGTATTCTCGACGGCGGCGTCTTTGTCAGGGAGCTCCTCGACGCGTCCCCCCAGCCCCACAGCGCACGCGGCGGCGCAGCGCCGGCAGGGCACGACCACCGCTGGCCACGCGTCCAAAAGGCAAACGCGCTTTACCGGAGCATCTCCCTCGCTGCGGCCCCTCGTAGCTGCATGAGGCTCAGATTGTGGCAGTTCAAGCCCTGACGGTCGCACTGGCGCAGCGCGGCCTCGCCGACGCGGTTGCCCCGACCTTCCAGCGCAAGCCCCGCACTATCGGCACTCCCTCGCGACGCGACTCCTCGCACAGGCGCCTGGCAGTTGTCGCCGTCGCAAAAGGTCACGTACTTGCGCCGTGAGCAGTTGGTAAAGGGCCACCAGGGCTCATGCGATGACGTGGCACGCACGCATGCGGCGGCACGGCAGCCGCTCTCAAACTGCGCGCCCGCGTTGCGGTCACCAAGCCAGGTGGTGGCGTCAACGCTGAAGAAACGACGGCCCGTGCCAGAGTCGGTGCCGCTGCTGCTGCTGCCGCCGCCGCCGCTACTGCGCGCACCACCGCCGCCGCCGAGGTTGCGCCCGCCACCATTGCGCCCGCCGCCGCTGCGCCCGCCGCCGCTGCGCCCGCCGCCGCTGGCAACCGCTCGCCCGACTGCACCCATCCGTCGCCCTGCCGTTGGATCTGCTCCGTGGCTCCTCTCGACAAGGGCTCGTTTCGCGCGAAGCAGTTCAAGTAGAAGCCGTGCGTAGGTGTCCACTGGGCCAGGCAGGCACGAGTGCAGACAGTCCTCGTCAAGCGCGCCGGCGCTCTTCGTGAAGCGCGCCATCATGCCGCCCGGCCAGCCCGCAGAAGGCGCCGCAATGTCCACGAAGAGTGCGCCGAACGCCGTCGCCAGCCACTGGAGGAGAAGGTTGATCCGGGGCATGGCCTGCCAGCGCGGCGAGTACTTGTTGCGACGGCTGTGCTGCGCAAGCGCGGCAAGGGCGTCCGCAAGGCTCAGCGGCTGCATGCCGAGTCGTGAGCAGCCGGGCACTGGGATCGAGACGCCCATGATCGCTACGCTCGAGGGTGCATGGCCCCACGCTGTGCGCGCGCGCATCAGGTGGCTCAACGTGTGGTTGAGAGAGCTCGTGAAGAAGCCGTATGCGTCGGGCCAGCCGGTGACAGATACCGCCTCGATCGTTGCCGGGAAGTGGTGGCCAGTCTGCAGCACGAGGTAGTCAGCATCACGCACCGCGCGCTGCACGTACCCGTCTGCCTTGAGCAGCTTGTCGCACTCCCGCGCGCGGTTGAACTCAGAGCGGTGCGTGCTCCAGAGCAGCAAGTCGTTTCGCACGAAGACGAGGCGCGTGGCACCGCTGCATGCGGACGCACTCAGGTCGGAGATCGCGGATGTGTGCCGCGAGTTGCGCCCAAAGCGCCCGCCGAGCTGCATCACGAGCGACAGGAAGAGCTGGCCAGCGGTCGAGTCGCCGGCGACAACCACCTGCTTGCCCTCGAGCACTGCGCATGCGTGCGCCACGTCGAAGCGCGGCAGCTCGCACGCGTCCGCCTCCCACTCGTACAGCGGCCGCGGCCCAAGCCCAAGGTTCGCCATCACATCGTCGCACAGGCCGTAGTGCGACGACGAGGTCGGTGGCGGACCACTAAGCCCGAGCGACGCCCAGAGGCTGTAATTGAGCCGGTAGCCCGGCGGCGAAGACGGGGATCTCGGCACCCAACGCCCGGTCGTGTGCAAGTTGCACGTGCTGCATGCGTCGAAGCAGGATTTCTTCACCATCGTTTGATTTTAATTTCAGCGCAGCAGCCTGACGGCGGCAGCGGAGTGAGAGGAGCGAGACCTTGGCTTTTTGAAGTTGATCTGTGAACTTCCGGTGTGAAAGAGAAAGAGCGCCGTGCGCTCTTCGAGCTATAGGGAGTCCAGAAAGCTAAATGTAAAGCGCTAAAATGATAGTCAATTTCGATGTCGCGTTTTGCGGAATTTGCGAGTTCGTCATTTCTTGAAGAGCCCGATGCGGCGACGTGCGTCGCTCTCGTCGCCGATCCGCCGTCTGGCCAGTCTAGCTGAGAGTCGTTTGTCGAGATCCGTTGCGATCGAGGAGGTGCGATTAAAACCGCCCAATCGCCACTTTGGCGAGCAGCGCGTCCGCCCGTGGCTTGCCGCTGCGCTCGACGCGGCCAACTTCCGTAAGCCGATGGCCGTGCAGGCCATGGCCATGGACCGCATCGCGCACCACGAGGATACGGTCATTCACGCGGCGACCGGATCAGGCAAGACGCTTGCTTACCTCGTGCCGACTCTTTCGCGTCTCGATCCTGGAGTGCCGCTACAACTGCTCGTGCTGGTGCCGTCTCGGGAGCTTGCGGCGCAGGTGGCATACGAGGCCCACCAGCTGCTCAAAGCCAAGTCTCAGCTGCATGTTGCCTTGGTCGTAGGCAACGCCAGCACCGCGCTGCAGATGCAGCAAGACCTTGCCCGCCAGGTGGACGCATGTCGCGCGGAGGTCGTCGTGGCGACGCCTGAAGCCCTCACGCGCGTGCTCACCTTGAACAGCCGCAGCGGTGCCGGCAGGAGCGGCGACAAGGCTACCGGCACCCTTCGCACGGAGCGCACATGGGTTCCGCCGCATGTCGCCGCAAGGGAAGCAGCAGCAGCAGCAGCAGCAGCAGCAGCAGCAGCAGCGGAGGCTGAGGCGAAGGCTGTGGCTGCTGTCGATGATCTCTTTCAAGGATGGCCCGAAGCGTTTCGCGAGCGCGCCAAGCTACGCCTCGAGGCGGAGGCACAGTCCAATGTGCGTGCACTCGAGGCGCTGCAGACGCTGGGTGGCGCGGGTGGCAACGGCAGCAGCCGCGCGGAGGGCGGCAGCGTGGAGGGCGGTAGAAGCTTGGGCGCTGTGTTGGGCGTTGCGGAAGCCGATGCGGCGATTGGCGCGCGGCTGTTGCGAAGTCTGGGCACCAACTTGGATGCTGTCGTGCTGGACGAGGTCGATGCGCTGCTTCCGAAGCCGCTGGTCAAGGAGGGCGTGGGCTACTACCGACAGCGGGATTGGGCGAAGGCGGGGCGGCTCAAGCGGCGTGCGGCGCGTGTGGGAGCCCCGAGCAGCTCGCCTGCCGCGAAGCTGCTCGCGCGCATCCTCGCGACTGCCCTGCGGCTGCGCGACACATCGGCTCGCGCATCGTCCGCGGGGCGGGGCGCGCGTGCGTCGGCGTGGCATGCGCCGGCACGCTCCTGGCGCGCTAGGGACGACGCCCCCAGCCCCCCGGTTCAACTGATCGCCGCCTCCGCCACCGTCGGCCGTTCACTTCTACTGCAGCTCAAAGAGCTCTTTGGGCGCGAAAAGCTGCCGACGGTGGTGGGCGAGAGCGGCGAGGTGCATGAGAAAGAAGGCAGTCCTCGGGGTCAGCGGGGCGCGCTGGGGCGCGCGCTGGCTGCCGGGCACGCGGGGCCTTCGCATGGTGCGCGCGGCGTCGCAAGTGTGAGCGTGCCCGCCACCATCACTCACCGCGTGCTCAGGGTACCCAGTGTGGAAGCGCAGCCCGTGGCTGTCGCGCGCGCCCTGATGGCTCTGCGCCCGCGCGCGTGCTTGGTGGTGCTCTCGCCGGAGGCCTCCGTGACGGCGTGGGCGGCCAAGCTGCGCGCGACGGGCCTTCCAAATGTGGAACTCCTCCACGAGGCGCTCGGCTTTTCGAGCCGTCGTCTGCCACAAGCTGCCGACGGGGACGGCGCTGTGGCGAGCGCGAGCGCCGTGACGGGCGCGAGAGCGGCGCCCCCGGCTGCGGGCTTGTCAACGGCCCGGCTGCTGGAGGCGGTCGGCCGTGTCCGCAGGGCGCCGTTAGGAGAGGCGCCGTTGTGGGCGCCGCCAGGAGAGGCGCCGTTGCCGCGGCGTGAACGGGCGACACGCGGCGCGGCGGCGGCGGAGACGCAAGCTGAGAGTGGCGCGCTCGGCACCAGTGCCGGCAGGGCCGGCACGGAGTCGGTAACGAAATCCGCCCATGGCAGGCCGGCAGATGAGGTGGCGGACGCGGTGGCGGCTGAGGTGGCGCCAACAGCGGGCGGTGCATCCGATGCGGCCGCGGCACCGATGCGAGTGCTCTTGACGACGGAACGCTCCGCTCGCGGACTCGACTTGGCCCAAATAGATTGCGTCGTGATGCTCTACGTCCCTCTCACCTCGGATACGTACGTGCATCTTTCTGGCCGCACCGGCCGCGGCGCACAAGGCGTCGCGCTAACAGTGGTCTGTGAAGACGAGGCGAAGAAGCTCGGTCTCTTCTCATCGCAGCTTGGTATCTCCATCCGCCCTGTGCAAGAGAACGCAGAGGGACTCGTCTTTTAGGCCGGATCAGGCTTCATCGGGCGGCAACCAGTTCGGGAACCAGGCACCCGGACCGCGTGGTAACCGCGCACAGCGTGCCGTGCGCGTTTTGTCGTGCGAATCTCCTGCGACACGACGACGACCGGCGTCACTGTCGCAACATCTGTCCTGAATACTCTCCTCTGGAAAACGTAAACCCCCCACGCGAAAGCTTGCAAGCGAAAGCCGAAACCTTATACCCTCAAATTACTACGGCGTACGCCGTACGGGGAACGATGTATACGCGGATTCCGTCGTGCGGTCGACTCGCGCCCGGTCTTCCTCACGACTCTCGTGCTCTCGTCTCTGATTTTTCACGCGCGAGCGCAGACCCAGGGGTCGCGAGGGGTCACGGCATGGGCATGGGCATGGGCCTTCGTTGCCGTATCTTCAATCTTGCGCGGTCACGGCGCCCAACCAGAAACCTGTCCCCACAGCTCGAGCGTCTGACGTCTCTTTCCCGTGCAGCCATGTCATAATGGGGATGAACGTTGATGGTTGCTCTTGATGCGTTCGCCGCGTTCAGTTCGGCCGAAACGGTTCCAGGGCCGCGGTTCACGCGACTTCGCGCGGACGGTCGCAGTCGCGCTTGCGGACGGTTTGCCGGATGGCGGATGCGGATCGGCTACGGATCGGCTCAAGCGTCACCGAAGGGCGGGTGGTAGGGTGTGGGGACTCTCCTTTTGGTGGATGTGCTTCGAGGATGTGCTCTAACTAGCGCCGGCCCTGGCCGTGATGCTGGCGCCCTTGGCCGTGCACGTAGTTGCACGCCTTGACCTCGGCCGCCCCTGCCGCTGCGCTCACCGCCCCTGCTTGCTCCGCTCCTGGCGGCACGCGAATCAGCCCGAGCTCCCAGGCGCCCGCGAGCACGGCTGGCCGCCGCTTGTACTCGTGGCTGAGCCGGGTGGCGTACCGCTGCAGCTCCGAATGCACAGAGCTCCCAGGGGCTCGTGCGCGGTTCTCGTGCAGCCACCAGAGGCGGAAGCCGGAGCGCGTAAAGAGGAGATCGTAAAAGGCGGCCCACTTAATCAGGTCTGCACTCGTGGCCATCTGGAGCGCAAGGTGAAGCTCGACGTAGATGGCGTCGATGCGCCCAACCAGATCGGGCGGCTGCATGGTGGCGAGATGATGGAATGCTTCCCATTCACAGCCCTCGCAATCGACCTTGAGCACGCTGATGCGCCGACCGACGTGGCCAAGCCGGTGCACGATGCGATCCAGGCTGAGCAGCGGGCCGGTGAGGTTGCCGTAGGTGCCCCCGCTGAAGCGGCGCGAATCGTCAGCGCACCCAGCACGCGGCGTACCACCGGACAGGCCCCACGGATGGAATGTCACCCCGAGTTTCACATGGGCCTCGTGCGCAGCGATGTACGCGCCCGTCGGGTCGAAGGAATGGACCTCACAGCCCGATTCCGCCATGCGATCGTCAAACTCCCACTGCATGGCAATGCCAAACGAGTAGACCAAGCACGGCGTCACGGCCGCACGACGCGCTTGCTCATGCGCCTCACACGTCGGCCAAGACTCTTTGCTATTCCTTGGGAGCTTGAGGCACCCGCAGGCGTAGTGAGCGCGCTGTGCCGTGCCGCAGCAAAAGTAACGGCTTGAACGCTTGAACGGCGCAGTGGTTGAGGTGGCCCAGTGATTGGCCCAGCGAGGCCCGCGCTCAGAAACTTGGGGTTGGGTGGATGTGTTGATCACGTCGGGCCACGCCGAAGTGAGCAGAAGGCGAACGAAGTCCAAGGATGCCGAGGTGCTGTTGAGGTTTGCGGGGACGGGCGTGCTGCAATCCGATGGCATGGATCCGCGTCAGAACCACGCTCCGCACACAGGGAGGAGTCCGACGAGTTGAGGAGTCGACTCGTCGATAAAGTTCCATGATTGTCATTTGGAAAAACGTAACTGCAAAGGCATGCCAAGCCCAAGGCAGGCACGCGCGCGCGTCGCGCCGGTCCGGAACCGGGCGCGGGCCTCGGGCTGCACCTGCAGAAGGTGCAGTGAGTGACGGTGAGTTGTGATGGACGTCCGAGCCACGACTCACATCGGCGTCTCGTCTGCTCGTAATTGGAACTACTCGAGAGTCGAGTTTTTACGTCGGTTTTTACGAGTCGAGACGTCCGGTCCCGCGGCGCGAGGTCGTAGGTGCGTCCGAGGAGCGACCACCGGTGCGAGCGGAGAGCCGCGCGGGCTGAGAGACTCGACGCACTTACGAGACTCGACTCTGGACGCGACTCGTCGTTTACGTTTTGAGTGGGTGCCTGCAAACACGATTTACAAGAACCACCTGCACACACTCACTCAGGGCACACGGCTCACAAGAAACGCCTGATAGGTGCGAGCTCAAGACACAGACAGCCTGCGGGCTTGGGTCTCCGACCGGGCTGCTTCGCGCTGCTCCACCCCCAACTGCGTCGCACCGGAGCCGATGATGGTGCCACCCCACCCTCCGCACAGAGCACATGGCTCCCGGACGCGCCCGATTGAGCGAGCTCGAAGCAGCCTGCGGGCTTGGGTCTCCGACCGGGCTGCGCTTTCGATGCTCCTCTCCACTGCGCGACGCTGAAGCCGCCGAAGGCTATGTGCCATCGGCAAGGCCCCCTATCCTGCTCCCCCAACGAGTACGTCGTGCTCAGCCGGCTGGAGCGCGACGGTCGCGCTACGTGCGGCTCGGACCTCACTGGATCTCCGACGAGTCGAGCTGGTCGAGGAGCTGCTTCGAGTACGAGGGCGAGTAGTAGTCGACGATTTCCTTGGGGTAGCAGTCGGTGATCGCGCGCACCATGTCCTTGAGCTGCGAGCCGTCTTCGGGCTGGAGCTCGAGGATCTTCTGGAGGGCGCCCGACATGACGAACGAGCGGCGCGCGGCCACGTCGTGCGGCAGCACCTTGGCGAACTGGTTGACGACATATTTAATGATCTCGTCGGGAGCGTCATGGAGGAGTGGCTCGAGAGCAGGCAGGTGGACGCATTTCTGGATGATGGCCTTGAGCGCACGCTTGGCCTTCGTCTTGAGGTCGTCGGAAGAAGCCTCGTGCAGGTACACGGCGAGCAGCTTCGGCAGCGCGTTCGCGTCCGCGAGCGCCTTGGCGTGATCAGGCGAGTGGCGGCCGATTTGGCCCAGGGACCAGGCGGCAGCCGACTTGATATGGTCTTCCGGCTCGGTAACCACGGCGTTGATGAGGGGCGGGATGCCCTTGGAGACGACGACGGCGAGCGCGAGCGTCTCGGAAAAGGCCGAGATGTAGCCGAGCGTCATGATACCCGGCAGGCGAGCGTTGCCTGACGCCTCGGTGACGTAGTCCACCATCGCGCCGACGCCGCCCGCATTGACGATGAGCTGAGCGAGCTCGGGCGTATGCTTGGCGACCTCGCGGATGCACGTGGCCGCGTTCTTGCGCACGTAGACGTCCATATCCTTGAGCAGGTTGAGGATCTGCGGGAAGATCTCGGCCTCGACGACCACCTCGGCGAGGTCCACCGAGTGCTTGTTGATCTGCGCCAGGCACGAGCACACCTGGCGCTTGAGCTTGGCGTCGGGCGAGATGATGAGCGGAGCGAGGTACGCGACCGCGCCGCCGTCGACGACCGCCTGGGCGAGCTCGGGTGAGTGCTTGCAGATGTCCGAGAGCGCCGAGGCGGCGATGCGCTTCAGGGTGAGCTCGGGTTCCTGGATGCAGAGCACCAGAAGCGGCACCGCGCCGGCATCGACGACCGTCTGCGCGAGCTCGCCGTTGTGGCGCGCGATGTAGCCGAGCGCCCAGGCGGCGGACTCCTTCACCCCCGGGTCGAACTCCTCGAGGCAGCCGACGAGCGCGTCGAGCGCACCCGAGTCGACCACAGCCTGGGCCAGCTGCGGCGAGTGCTTAGCCACGGCACGGAGCACGAAGGCGGCCGCCTTCTTGTAGAAGCGGTTCTGCTCGGACAGGGAGTACACGAGCTGCGGCAGCACTTCGTTGGAGACGACCGCCTCGGCGAGCTCGTCGTTGTAGTTGGCGAGGCGGCCCAGGGCCAGCGCCGACGACTGCTGGATCGACGGCACATTGTCCAGCAGCAGCGGGCGGAGCAGCTGCATGACGCCGGCATTCTGCAGCGCCTCAATGTTCTGGGGGCGCGTCGCAAGCTCGGCGACGGTCTGCACGAAGTTGACGCGCGCCTTTTGGTAGTTCTCGAACACGGCAAGGACCGCGCGCATGGTAACTGCGCGAGTGCGTCGAGGAGGGCTTTCGCAACGTTCAAGTCGTTTTCCACACGAGGACGCCGTGATGGGTTTGCGAAGGGGTTGCAGACGTTTGGCTACGTTGCACCGTCTACATGGGAGCACCGACCCATTTTCGGAAGTGGGTCACGAAGAGGGCCACGAACTTGGCCACGTCAGCGAGAAGGCCTACAAGTAGCCATGCTCTCTTTCTTGATCGCGGCCCTCGGTCTTCGCGACCACGAGTTCCGCAAATGTGGCGACACACCGTTTTGCCAGCAGCACCGCGCTCACGCGCCGGCCGTCGACACGGCGGCATGGAAGGTCGACGTGCCCTCGATCACGGCGACTGGCACTACATGGAGCGCGCGGCTGCTCACTCCCGACGAGGCGCAGCTCTCGCTCATGCTGCAGGTCTCGGTGCTGCGCACAGGCGCCGTGCGCGTCCACGTCGCGGACGATACGAGCGTACCCGTGGACTCCCTCGAGATGGTAGACCCCACCGTCAAGAAGCCTGAGGCGTGGGACGACGAAATGGATGGCATCTGGGACGCGCCAAGGGTGCGGCTCGGCCGCGCCGTCAAGGCTCGCTACGAACCGACGGAGCCGTTTGCGTCCGAAGCGGCGCTCACGCCCGTGGCTTGCACGGAGCTCAACGCGCCGAGGTCGAGGGCCAAGGCCGAGGGCCAGAGCATTATCAAGTGCTCCGCAGACGCGGGGCCCGTGCTCGTGCGCGTCGTGCACGAGCCTTTCAGCGTGCACGTGGTCGATGCGAGCGCGGGCGACTGCACACCAGGTGCTCCTTGCGAGCCCGTGGTGAGCTTCAACGGGCGTCGCCGGCTCCTCTACGAGCCCTTCCGGCAGCTCATCCCAAGCGGCGAGGCAGAGGCCAAGCCTCCCGAACCCTTCAAGTTCAACTCGTTCAGCGACCCGATGCCTTTTGGCTCGGCGTCGGTGGGCGTGGACATCGACTTCCCGCACGCGACGCACGTGTACGGGCTGCCCGAGCGAGCGATGGACCTCGCACTCCCATCCACGCTCGGCACTGAGCCCTACCGCCTCATGAACCTCGACGTGTTCGAGTACCTCCTCGACCACCCGATGGGGCTGTACGGCTCGGTGCCTTTTGTGCAAGCGTCCGGGCCGCGCGGCTCGCAGGGCGTGCTCTGGCTCAATCCCTCGGAGACCTTCGTCGACGTCGGCTGTGCAGCCGGCGGCGCGCACGGCATGGCGCCCGGTGGCGGTAATGCGTGCACGCACTGGTTCAGCGCGTCGGGCGTCATCGATGCGTTCCTCTTCCACGGCGCTTCACCCACTGATGTGACGCGTCAGCACTCGGCGGTCACGGGCGTGACGCCGCTGCCTCCATACTTTGCGCTCGGGTACCACCAGTGCCGTTGGAACTACCGCGACGAGCAGGACGTGCGGCAAGTCCACGAGGCCTTCGAGGAGCATGCACTCCCCTTTGACGTGCTTTGGCTGGACATCGAGCACACGGACGGCAAACGCTACTTCACGTGGGACAAGCTCAAGTTCCCTGATCCGCTCACGATGCAGCGTCAGCTCAAGGCGACCGGACGCAACATGGTCACCATCATCGACCCGCACCTGAAGGCCGATGATGGATATGCTGTCTTCGCCGACGCGAAGACAGCCGGCCTGCTCGTGCTCAAGGAGGACGGCGAGGGCCACTTCGAGGGCGACTGCTGGCCTGGACGCTCCGGATGGATTGACTATCTGCTGCCCGCCGCGCGCGAGTACTGGGCAGGCCAGTTCGCACCGGACAAGTACGCGGGCTCGTCGGCCTCGCTGTACACGTGGAACGACATGAACGAGCCGTCTGTCGAGCGCGGCCCCGAGGTGACCATGCCGATGGCACTTGTCCACCGCGACGGCACGGGGCGCAAGATCGAGCACCGCGAGCTGCACAACCTGTACGGCCAGCTGCAGCACATGGCCACCTTTGCGGGGCAGCGGGCGGCCTACCCGCAGCGTCGTCCATTTGTGCTCACGCGCGCCTTTTTCGCAGGCTCACAGCGCACCGCGGCGGTCTGGACTGGCGACAATAAGGCGTCGTGGGCGCATTTGGCAGCGAGCACGCCCATGCTCCTCAGCCTCTCGCTCGCGGGCATCCCGTTTGTGGGCGCCGACGTCGGCGGCTTCTTCGGCAACCCGACGCCCGCGCTGCTCGTGCGCTGGTACCAGGTCGCAGTCTTTCATCCCTTTTTCCGCGCACACGCCGAGTTCAAGACCAAACGTCGCGAGCCATACCTCTTTGGCGACGAGGTCACTCGTCAGGTGCGCACGGCGCTCGGCCACCGGTACAGCCTGCTGCCATACCTGTACACGCTCTTCGCGCAGCATGCGGCTGATGGCTCTCTCGTGATGCGGCCGCTCTGGTATGAGTTCCCCACAGACCCGCAGCTACGCGGCAATGCGTGGTGGTCAGCCGCTGCGGAGGAGAGGCGCGCGGCGGCCGAGAGCAAGGCGGCCAAGACTGAGGCGGGCGCCGCGGCGGCGGCGCCCACGACGACGCCCACTTCGGACGACGAGCTGAAGCGGCGGTTCCTCGAGCAGGAGAAGGCTCAGGCCGAAGCGGCGGCGGCGGCGGCGGGGGCGGCGGCGGGGGCGGCGGGCGGCCCTCGAGTCTTGGACGAGGAAGCCGTTGAGGAGCCCGTGGACGAGGGGCCGTGCCCGTGCTTCAAGTGCGACGAGTCGCGCTGCTGGAACCCCGAGTGCCTGGTGTGCGGCACCAAGGCGGTATCCGGATGCAACCAGCCGACCGACGCGGGGTGTTACACGAGCGCCGAGGCTGAGTGCTCGTGTAATGCCGACCCGACGCCGCCGCCGGCGTATGCGACGGGCGAGTCGGACGACGACCCTGACCAGGGCGAGGGTCGCGGCTTGGGCGAAGACGATGCCGACGACGCCAAGGGCTTCGACACTCGCGATGAGTACTACCATGGTGCGGTGCGCGAGGGCGCCGGCGAGCAGGACGAGAACTACGAGCAGACTGGCGAGCAGTTCCTCCTCGGGCCGCATATCATGGTTCAGCCGATCACGACGATCAAGCCGATCGCCGACACGCGTGTGTACCTGCCCGCGAGCACCCCGACGGCCGACGCGACCTGGTACGACTTCTACAGCCACGCGAAGCTCGTCAGCACGCCGAGCGCGCGCGTGGTTACCGTGCGCGTGCAAGCGGACCACGTGCCCGCCTTTGTGCGCGGTGGCGCCATCGTGCCCAAGCGAGAGCGCCTCCGTCGCTCTTCACAGGCGACGCACCTCGACCCGTTCACACTCGTCGTCGCGCCCGACGGCGGCGGCGTGGCGGCGGGTACACTCTTCCTGGACGCCTATGATGGATACGAGGACACGACGCTCACCGCCCAGTTCAGCTACGCGAGTGGTCTGGTCAGCGGCACGGTGGCGGCGACGGGCCAGGGCGGCGCTCCGCCTGCTGCCGAGAGCGAGGTCGAACGCATCGTGCTGCTTGGCCAGGCGGGGCCAGCCGACGTGGTCGTGCATAGGAACGGCAAGCTGGTGCCCGGCGTCACCACACTCTACGACGCCGCCGCGGGCATGCTTACCGTGCGCAAGCCGACGGTACGCGTCGGCGAGGCGTGGACGGTGCGCATCAGTGCACCCTAAGCCTCGACCCACAGGTATAGGGACTTTGACTTTGCGAGCTGTGGCAGGGCGGCCGCGCGGACGCTCAGGCAAGGTTTGTGCTCACCACGCAGCGAGGACGCAGGGTGTGCCAGAGTTTGCTAGAAGTGACGAGTAGCGCTCTTGTGTGGGTGACAGATTTGCGTGCCGTTCGATGCCTCTCCCTCCTGGGGAGGGGTTTGTGGTTACACTCTCGCTTCATAAAACTGACATGGAACAAGGGGCTACCATTAGGGGGTAGGTCAGCCCCAATGCTCTCCAGCCCCCTTGCTTGGAACTTACCGGTACCGCCGTGTCGTTCGCGTGAAAGGCGGTTGGGCAGGCACCAGGGGACTTTGTGCGAAGGATGCATGAGGGGCTTGCCTCCTGGAGGGGCCCCGTGCTATACACCTGACCACCTTGCCCTCTGTGGCCGCAGCTAGGGCCCCCCTTTTTTACCCGAGGCACGGCAGTGGGCGACGCTGACTGGGCTTGGACATGAAGAGCACGCCCGATCCTTTTTCAGGGTGCTTGGATCCTTCCGGTGATCAGCGTGCTCACGTTCCGAGTGATCCCGCTCTGATCTCACTCGGGCCGTCAAGGCAAGCGATCCCGTACTGATCTCGCTTTGCCGCCGAAGGTTTTTTGGGGCCCCACGACCTGCACACACGTCCCGGTCCACTTTTTTTCCACCCGCAGAGGCGTGGTTTTGGACCGAGACAC
>ERZ761574.1518-NODE-1518-length-14812-cov-118.115132_pt1 | contig 14812 bp, 11 predicted proteins | sample MGYA00374950_ERZ761574 | MGnify/ENA primary metagenome ERZ761574 (study PRJEB28895, sample SAMN07631631) | mixed culture metagenome | isolation source: Freshwater growth medium | place: USA: Seattle, Washington | collected 2016-10-03 ... | reverse complement strand
GTGGAGGTCATCCCCTCGTAGTGAGGAAGAGCTCAGTGAGCTACCCGAGTGTGTTGTGTGAACGCCTGGTACGGCGCGCGGAGCGCGGCGTGAAGCGCAGGTTCGCGGCATGCACAGAAAGCTCTAAAGAAACGGACAAACAAGGCGAAACAGAAGCGTCCATGCTTTTCAGCAAGACGCGGGCACATGAAGCCATGAACGCCTCTGCCACTGCCAACGCACATTGGCGTCTCACGCTACCCGTCGACCGCCATTCATCGAGCGCGCCGTGCGCTGCTGGTGCCTTCGTATCGCTCATCTCAGGCCCGAGGTACATCAATGGCATTTTATGCTTGGCAAAGTCTCTTGCTAGGGTTGCAAGCGAGTGCCCTTACGTGGTCACTCATGACGATAGACCGAGCATGGCATTGGCCGCTTCGGACGTAGCGCGTATGACGGAGGTCCTCGGACCTTTGAATATCGTGCCCATCACGGCTCTCTTCTCGCGCCTGCCTCACGTGGACCATATGATCAGGCTCAACTTCTCTCAATATGAGTCTTTCAAAGCCGCAGTAGTGCGCACCATCCCTACTCCGACCACAGCCCAAGCGATTCGCGTGCGGGGCCGCCGGCTCTATGACGGCGGCACGTCGGGCGCAGAGTTCTTTGCGACGCATCTGAAGCTCTGGTTCTTTGCGCTGCCGTATGCTCGCGTCATCGCTCTCGATCTCGACATGGTCGTTGTACAGAACATCGACTTTCTCATGGCGTACGACTTTCCTGAGCACGTGGCTGCCGTCGAGGCGTGCGCCGGCTTCTTCAACTCGGGCCTCATGATCATCAAACCGTCACTCTCCGATCTTGGAGCCCTGCTGCGCCTCTCTAAGCATGCCATGCACCTCAGGCGAGCGTGCGAGATCAAGCCCGGAGACCAATCCATTCTCAATTGGAACTTTCGTCACGGGCGCTGGCACAAGCTGCCCATCTCGCTGGCCACGATATTCAAGGGGAAGACCAACGAGACCTGGCGAAAGTACGACCCCGCTGTGCTGCACTTCTCGTCGGAGCCAAAGCCATGGGATGCAAAGCGGGCGCCTGAATCCATGCAGCGCATGTGGCAACACGACTTTGGGTGCTCCTTGGATGCAGTCTCTGCGGCCGCGGTGAAGTCAGACAAGATCGTCGATGGGCGGAGGTTGAGGCTATAGACGAGTAGTTTTTCGCGAGTTGAGACATCAGAGGATTACCGTAGGCTACCCGGCAGGTATGATTCTCTGAACTGAACTGAACTGAACTAAGATTCTTCCTCAAACCGCCGCCGTGTAACTCCTCAAATGCATGCGCAAACAGTGCCCGCAAACAGAGAGCTGCACGAAGAGACGCGGACGCGTCATGCAAGGCGACAACAAGACGCTCGACGCGCTCATCGAGCAGGCCCAACAACTCGCGACAGGCACGATTCGGCACACGACGATTGCGTCTATGTGCGCGGACGTCAATTATTGCACAACATCATTGCGCAACTTGCTCGCGTACGCCAGATGTCACGACTACGGAGTGCGGCACTTGGGCACACGCTTGAGAACATATAGAAAGCCCATGTGGGACAAGATTCCGCTGCTGCTGCACGTGCTGCGCTCGCCGCGCGCTTCTTTTGTGTTCTGGCACGATGCAGACTCGCTCTTCACGAGACCAGACATTTCGCTTGGATCGCTGCACCCAGACTTGCCCACGCAGCAGCTGACACTCTCCAGCGATGGCAGCTGCTGGGTGAATTCGGGCCACATGATGTTGCGCGCGGGCGGCTCCTGGCTGAACACGTTGCTACGAGACACGTGGGATGTGTACCCGCCACCTGAGCCGTCAGGATGGGCCGAGCAGTCTTCGCTCGTCTACTTGCTTGGTGGGCGCCAGCCTCCATGCCGCACGCGCGTGCACCCGAGAGGAGAATGCTGCCGTGTGCCCACGGCCAGCGCCTTGCCTTTTGTGTGCCTTCGGCCGCAGCGCACGATGAACGAGTACCTGCGCGTGTCACGACACGGGTGGGCTCATAACTTCTCGTGGGTCGGGTTGATCTTGCACTTCCCGGGCGGCTCGACAGGCGTCCTGCACAAGAGCTCTGCGATTCGTGAGTATGAAAAGCAGGTGGCCGCGCGCTGGCAGCAGCCAAAGCCTCTGGATGCTCGTATCCAGCCACCGTCGGGTAAGTGGCCCGACGCAGTGGAGGCGCTCACGACGAGTCGGTGCGCGTATGGCGGAGCATAGGTGGAGCATAGGCGGAGCATGATAGGAGAATGAGTGCTGCTCGGGACCTATCCGTACCTATCCGAAGTCCAAGTCTACATGTAGTAGTTTCGCTCACATAACTCCCCCACTTGATTTCAAAACTTGTGCATGCATGCGCGAGAGCAGCGTACACGTTCAGCGAGAGTACACGTGATGATGCGCCGCCGCCGCCGCCGCCAGTCGCCGGTGTCCCCGTCGGCCATTAACGTGCTCAGCGAGGACGGGCTAGTGGCAGTGCTCTCCATGCTCTCCGATCTACGTGACGTCGGACACGCACTTGGAGTCTGCATTGCCTGGTACAAGACTATCACACAACATGACGAGGTCTGGCAACGTGTCGCACAGGCGACATGGCCCACACATATGCACGCGATGGCCATGCTGCAGCTGGGTTGGAAAGCTCGCTGCCTGCTTCTCACCCGTCGTCGCATTCCCAGACTACCGCCTCATAATGAATATGCGACAGCACTCACAAAGCTCCGCGCCGACTACGCATTCTTCCTGTCGATCAATAACTGCGCGGAAAATGCAGAAGAAGACGCAGCAGTGAAGGAGTGCTGCGGCGTGAGCATGCAGGCGACTTGTGATGTCGACGACGCTGCGCTCACGGTTGAGGCTGCATTTCCACCAACGGATTTTGGCGCAGGAGTCATCGGACCTTGGCTCGATCCCGAGCCGCAACAAGTCGACGCTTGCGACGGGTTTGGTAGCCTCAGTGTCGACGTCTACATGCGCCGACTGTCCGACGGCAAAGTCGCTCACTTTGCAAGCTTGAACCTTCACTTCAAGGACCCTTTCAATGAGAATGCTGCTAACACATCGAACGATGGATGCATCACTGTCTACACCGAAGACCGATTCTGCACCACGCCCTGGCTGATAGAGCAGGCTGCGGCGATGTGGCCGCCGCTCGACATCGGCTTCCCCTCACGGGGCAAGTATGGGAGGGGCTATCGCAAATTCCTCGTTTCTGACCATAACGATGGCCCAGGATTTGTCCCGCGGGTCGTCTTAGAGATGGAGCTTCCTTTGCCTGACGAGCACAACGACGATGACGACAAGATCAGCTCAGGCAAGATCAAGTCCTTGAAGATTGAATTTCGTTGGGAGAGCATCGTTGATCGTTATGCTCTTGATGATCCGGTCACGCCAGTGTACGTGGCGCACGTCCTGACGGGCCCAAGTATCGAATGGGTTTGAATCTTGCGCCAGTCGCCGCGCGGGAGGGATGGGGAGAGCCGGGAGGCGTTCGCCTCAGTGCCCGGGTGGAAGAGAGTCCAGCTACGTCTTCAGGCGTCCCCCCCGCCTACCGCCCCACCCCTTCTTCCTGTCCTCTCCGCACCGCGTCCGAGACCGAGTGGTTTCGTGTTGCTCTGCCCCAACCCCATGTGTGTTTGGGTCGAATGAAGAGTTGTGGTTGGTTCCCCTGCGTGTTCTTGTGGTTCGCGTGCATCTCCGATCCCTCGCGGTCGAGGCGTGGTGAGCGTATGTCGTTCATCAACGCGTCGCGCAGTTGTGAGTGGGCGCGGCGTGTGGGTGGCGCTCCGCTTAGTTCGGTTCCCCGCGTTACTACTTTGGTCTCGTGACTGATGTGTAGTTCTTGCATCTCGTCTTGGACTGGTTCTGGACTCTCGCGGCGGTCTTGGTGGTACTTTTAACTTTAGCGTACTACCGTACAACCAAACACGTGCAACGAAAAGTAGATTGTCAGAACGTTGTACGGCCCAGACGGCCCAAGAAACGAACGTTTCGTTTGTCGTCTTACGAGGCCAAGGCGCTGGGGCTGACCCGATCTGAAGGATCGGATGATCTAAAGCCAGTTAAAGCTAAGTTAAAGCCAGTCTAAAGCCGACGCTTTTTCACGTCCCGATTCCCGCCTCCGCAAGCTCTCCAGCATGAGAGAGGCCTTGTGCCATTTCTCACTTAAGATTGTCTTGAGGTCAGCCTCCGACGCCTGGCGTTGCGGGGGTTGCAGCACTGCATTGATGTAGTCGTCGGCGGAGACAAGGCCATCGCAGTCTTGGTCGAGCCAGCGCAGGAAGCAGAGCCACTCCTCTACATCGAGCCGTCTCGCGTCCAGCAACGCTTGCGTACGGCGCGCCGCCCGCTGCAGAAGATTGCCCAGGGCGGCGCGCGTCACGGCGGCGTATCGGAAAGTCAAGTTCGGGTTCATCATTCCAGCGTAGTCAATCCCAGGCATCTCTTGCAGCGCCCGATGAAGCCGCGTCAAGCTGAGCTTGGCACCCTTGACGCCGATGGTGCGGCCGTACGATCGCCACTCCTTGAGGATAGCTTCCCGCGTGAGCGCGCCGTTGTGGGCGCTGATGGCCGCGCGCAGAAGGCCGAGCTTGCGCATGACCTCCGCTAGATGCCCGTCGCCCGGCGGCCATGCGTGGCGCAGTCGTGGGGTCTTGGCTAGGCTTCTCATGCCCTCAGGCACGGATACCGAGGGCCTCGAAGGCGCCGAGGCCGGCGCCTCCGTCGCGTGGCTTACGGGGACTGGCACGCCACCGCCGACGTGCACGACCGCCTTGACCATCCGTCGCACGAAGGCATAATATGCCCCAAGGGTCGAGCTTCCAGTGCCCCCAGTGGGGATGGGCGTGCCGCCTGCCTGCGTCATGATCTCATGCTGCACGTGGCCCTCGGCCAACTCGAAGACGGCGTGGCTGAGCGCTCGGCGTGTGAGGAGCCCTTCGGAGACGTGCCCGAGCAGAATGAGCTCTCGCCACAGCCGGTTGCCTTGGTCCCACGGCCGTATCGAGTAGGGCGAGTGTGTGATCTCCCGGATCTCCCGGATCTCACGTGAACTCTCGCGCCTCGCGTCTTGATGATGATCCCCGTCGCCCTCGCCGTCCTCATCGTCCTCATCGTCCTCATTGTCCTCGTCCTCGGTGCCATCTGCAAGGCGAGGCAGCGGCCAGAGCCCATCAAGGAAGAGAACGTACTTTGGAGGCAGCCAGCAGAACGGGTAGGCGAAGGGGGGGAGCGCCGTCCGGCCCGCGCCTTGAGGCAGCGCGACGCCAGGAAATTCTGAAATGGAGGGGCGTCGGAAGAAGCCCTCGCGCACCAGACTGAGGTGAAGGTCGAGAAAGTTGGTGCGCCGCGGGCCGCACGCCGCTGCGAGCGTGGCCGCAGATGAGCCCGATGACGCACCCGACGACGCACCCGATGACGCACCCGACGCCGACGTGGCGGCGGCGGCCACAGTCGTGGTCCCAGTGCTCGCCGGTGGACGGTTCGCCCGTTCATCCATGCCTTGATCCGTCCGTCCGTCCGTCTTCGTCACAGGCGGAAGGCTTGCCGCCGCGTAGAGCCGATCAATGAGTCCTTGAAGATTGAATTTCGTTGGGAGAGCATCGTTGATCGTTATGCTCTTGATGATCCGGTCACGCCAGTGTACGTGGCGCACGTCCTGACGGGCCCAAGTATCGAATGGGTTTGAATCTTGCGCCAGTCGCCGCGCGGGAGGGATGGGGAGAGCCGGGAGGCGTTCGCCTCAGTGCCCGGGTGGAAGAGAGTCCAGCTACGTCTTCAGGCGTCCCCCCCGCCTACCGCCCCACCCCTTCTTCCTGTCCTCTCCGCACCGCGTCCGAGACCGAGTGGTTTCGTGTTGCTCTGCCCCAACCCCATGTGTGTTTGGGTCGAATGAAGAGTTGTGGTTGGTTCCCCTGCGTGTTCTTGTGGTTCGCGTGCATCTCCGATCCCTCGCGGTCGAGGCGTGGTGAGCGTATGTCGTTCATCAACGCGTCGCGCAGTTGTGAGTGGGCGCGGCGTGTGGGTGGCGCTCCGCTTAGTTCGGTTCCCCGCGTTACTACTTTGGTCTCGTGACTGATGTGTAGTTCTTGCATCTCGTCTTGGACTGGTTCTGGACTCTCGCGGCGGTCTTGGTGGTACTTTTAACTTTAGCGTACTACCGTACAACCAAACACGTGCAACGAAAAGTAGATTGTCAGAACGTTGTACGGCCCAGACGGCCCAAGAAACGAACGTTTCGTTTGTCGTCTTACGAGGCCAAGGCGCTGGGGCTGACCCGATCTGAAGGATCGGATGATCTAAAGCCAGTTAAAGCTAAGTTAAAGCCAGTCTAAAGCCGACGCTTTTTCACGTCCCGATTCCCGCCTCCGCAAGCTCTCCAGCATGAGAGAGGCCTTGTGCCATTTCTCACTTAAGATTGTCTTGAGGTCAGCCTCCGACGCCTGGCGTTGCGGGGGTTGCAGCACTGCATTGATGTAGTCGTCGGCGGAGACAAGGCCATCGCAGTCTTGGTCGAGCCAGCGCAGGAAGCAGAGCCACTCCTCTACATCGAGCCGTCTCGCGTCCAGCAACGCTTGCGTACGGCGCGCCGCCCGCTGCAGAAGATTGCCCAGGGCGGCGCGCGTCACGGCGGCGTATCGGAAAGTCAAGTTCGGGTTCATCATTCCAGCGTAGTCAATCCCAGGCATCTCTTGCAGCGCCCGATGAAGCCGCGTCAAGCTGAGCTTGGCACCCTTGACGCCGATGGTGCGGCCGTACGATCGCCACTCCTTGAGGATAGCTTCCCGCGTGAGCGCGCCGTTGTGGGCGCTGATGGCCGCGCGCAGAAGGCCGAGCTTGCGCATGACCTCCGCTAGATGCCCGTCGCCCGGCGGCCATGCGTGGCGCAGTCGTGGGGTCTTGGCTAGGCTTCTCATGCCCTCAGGCACGGATACCGAGGGCCTCGAAGGCGCCGAGGCCGGCGCCTCCGTCGCGTGGCTTACGGGGACTGGCACGCCACCGCCGACGTGCACGACCGCCTTGACCATCCGTCGCACGAAGGCATAATATGCCCCAAGGGTCGAGCTTCCAGTGCCCCCAGTGGGGATGGGCGTGCCGCCTGCCTGCGTCATGATCTCATGCTGCACGTGGCCCTCGGCCAACTCGAAGACGGCGTGGCTGAGCGCTCGGCGTGTGAGGAGCCCTTCGGAGACGTGCCCGAGCAGAATGAGCTCTCGCCACAGCCGGTTGCCTTGGTCCCACGGCCGTATCGAGTAGGGCGAGTGTGTGATCTCCCGGATCTCCCGGATCTCACGTGAACTCTCGCGCCTCGCGTCTTGATGATGATCCCCGTCGCCCTCGCCGTCCTCATCGTCCTCATCGTCCTCATTGTCCTCGTCCTCGGTGCCATCTGCAAGGCGAGGCAGCGGCCAGAGCCCATCAAGGAAGAGAACGTACTTTGGAGGCAGCCAGCAGAACGGGTAGGCGAAGGGGGGGAGCGCCGTCCGGCCCGCGCCTTGAGGCAGCGCGACGCCAGGAAATTCTGAAATGGAGGGGCGTCGGAAGAAGCCCTCGCGCACCAGACTGAGGTGAAGGTCGAGAAAGTTGGTGCGCCGCGGGCCGCACGCCGCTGCGAGCGTGGCCGCAGATGAGCCCGATGACGCACCCGACGACGCACCCGATGACGCACCCGACGCCGACGTGGCGGCGGCGGCCACAGTCGTGGTCCCAGTGCTCGCCGGTGGACGGTTCGCCCGTTCATCCATGCCTTGATCCGTCCGTCCGTCCGTCTTCGTCACAGGCGGAAGGCTTGCCGCCGCGTAGAGCCGATCAATGAGTCTCTGGAGGGGCCCACAGCCCTCGAACGCCTCGATCCGTGCCGAGCGCTCCCTTGAGCATCTGCGGTACTCAGCTTTGGTCCTCTCAAGCTCTGCCTGCGCGGCTCGGATGATCCTGTGTAGGCCATCCCTCTGCAGGCCACCCTCCTCTGCCTTGCGCGCCTCGGCGATGGCGCGGACGAGGCCGACGGCCACCTGCGCCTCGGGCGTCGCCGTGAGCGTGAGCGCCACATCGTCGCCTGCATGCAAGTGCTCGGGGTCGTCGTCTTGCAGCTTGCCGAGCGTGCCCTCACGATGGCCCGCGAACGTACCCTTTCCCGAGGTCGCGGTGCAGGCACGGAGCGAGTTTGGCCACATGAGCCCCATCGGGACGTGGCGCGCATGGCATGGGCCCAGCAGCGGCGCCAGCTCCCGCCGGAAGCAACCCGGCTGCTCTTCGCGCTCAAACCAGCCAGGCAAGTCGAAGCTCCGATGGCAGCGCAAGGAGCCTCTAGAGGGGCTAAGAAGTCGTTCGAGTGACGGAGGAACGAGGCCCTCGAGTGACGGGGCGACGATGAGGCGGCCGGAGGTGCGGCGAGGAGTAGGAGAAGGAGGGCTTGTTCGAAGATCAGAGGGAGATCGAATGGTCTCCCTGCTAAGATCAGAGGGAGGTGCGAGCGGCGGCGACGACGACAGCTGCAGCTGCGGTGGTGCCTCCCGCCTGGATGCCTCCCGCCTGTACGCCGTTGAGTATGCCGTGAGCACGGCATGCGGGCTGGCCAAAGCAGACGATGGGCTTGCGAACAAGCCCGAGGGAACCGACTCGGGCGCCAACGGCGACCTCTCCCAGCTGTAGCCGTGGCCACCTCCTTCCATCTGAAATTCTGAGAGCGTAGTTTGGACGGATGCGCTGCTCGTGGACCGAATGGAAGCCGTGCTCTTGCTCATGAGCTTGCCTCGTGTTCCAGGCCGGTGCTCCACGAGAACCAAGGGTGAGGGCGGGCCCAGCAGAGGGCTTGGCATGTGCAGGTTTGGTCGGTGGCTCGTCAAGTTGGCGAGGCTGGATGGTCGCCAGATTGGCTGGGCGCGCCGCACGGGCATTTGTGGCGAGCGTCGCGTGTCAACGAGGATGCTAATCATGTCCCCGACAGGCTGACCATGTCGATGAGGAGGCTGCTCAGCGGGCTTCAGCGCCGAGCTTCCGCTCGGGCTCGAAAGCTCTTCGTGGCAGCGGGCCGTCCTCATGTCCGACCGTCTCAGAATTTGTCATGTGTAACCGACATTTCGAAGTACATTCATGCGCGGGATTTGATACCGATCCGTAACCGCCCTCTTCGGGAGGCAGTGTTCTGTACGGTGTTGTATGGCAGCATCCACGGTTGCATGCGGCGCGCCGTCGTGGTTGACTCGGACTCCTTCAGCTCAAGGCTCACAAGGCGAACGGGGTTGCACACGTGGGAGCGGCTCGTACATGCAAATGCGCAATGCCAAGAGCCTGTCGGGAGGCGCACGTATCGATGACCTGCTAGGCGACCTGCATCGATCGAAGGAGAGGCAGCGGCGCGAATCTCGGTCGTGGATGTACAAGGCGGCTCTCGCTGCGCTCAGCGTTTTTCTCATTGCTGCCTGGCTGCGCTCGGGTGGAAGCAGAGCGACCGTCCACGCCACGGGCTCGCAGGAGAAGGTGATTCACTGCTACTTTCTCATCGACCGCACGGGCTCAATGCGACCGCTACAGTCGGCAGTCTTGCAAGGATTCCAATCCTACGTGAAGGAGCAGCGCGAGCAGCCGGGTAGCATGCTGCTCACGCTCGCGCAATTCAGCTCTGAAAAGACGCTCGACATCAAATGGGAGGCGCGCGACATCCACTCTGCAGAGGTCCAGTCGTTCGGCAGCTACGATCCGCGTGGCTCGACCCCGCTGTATGACGCGCTCGCTCTCCTAATCGAGCACGCTAGCAAAGCCGCGGCCGCGCGCGGCGAGACGGCCGGCGGCGCTGTCTCGGGCGGCGGTGTCCCGGGCGGCGCCGACATCGTGGTGGTGATCTTCAGCGACGGCAAGGAGAATGCGTCGCGCCAATACACGCGCATGGACGTCTTCAAACTCATCGAGGACCGACGAAAGGCAGGATGGACTTTCGTATTCCTCGGAGCGAATCAGGTTCGTGCCGCAGCTCGCGACACATGCGATGAGCCCTGCGACAAGTGGTGTGCACCCCGCGCGACGCACTGCCGCTCTGACGCTGAGATGCCCGCCGTGCTTGCCGCCCCGTGTGCAGGACTCGTTCGAGACGGGAAGCAAGCTGGCGATGGCCTCCGGCGCCACCTCCAATTACATCCCTGACAGCCGGGGCGTTCAAGCTGCTTGGTCGGATCTCTCCGGCAGCACGAAGCGCGCACGCTCCTCGCTGCGCGCGGGGCACGCGCTCTCGGCCGCCGAAAAGTCGGACTACCTCAAGGGCTTCAATTCCGCTGAGAAGGATTATCGGGAGCGTGGCAGCGTCAAGAATGGCAGTGGGCAGTCCGGAGCGACGAAAACCGTGTGCGCGTCCGGAGTGTGCGTGACCAGCAAGGAGGGGCGTAGGAAGCTGGGCAGCGGCGATCGGAAGCGAAGCGAGCGACGCGCTGCATGAACAAGTGGTTCAGTCCTGTGTGCATGCGTCGTTCTGCGTCTTATGCTTTTCTTGTCAAGTCAAGTCTATACATAAACAACAGACAACCGTACGGAAGCCTATCGAATGTGCTCCGGAGGCCAGCAGACTTGACTTGACTTGACTTGCCTTCTAGCCTTCGAGTGAGGCGTCTGAGAAAGTTCCGGAGTGGAAATGCTGAGCGCTCTAGCCAGCGCGATGCGCTCGCGCCGCGGCGGCTGGGCGGCGTTGGCGCGCTTGCCGGCGCATGTACCAGCACTCACACCACCCATCGAGTTCCTAAACCGACTAGAGCCACTGCCCGAGGGTTCTGCGGATGTCAACAACAATCTGTACTCCGACCCAGCTCATGCGGCGACGTGGCACGCAGAGGACCGATCGAGCGAGCTTGCCACGCTACAGCTCCTCAACTCTGCGCGCATTCCCTACTTCGATCGCGTGTGGCGGCAGCAGCTTCAGCTCGCACCCGCGCGTCCAGGCTCCTTCCTTGAGATAGGGTGCGGCGGCGGCATTGCGACGACAGCGCTTGCGGAGCTGGGTTACAACATGACCGGTGTCGAGCCGGCGGCACCCTCGCTCGATGCTGCACGCGAACATGCGGCACGCCTCGGTCTGCAGGGCCGGACGACCTTCGTGCCTGGTAGCGCCTACGACCTCTCCATGTTCCCGGCTTCCAGCTTTGATGGCGTGCTGATGGCGGACGTGCTCGAGCATCTGTACGATCTGCCTGCCGCCGTCGAGCAGGCGCGGCGTGTGCTCAAGCCGGGTGGCGTGCTCGTCTTTGACACCATCAATCGCACGTATGCCTCGTACGTGCTGGCGATCGCGCTTGCCCAGGAGAGTCTGGGGATCGTGCCACCGAGCACACACGATTGGCGAATGTTCATCAAGCCTGATGAGCTCTCGTACCTGCTGCAGGCGCACGGCTTCCTGGTGGACACGAGCCATTTCCGCGGCATGGCACCCACGTTTGCATTGCGTCGGCCGCTCAGCGGCTTCGCAGGGCTGGTGCGCGCACTCGCAGCCGGCGCGCCGCCGCCACTGCCGCTCTCCGATTTCGTCGAAGTCGCATCGCTCGAGGTCAACTACCTGGGATTTGCAGTCAAACGGCAAAGCGAGAAGACTGGAAGTCTTGAGTTCGCGATGGTGCAACCCCGCACAGAGTAACACCAGTACCGGTAACTGTGAAGATGAAATAATTGCGACAGCGGACCACAGGCTCGGCTTGACTTCTCGTGACAGGCCCTCTTGTCAGAGCGGGGGGGCCTTGGAGGCGCTGGGAGGCGCCTTTGATTACCCGGTACTGTACTATTGTAGCGATGTCATTTCACAGCCGACTTGTCCGACTCGTGACTGGAAATCGGAATGTCGCGACTGTCTCATGACGTGACGTCACCGGCGCCAGCGCCGGCGTCCGACGCCGCACCGTCCACAACAGCCGCCGTCATCCCCTCGGACTCGCCCTTTGCGGCTAACGCAAAAGCCCCGAGTACCGTGCCAGCTGCTCAAGATGGTGGCGCTGCGTTCAGCTTCTCATTCGCTCTGACGCCGCCGCCGGTGGAGGCGCCGACGCTTGTACCGGTGGTTCCCGTTGTGGCTGCTGCCGCTGCCGCAGCGGAGCTAGCATCAAGCGATGGCAAAACAGAGCCGCCGCAGCGCAAGATGAGACGGCCAAGGAGACGCAAGGGCGGCACAGAAGCAGAGGTGGAAGCTGAGGCGGAAGCGGAGGAGTGGGAGGGCGGCGAGGAGGAGGAGTGGGAGGGCGGCGAGGAGGACGAGGGAGCCGCTGAAGAGCAGGCTGAAGAGCCAGCGCCCTCCAAGCATATTGATCTGGCCCAGTCCTTCGATCTGAGTGGCTTCGCCGCTGCTCTGCCCTTGACAGGCGCGGCCAAGGGCGACGGGAAGACTTCGACGAGTTAGCGGCGGAAGCCTGGGGAGCTGCAGCCTGGAGCCTCGCGAAGTCGTTCCGGTAACTCGCTCTTCACCCCATGTCTCGCTGGCTAGATTATGCCGATCGGCGCGTGGGGCGGAAGAGCTTCATGGAGAGCATCATTCCATTCTGTGCCTCCCAGCTCTCATTTGCATGATGGACGTTGGACCGCTGCCGACTCGGGATCTGTCCCGGGACTGTCCTCTCGTGGACCGGCCAAGATTTCTATATTTACCTACCATGCGAAGTGGCGCCGAACCTCTCCAAGTTAACTTTCTACACGCCATCCTCAATTGGCCATCCTTCATATTTAGTACGGTACGCGTAGCGGTACGGTACATGATGCAACGCTGCACAGTACAGAACACGTTCTGACGCACACAAAAGTTCGGAACACCAAAGTGAAGATCTTCAAAGACTCGAATTGCGAGATTACGAACGCACTCACTTCAGGACTTCTTTTTCTCATGGAAATCGAAGCCGCCGACGCGCTGCTCTTCCAGCGCTGGCTGACGGCGCGGCAGTACCCTCCCGACTGCCGCGCGACGGTGGGCGTGCTCACGCGCGCCGGTCTGAAGCCCGAGAGCAATGAGCAGTATCCGGGAGACTATTTCTACGGCCTTGGCCTCGGCAGCCAGATGGCCTCGCTCCGATTCAACTTTGTCGATGCGCTGCTCAAGAATCGCATCTACCACTTCCCGACGTCTCATTACGTCAACCCGCTGCGCTGTGCGTCGCAGCGCTTCGACTGCTATTTCGAGCCGCCGACGAACTGCTCGCGCGAAGGTCCGTCATCCGCAGGCAGCGGAAGCTCGGCCACGCTGGTGACCCACCGCACAGTCGTGAGCGCGCCGCTGCTTTGGTGCTTTGAGCTCCCTCGTCGCCGCCTGTCGCGTCTGGCCGGCCTCCATGCCGTGCACACGGAGGCCTGGTACCACGGGCAGCTCTCTGCCTTCCTTTTCCGGCCGAATGCGGCGGTGCGCGCCTACCGCGCCGAGCTGCTGCCTCGGCTCGCCTTCGACGTGAACTTTACGCGCGCGGGAGTACTCGACCGCGATGCGGGAGTGAGCGGCAGCCTGCACAATGCGAGCACCTGCGTTGCCATGCACATCCGGCGCACCGACAAGTTCAAAGGGCGTAGGCGTGAGGATTTGAAGAGTGCGGTAGGCTTCAGTGGCTTCAGCCGCGCGTTCAAGTCGTGGGCTTACTGGAACTCGCCGCGGCCCACGGCGCAGTCGCGCGTGCTGCTCGGCTCGGAGGACCCTCATACCTTTGGCGCCATGCCCGCGTTGCTCGCGCCCAGCCTCTCCTACTGGATCCCGGGCCGCGACTTTGTGATGTCTTCCTTCAAGGACATCAACGACCACAACGACCGTCTCGTCGGACGGTATGCGAGCCTTCTGAAGCGCATGGCGGCGGCGCGCGCCGAGGGCGCCGCGGCCGTTGCGGCGCTGGAGGCGGCGGGAGCCACCAAGGACGAGGGCATGGCGCTCATCGTGCAGATCCTGCTCATGGGTGAGTGCGAGAGCTTCTTCGGTTCGTTTGCCTCCAACGTGGCGGTGCTCGTGCACGACCTGATGCATGCTCATCGTGTCGCGAAGCGCGAGCGGCTGCACGTGATCGACGTCAACGGGCGCAGCTACTGCGGCTGCGGCGCCTCCTTTTGCATGAAGCTCGAGAAGCGCGCGACGCGTGAGCCACGCCGAACGATGCGAAGCATGGTCGAAGCCTTTCGAGGGAGCAACATCAATGCCATCTAACTCACTCATTTTGGGGGGCGCCGGCCGGCTGTACTGTTGCGAGAGTTCGAGAGTAGCTCCTCGGATCCCCCACAGGCGATCGAGAGGGAAGAAGTGGGCGAAGACCGCTTACACTAGCTTGTCCGACACAACCCAAAGAAGGGTATCACAACAGCGTGACCATACATGGTATGGCAGTCTAACCAAACATGGTAAGACAGTATGCATGCATCTACTAAGAGATGTACCGACCCCTCCCCTGACCTAAGCCCACACTGGCCCTACTCATATGTGAGGTCTTGCTGGACCTCAGTTGAGATCAGGTGAGTTTCCCCACTTGTCTCGCGACACACCCGACGTGTTGCATGCCAGGGTGAAACCAAGCGCGTCGCTTTCCGACAAATGAGTGAATGCGGGTCGTTAGTAAAGCCTACACACGTTACTGATGCGTGTACCTCCGGCCCAAGCATGTACGAGGTCGGTACAATACTCGTTTGACCGGTCCCAAACGCCCACAGCGGACCCTCACGGCGGGCGCGCGGCCCTCTCTCAAGGGCCGGCTAGCGAGCGTCGCCGTCCACACGCCGCCAGCGCTCGCGCACGCATCGCCGTGCCCGCGTTTGCTGCTGGGCTCCTCCTTGTCCCCCACGAGGATGCCTACCAATGCGTCAGAAC
>ERZ761574.1513-NODE-1513-length-14834-cov-90.538940_pt1 | contig 14834 bp, 13 predicted proteins | sample MGYA00374950_ERZ761574 | MGnify/ENA primary metagenome ERZ761574 (study PRJEB28895, sample SAMN07631631) | mixed culture metagenome | isolation source: Freshwater growth medium | place: USA: Seattle, Washington | collected 2016-10-03 ... | reverse complement strand
TCCATGCGGCAAGCTTGGTCCATGCGGCCATGCGGCAAGCTTCAAGTTGCGTCCATGCGGCAAGCTTGGCGGAGTCTCTTTCCGTAACTTCAACCAAACGGGTACAGCAGCTGGTCTTGCGAGGCGCCATACAAAGGTCACCATATCACGTACCTGGGAAGGGTGACGATTCGGTGTGCCACGGTGCCACGTGGAAGGAAAGCGCACTACTGCGTCCCCAATGCCAGAGAGGAGCCGGACGCTTGGAAAGTTCCGACCCAACACGTGATTCACCTCGCACCAGCATGCTCTGTACTGCAGAGAGCCGCCACCCGCAGAACGCAGCGCCTTGATTGTTGATCTACTGAAGAGCTGCTCGAGGGGGATGCCTTGGGTACCTGGCCACACTTCAAGCGGACCAAGTTCATCAGTGACTTCAACTAACGGGATATCTATCGTCAGAAGCAGATGAGGATCATTATAGGCTTGGTCATAGTGCGGATTTTGGTGCTTGCTATCAGAGAGCGCCGAGTTAAGGTGGACCTCCTCCAGTATTGAGTCGGAAGTAGTGTCTTCATCCCTGTGCAAGCGTCGGCGTGCCAGCTTGAGTATTGCTCCACTATCAACCGCACCAGACAGGGCCGCCTCTGCCAGTGCGTAGATAGGCTCAAACACGCTTGACAGAAGCTCCGGGGGTGAGAGCGACGATGAGCCTGTCGACGAGCTCAGCACTGCTTTCAGGCGGCGAGGCTGATTTTCAACCCCGTTCCTTTTATCAAGTGGCGGCAGGCGCCACCGACCTTGCTTTTCGATCGCCGCAAAGATGCGCTGGAGCTGCGCGGCTGACAAAGCATGTTTGACTAATGCCGCACCACTTGTGTACAAAATGGCGCGCAGCTGCGCACCACCGTCGGTGGACACAGGCGTACGCACCGTGAGTGCAGTGGTGAAATTGATCCCACTCTTTGCACCCTCGTTGCCGGCAGATCCAAGTAGGCTAGCTTCGGCTTGATCACATGCAGCAGTAGTGTGCACGGGTGCTCCGCGTGCTATGCTAGCGCATGCCCTTGGTGGCGGCCGCTCAATCAGCCCGGCTCTTGGTTGCATACCCGCACTCGTGTAGACAGCGTCGATGCACCGCATCAGACGCACCGAGGCAGCGCCCGTGTTCACAAAGGATGCCGCGTCGGAAACTGCTCCACTGCGAATGCGTGTCACCGCGGCTGTAAAATGTGACACCTGGTTGCCATAAGTAGTAATAGCCTTGTCAAAGGACTGGCGATGCACCACTGTTCCGTCATGCGCGTGCAGAGTGATCGAATTGCCGAACTGAGGTGCCTGGAAGCCGAATACAACCAAAGTGCCGTTGGAGCCCACCACACGCAGCTCTTTTGTTTCAGGAGTCTTCTCACCAATCAGAGACCAGGCGAAGCGCACCGATAAGCCGCCAATGAGAATATCCCCTTCCATACCCTCGTCGATCAGGGGATCCTTTGGCCAACGAGTTGCGACAGTGCTGCGAACGTCGCAGCCTTTCTCGTAACCATCGTCATACAGAATTTCTAGGAGCGTGCTCAGCACGTAGCCAGCAAGGTCCATGGCGCTGCCTCCCGAGAGAGCTGAGTCGTAGCGCGACCCCTTCCTCTGAACATACCTCTTCGGCATGATCAGTTTTGCTTCTGCGTGGCGTAGTTCGCCTAGCCCGCGTACGAGCGCACGCACGCGCGCTATCATTGGATGGTGCAGGTTGTGCAAGCCGTGCATGAGCACAAGATTGCGCTGCCGTGCAAGTGCTACCAGTGCTTCAGCCTGTACAGCATTCGAAGTAAGTGGCTTCTCAAGAAGAACGTGCTTACCGGCCGCGAGAGCAAGCGCCGCCCACTCAAAGTGTAAGCTGGTCGGCAATGCAATGTACACACCATCAACGTCCGGGCTCGTAAGGAGCGCGCTGTAACTGGAGTACACAGTTGCATTTGAAAGGTATTCCAAGTGCTGCTGCTTGAAGGCGATTGCATCCTGCACAGACCGCGCCGCAAGCCCAACAATGGCCACCATGCCCGGGCGGCGCGCAGCGGGCGTAAATAGTGCCGGCTTGACGATATCTGCCCGGCCAAGGAAACCAATGCGGATACATGATTGGCTTGGAGAACCGTTTGAACGCGCAGCAGAGACAAAACCATCACCAGAATTGCCGCTGACGACAACGAGACCTCCAAGTATGCAGAGCGCCGGATACACTTTCATCGAGCGGCGGGAGGGGGCAAGCCGGGAAGCGCAGCCGTGACTGTCCCGCAACTGCTCGTCCTGCGCCTGCTGGTGGCGCTCGGCGAGGATGCCCAGCCAAAAGCAATTGGCCGCCCAACCAACGGCGACCCCAAGAAGCATGTACTGACGAACCTTGGGGCTAAGTCCCCACTGGATGGCGGCGGTGAAGTAGGCCACACCCACAAGCGAGCCGGCGCGATAGACGAGCGTTTGGAGCAGCGGCTTGGTGATGAAGACGACTTCCTTGGGCAGCGACGCGTACAGCCCCTCCTTGGCCGGCTTGGAGTAGTGCATGATCTTGCGGAACCCATATAGGAGGGCGATCGAGAGCAGCCCTGGATGCACGTTAGCGATGCACAGCCCAACGGCCATTGCGATCGGCTCGGCCACGAGCGTGCAGTGGAAGCCAAGCCAGCACAGTGAGTACTTGTGCGAGAAACACAGTAATTGCACGAGCAGCGTCGACACGCCTACCACAAAGTCAAGATTCGCAAAGAATTCGTACTGCTCGGTAATCGTCTTGAACGCGGCGGCGACGGCGGCGGCACGCTCGTACCAGATGCCCGAGATGAGGAAGGTAATCAGCAGCGTGTGGAGAGCGCGCGTCACGTTGTCAGCATGAAAACTTGGGACGAACCCGAGGATTTGCAGTGCGATGCCCGCAACGAAGGGCGTCGCCATCGACGTGCCCGAGAGGATGCCCGCAATGTGCGTCGAGCCGTACGTAGGGACGGCGGTGAGAATCTGCGAGCTTGGGGCAAAGAGGTCGACGCATGAGCCCATGTCGCTGTACTCTGCTTGGACGTCATAGAGAGGCGGTGCCTCGCCTGATGCGAGCTGCAGCAACTTGCCGTCCTCTACATCGGGCTGAATCAGGGTGCTCGCACCCACCGTCATGGCCTCCGCGATGTCGGCCGGTGACTCGGCGCACGAGTCACCAGCGTCGTTGCCCGCCGCCACGACGATGAGCATGCTTATCGCTGAGATGCTCTTCACCGCGTCGTTGTACGCGATCGATTGACCACGTGGGCCTCCCAGAGAGAGGGACGCAACGGAAGGGCGCCACGGCCTCTGCGTAAGAGCGTGGTTGATGGACCAGTCGAGGCCGGCGAGGATCGTCGCATCCGACCCGACGCCGTCGCAACTGAGCACCTGCACCGCGACGAGCTTGGCGCCGCTAGAGACACCGTACTTCGTGCCCACAGCGGTCGACGAGGTGTGCGTGCCGTGCTCGGAGCAGCCCTTGAACGTCGTCCTGTTGCGCGCCATCACACCGTCGTCTACGGTGCCCGGGTAAATCCATTTGTCCAGGCAGGTGAGCTCCGTCCCATCCGCACAGCCAGCCGAGTAGCCGCCGCGCGCACGGCCGAGCGCACGGCCGAAGTCGTCGTGATAGACGGCGACACCTGTGTCCAGGTTGAACAGCGTGGTGCCTTCACCTGTCGCGTAGCCGAAGCGGTACTCGTTGTTAAGGTCGATCTGCCATGTGTCGATGCGATCGAGTCCCCAATTCCAGTGCAACCACGCATCCGCGTTCCGTTTCAGAATCCCGACCTCCGCGTCCTCAATGCTGCTTGTCTTCTCGTACGCCTGGCCTAACTTGGACCAAATGAGTCGTTTGTCCTCATCCCACTCGATAGTATCTTGCAGGCCATGCGGGTCGATCACGTACCGTCCGATGGAGACGCTCATCGAGCCGTCCTCATCGAGGACCGGTAGCTCGATGACGCCCACGCGCTCGGTGCTCATGAAGATCGTCGCGTTGACGGGCTTGAGCTTGTCCGTCACGCCATCGCACGCGCCCGCATTCAAGCCGCCCGGTAAGCGCATGGTGACGATCGCCAGGAAGACGCGCGTCATGCCGAATTCTCCTAAGCTTTGCGTGCTTTCAATGGTGTATTCGCAGTTCGACCGTGCCCTGGTGTACCGACCGTCGAAGAGTGGGGTGGACATGTCGACCGACACGCAGTTGGCCTCGACAACCATCGTGTGCTCGTGGGTGAGCGCGGCCTTGAGCATCGTCGAGTGGATCGAGTGGACCGTCTTCACGTGTGTCCACTCTTGCTCCTTGTTTGCGTGGCGGAAGCGACTGCTTGGATGGCTGGGAGCGCGTTTCACGAGGGACTCGCGAAACAGCCTAGCGGTCGTCGTGGGGTGCACATTGATGAGCAGACCCTCCTCGCCGTGCTCGCAGGAGGCCTGCGAGTCCAGATAGCCAGTGAGCAACTCCGTAGCTTTGGCCCGCTTCTCAGCCGACGTCCCCATCGAGTGGAACATTTCGGTGGGGATATCCGCTCGAAGATCGGTACTGGCTCCATTCGCAGGCTGGAGTAGCAGCAGCCAATAAAATGAGCGCATTGTCTCGCCGCTCCCACTCTCCCGACGTCAGTGAGGGCTCCAGAGCGGCGTGGCTCGAAAAGGGCAAAAGCAAAAATAACCCAAAAATGGTTGCATTCTCTTGAACGTATGGCTGTTGAGCTCTGGCGGAACACAAAGCTAGGAATTTCACATCGACCTGGTGCGGCGGCCTGGCGCGGCGCCCTGTTGCGTCACGAGGCCTGCGAATCCAGGTAGCCGGTTCTGGCTCCATTCGCAGGCTTAAGGAGCAGGACTAAACATCTTGCTCGCATTCGTGACCCGCCCCAAATTTGGATGCATTCAAGCAAGTCAAGTCAAGACAAGTGCATTCGACCGCGGTCTCATCATGCCTCGTTGCTGTAAGTCAGTCCCGTTGCTGGAGCGCATTGCCGCCAAGGTCTCTGAGCTGCATGCCTGCAGAGCCGCAGCCGCGCCGCGTCGCAATCTCGCAAACCGCTGCCAGCATCCGTATGCATGGACCAACGGGCCTGAGACTTGTGTTTTTTACCAAGAGGAAGGGGCCTTGCTTGGCTGAGAGTTGTCGGCGTTGGCACGAAGCGGGAAGGCAGCAGATGTCAACGGGCTCGCAAACCGCTGGGCGCTGGCCGAGGCACAGTTCGGTGCTGGTTGCGCCGCGCTGCGCGCTTCGTCGTCGCCATCGTCTTCGCACCTGCTCAGCACGCGGGCACTCACGCCATCGAGCGGTACTGCGCGCGCGCGCTGCATCCGTCCTGGGGCGCTATGCGTGCACGGACGGGCTCGACATGGAGTCTGAGCTCATCTCCTCCATAGCGCAAGCGCGTCAAGGCGCGGGGCGAAAGGGGCGCGCCGGTCCATGGCATAGGGAAAGAATGTTGGGGTATCAACAGACTCTTCATCAGCGCGCGCAGCATCCGTCTGTGGCCCGGTCGGTGGCTGCGCGGGCACAGGCCGGTCCAACTAAGGAGTCCGAGCTCATCTCCTCCGTAACGAGAGCGCGTCAAGGTGTAGCGGGTGTGGTGTACCATGGTAGTTTTTCCCCAAAAGTGGAGTAGTTTTTTCCCATACGCATTCATGTGCATTCGTATGCATGCGTCTGCATTCATATGCATTTCATTGTTTTTTCTATGCATTCAGACGTGCTGCATTCTACAAATCGGTTGCATTCGAACGCATTTTACAACCACTTTGAGCTGCTGCATTCTTCCGATGCGAGACGGTTGCATTCTGATGCATTTTCATACCTGCTGCATTCTGGACATGTTACATTTTGATGCATTTTGATGCATCCAAAAGGTCCGCTTCATGTTGATGCATTCGCCACGTGACGCATACATGGCGTGACGCATTTTAATGCATTCTGATGCAGTTGTAATAGCTGCATCTTACTGCATTCAGAATCCGGTGCATTCATATGTATTATTGTGCATTCGCAGTGCGTTGCATTCTACACGAGTTGCATTCAAATGCATTTGTATGCCTCCCCACATAAGCTGCATTCTGTCGACACGTTGCATTCTGACGCACTCGCATTCTCACGCATTCACGCGCATTCAAATGCATTCATTCATGTTAATACACACAACACGTAAGCAACAGAGCCGTGAAGGGCATGCATTCACACACGCATTCGTTTGCATTCACACGTGTATGCATTCGTGTGCATTCAGATGTATTTTTCGCATTCGTATGCATATGTATGCATTCGTATGCATTCTTGTGCATTCTGACGCATATGACGCGAGTATTTTTCCTTGGAAGTGTGGTAAGATAGATATAAGATTACAGTCGGCCGTCTGCACCATTCACGCCTCATAGCTTGGCACTCAGACAACTATCTTTGCCCAAGACCCGTGGCTCTCACTGAGCCAACGACAGACGTCGCAACTCGCGACCCGCCTTCTCCCCGGGGTAACTCATTCCCAACGAGCGAACCTTCCGGGGACTTTTCTGGCACGCATGCCTGAACGCATGCCGGATCTCTCGGACGTTCAGCTCAGTTCAGTTCAGTTCCGGACGCACGCATGGGTCCCCCCTTCTGTCTCAAATGACGTTTCGCTCGCCTCTGTACATAGTCTGCGCGTCATTCTCCCCTGGTCACCCACAGAAACTCTCCCCCGAGTTTCTGCAGTGCCCACGGCCCTTGCTCGCGCTGTCCCAAGCGCGCGTTGCTGGCCTGCAGCCTTCCTTGCAGCCTCGCTCTAATCGAAGCCCTCCCTGCGACCGTGGCCCGTAGCCGCGTCAACGGTCCTACCAACGTTGCTCACTTGGGGCGCATGGCGCTTGGCGGCGGTCAGAGTGGATGACGAAGCACGTACCAATCTCAAAACACTCTCCAACACCACAGACTATTCCCTAACCCACACAGGAATATCTTGGGATATCTCCGCCGGCCATTTGCATGAGTGCACACACACACACACAGGATCACAGGTTGTACAAGACCGACCCACATAGGGGATAGTACAGCTTCCCACATCGACTTCCCACAACAGACCCGAGACTAGTGAGACACCAATGGGTTTTCTCACTTTCTCTGAATTCATAGCGCCAAGTGCGTGCGAAACCACTGACGCACGCTAGGGTCGCGGAATGCGTCGTCCGGATCTTGCATGGTCTCGACAAATGAATGCCACGTAAAAGAGAGGGCGCCGATAGCCTTTGGTGGGTGTCCTTTCTCTCCGCACATTAGCTTGCCCGTCACAGCATCAACCTGAAGGAGCTTGTAGTGCGTGGCGACACCATTCCTGTAAGAAAACGTGCGGTTAATGTACGGCGCCATGGAATTGTGCATCCAGTCGAACCTCCAACAAATGGGGAGTGAATCGCGCAGGTTGTTAAAGTACGCAGTCCTGTTTCCGACAAACTGGCGGGACCAGCGTAAAACGGTCGACCACATGGTCTGTACATCGTACTTTGGAAGAGCACCCTTCCGTGCCATCTTGTGGACAAACTCATACATTCGTGCAGCGGTGCCATTGTCCACCATCCACAAGTCTCCATAGCATTGCTCTTCTAGAGGACCTTGACTGATCAACGATTGATAGTACCTGCCGCTCACTTCATTTCTATTCGTGGCATATCCGCCGCAGACAGCAAAGGTGCCGAATTCATGAAAGGGAATCGAGAGATCATGCATAATCAGGGTATCCAGATCGATCCAGATTGCTTTTTCGCCACGGTTTAGGAAGTGCTGCGCCACGTCAAGCCTTGCCCAGCATAGAGCGATCCATGAGGTATATGGGTCACCCAATGGATTACGCTTCAGCTCCGGAAGCGTTCGAGGGAAAAGGGAAGGGTGTACTCGCCTCATGTCCGTGCCGAGCGCAGCATAGGTCTTGCTGTCGGAAAATACATGCAACTCAAAGCATGTTTGACTCAGGGCGAGGCTCTTGGTGTTGATCACAAGAGCTTGCATCACGTCCTTCTGCACGAGTCGCTTCTGACCTGGAGCGCTGAACGAGCCAGAAGCCATCAAGGCAGGCCCGCTGGTGCGGGGCATTGTCCTCCACGTGGGATCGCGTCCATCGAGCTCGACAACAAACGTGAAAAAGCGCACGCAGTTTGTGGTTTGTATTTTGCCCCGGTCTAGTTCGGCCGGGGATATCTCGGCCAGGGACAGCGAGATGAGAAGCCACGCGGACAGAGGTCCATGATACCTGCTTGATACAGCCATTGCGCTGAGCAGAGACGACCGCTGTGGCGCGCACGTTGAGCCCGGCCAGAAGCCGCGTACAACAGCTTTCTCTAATTTTTTTCTAAGTTTTTCACGTTTCTCCGGTTTATGCATGCAGTGGTCTTAGTTGCGTGAACAAGAACGCTTGTGTTCTTCACTTTCCGCGCCCAGAGCACCGTGTCTGCGGCGTAATGGCTTCCCCCCCCACGAATGCTACTCTCGTCCTCCGTTCTTTTGGCGCTTCAAGTACATGTTAATTGTTAATAGTAGCTCGTGTTCGCAACTTTTGATGCAACTTTCCACTAATTTCCCGATCCCAGGCGCCTTGGACTAAGGGCCGAGCTCTGAGTCCCCTGTTCTAGACAGTACGGGTCCGAGAGGGTGGGGCATGACAAACGTGGCGAGCGCTCGCGCTCGACACACAACAACAACCACGCGGGACACGGCGACGCGACGAGCCCGTCGTTTCGAGAACGTTTCGTCTTCGAGGACGTTTCGTCGAACCTTCGAGGCTGTTCATTCATGCATGCATGCAATGGTATGCGAGTATTGCCCGCCCGCCGGTGGCGCGGCGCACCTTGCTTGTCGAGCTGGTGTGCGTCTACCGCCGTGCAACTCCGCTTGCCCTGGAAGACAACTAATTAGCGCTTACTCGCTAGAAACCACCGGCGACACGAACATGGAGTTGAAGCCTCACGAACTTGGTGCTGACCCGACATCGCATTGCGCTTACTTCTCATGGTTTGTCGGCAGATTCAGGAGTGCGGCGAGATCAGCAGCCCTTGGTGCAGTCAAAGAGGTGCCATTGCTCAGATAATGCAGAAATCTGCCATTTTTCATCAGTTTGTCCACAACTTGTGGTACATCAGGGTACGAGGGCAGCTGCGCCGTGCCCCACCTGGTTATGCTGAAAAAAGATTGAGCATTGGGACCTGGGTTTTTGTCTCGCCCTAGATGGTCATGGCACCTTGCCATTCGCCACCTGACATGTTCTTCATCAAGTAGGTTGTTGGATGCAATGGTCTCACTGTTGCTTCGCAGCTTGAAGATGTGACCTTCAATGCCCCCACTCAAGCTTGACATGTGCCAAGAAGCGTTTGCAAACCGTTGCCATGCAAGGCGCGGCTTGCCACAGCTGCTGCGATAGCCGCTTGCCACACAGTAAGGCCGCTGACTCAGGCGAACAGCGTTCGAGCCTATCTCTCGAGCCTATCTCATCCGCGTCTGAAATGAAGATGACATCGTCATCATGGCCACCAAGCTCGTCAAACGCCTGAAGGAGTGCATTACGAGCGAAGCTCTCGCGGCACCATGCAGTCTTGGCACGACCCATGCAGGATGATTCCAATCCTGTGGGCTCAATCGGATAAAAGATGACGTTTGGATGCATACTAAGCAGGCGTGCTGGAAAAGGTGGACGACTTCTGACGGGTTCGCCGGTTGCAAAGTTAAACGTTGGCTGCGCAAAGATGATTTTGTCAACGCAGTCTCCGATTTCCTTGGCGCGTATCGCTGCCAAATCGTACTCGTGGTTGATCAAGACTAAGTCGAATATTCTGTGCTGTGTGCGTGGGCTGGGGGGCTGGAGGCTGGGGAGGATGTTGCTGATCGCCGCTGACCTCCACTGCGAAGGCGCCCGAGGTGCGCTGGGAGTCCAGCATGTCCACTCTTCGTTCGTCGGCACGGTCGCACTGGACCAGCAGGGTCGCCTTTGAAGGCCGGGCGCCACCACAGTGCCATCCAAGTGAGTAAGAGATGGCCAGAAGAGGACTGCCGTTGCAGCACGTACTTGCATTCATGAATGATGCAAACATGACGCCCGGCCGTGGAGTCGCCGCAGGACATCTCTCGAGTGCCTTCTCCTCATCAAAGACCATGGCTGCGCTCGGAAGCTTGACGAGGGCAATTTCCGCTCTTGCGCTGGAGAGGTCCCGAGAACAGTAGCCTTGCAATGCACCAGCATCAGGTGCGGTAGGTGGTGCACAGTTGCCGGTATCCTTGCTCCTGACCCCTGTCGTTTGCGAGCAACGGTGATAAAAGAGTGGATCACGACGGAATGGGGGCGTAGATTTCTTTAGCTTTGGTATGTCTTCGGCACGCCACGTATGAGAAGTGGGGAGCACGCGCACACGAGCTCCATATGCACGATTGTGAAGATGGACGCCATCAGCCATAGCGCCCTGCTCCCAGGACCAGCGGCTCTTATCAGGCCAATTCGCATCCCACCAGTTCCGCAGGATCCCGCAGCTGTCTGACTTGCTGCGAGCGAAAAAGATGCCCGTGCATAGACCGGCATTGACGTGAGGGGCGTTCGACGTGAAGAGGAGCGACCAATCATCATCAATTAGAGCCTCGTCGCCGAGCAATCGGCCGTGCTCAAGATACTCATCGAGGCTCATCGAGTAATTGACAATTTGGACGTCGGAATCAAGGAAGACGACTCTGTTGCATCTACGTCCGTTGATGCCATTTTGAATCACATGCGCTACCGCGGGTATTTTGCACCAGTAAGGCGACAGGTAGCCGCGTACGGAATGGGAGCATCCCTTCCCATGGTGTCCACCTGTATGCTCAACGTACGCAAAGCCGTAGCCGTGGCAACGTGCGTACCGTTCATTGCGATCAGCAGCTGCTTGCCAGTAGCTCGAGGTGCCTTTTCTGTCGTCGGCGCGCGGCCGGTCTTCCGACTCGACGATGCACCATGGTAGCTCAGAAGGCACACGCTTTGCCGTCCCTATTGGAACAAAAGGGAAACCAAGCGCCGTAGCGTTCGACGGGTTGAATGAGAGAGCAATTGGCGCGGACGCGTTGATCGAGGCCATTGTCGGGAAGCGCGGCGGCCCTCCATTCGCAGGCTGGAGAAGCAACACGAAATATAATGAACGCATTTTTCTGTCGGTTTCTTGAGACTCGTCCACGACATGTGCATGCATTGTACAAGAACAACAATCAACGTCAGATGTGCGGGGGATAGCGCCAGGAACAGACTGTTACCATCACACATGACAAAAGGAAAAAGCGAGTCCCAACAGTGTCCCAACTTGTGCAATGACTCGTTGCCGATTTCGTCTAATAATATGGATGTTCGTGAAAGCGCCCGCGATCAATTGTCTCGTTTCAGGGAGTTCGCCCCTCACGTGACCGAAATATATGATACTGCAAATGCTACTGCTCGCAGTGGAATGGCCGTGGGCAGCCGTCCCATCAGCACCACGCGTGCCGAAAGGCGGATGTGCGAAGAACCCCCAAACCTTGGTGCCGTCTTTTGTGCCTGCTTCATATCGAGAGGCAGAACAGTGTTGGTTAGCAGCAGCAGAAGAAGCTGCAGCCGCCACCCCGCTCCGTTCACTGCAGGCAAAGGCTGCTCTAAGGATGGCGGGCGCCGCACGCAGCTGTTCCTTCGGCCAAAACAATGAATCTCTTCTGTACGACTGGAACAGTCTCTTCGACAAGACGTACGTCATAAATCTGCAGCGCCGCGAGGACCGAAAGCGGCACATGCACCACACACTCAATGCGAGCCATGCCACTTACACAGAAGTGATCTTCCACCCAGCAATCGACAAATCTGCATTCAATGCGAGCCTTCCGTCGAGGTGGGTATACCCGGCTCGTCCCAGCAGCTTTCACCGCAGCCATAAAAAGCGGATTGCCACAAAGGTGCTTGTGGAGGTGAGAGACTGGCGCACCGATGAAAATCTATGGCCGCCCGATTGGACAGAAATGAATGAGTTCTATCGTCGACTCAAATGGGGAAAGGGCCCTACTGATGCCGAATGTCGTTTTGCAGACTATCTCTTTCCCTCTGCAAACTCGACTGCAAGCTGCAATCTGCTCGTGTTTCACAAGTGGGAAGGAATTGCTGCTTGCTACAGCTCCCATGCTCAGGTGCTGATTGCCGCGCAAGCTGCTGACCATGATGTATTCCTCGTTCTTGAGGATGATATCATCCTCGCAGACCACTTCCACGAGCGCCTGTTTGCCGCGCTGGCTTCCTTACCACCAGACTGGGAGTTTCTCAGCATTGGTTGGTCTAAAAACCATCCCCCTTGCGTTGAAGAGCCTCTGAAAGCGTGCGGCGGTTTCAAGCCGATCTGCCGTGGCCGGGGGAATATGCAGAACTTGGCAGGTTACATGGTTCACCGTCGCGCACTCACATGGCTCATACCATTGATGAGTGGGCCACTGCGAGAAGAAGGGGATTCTCAGCAGGGTGGGCTGTCGAAGATGCAGCCAGCCGACCTCTCAGTCCAGGGCTATTTGCGGGCTCATCCCAAGATCAAAGCCTATGCAACGACGCCTACGCCTCTCGTTACTCAGATAGACGGGGGAGAGGTCCGCAAAACAGGCTCAGGGAGAAGCGACATAGGCTCAGCGAGGCAACTTGGCCTCAAGTGTATTATGCCCACTGCATCTGATGTGCGCAAGCAGTGCGCAAATCGGGGTGGAGCATTAAGCGGAGCATCGAGAGAATAAGAAGAGAACTGCGCCCCAAATGATGTCGACTGCATCGTGGACGAGTGCCGCAAACGAAAGACGACGGAATTCCTAGTCAAGTGGGAAAAGGGTGGAGCGCGCGCGGATGACAACATGTGGGAGCCTCTGGAGCATGTGCAAGAACATCTTGAGGCGTTTGCGTCCTCGTGGCGGGCTCGCTCAGCATGAGATAAGCTTAAAGCGAGAGAGCGCGGCGCGAAGTGTATCAGACCTGGTCGGTAGCCAGGAGCCCCCGTGAAAACATAGTGTGAATACTGTAAATTGACTGTAAATCTGCTTATATCAACTTGAATCATCAAGAAGGCCGATCGTGACGGCTTACGCACGCTAGTAGTTCACTACTAACGTCAGTGGTTGGCAGTGAGGTGAGTAGTTCGTTCCCTTTTCGTTCCCAACTCCAGACCCGTGGTCAGAAGCAATGTCGAGAAGCAATGAAGCTATAGCGTTACATCATTCATGTTCCCGCAATTATATACCCAAGTGGGTACTAGGAAGGGATTACGAATATGTAGATTTGCACACAATCAATCCGATCTTCATACTTGTACCCTGATTTCAAACTGAGTGGCGTACCGGTATAAGTAAGGCAATGAAGTACGAGGCGCGTACGGCCGTTGGATTAGGATTTCATCATCGTCATGGCGCCAACATGCACGACAATTCATCCGCTCGCGACGTGACGAAACCTACTCTCACGAAACCCACACGCGCCCCGGCGCCGTCGCGACGTTGCATCTCATCTAGCGCAACCGTCTCAACTCACCGAAAACATATCTCACAACGCAGATTCCAACCCGCGTGCTTGCGCTTATCATAACGCCCAGTACGACGCCCAGCACCCCCACACGCGCCCTCTGTCGTCCTCTGCCAAACCACCCTGATGCCAAACCAACCGTCCAGACCCAAACCACCGTAGAGAATGCAAGCCAGCGTCCGCCAGCCAAACCACCCTGATGCCAAACCACCGTACAGAATGCAAGCACAAGCGTCGCCCCCAAAATCTGAAAGCCACCTAGGCTCGGATGTGGTGCCCATCCATACCAGGCAACCTACGCCTGGATGTGGCGGCACAGGACCTCGATGAATTGCGATTTCTCCATGCAGCCTCGGCACTCCTCGGCCGCATTCACACCTGCGAAAAGGAGGGGGCGTCGCGCCGTAGTGAGCACGTGCATGCAGCGCCGGCACTCCTCGATTATGTGTCGGCCGCATGCACACAGCAACTCGCCCCTGCAACTCCTTGCGGAAGTGCTTCATTAGGGTGATGAGTGCGATGAGGGTTCGGGCTCAGGTGAGGGTCAGCATGCATTCATTAGGGTAATCAGCCAGCATGCACACCTCGCTCCTGCAGCTCCTTGCGGATTTGCTTCATCGTCCACGACTCGTAGTCCTCGGGATGGCACGCCTCCTTGCCATCTTCCTCGGGCTCATCCGCGTCCCCGCCCACCTGACGAAGCAGGCCATCAGGTTCGTCAGGTGACGAAGCCGGTGACGAAGCAGGCAATCAAGCCAGGCAATCAAGCCCTTCAATCAAGCGCACCATGTGCTCGCTCAGCCATCTCTCGGCATCGAGCGCGGCAGATGAGCCGGAACCTGCTGACGTAACGGCCTGCCGGTAGACCCAATCGGCCACGTCACCCGCTGCAAAGACGCCATCGACCGAGCACTTGGTCGAGGCCGGCTTCGTGATGAGGTACCTGATGAGGGAGGCAATCATACCCAGTCAGATGTCATCAGAGGTCATCAGAGGTCATCAGAGGCATCAGAGGTCATCAGAGGCCATCAGAGGCCATCAGGGGTCCTCAGTGGTCCTCAGAGGCCATCCGAGGCCATCCGAGGCAATCACGCACCTGGATGATGATGGTCATCAGAGGTCATCAGAGGTCATCCGAGGCCATCCGAGGCAATCACGCACCCATTCTCAGTCATCTCGAGTTGGCCGTTGAAGAGCATCAGAGGTCATCAGAGGTCATCAGAGGCAATCACGCACCCATTCTCAGTCATCTCGAGTTGGCCGTTGAAGATCATCAGAGGTCATCAGAGGTCATCAGAGGCAATCACGCACCCATTCTCAGTCATC
>ERZ761574.1493-NODE-1493-length-14965-cov-108.244064_pt1 | contig 14965 bp, 8 predicted proteins | sample MGYA00374950_ERZ761574 | MGnify/ENA primary metagenome ERZ761574 (study PRJEB28895, sample SAMN07631631) | mixed culture metagenome | isolation source: Freshwater growth medium | place: USA: Seattle, Washington | collected 2016-10-03 ... | reverse complement strand
CCCTAACCCTAACCCTAACCCTAACCCTAACCCTAACCCTAACCCTAACCCTGCGGTCATGGTGGCTCCAAACCCACGACCAGGCAGGGCATGAGAAGCCTCTCGATCCACCTCAAGTTGCTCAGCGAGGGCAGCCTCGCCCTCAGCATCAAACTCACCAAGGCCGGATCTCAGAAGTCCTTGAGCTTGAGGCGGCGTGACAACTTGAATAATCTCCAAGAACTGGTGCCACAGGTGGGAAGCGTTGTGGCTGTGCAAATACGCCTGAATGCCCTGCAGGACTTGCCCAATATGGGCGTGGCCCATCACCGTTGGGGGAAGGCCCATGCCTCCAAGCTGATGGTGAAGCACCGCCTGCACCACCGTGTTGTGCAGGAAGGAGTGCGTCACAGTACCATTAGCATGCAGATGGCCGTGAATGAGCTGAATGTGCTGAGCCGGGGGCTCAGGAGCCAACCCGTTGCCGAACCCACGACCAGACAGGGCATGAGAAGCCTCTCGATCCACCTCAAGTTGCTCAGCGAGAGCAGCCTCGCCCTCAGCATCAAACTCATCAAGGCCAGATTGATCGGCGGGGTCCTGAGTCAGAGAATTTTCAGCGTCAACACGAAGGGCATCCGTCTCGCTCTGCGCAGCTGTCTCGACGGCATCTGTAAGGCCTGAGAGCACCTCCTGAGGCGACGCTTCCGGGGTGACCCCTGCCAAGCTGGCAATGTGTGCCACTTGTTGCGCGATGAACTGATCGATTTGGACAGCGAGGGAGGGCTGACCTGCCACGTCGAGAATGTTGTCCAGAATAGGACTCGAAGGTCCCACGGTGACCGAGATGGTCGCCATGATTTCCGCCGCAAACGAGCTATTTTGCCCCTGCTGGGACATGGCTGCCTGCGCTGCTTCCGGGGATATCTCGGCGCGGGCTGGGCCCTCGCCTGGCAGGGACATGCGCCCCGTAGCCATTTGGGTGGCCGCCTGAGCTGCCAAGGAGCCAGGCACCTGCATCACCGGCGCCGGCATCATCCCCGACATGCCAGTATCAATGTGCGTGAAGCGAATCGTATCCTGAATTGCGTCGTTATCTGTCACGCACCCTGTTGCGCCGACCTTTGATGGGATCACCCAACCACAGGCCGCTCCGCGCGCGCGCGCTCCTCGCTTCGCTCTGCCTCGCTTTCGCTTCGCTCTGCTCCCCGTTTCGCTCTGCTTTTTCGCTCTGCTCACAGCGATTTCGCTCTGCTTTTTCGCTCGGCTCCCCCGATTTCGCTCTGCGAAAATCGCACTGCCTGCCCCCGTTTTCGCTCTCCCCCCGAGCAGAGCGATGACACAAATCGCTGTGCTCTCGAGCAGAGCGACGACACAATTCGCTCTCCCCCCGAGCAGAGCGATGACACATTTCGCTGTGCTCGGGGGCAGAGCGTTTCGTTAGGATGGTGTGTTACGTTGGGTTGGTGTGTGGGACCTTCCTACTTGACTTGACTTGACTTGCACAACTGCACTTCCGCCGCCGCCGCCGGAAGCAGAGGTCAGCTTGCGTGCCGGAAGAGTTTCTCTTGGCCGCCAGCCGACAACGATGGTGAACGTCTTCCTCATCGTCGTGATGGCGGTCATGATCTTCCTGATCTTGGTCGCCTCCTTTTACACCCTCGTCCACTACCAGTCCGAAGAGGACGACAACACTGCATACGCTCCCAAGATCGTGGTCGTCTTCGGGCTGACGCTCACGGCATTGATCATCATGATGCTGCCGCTCGACGTGGCCAACCGGAGCTCCAATGGCGGCATTCCCATGTCACTGCTCTGGCTCATCATGTACATTACCATGGCGGTGATGATTGTCATCGTCGTGCCGTTCACGATGTTCTACTACGAGGCGTATGACCCAGAGTCGCGCAACTGGCAGATCTGGACGGCATTCAAGTACGAGGTGTGCACCATCATCATCTGCGGTCTCACGCTTGGCATCCTGTGGGCCTTCGTGGGCTTCGCCGAGGTGCCCCTCGACGTCTTCTGGCAAAACGGCACGTACTCGGAGACGGAGTTGCTCCTCCCTGCGACAGCGTCGAACGATTGTGGTCCGCTGTGCGTAAGCACCCATGAGGAGACGAACCTACGCATCTCGGTCACCCTCGCCGTCTATATCGTCGCGCTCCTCGCCTTCGTCGGCTGGTTCCTCTTCACCATCTTCACGGGCGTCGGCCTCGTGGCCCTGCCCATGGACTTGATCCAGGAATACGCGAGACGGCCGCAGCCGCTCGACCTGGAGGAGTACGCGAAGCAGCGAATGCTGCTCAACGAGCGCGCCACGCAGCTGCAGCAGGTCGCCGCCAAGCTCGGCCCCAGTGCGCACCGCAAGAAAGACACTCGCGGTAGGCGCCAGTACAACCAGTTCAAGCAGGCCGTCTTCTTTTTGGAAAAGGACTGGAAGAAGGTCAAGACAGCGTACAAGGAGCGCGGCGGCAACCCGCTGGTGTGGATGGCCCAGGCGCTCGGCGGCCTGCTCGGGATCGGACTCTCGATCACGTGGTACGTGCACATCGTGGTCTACACTTTCCTCTCGCCGCCGCCGACGACATGCCTCAACTACGCCTTCGAGCAGCTCGACAACGTCTTCCCACTCTTTGGCACATCGCTCTACGCGCTCTTCGCCTTCTATCTACTCTTTTGCGTGGTCAAGGGGTGCATGAAGGTTGGGATGCGCTTCTTCTGCATCCCCATCCACCCGATGCGCATCGGCGAGACCATGATGAATTCCTTCCTCTTCAACGTGTGGCTGCTGCTGCTCTGCGCCGTCGCGTGCGTCCAGTTCTGCTTTCAGTCCTTCCAGGCGTACGCGCAGCTCACGGACGCCGAGATGCTGCTCGGCGTGCAGGTGCGCAACCTGCAAGGCCTCTCCGTCTTCTTTCGCAACAACATCTTCATCTACACCATGTTTGGCGTCTCGATGATCTCGCTCTTATACCTATGCATCTTCCCCCATGACAAGCCCGCCATCGACGACGACGACGACATCAACTAAGCTATGCACGCACCTCGGCTGGCCGTCAGTCCACGGCGAACTGCTCAGCCCGCCGACCGAGCGTGCTTTGTTGTGCATCTTCGAACCGAAGCATGCTGTTAGAATCTTATAGTAAGTCCGCCCGTCCGTCATGCAGTCCGGTTTTTAAAGCGCGCGAGGGACGCGTCAGAGTGTGCGACGCGGTGTCCCGGTCGTGTATCGACTGCCGTCCCTCGTCGTGTGCAGCACAGCGTAAAGTACTTTAGGCTCGCCTCGAGAGGGGAATGCCAGGCGAGGGCGGCAGTGTGGCGGCGCACCCTGCACCCGAGCCGGTGGTCCGCTCGGCGCCATCTCGGCGCTCGGCCCGGGGAGCGCCACCCGACCACAGGAGAGCCCTTCTTGTCACCTCGACCTCATCTCACTTCTCAGTTTCCATGACAGTCACGCCGAGTGGAGGGATACAAGAGCGCACGCGTGCACCGTGCACATGCCATGCTACGTACTGCCATGCTATGCTACGTAGCTGCTACGTACTGCCAAGTGCCCAAGCCGGCCCGTCTTAGGGACGAGATCTCAGACGGGCGGCACCAGCGAGAGGAGCGGGAGCGGCGCTAGCGAGGCGACGAGCCAGGGGGCCCACGAGCCGTCAGCGCCGCCAAGCAAAGGGAGGAGCGTCGGGCCGAGCGTCACGACGAGGTGGAGGGCGGCGAGGCTGGAGACGCGCCACACGACGGGCACGGAGCATGCGGCGGAGCGTGCGACGAGGAGCGTAGCAACTCCCGTCTCGGCCAGGAGCAGCCCGCTACGCATCAAGTGGTGTGCGAGCAGCTGCACCGCCACGCTCGGTCCCGAGACACCTTGAGCCGCAGGCCCGAGCGCAGGGCCGAAGCGGATGCCTTCCTTGGAGACCTGCGGCTGCGCGGCGAGGAGCGTGCCTGTGGCGATGGCAAGGAAGCCGAGGCGGCCAAGGCCGCGCCCGCCGTACCGCCTCGCCAGCCGCCGCGCCGTGAAGGCCTGCAGCAGTAGCCGCAGCGTCGCGTCGAGCAGCCGGTCGCCATCGGTCGGCACGACAGTCAGACCATCGGCATGCCGCTGCACGAGCACAGCGCCCACCGCCATCGAGACGCTCGACACGATGAAGGTGAGGAACACGGCCCACCCCTGGGCACGCGTCGTGGGCTGCGCACGCACCAGCTGCGCGCGCGCCGCGTCGGCGCCTCCACTGTGCGCCCCCTCCTCGGTCATCATCGCCTGCAGCGTGCGCCGCCATCGTGCCCGTGCCGAGTGTGCCCTTGCCGAGGGCAGCGGCGCGGGCGGCGGGGTTGGCGGCGTGGGGGGCAGGACGGCGACGCCGACCAGGGCGATAAGGGCGGCGCCACCGCAGAGAAGCACCACGTACGCCGTCGGCCCCGTGCCCGACGTCGCCCCGAGCAAGCTTAAGCAAATGTGCACGCCTGCAGAGGCACCGAGACCGTTGGTGGCGGCGAGCGCCCCGAGGCGTGCGGCCGTCTCTTCGACAGTGAGGTTGCCCGCAGTCGCGAGGGCCTGCGCCAGGGGCTGAGCGGCGTACGCAAAGGTCGAGACGACCGCCGACAGGATGAGAGTCCCAACGCGGTCGCTGAGACCCCCCCCGACGCCAATGAGGCCGCCCACCGCCGCTGCCGAGAGCGCGGCACGCAGCGCGGGCATCGCCGAGGCAGCGCGCGCGGCGACGAGGACCAGAAGGAGGCTCGAGGCGCCACGTGAGAGCAAGGTGCGCCGCCCCTCGAGCTCGCTCGAGATGAGTATGTGGAAGGGGAGCAGCAGTCCACGAGCGACCGACCCCGCCGCCAACGCGATCAGCAGCGGCACGAGCGGCGGAGGGCCCACCTCGGCCACGCGCGGCGCATACGACCCCGCGGCGACCTCGTCTTGCCCAAAGCGCCGCCAGCCGCCCTTGGCGGCGCGTACGGCTGGACCGAGCGCCGGCCGCGAACGCGTCAAGGCCGCGAGCCCCTTTGCAGCCGCGAGCCCCTTGAGCGCGAGTCCTTTGGCCGCCGCCACCCCCTTCACCGCGAGCCCCTTGGCATCCTCGAGGGTGGGAGGCGGCTGCAAGTGCGCGTAGCGGAGAGCCAACTCGCTCGCCGCCGCGAGCATCACCACGTGATTGATCTTGAAGCCATGCGAACCACGCTGTGACTGTGAACGCATGGGGTCCACCGGCGCGGCTGACGGTGGCGCCGCCCACGGAGCCAGCCGCACCGCCATCACCAACGCGTCCCTCGCCACCACTGCCGTCTCCGCCGCCGTCGTCGCCGCCCTCGCCGCCGCCCTCGCCACCGCCCTGGCCACCGCCCGCTCCTGCACCATCTCCTCCACCTTCACCACCCCAGCCGCCACTGTCGGCGACGGGCGAGATGGCGGTGACCTTGGAGGTGGGGATGCGGGCTGCAGCTTCGGCGGCGGCGGCGGCGGTGACCGTCCGGGCGGTGCCGGTGTTGGAGGCGGAAGCGGCGGCGGCAGAAGCTGTTCTTGTGTTTTCCTTGGCATCTTGTCGTAGTTGCGCAGGAGCGGCAGATTGGGGTTGAGCAACAGGACGAGCAGGATCTTGAGTCCGAGCGGGGGCCGGCTCTGCGAGCGCAGCACGACACGTGAGAGATTTGGGGTGAGCGTGACGGATGCTGCGCAGCATCAAGCCGTGCACAGTACCCACCGGACCGCCAAGGTTCGCGACCATTGTGAATTATTAATTAATCGGCAAATTCCTGTTTCGGCAACTCCTATAGGAAGATTCGAGTGTGCGGCAATCCAGACATGCTCACGTTGACCCGGTGTGTTCTGTTAAATAGTTTCTGTAATAGTACGCAGCAGCGAGGCAACAATGTCACGGCGGTCATCAGCCACATCAGGGTCCGCCGCCGCGCGTTTGTCCAGGCGCAGCTTGCTCGATCCTGATCTTCGACATCCTCCCTGCGCTCCTGGCTGCCTCTCTCTTCTTCTGCCCCGCGCAGAGCGCACATCTCCGGCGGGCACACACGTGCCGCCCCAGCCTGCCGGCCCATCCTGGCAGCCCCTGCCAAGGCAGCCCCTGCCTTGCGCTCATGACGGGTCGCGAGCACTTCCCGTATGCCCGCACCGCGCCTACCCGGAATGCCCACTGTAGGTCAGACGATCGGCCGCCGCCGCCGCCCCTCACGCCCGCGCGAGCCTTGTCGCACTGCTGCGCCCCTCGCACGACCGCCAGAGCCATGTGCCGTGCCGTGCTCAGGCGCCGCATGCGAGGCACTCCTCGGGCTCAGGCGTCTGTGACGGCGGCGTGGGCAACATGTTCTCCTTGCTCGCGGCGTCGCCCTTGGCGTCCTGCTTCGCCTTGGCGGCGAGCCCTTGCTGGTCGACGGTGAACTTGATCGCATCCGCGGCGGCGCGCGTGCGCAGGTAGTACATGCCCGTCTTGAGGCCCTTCTTCCAGCCGTAGAAGTGCATCGACGAGAGCTTGGCATAGTTGGGCTCGGTCATGAACACGTTGAACGACTGGCTTTGGTCGATGAACGCGCCGCGGTCGGCGGCCATGTCGATGAGTGAGCGCATCTTGAGCTCCCAGCACGTACGGTAGAGCAGTTTGAGGTCGTCGGGGATCTCGGGGATCCGCTGCACCGAGCCGTTGTGCGCGATGATCTGGTTGCGGATCGACTCTGTCCAGAGGCCGCGCTCCATCAGGTCGCGCAACAGGTGCTGGTTGACCACCGCGAACTCGCCAGCGAGTACGCGGCGAGAGTACAGGTTGGACGTGTACGGCTCGAAGCACTCGTTGTTGCCCAGGATCTGCGCCGTCGACGCGGTGGGCATGGGCGCGAGCAGCAGCGAGTTGCGTAGCCCGTGCATCGCAATCTTGGCCTTGAGGGCGGCCCAGTCCCAGCGCGCCGAGGGCGTCACGCCCCACATGTCGTACTGGAGCACGCCCTTGCTCACGGGCGAGCCTTCATACGACGCGTACTTGCCCTCCTTGGCCGCGAGCTCACACGAGCACGTGAGCGCGGCGTGGTACATGGTCTCGAAGATCTGCGCGTTGAGCGCACGTGCGCCGTCTGAGTCGAAAGGCAGGCGCAGCAAAATGAAGGCGTCGGCGAGTCCCTGCACGCCCAGGCCTATCGGCCGGTGCTGCAAGTTGGAGGTGCGCGCCTCCTCGACGGGGTAGTAGTTGTGGTCGATGACGCGGTTGAGGTTGCGCGTGACCGTGTACGTGATCGCGTGCAGCTTCTCGTGGTCGAACTGCTTGACGCCGTCGACCTCGCGCACGAAGCGCGGCAGCGCGATCGAGGCGAGGTTGCACACGGCGACCTCGTCCGGCGAGGTGTACTCGATGATCTCGGTGCACAGGTTGGAGCAGCGGATCGTGCCAAGGTTCTGCTGGTTGGACTTGCGGTTGGCGGCGTCCTTGTACAGGATGTACGGCGTGCCCGTCTCGATCTGCGAGTCGAGGATGGTGAACCACAGCTGCTGCGCGGGCACGCTCTTTCGCGCCTTGCCCTCTTTCTCGTACTGGGTGTACAGAGCCTCAAAGGCCTCGCCCCAGCTGTCGACGAGACCAGGGCACTCGTGCGGGCACATGAGCGACCAGTCGCCGTTGGCCTCGACGCGCTTCATGAAGAGGTCAGGCACCCAGAGAGCGTAGAAGAGGTCGCGCGCGCGCGCCTCCTCCTTGCCGTGATTCTTCTTCAGGTCAAGAAAGTCGCACACGTCCGCATGCCATGGCTCGAGGTACACGGCGAAGGCGCCCTTGCGCTTGCCGCCGCCCTGGTCGACGTAGCGCGCAGTGTTGTCGTACACGCGCAGCATGGGAACGAGGCCGTTGCTCGTGCCGCCCGTGCCCTTGATGTACGAGCCCTTGGCGCGGATGTTGGTCACCGCCACGCCGATGCCACCCGCGCTCTTGGATATCTGCGCGCACAGTTTGAGCGTCTCGAAGATGCCCTCGATCGAGTCCTCCTTCATCGAGAGCAGGAAGCACGAGGACATCTGCGGCTGCGGCGTGCCCGCGTTGAACATCGTGGGCGTCGCGTGCGTGAACCAGCGCTCGCTCATCAGGTGGTACGTCTCAATCGCCGCATCCAGGTCGTGCTGGTGGATGCCCAACGACACGCGCATGAGCATCTGCTGCGGCCGCTCGACCACCTTGTTGTGCATCTTGAGCAGGTACGACTTCTCGAGAGTCTTGAAGCCAAAGTAGTCGTAGTCAAAGTCGCGGTCGTAGATAACCGCCGCATCCAGCCGCTCCGCGTTCGCCATGATGATCCCATGCACCTCGTCCGAGATGAGCGGCGCCTGCTGGCCGGTCTTCGGGCTGATGTAGCTGTGCAGCGCGTGCATCGTCTCCGAGAAGCTCTTGTTGGTCATCTTGTGGAGGTTGGAGACTGAGATGCGCGCCGCGAGCCGCGCCCAGTCGGGGTGCTGCGTCGTGTGGTACGCCGCCGTCTCCGCCGCCAGGTTGTCCAGCTCAACCGTCGTCACGCCATTGTACACGCCTTGGATCACCTTCTGCGTGATGAGCGCAGCGTTGATGTGCTTCGGGTCGAGGCCATAGGTGCTGCGGGCGAGTACGAGCGGGCGAGGCGCGCGTCGGTCGACGGGTTCACCAGGGCAGGGGCACGGCAGCGGCGCGAGCTCTTGGCTAGGCAGCTCTCAGCGGTGCGAGCGGCGAGAGCAGCGTGTGCCGGCGGGCACGCACAGCTTTCCGATGCGCGCAGTGATCTTGTCGAACATGACCGGCTCCGACTGGCCATTACGCTTGATGACGTTCATGCTGCTGCGCTGCGGCTATTGGCGTCTTGGTCGCCTTGCAGTGGAATCGGTGGATGGCGCGAAGCAGAGTCCTTGAAGTCGGCAAGCCACCGCAACAGCGCGTGAAACGAATGGCACCGGATTGAGCCGGACGGTACTTGCAGGTTTTGAGTGTGTTGGGCTTCAGTTATGGTTCGGGTTGGGTCAACGGGTTTCGAATTTTTGCCTCGGGATCGTCGGCGATCTTCGGACATGAGCGCCCATGTTATTCTCGCCGCGAGCGTCGCCTGGTTCAAAGAAAAGGCGCCGCCCCTCCCCCCATCGCCGCCGCCGCCCAGCATCGACGTGCTCTCCGTTCTGGTGGCAATGCTTCTCGTGCTCCTCATCGCACTCATCTTCCGGCGAGGTGGCTCGGCAGCTGCTCCCACCACGGCCTCCTCGACGGCCCTACCGACGGCATCCAAGGCGGTGCACAACTACCCGCGTGGCCCGCTGCTCATCTCGTGGGGCTCGCAGACTGGCACAGCAGAGCAGTTTGGCAACGATCTTGCACGCGAGGCGAGGCAGCGCGGATACGACGCGCGCTCCGTCGACCTCGAGGAGCTCGTGCCAGAGGAGCTTGCGAGCCAGATCGCGCCCGTCGTCTTCCTGATGTCGACACACGGCGAGGGCGAGCCGACCGACAACGCCATCCCCTTCTACACGTGGGCCAACGACACGATCCGCGATGCACAAGAGCTGGCATCGCTGCGCTTTGCCGTCTTCGGTGCGTGCCGCCGCTGCCACCGCGGCCGCCGCTGCCGACCTGCGCCCACGCACGGCCCACGCACGGCCCACGCACAGCCATTGCACACAGCGCCCTCGCTCCCGCGACTCAGCTCGCTCCCCCGCCCGACGACGCGCAGCGCTGGGCAACACGCAGTATGAGCACTTTTGCTTCATGGGCAAATGGGCGCAGCGGCGGTTACTCGAGCTGGGCGCGACGCCGGTGCATGAGCTCGGGCTCGGAAACGACGACCAGGACCTGCAGGCCGACTTCGAGGCGTGGCGCGAGGGGCTCTGGCCAGCGCTGAGCGCCGCCATCAAGGGCGGCACTGAGGGCGCCGCTGAGGGGTCCGAAGCGGCCGTTGCCTTCGAGGCAAGCTTCCGGTGCCGCTGGCTGCCGGGTGCCGTCGCCGCGCCTACCTTGCCGAGCTCGTCGTTCGAGTGGCTCTGCCGCGCGTTCCCGAAGCAGACTCTCTACGAGTGCCGCGTCGAGGCAAACCTCGAGCTGACAAACCCCGAGCTGACGAACCTCAAGGGCGGCTCGGTGCGCCACATTGAGCTCGCATGCAACTGCACCGAGAGAGGCCGCGCAGCTGGCCAGCTGCGCTATGCGGCGGCCGACGACCTCGGCGTGTGCTGCGACAATGGCCATGCACTCGCCGAGCGCACGGCGCGCGCACTCGGACTCTCCCTGAACGCCTCCTTCGAGATGCTCGCGACGGCGCGCGGTGCAGGCATGGCGCCGCCGCTCCCCTCGCCCTGCACTCTCGAGCACGCCCTCCGTTACTACGCGGACGTGCGCGCGCCCGCGCCGAAGCCGCTCCTTAAGCTTCTCGCGGCGCACACGGTTGATGCCGCGCACGCGCGACGGCTCGAGCATCTCGCGTCGGCGGCAGGCAAGGAGGAGTACACGCAGTGGATCGTCGTCGAGGGGCGCGGGCTCCTCGAGCTGCTCGAGGAGAACCCCTCGTGCCGCCCGCCCCTCGGCGCCGTGCTCGAGCTCGTCCCGAAGCTCTCGCCGCGCTACTACACCATCTCGTCCTCGCCCATCCCCTCCAAAGGGGCGCGTGTCGCCATGACGGTCAAGGTGCTGCGCGAGCCACGTCAGGGCGCCGAGACTCGTCTCAAGGAGGGCGTGTGCTCCACACAGCTCGGCGCCCTCGCCCTCGGCCAGCGCGTCGTCGTCTTCGTGCGCGCCTCCGCCTTTCGACTGCCACGCGACCCGGCGACACCAGTCCTCATGGTCGGGCCGGGCACAGGCATCGCCCCCTTTCGCGCCTTTGTGCAAGAGCTGTCCGAGGCGCGGCGCACGGGCGAGACTCGCCTTTATTTTGGATGCCGTCACGCCGCCGTCGACTTCCTCTACGCCGACGAGCTCCGGGCTGCCGAGTGCGCGGGCATCCTCACCAAGCTACGCACCGCCTTCTCGCGCGATGGGCCGACCAAGGTGTACGTGCAGCAGCGGCTCCGCGAAGACGGTGCGCTCGTGTACGGGCTGCTCGAGCAGGGCGCGCACGTCTACCTGTGCGGGGGCACCGGCATGGGGCGGGAGGTCGTTTCCGTGCTTGCCGAGATTTTGGGCACCCACGGCAAGCTCACGCATGCGCAGGCGAGCGAGTACCTCAAGCGCATGACCAGCCAAGGCCGCCTCGTGCAGGAGCTTTGGTCGTGACCGTGACATCGGGACCGCCGCAAACGTACTGAGAGCGAGTCCCACAAAGTCAAAGACTGTGTGACTCCGAGTGAATCTGAATGCAGTGAAGTTTTTCCCCCGCCCCGGCCCGTCTACAGACTACGCTACTTACCAGTGCGGCACCACTCTGAGAGCGGTCCAGTCACTCTCGTGACTCGAATCGGTGAGCCGGCACGCTGCACGCGTGCACCCGCGAACACCGCTGAAGCCTGAACGTGCCCCGCGTCTCGCGTCACTCTCGGGGATGAAGCCCGGCGGTCGGACGGTGGACGAGCTTTTGACCCTGCTCAAGCTCCATTGCGGCGCATCAGCCCGGCGCCCAGCCCGGCGCCCAGGGTGATGCCCGGGCGTTGGTTGCCGACCGAAGACTTGCGCAGCATCCGTACGGCCGCAAGGCCGACCTTGATTGTGGTACGCATCTTAAGGCGCGCCGCGGAGCGCTGCTGTTCCTTGCTCTCCTCTTCCTGCTGCTGCACGAGGTTCTCGGCGCACTCGATGAGCTTGGCGTCGTACGTGCTCTTCATACGCAGGGACTCGCGCGTGACCAGCGAGAGGGCGCGACCCGCATTCCAATTGGCGACCGATTCGAGCTCAAGGTGATGTGAGGCCTTGGCCTTTAAACGGTACGCGGTCCGGCGCGCGTTAGCTTGCGTGTTGAGCGACTTGCGCAGCCGGTGCGTGAGCATGTTCTGCAGGCCGATGAACTCTGCTTGGTTGAGCGGCACACGGTCACTCATCGAGATCTGAGCGCGCGTCTCGAGCACTTCGGGCGACACGTTATGCTGCACTGCGAGGAAGGCGCGCACGGTGGCAAGGACATCGCCGCCCGTGTCGGAGCGATAGAGCTTCTCGAGCTCGCTGAGCGTCTCGTCATCGGGCTGGCGCGCCTTGTCTCGATGCTCCTGGAGCTGTGCTATCATCGCCGCCACCTGCACGCCCGCGATCGACTGCTTAGCGATCCTGAGTGGCTCGCCTTCCCGCTTTGCTCGTACGCGGGCCGAGGGCAGGGAGGACACGGGAGGCGGCTCTTTGACTCGGGGCGTCACGCTCTCAAGTGCGTCCGTCTCGGCGAACAGCGTCGCGCGACGCGTCGAGCGCGGTGAGAAGAGCTGAAGGGCGCTCTCCGGCCGCATCGACCCCGTGCCGTCGCCGGCCGCACTCGGCTCCGTCGCGCCGTCGACAGCGTCGTCGTGGGCGCGCTCGACGGCCGCCTCCGTGCCCGCGAGCCGGAGCGCACCGGCCGGTGCCGTCTGGTTCACGCTATCCGAGCGTGGCCAGAATGTGGGGGGGCGGCCACGTGGCGTGGCGGCACGTACCGTCTCGCCGAGGATCTTCTGGCGCGTTGCGGGCGGTAGCGCGGCCACCCCCTCCAGTGGAGGATCCAGCGCAGCGGCCGCGGGCGCGAGCCACGCGCCGGCGGCGGATGAAGGCGGCGCCGCTACGGGCTTGCCCCTGCCTTCGGTCGAAACCGTCCATGGACGCGCCACGTCCGACGACGACGATGCACCAGCGCCACCAAAGCCGTTTGGCATGCTCTCAGAAAAGCGAGCGCGCGCCGAGTGCGGCGCCGAGTGCGGCGCCGAGTGAGGCGGCTGAGGCGCCGTCGGCTGCGAGAGAGCCGAGGGGCGTGCAGAGGCGGGAGGGCCGCGCGAACGCGGCGAGGCGTTGGCCAGGCGCGGCGACGGCTCCTCGCTTGGGTCGGGCTTGGGGTAAAGGGTTCGTGGCGAGTCGAGCTGCTCGAGGAAGCCGGCGCCCGTCCTGCAGAAGAGACGGCGCGTGTCTGCCAAGAGGAGCGTCTTCTTGACGTCGAGGAAGCCGTTGCCCTCGGGCGCGAGGGGAGTGCGCAGGTGCACCTGGTGCTCGATCAGGTCGCACTGCACTGCGAAGGTACACTCCTTGTTCGCGTACACGGAGATGTAAAAGGGTCCGGGCAAGTAGAGTGGGTCGTGCGGCGGGATGAAGATCCGGTCGTCGCCCGCGTCCTGCGAGCGCCATGTGTGCAGGTGCGGCTCGAGTCGTGGCTGCGACGTGCGGTTGCACACGAGCAGATCGGGATCACCCGAGCCGGCCGTCTTCTTGAGTGTCACCAGCAGCCCGACGGGCACGACACACTGGGGCACGACGATCTGGTAGAAGCAGTACTGCGTGTCCTGCGCCGGCCTGATCTCGCCCATCATCGGCTTGCCAGACTCGAGGTCCAGCGACGGCTGCGCCCCGAGGCCCGCCGCCAGCTGCTGCAGCTCGGCGCCCTCGACTAACATGTCGTCAACAACCTGCTCGGCGTGCTGGCGCGCGGCGGCCGTGCGCGACACCTGCAGCTCTTCCAGCTTCTCCACTGTCAGTCCGAGCTCATCCACCGTCCGGTAGTCAAGCGCGTTCGGGTGGAACTCTGAGCGGCCGCATGCTGCAGCCGGCCAGCCCTTACCAGGCTCGCGGTGGACTTCGCGCCGCATACGCTGGACGGCGAGGTCGCGGTGCAGAGGCCGCGACGAGTATGCATCACGCGGCGGCACTGGCACACTCAGCTCGCCGAAGCGCGCGGTCGCGTGCTGGAATTTATGAATCGGCAGCTTAATGTACGCGCACGCCGCCGGGAGCCTGTCGCCAATCTCCCAGCCGTCGGGGAGCGGCCCCTTGGGGTAGCGGGGCGGCTCGTCGATCGACGTATTCGCCATGGAGGGCTCAGCGAGCCCCTCAATAGATAATCGCGAACAGCCTTTGGCTGTCGAGCCGATCACACGAGCGAGGCAGGGTGTTATGTAACGGTGTAACGGCTATTTCCGATTCCAGTCACATATTCGGGTCCGCCCGCGATCATCTCTCCGCAGCCCCCAAAAGAAAGCACTACATGTGATATGTTGTGATATGAGGGTGCTCCAGAGGCTTCCACGAGGCGCACGTGTGATCCGGTGATCGCGTGTCTGTTTCTTCCGTGAAAAACCCTGGTGAAAAAGAGAGCAAGAACGATGAGTCGCACTTCGGTTGTAGCGCGACTGCACTGACACTAGTCCCCTGCACTAGTCCAGACCATGGTTCTTGACAACGGCTATTTCCGATTCCAGTCACATATTCGGGTCCGCCCGCGATCATCTCTCCGCAGGGGTTAGGGGGGGTTTCCTATCATTTTTGGGGGTAGTTTCCTATCGGATACGTATCCTGATGTATTCTGATGTATCCTGCATGTATCCTAAATGTATTCTGTAAGATACATGTATCCCTTATGTATCTTGATGTATTTCAAAATGTATCTTAAATGCCCTGTTATATTCCAAGAGAATACATGTATCTTGGTATTTTGCGTGTATTTTACACGTATCCCAAACGAGTCCAAGATACATTTTAGGATACACATCAGATACATCAAGATACATGTATCTTGAGCGCTTGCTTGGTGTCACACTGGATACATTTCACGATACATCACGATACGTGTATCTTGGATTCTTTATCACGATACATCAAGATACACCGAGATACAAAATCACGATACATGTATCTTGGACGCGTCATGACGAATATATGTGGGATACATGCAAGGATTTATGCGGGATACATGCGGGATACATGTATCTGCAGTGGTTCCAGGATACATAGAGGATACATGCGGGATACATCAGGGATACATCATGAGAGACATGTATCTCAAATGTATGCAGAGAGGTACGTATCTGAGGTGCAAGATACATGCGAGATACATGCAGGATACATGTATCCTCAGAGGTGATCAAGATACATACAGGATACATCCGAGATACATA
>ERZ761574.1415-NODE-1415-length-15561-cov-66.773765_pt1 | contig 15561 bp, 9 predicted proteins | sample MGYA00374950_ERZ761574 | MGnify/ENA primary metagenome ERZ761574 (study PRJEB28895, sample SAMN07631631) | mixed culture metagenome | isolation source: Freshwater growth medium | place: USA: Seattle, Washington | collected 2016-10-03 ... | reverse complement strand
GGGGTTAGGGCCTTATAAACATGAAAAATAGTAGACCACTCCCCCTTGGGTCAAGCAGGGGGTCCTGTGATATTTTTCGCGATTACGCATTACCGGGATTACAGAAGCACACTGACACTCTCGACCGTCTGAAACAATGATACTCGACGGCACGAATGGGCCGGTGCGGCGTGGCACGGTTCCTGGCACGGTTGCTCGTTGCATGTGGGGGCCACGTCATGACCGATGCGCGATGACGTGTGGAGGTGACACAAGGAAGTAGGCGAAGGGGGCGCGTTCTCTCATCTAGTCTGACAGCAATGCCGATCATATGCCGATCAGCGGTGTACGATACGACTTCTGACTTCTCACGCCTTCGGCGGGCGCCGCCTCCGGTTCGACGACTCCACTGGCATTACCGCGCTCAGGTCACGCGCCTCCTCAACGTCGCCGCCGTCGGCCGCGGTCAGCTCGACGTCCGCGTACTCGTCCTCATCCTCGTCCTTCTCGATCGAGATTGGTGCGGACGCGGCAGGTCGGGCCACGGCGTTGCCGGGATTCACCTCCTCAGCCACAACGGTGCCAGGGTCCACCTTCTGGTCCGCGCGCTTCCGAGTCGGGGCGACGATGCCCTCGGCATCGCGCGCGGCGCGGCGCGCGGCGGCGGCGGCGCGCTGCGCAAGCTCTCTCTGCTGCTGCTCGCGCTCGCTTGCCGCCTGAGCGAGCTCATCGAGGAGCAGCTCGTGCAGCTCCATCAAGAGCGAGAGCGAGCCCTCGGGGTCACTGGCCCCCATCATCCACGTGGCGCCGCCCAGCTGCTGCTCGACGACGTTCTGCTGGTAGTCGAGGCACCAGCTCTGCACGGCCGCCGAGAGCATGAGCTGCACGGGCGAGAGCACCGTCGACACGATCTGGAAGGTGAAGCCGAAGATGACAAAGAGTGGCATCACAATGGAGGCGATGCCCGCCTCCGCCGCGAACGCGCTCGGCCTGGCATAGTCTTCATGGCCAGCTAGAAAGGCCGCGGCGACCGCCGTGGCCCCCATGGCGCACGCAAGCTTGCAGAAACTTAGATAGAGCCCGCAGCGGGCCTGCATCATGAGCAAGCGCGGCACAAAGCGGCTGGTGATCGACGTGGCCCAGCGCGAGCCTTCGACATACCCGGTGCCAAAGAGCGCGACACTCACGTACCCAGCCTCATCGAGCGCATCCAGCCGGTGGACGCCGAAGCTCTGCAGCACGGCGACGAGAGCGCTTGCGCCCGAGCAGTGGAGCGTCGCGCCCACCGCCGCCGAGCCCACTCGCACCCACGGACCTAGCAACCGCACGTACAGCGGCGGCGCGGGCAGCTGCGCGCGCAGCTCGGCCGACAGCCAATAGCCGCGCGCGAGCGGGCCCGCGGCGGCGAGGAGCCCGAGGTGGCGTATGAAGGCGAACGTCCAGATCCCGCCAAGGGCCCAGACGATCAGGAGCAGCTTGACGCCGGAGTCGAACGTGGGGCGCGCGTAGCCCTCGGCGTGCGTGAGCTCGACCATGCCGCTCGAAGCGAGGTACGCCGCGCCCCAGACCCAGAGCGCCGCGAAGAGCAGCTGCGCGATCACGCAGAGCGCCGGACCGACCATCGCGGCCGGTGTGCCCAGCAGCAGCGGACCCGCCACCTGTAGCAGCGGCAACGAGGGCAGGCACAAGCGCCCGAGCAGAACGCTCGCGATGGGCAGGGCGGCGGTGCACGCGACGAGCACGTAGCCCGTGTTCTCGAGCCATGCGCGATTGCGCCCGATCCAGAGGCCGTCGTCTTGGGCGCTTGCGCCTAGGTCGCTCGCGGCCACGTCCTCCGCAAACCTCTCGCCTCCGCTCCAGAAGACGTAGGTCAGGCCGGAGGACGAGACGACGCAAATGAGCACAGCGAGCCCGTAGAGGGCCGCGGGCTGGATCACCGAGCCGTAGGCCCACGCAAACGCGAGCACCGCGGCCACGATCGGGCAGCCGAGCAGCAGTTGCCACACGAGGACCACATCGCCAAAGATGGCGTCAAAGTAGCGCCCGTCCTCGTGGAGAAGCGAGGTGCGAAGGGCGTTGAGCTCGGAGGCGGAGATGTTGACGCCTGCCGCGTGGTAAGCCGCCTGCGGCGCGGGCGTGGTGGGGACGCAATAGCCGTGCATCGCGACGCTCGCGTACGCGGGATAGCAGCGCCTGGAGGCGCTGGCGGTGGCGCCAGTGCCGCCCACGGCTACGGGGCTCGCGTCGTAGGTGCAGAGCTGCTCAGAGCCGAGCTGCCGAGGCCGAGGGCACGCGGCTACGCACACGCCAAGGCGCGTGGCCGGGTCCGCGTACGCGAGCAGCCAGTGTGAGTCGCTCGCCGGACTGTACCACCAGTTCTTGCTCCCCGCGAGGTTGCGCTCACCCGTGCGCAGCTGGCGCGCCCGGAGCTGCGCCTGCGTGGCATCGTCGAGGACGCTTGAGAAACGTGCATTGGGCAGGCGGATCGCGTACGGGAAGGTCTCAGAGCGCGTCGTGTCGTAGCGCAGCGGGTAGCTGTACGCGTTAGTCGAGCCGCACGTGTTGCGCTCGTAGTCGATGCCGAAAAAGAGGCGCTCGGGATTGCCGTACTGGCCGCCCAGGATGCCGATCGCGATCATGACGAGCCAGAGCATCAGCATCGGAAGCAGGCAGATGACGTCGGTGAACCCGAGGCTCGACGAGGCGCGCGCGAGCGCACGGCGCGGCGTCCAGCCGAGCTGCAGCACGAGCTTGCGCCGCTGCTTGAGCTGCTTGCGCTGCTGCTTGGCGATGCGCTCGACCTCAGCAGGCGAGGCACCGCGCGTGTCGGGCAGGGGCTGCGAGGCCTCCTGCAGCTTGCGCGCAATGTCGCGCGCGCCGGCGCCGCCGTTCTCCTCATTGGGCCCCGGCATAAAGGAGCGGAGCAGACCGAGCTCTGAGAGCTTCTCCTCCTTGTGCGGCTCGTCCACAGGCTCATCGTCCTCCTCGGCCTCCTCCTCCGCCTGTCGCGCCGCGTCCGCCGCCGCCTCGGCGTCGGCGGCGAGGCGCGGCGGCGCGGGCAGCGGGCTGCGCGCGAGCTCGGCGTAGCGCAGCAGCTTGCGCTGCTTGGCAGTTTCGGCGATCCTTTCCGCTGGCACGTCCGCCAAGCTCAGGTCGAGGAGCAGCTTGAGCGCGAGCAGCACGTGCTCGATGACCATCCCCATCGCGTACTCGTGCCCGCCGCGTGCCCCGAAGAGCATGGGCAGCGTCGTGAATGCGTGGCACACGAGCACCGTGTTCGTCACGATCGCGAGCAGCGAGATGAGCTGGAGCACTGGACGCCACGTCGCCATCAGGTGCGAGAGCTGCATACGCGGCCGCTGCTGGCAGCGAAGGAAGGCATGCGAGTCCAGGCGCGCCTCGAGTGCGTTGTTGATCAGCGCGAACGCGGCGGCGGGCAGGAACGCGCCACCGAAGAGAGCCACCATCGCGTACGACATGATGAGCTCCGAGAACTCGCCGCCAGCCGACTGGGCCGAGCCCATCGACGCCTCATGGGTCACGCGGCCGCCCGGTGTCCGCTGCAGCCGGCTGAGGGCGCGCGTGGCCGACGCGTACTCGATCCCGTTCTGCACGACGCAATTCACGATGACCAGCGCGCCCACGAGCGTGGTGAGCTCCTCGGCGCAGCTGTCGGACGGACTGCCGTCGCGATCGTAGCAAACCTCGAGCACGGCGCCGGGCGTGTCGGCGCTGTGGAAGAGGTAGTGGAGCGAGAGCGGCTTGAGCAGCGTCAGGTACAGCGGCGAGAAGAAGCGGTTGCAGAAGGCGGCGAAGAAGAGCTGCTGTGCAAAGTGGACTTCATGGCGCGCGGCGGAGCGGTGGTTCTGCCATGCGAGCAGCGCGTCGACGAGTGGTCGGAGGACCGCGTCGAAGAGTTCGACCACAACGGCGGTGAAGAGGCTGCCGAGGATCTGGCCGCTCCACCAGGCGCTGGGCCCCCGCGTGATGAGCAGCGATCGGCCGAGGAGCAGCCCGAGCTGCGCGCACACGGCGGCCGCCACGAATGCGACGAGCACGGCCCACGAGAGCATGAGCCGCCGCAGCCGCTCCCGACGGCCGAAGACGCCCACGAGCGGCAACGGCACGCCATCTGGCACCACCTCTGCATCGAGGGCCACAAAGTCGTCGTTCGACGTGTAGAAGCCGACCGCGTGGTTGGCAGCCACGAACTCCTCGCGCTCGGCCGCGGGCGCCTCGCCCGCCGTCGCGGTCGGGTCGCTTGCAGCCGCGTGCGGCCCGTGGCCGTCGTTGATCGCCCACTGGTGGCAGAGGCCGGCCTGGGTGCGCGTCCAGTGCTGCAGGAACGCCGAGGCCCAGAGCACGATGAGCAGGCAGTAGAGGGCCTGCCAGACCGACTCCTGCCCCGCGTACTCGGTCTCGTTAAACACGAAGAGCACGAGCCCGAGCGCCGCCGGCGCCCAGAGCCACTGTGAGAAGCGGCGCAGGAAGGCGAAGTAGAGCGCGTACTCGGCGCCAAAATAATTGTAGAGCTCGGTGAGCGGGGCGGGCGCGAGGCCGAGCGAGGCCGAGGCGGACCATCGCTCCTCAAGCGCGCGCCGCTCGCGCATGTCATGCAGCGCGAAGACCTGCTGCACGACGCGCGAGCGCTCGAGGGTCGACAGAGAGAGCTCTGCGCCGCCCACCGCTTGCGGTGCCTCGAGGATGGATGTGAGGATGTGTGCGCGCGCGGCGCACGCGAAGACGTGGGGAGGGGCGCCGAGCTGGTAGAGGCGGTGCACGCGCCGTCGGTAGGGGGCGTACGCGGTGTCCCTGCCGTCGAGCGCCTCGAGCGCCTCGAGCTCGGCTGCTACAGCCTCGGCCGCCGCCTCATCCTGGCCCCCATGCTGCTGCTCGCGCTCGAGGTGCAACCGCTCCTCGAGACCGGGGCGCAGCTGCATGGGCCAGTCGATCCGCTCGGCCTCGCGCGCCAGCCGCGGGAGGCTCGCGCCCACGAGGAGGAAAGCCACATTCTCCGCTGTTGGGTGCCACACCAAGCGCGTCTCCAGTCCCACCGAGGGCGCACGCACGCGCTGCAGCAGCGCCGTGCGCGTCAGCGTAGCGTCGCCACTCGCCACGTCATACGCGATCGCCTCCTCGGGATCTTGCTCGGCGCCAGCTCCCTCGCCGCCCTTTTTCTTCGTGGAAGCGGCGGCGCGGCGACGCGCGTCCTTGGCGTGCTCGGGCGGCAGCAGCTCGAGCGCCAAGTCGAATGTGATGCCGCCCGCCGCATCGTCGGCCTCGAGCTCCTCGATGAGCATCTGCTCAAGGCGGCTCGTCTGCGCCTCTGCGGAGGCGTCGCCGACGCCGGAACCGCCCGCCGCACCTGCGGCCGCGCCTCCACTCGTGCGCGTCCGGCGCTCCTTTTTGGGGCTGCCACTGCCACTCGCAGCGGCCGCGCCAGCGCCGCCGCCCGCAGCGCTGGCACCCGTGCCTGGGCGGCGCCGCCGTTGCAGCCCCGCCTTGGTTTCGGTCGCGGCGGCTGCCTCGTCCGCCTTCTTCGCCTTCTCCGCCTTGGCGCCGCCGCTCGCGCTCGAATCGGCACCAGCGACATTCAGCACGCCCACCTGCGTGCGCTTGCTCCCGCGCTTGAGGGAACCACGTGGTGTCGAGGGTGGCTCGGCGCTCGGCGCTGATGCGGGGGCGGTGGTAGGGCCGGCGACGGCGTCGGCTGACGCGTCGTCGGACGCCCCGCCCTTTTTGCCTGCGAGCCGGCGTGCCACGCGAGCGGACAGCTTCGTGCCAGCGAGCGCGTCACGAATCTCGTCGTGCTTGGCGAGGTCGAGCGGCGTCTTGCCGCTCTTGTCTTTGGCCGAAGCCGAAGCCCCCCTTTCGAGAAGCACCGCGATGCATTCGGCGGCCTCAGCGATTGCGTCTTTCTCCACCACGTCCGCGGCAAGATGCAGTGCCGTGCTGCCATTCCTGTCACCCTGATCGGGGTTGACTTTCACGGCAGCACCCTCAAAGAGCGCTCGCAGCATCGCGACAGAAGGCAGCGTCGCCGCGATGTGGACGGCTGTCGTCCCCTCACTGTCGCCCGAGGACGGATCAGCGCCCTCCTTGAGCAGCCGCTTGACCACGGCAAGCTGCTCTTCGATGCAGGCATAGTGTAGCGGCGTCCATCCCTCGTCTTTGGTGGACAGGTGCACCTGCTCGGGAGGAAAGCTCTTGAGCTTGAGCACCTCCTCCCACTTGGAGGCGGCGCACAGCTCGAGCAACGTCATGGCCTTCCAGCGGGTGCGGCGCGGGAGCGTGAAGTTTGCCAATCACGCACGTTCAACACAACGCGTCGAAGCGCGCGCACTGCCGGTCACCATCAAGCTCAGAACAACGCGCAGACGGCACGATAAGACTTTGCAGAGAGTCTGCCTGGTGGGTCGCGATCCGTCCATTGCCCGGACGGGTGGCGACCACTGCGCGTGACATGACATCACTCGACCTACGTCCGGCCTTCGGACCGTTGAGCGGAGGAACCGCCCTATTCATCCTGCACCACCGTGACTTTGGAGCGGCACACGATGTGCTCGTCGGCAAAGCGCGGCTCAACTGCTCTCTGGTACCACGCGGGGCCGGGACCGCCGAGGACACCACGACGGCAGCGCGAGAAGGCTCAGCGGAGAAGGCTAAGAACGCGCTGTACTCCACCAGTAGCCAACGAGACCACTCTGCCGTTATCCATCATCCATCGGTCTGGGCACACTGTTCGTCCCACTCATGCTTCGTTCGCCTTCTACCGTTCGCCTTCACTGCTCTGGCTCTCGCCGCAACGCGTGCCGGTGTCAGCGGGAAGCGTGCCCATAGTCTTTGCAGTGGTTGATTGGCCGTCGACGGAAATCAACGGCGGCCGGGATCATCTTGCGCGCTGCCGTTTCGCAGGTGCCGACCGCGGTGACAAGCACAAGCTCGTCGTCGTGTCGGCCGTCATCGTCGCACGGTCCGACTCATGGAGGTTCAAGCGTCCCTCGAACGAGAACGAGACGTGGCTACAATGTAAGACGCCTGATCTGCTCTCGAAGGCGGGCGGGCTTCTGGCGAGCGGCGCACGCGGGCGCGGGGGTGACGTCCTCACAGCGTGGATTTCGCCGAATGGGGTTGATTTCCTTCACGAAGGACTGCCCGTCGACGTGCACGCGGTCCCATCGTTCGGAAGCGACCTTGCCATCGGGTGGCTCCCAGTGGCCTTCAGCATGTGCTTTGGAGTGTGCGTACTCATGGCGCTGCTGCATTCGTGTGCCACTCTCAAAGCGGCCATGGCAGACTCGGGTTGGGCCGAGACGACGCCCACGCACTGGCATGCGTCCCAATGGCACGACGCCTTGCGCTTCCGGAGCAGCAAGCTGCACGCCCCCGGTGGCCGGCCAGCCAAGCATATTCTGGTAAGCCGGAGCTTCGACTCGTTGGTGCCCATGTTTTCGGATCGGCTGAGTCGAATCTCGGAGTCTCAGTCTGAGGATGAGGTCTTCACGGCACAAGAGAGCGGGCGCTATGACGAGGAGAGCTTCGGATCTGAGTGGACGGGCAGAGGCCAGGCGCACCATGTGGAGCATCATAAGGAGGACCTGGAGGAGGCGCCTCTCTCGCCAGCGAGGCACGATGATAACCCATGGGCCGATGACAAGATGACAAGACGAACCCCATCCCCATCGCCAGCAGAATGCACGGCTTGATGGCTGGCTCCGAGGGTCTGAATCAGGGGTGCCGAACCCGGTGTAGTTCGTAAAAGGAAGGGCTAGGACATCGAGTTCATGGAGAGCTGTGAACGTCTGTCGTTTTCACAGCTCCGCGCTCTGCCCTCTTGTGTCTTGATTTCCTGGAGACGGAAGACGAGCGCCCGCCGACCTCGCACAGCTGTGACCCGAGCGCGCAGCATGTACTCGAGCAGCACGCTAAAGCTCGGCGACGTTCCCGAGGCGTGGCTAGTACACGTGGAAGGAAGGTGGATTCGCATGCGACCGCACGAGCAGACGCGCCTTGCCAAAGCACGCTGTGCGGGCACACGCAAGGTGCCTCTTGACGGCGGCAGATCCGAGGCGAGGCTGTGGCCCCAGAGTGGAAACGACAACCGGTGGGCCGGGGAGTGTGTGCCGTGCTTCCACGAAGCGCCGCCTACGCCGCTGGCCTGTTCTCGCTGGTGCTTCAAGCTTGAGGGGCAGTGGCAGCCATTTGGCTCAGCCGACAATGTGAATTTGGAGGAGCGGCTGCAAGAGATGCTTCGCATGCAGCAGATCAGTCCCGGCCTGGAACGGCTGGTCGCCGCGCAGCAGGCCGATGTTGCCGCATCGGCTGAAGCTATTTATGCGGGTGGCGTTGCTCAGGCCGGAGCTCTCGCCTCTGCGGCGGCTGCAGCGATGGCAGCAGCCGCGGTCGCCGGGGGCTCGTTGAGGCCATCGACAGGAGTGGTGGTGGCGGATGGGCGCTTCAGTGTCCTGCTGAGCAAGGATGGCAAGGGCGGCGTCACTGCGGAGATGCGCTCGGCCGACAAGTCATGGTTGGGCGCGCTACCTCTCTTCTCTTCGTGCTCGATTGCGCGAGGGTGGGCCGGTGCGAGCCTACCGGCGCTCACCGAGGACGAGTGCCGCGTCGAGAGCGCGCCGCCGAGCGCTCTCGTGCTGCTCGTCCACGGCATTGGAGAGGCACTATGGCGCAAGGGCGACAACGTACTCGGACTGAAGACCATCGAAGCGGGCTGCGACCAATTGCGAGGTCTTGCGGCCAGGGCGGCCGTGGCTGCGAGCGCCCACGGCGGCGCGAGCGCTCACGGCGGCGCGAGTGCTCACGGCGGCGCGAGTGCTCACGGCGCCTCCGAGCTGCGGCGTGTGGAAATCTTGCCTGTCACTTGGGACACGGGCGTACGCAGCGACCGCGCGGCACAGGAGGCGGTTCGCACCCTGTCGCGCATCACGCTGAGCTCCACTCCCCTCATCCGCCAATTCGCCAACGAGGTGCTCGCCGACGTGCTCCTCTACGAGCAAGCGCACCACCGGCTCGCGATCCAGGGACGCGTGGTCGCCCGGATCAACGAGATCTATCGCGCGTGGCAGCAGCAGCACCCTGGCTTTGCCGGACCTGTGATCTTGTGCGGCCATTCCCTTGGCTCCCTCATCACCTTTGACATCCTTCGCGCGCAGAACGAGGCTACCGCGGCGGCGGCCAGCTGCGACGACCAATCAAACCTTGCCGCACGCCCAGAGGCGCTTGCTGCACCCACCGCCGGCGCAAGCAGCTGCGCAAGCGGCGGCGGCAGCCACACGGGCGCTGCCGTTGCGAGCGCGGAGGGGCCCGGGCGGCTCAACTGCCACATCTCGGCCCTCGTGCTCCTTGGCTCGCCTGTGGCTTTCTTTGTCGCTGTACGTGGCCACAGGCTCGGCCCGACGTTTTCGCTGCGCCCGTCTTGTGCTCGCCTCTTCAACGTGTTTGCACGCAACGACCCAGTGGCTTACCGGCTCGAGCCGCTGCTCTCTCCGACGGATGAGGAGGGCCCATCCACGGAGGGCGCCGAGGATGGAGGCGGCGGCCATGGCTGGGCGCGCGCTCGCAAGGCGCTCGATGCGCAGCCACGGTACGTTCCCCACGCGGGCGCCGGCAAGGGTGGGATGCGCCTACACATTAAGTTGCGCCAGGACCTGCAGGGAGTCGTCCAACAAGCGCAGCAGGCTCAACAGGTCGCGAGCGCCGCGGGCAAATCCGTCCAGATGGCACTCAGCCATCCAGCCGAAAGTGCCAAGATGGCCGTGAGCGCTGCCGCCGAGAGCGCCAAGATGGCTGTCACCGACTCGTTCAACTCGATGGCGTCGCTCTTCGGGATCGATACGCTCGCGGAGGAGGCCGCGGCGGCAGGGACGCACCCGACGACAAGTGCACTCGACGATCACGGTGGGTTCGCCGTCAACCAGGGCGAGCGTGTGGACTGGATGCTGCAGGAATCTACGTTGGATGCCGCGCTCGAGTACACGGCCGCGCTGCAAGCCCACACGTCCTACTTTGACAGCCAGGACCTTGCCGCATTCCTCGTGAATGAAGTCGTGGCGGCGAGCGTCACCGACCAGTGGTTGGGGGGTTCGATGCCTTCTTCAACTTCGTGAGTGTGAGGTCAGAGGGTGGAGGGGGTTTCGGGTAGCCGGAGTGAACGGCGTCGCTTGTGGGTAACGACCCCATATAGTCGCCCGCATGCAACCGGCATGCGTACTGTGTTACGTCACGCGGGTCGAGTCCGACGGGATGGGTCGGCGGGCGTCATCTAAATTCTAACGTAAAGTGAGTTTACCAGAAAGGCAGGGACCCTTCGTTGGCGCGGGAACGCACGCCACCTACGCGGCCCTGGGCAGCGCGCAAGGGAGGCCACGCCAGTACCGAGCTTCCCGGTCTCAGTAGCGAGCGTGCAAATCTCTTCTGAGCTGACCTTTTCGGCATCCCGTTCCCACCACCCGCGCGCCTTTCCTGCACGCCCTGCTGGCACTCCGCTAAATCCTTGTCCTCCGCGCGATCGCGCAGCAATGGCGACTCGACTTTGGGTTCTATACGAACCACTGCTGATCCTGGTGCCTAGCGACTCGAAGCTGTCGTCAATTGCCACCGTGTTCCCTGCGTTTCTGACGTACTGCAGCACCGAGGAGGCGTTGAACCAGGATCCATGGACAGAGCCGGACACGTCAGTGGCTTGCATGCCGATGGGTCCCGACCAAGCTCGAGCGGCTAAAGCGCTTCAGCAAAGTTGTCACTCAGAGGCAGTGGGTGGCAGAGAGGTCCGCGGCTATGCGAAGTGGATCTCGTCCGGGAGCCTCACTGCTGTGACGCCGTTGCTGATCAAGGAATGCGGCACGCACACTGGCTCTCGTGTGTGGGAAGGCGCATTGGTACAGTTGCAGTGGGCCTTCCAGAACCTAGACATCTTTACGGATCGTTCGGTGCTCGAGCTTGGAGCTGGCTGCGGCTTACTTGGCCTTGCCATTGCCAAATCAGCTGGCCCGCGCGAAATCGTAATGTCGGAGTTTCAGGGCCATTTCGTGGATGACTCAGCGCCCTCGCTCCTGGACTTGCTTCTCGAGAACGTGCATGCAAATCTGGGCTCCATCGACGGAGGCGCACTCTCGGTATGGGATCTCGACTGGACAAAACCTCAGGAGGCAACGTGCCGATGGCCATTTCAAGAAGAACTGCAAGAAGGCCAATGCATGAAGAGGGAACGTGCCGATGGCACGAAGCCGACGACCTCAGCCAAGAAGTTCGACGTGATCATTGGCTCCGAGCTCATTTACAGCATAGAAGGTGCTGCACAGCTGCTTGGCGTCCTGTCTTCGTTTCTTGAAGAGGATGGGGCGTGCTACTTGCTCAACAACATCCGTCGGAGTGGTGTGTCAGAGCTCATCAGCGGCTGCGCAGATGTGCAGCTCGTCTGCGAGCAGATTTCTTTCGACAAGCCTTCGGTCGACAGCATCATGTACACGTTGGGCGACAACGAGCTTTCAAACGTGTTCATCCTGCTCAAGATCACGCGCAGCAAGCATGGAGCTCTGCCCTTCAGAATTCCTCCGTTTGTTGAGTCGGGCTTTGCAGTAACGTCTGAGTACGATGCTTGGGTGACAAGCTTCGGTTTGGTGGAGCTCAACGCGCGCCTGCGTCGGGAGGCGGATTCGGGGATGGTGGCAGCGGCACGGGCGGTGGCGGCAGAAAAGAAGTAGCAGCCGCCCCTTCCGCCGCTGCCGTTGACTTCCTGGTCAACCGTTGCGCTTGGTGCTGATGGAGCCGACCCTGGTTGGGACGATGAAGGGTTCAATGAGCAGATGATGCGCAGCTCCAATTCATTCTTCTTGGGTACTTGCGCACGCTTCATGAAGAGCGCAAGATTCTTCCGACAGCGCCATGGATCCCACGGCACGCCTACCACGCCGGCGCACCACCATGGAGACCTACAACGTCATCCACCTAAGTGTGACAAGAGAGCACCCGAGCCTGTGGGGTGATCATCTGGCGGACCTTGTCGTGCACTTCAAAGATGCAGACGACTCTGATCTGGTTTTCATCGATTTTTGCATGGACATTCATTCCAATGGTCCATGCACAGACTCGCGTCTACGTTTGACGACCGAGTTCGATGGACGGCCGTGCTGGACCGACCTGACTCTCTACTGACTCTCGAGCAGGAGCGGCGCTCGAAGGCCTTTAAGAAAGGATGCAGTTGGAACTTATGGAACGTAACGTATTCGGGCCTGCGCACGGTGGCGCTGCGTAAGCAGCCAGAGCGGGCGCCAGCTGAGCGGCGCATTCCTATACACGAATGAGATTGATCTCGAGGGGATCATCATTCCTGGGCTGATATGCTCATTGGCGCGCGTGGTGCCAGTGCGCGAAGACGAAAGCGGCTTCCGCGCCTTCTGCATCCACTCACATATCGGTTGGATCAAGGTTCGTTTCATCCGACGCTTCGTGTTCGCGCACCAGCGACGGGCACAGGACGAGCTGGTGTGGGGCTCAAAGGGGCGGCGCCTTTGCCACCCTTGCCGCCGATGCGTCCACGGCCGTCCACTGGTAATGTGATAGGGGATGTAGGGGGGGTTGCTAGGTATGTGCTAGGGGGTGCTGGGGGGGGGGTGATAGGGGATGTAGGGGATGTGCCAGCCTCGACGGCCTCCCCGCCACCACCGCGCCCGCCGCCCTTGCCTCGACCCGCCACCAACGACGGTGGCAAAGTCAAGGTGTTGGGTGAGGGGCCTTCAAAGCTAGCATCGAGTGGCTCCTCGGCGGCTGCCGCGGCGGCGCCAAGGCAGCGGACGCGGAGGCGGCAAATCCAGAAAATGACAGCATGGTGGGTGCCGTGTGCTCGTCGTTGAAGTGCAGGTGCGTACCGAACGGTTGCAGCGGAACAGCGGCGCTGCGGTGGGCGGCTGCATGCTAGTGTGCAGCGCGCCATGCCCGTTCTGCACGTTCTGAGGGCTGAGCGAATTAAAGTTAAAAGTAACCACAACGCACACATGCGTGTTACCCGACATCGCCCACGAGACGAGCGTCAGACCGATCTGAGATCACCGTTTATTTCGTGTGTGTGCAAAAGTATCGACAAAAGTATGGTACTACGGACGGGGCATTATCATGGGCATGCATCGACGGCATCCGCTCCCGACTAACTCCCTACGCCAGACGACGTGATGCAGATCCTGCCCGCCTATACGGCGCGGTCGAGCCACGAGGACGAGCGTCGACCGTCTACTGCGTCTTGCGGTCTAAGTACAATTGTACTAAGAGACCGTCGAGTCCGTTTTCGGGTGACCGGACGAGGGCGTCTGACGAGGCGCCTGGACCGCACTACTGTTCCACTGATGTGACTCCCCACACAGATACCCGCCCGCGCCGGCCACCCTCCTTGAACTGATTAAACTTCATGGGCTCATGGCTCCGCACACTGTCCGACTGATGTGACTCCACACAGACCCCCGCACGCGCCCCCCCTACTTTGACTTCATGGGCCAAGTGTCTCGCGGGCTCATATGCGGCGGGCGCGCGGCCCGCGCGCCGCCGCGCGCCCCGCCACTTCCCAGACGCCAGGAGAGCACCCAAGTCCACCACGGCCCACGCAACGCTCGACTACGGGCACTGGCGATCGTACCTTTAAGCTGGGTACCTCCCTGCCGTGTGCGTCCGGAACCTGCCGATTCACCCCCTCTTGTCGCCAATACCCTCCGTGCGGCATGTTTTGGCGGGCGGATGTCAGCCTGCCCAGCCACACCCATACTCATGCCCATGCCCCTGCAGCAGTGCTCCCGGCAGCACTGACTGCTCCGGCCCCCGGGGCATGCGGCCACACGCCCTGCCTTCGGCGGGAACGACCGCCGTACGCTCCCGCCCACACGTGGCGAGGCCATCTGCAATCAGCAGCGTATCTTTCTCAGACGGCCGATTGGGGCACGGCCGTCGCCGGTGTGACCATGGTCATGGTTATACCCGCCGGGGTGGCAGGCAGCGACGGCTTCTTCTTGAAGTGGTGGACGTTATTGACCACGTGTTTGAGGAGGTAGCAAGTGAAGGTGAGGATGGCAAAGAAGACCGCCACTGCGGCGGCCGTTTCAAACCACGTGAACTGATACGGTGGGGGCGGAAACGGTGGCGGCGATGGCGGCGGCGGCGACGGCGGCGGCGGCGACGGCGGCGGCGTCGGCGGCGGCGATGGAGGCGGCGGCGACGGCGGCGGCGGTGATGGAGGCGGCGGCGATGGCGGCGGCGGCGATGGAGGCGGCGGCGATGGCGGCGGCGGCGATGGCGGCGGCGGCGACGGCGGCGGCGGCGACGGTGGTGGCGGCGCGACCACGAGTGTCACAGTGACACTCGTAGCCACGCTCACAGGGGTGATACCGAGGACGTTCATTTGAACACCAGTCACCGCCGACAGATCGGCCGACAGTGTGGTGGAAGATGTATTGGCCAGAACGGCGGCGGCGGAAGAGGCTTGGGCGACGGCGGCGCTGGCGTTGCCTGGGCCGTTGTCGGCGATGGTGAGACTCATGTCGAACAGCACGCCTCCCGGCTGCGATAGTCGTCGCCTACCACTTGCCTGTTGCGTGCTGCTGCTCGCTGCGGACTCTGAGAGATGCAGGATCATCACGCAGGTGGGCGCGGTGCAATTGAGCCGCACGCTGAGCGCGTCCTTGAGGGTGGTGATCTGAGTCGCGGAGTAGTCGCTCAAGGCACCAGCGAATGTGAGCGCGAGGCGCACGACCGTCGCGCTGGTAGCCACAAGGCTTTGGCCGGCCGTCAGGGGCACCAAGGGCGGCGGCTTTGGCGGCGGCGAGGGCGGCGGCGATGGAGGCGGCGGCGACGGCGGCGGCGAGGGCGGCGGCGGCGTTGGCGGCGGCGAGGGCGGCGGCGGCGATGGCGGAGGCGGTGTTGGAGTCGTCGATGGGGGCGGCGGCGATGGGGGCGGCGGCGATGGAGGCGGCGATGGCGGCGGCGGCGATGGCGGCGGCGGCATCGGCGGCGGCGGCGACGGTGGTGGCGGCGCGACCACGAGTGTCACAGTGACACTCGTAGCCACGCTCACAGGGGTGATACCGAGGACGTTCATTTGAACACCAGTCACCGCCGACAGATCGGCCGACAGTGTGGTGGAAGATGTATTGGCCAGAACGGCGGCGGCGGAAGAGGCTTGGGCGACGGCGGCGCTGGCGTTGCCTGGGCCGTTGTCGGCGATGGTGAGACTCATGTCGAACAGCACGCCTCCCGGCTGCGATAGTCGTCGCCTACCACTTGCCTGTTGCGTGCTGCTGCTCGCTGCGGACTCTGAGAGATGCAGGATCATCACGCAGGTGGGCGCGGTGCAATTGAGCCGCACGCTGAGCGCGTCCTTGAGGGTGGTGATCTGAGTCGCGGAGTAGTCGCTCAAGGCACCAGCGAATGTGAGCGCGAGGCGCACGACGGTCGCGCTGGTAGCCACGAGGCTTTGGCCGGCCGTCAGGGGCGCCAAGGGCGGCGGCTTTGGCGGCGGCTTTGGCGGCGGCTTTGGCGGCGGCGAGGGCGGCGGCGGCGAGGGCGGCGGCGGCGAGGGCGGCGGCGAGG
>ERZ761574.1404-NODE-1404-length-15648-cov-85.871673_pt1 | contig 15648 bp, 9 predicted proteins | sample MGYA00374950_ERZ761574 | MGnify/ENA primary metagenome ERZ761574 (study PRJEB28895, sample SAMN07631631) | mixed culture metagenome | isolation source: Freshwater growth medium | place: USA: Seattle, Washington | collected 2016-10-03 ... | reverse complement strand
TCGCACTGGTTGGGGGTCCCATAGGGCCCCAGCCTCTGTAGGGGCTGATCAGGCCCGATCAGGGTTGCACTGGTTGGGGGTCCCATAGGGCCCCAGCCTCTGTAGGGGCTGATCAGGCCTGATCAGGGTCGCACTGGTTGGGGGTCCCATAGGGTCCCACCCTCGGTAGGGGCTGATCAGGCCTGATCAGGGTCGCACTGGTTGGGGGTCCCATAGGGCCCCACGAGCCTCTGTAGGGGCTGATCAGGCCTGATCAGCTGGGTCGCACTGGTTGGGGGTCCCATTTAGGGTCCCTGCCTCTACTGTAGGGGCTGATCAGGCCTGGGACCTGGGACCCCAAACCAGTGCGACCGGTGACAGGGGATGGCGGGTGGGACTTCGTTCACAAAAAACCGTCGACATGCTACGCGGGGGAAACGCGGGCGGGACACGAGCGGCCGGCGCTGGTCCTCTGGTGCCTGATCGGCAGGCAGGCAGGCCCCTGCGGCGAGATACTGACTCCTAGGCCGAAAAGACGGCCGTTTCAGCGAGAATGCCTGGTCGGTTCTTGTGGTTCTCGGCATTTCATAACATGACCCCCCCCTACCTGCACCACACACGCGGTCACGCGCACACACAGGTCCCAGAACTGCAGCCTACCGTCGGCCTGGCGACACTCAAGTACAGAAAGCTGTACCGTACATCCGTACCGCCGACCCGTACCCTCGACCGACCTGCGACCAGACACCCGCCTGCCGACGTGCAAGTTGACCGGACCAGCCTGCTACGAGCCTGCCGTGCCGTGCAGTCGCCGCACAGAGCGCCGCTCCACACCCTGATTCCTTTGGTCCGGTCCCTGCACGCTGCAGCTGCACGGCCTGCGCACGCTGCAGCGGGCAGCGAGAGATCTACGAGAGATCACAACAACCCGGCACCGACTCGATTAATTCCTTTTTGGTGCACCCAGCCCGCATGTAAGCCCGCATGCCATCCCGGCCGCGTTCTTGCCCCCACCGATGTGGCAGTGTCCCCTGATCATCCGCCCTGCCGCATCGGTGGGCCCAAGTGGTGCTCAGGCGCGCGCTGCTCCCACGCCCGCGCGACTCCTCTACAACATGCTGGCCGTCGAACCAGCCGCTGTACCCGCCGTTCCAGTAATTGCCGACAGGGGCTGCTTGGTCGGCGGACTTCAGCTGCTCAAGTGCCTTTGGTCGATGCGCACAAGCCCAGTGATAGCCGGCTAGCTGATAACCGTGCCTGTGCCATTCACCTCAAAGGTGTTCTGGTACTCCGGCAGCACCCAATCGCACGCACCAGATGGCTTGTGGACGGCAAGCTTAAGGCCGCACTGCCCCTTCCAGTCGGGATACTCCTTTAAGAGCAACGCGTCGAGCTCCCTGGCCGATATCTCGAGACAGTCCATGAGCTTCTTCTTGAGCGGCTCGCCATCGACCAGCTTCAGCTCTGACTTCAGCTCCTGGGCCTTTTCGCCGAGCAGCTCCTGGCACTTGACGTCCACGGCGCCCAGCAGCTCCTTCGCCGTGGCCTCATCCTCCGTCATGGCACACATCTGGATGATCGCCTCCTCCTTTAACCTGCCCAGCGCGCTCAGCTGCGAGTCGATCCATTTGCCTGCCATCTTGGATCCGAGGGCGGGTATCGGGAAGCCCGTAAGCTTGCCCGCGGCCGCAGCTACCTTGAGCGCCGTCAGCCCGAGCTTGATGTACGGCATCGCCTTGACGACCCATTCCTTGGGAAACATGAGCTCAAAGCCCTCACCATCGCCCTTGCTATTTGGGCGCGTCTTGGCCACGGTATAAGTGTACGGATCGACAAAGAATAAGCGCACGCGATGGTTGAGCCAGGCCTTGGGGCTCAGTGCCTTCTTGAACCATGAGGTCACCTTCCCCTTGCGGGTCTCTTCAGCAACAGGCAGGAAGAGGACGAGCTTAGGCGCCGGTTGGGTTCCGAGGAGCAGCGTGGTCAGCATCGTCGACTGTGCAGACAGCATCTCGATCGCCTTGTCTTGAGTGAGTCGGATCTGCGCCAGTAGGCCCATGGTCTCCTTCTGGCCGGCCTCCATCCGCTTCTGGCCAGCCTCGATCCGCTGCTGGCCAGCCAGCACCTGCTGCTGGCCGGCCAGCACCTGCTCGAGAATCGCCGCCTTTTTCCTGTCGCTGCTGTCGCTGCTGTCGCTGCTGTCGCTGCTGTCGCTGCTGTCGCTGCTGTCGCCGCTGTCGCCGCTGTCGCCGCTGTCGTCGCTGTCGCCGCTGTCGCCGCTGTCGCCGCTGTCGCCGCTGTCGTCGCTGTCATCGCTTTCATCGCTGTCGTCGCAGTCGTCGCTGTCGTCGCTGTCGTCGCTGTCGTCGCTGTCGTCCGCCTGCAACATGCTACGCAGCTTCTTGTCGGGGATCAGCTTCAGGCCGAGATGGCGAACAAAGTCGTCGACCAGGTCCCACTCGACGATGTCGGTCACGCTCGTCGCGCCCTTCTCGTCGCACCACATGACTGCCATCTTCAGCGTTGCGTCCTCGGCAACGTTGAGAGACGTGAGCATCTGAAGGAACCCCAGCGCCTTTGCTCGGCGCCGCAGCTCCTCTGGCGCCTCCGCTAATGCTGCTGCTGCGGCTCTCTCAGCGAGCGCTGGGGGCGGGGGAGATGGAATGCCAGGGCATGGTGGCGGGGGAGGTGGAGTGACAGGGCCGGAGATGTCGAGGCTCACAGCGGTAGCTGCAGCAAGCTGAGCGTCTTGCTCCGCCTTTGCCGCCTCCAAGTGCTGCGCACACATGTGATCACACGCATACGCACCGCTCAGGACGCATGTTTCCATCGTGGAAGTCTTGGGTCCTGGTGCCCTCTGAGTGCCCTCGAGGCGCGCGCAGTGGCCACACATCTGCCCCCACCGCACTCGATACGCACGCGAAGCGGGCGCACCTTGCCGCTCGCAAAGAAGGCCTTAACCGCGGCGTTCTTATTGTACTTGACGGCCCTGTTGGCGGGCGTGTCGCCGTCCTGCGGCGCGGGCACGCGGAGAGCGACGGCGGCGGAGCGAGAGCGGGTCTTCAGCGGCGAAGCGGACGGCGGGCGAGAGTTGCGCACGACGATGGCGCTGCCGAATGGGCGCGCGCGCTGCCATCGCGTCGCCGAGGATGGCGCTGGCGGCGTACTTTGTCCTTCGCATTGACGGCCTCCGGGTACGCCGCGAGCAGCGCCTTCACCACTGACACCGATACGCTGAACTTAGCGGCGATGTGGAGTGTCATGCGCTTGGTCCCCTGTACGTGGCACATGGCAAGCAGAGGGGTGGCTGAGCGACGAGGTGGACGGCGGGTGTGGGAGATGTTGTATGCGCGCGGCACGCAGGGCCGGGGCGGCGGACCTTTTTCTTCGCCTTGACGGCCTCCGGGTACGCCGCGAGCAGCGCCTTCACCACTGCCACCGATACGCTGTACTTAGCGGCGATGTCGAGGGGCGTCCACCCGTCCTGTACGTGGCACACGGCAAGGGGCGACTGGACGATGAGATGGGCAAGCGGGTGGGGGAGAGGCGTTATTGACCGCTTCGCCGCCGGGCTGTGCGCTCCCCCGCGCCCTCGGCGGCGCACGTCGCGGCTGCAGTCGGAGCTTCGGCGGTACCGTGCGCTGCGGGTCGGAGCCACGCGTCGCCCGCCCATCCCCGTCACCGCCTCTTCCGCCCCCCTGTGAGCGTACTCGCCTCCACGACGCCTCGCCACTGGGGTGCGCGCTCCCGCGCCACGCACGCGGCGCGCGTCGCACGCGGCGAGCAATCGGAGCGTCGGCGGTCTTCCGCCACAGAGGGGAGGAGTCCACCGCCCTGCCTGTCGCGGAGGGGGCGTGCGGCCACCGGCAAGCGGGGTGGCAAACAGGCGGCGGACCACGAATTGCGGCGCGAGAGGGCACCGTGGCCGGCGTGCCGTGCGCAGCAGCGCTGGTGCAATATGCGGCGCACCTGATCCTTCTTTCTGGCCTTTGCTGGCGTGATCAGCGGGAGGACCTCGGCATCGGGCCGTTTGTACGTGTTGGGTTCGAGGAGGCTTGGTGGGGCAAAAAGCCAGTTCATCCGCTAGTGTGGTCGATCGCGTGCGGAGGGCTGCGGGTGGGACGGACGCGGCGTGGTACCGTGGAGCGCACGGCAAGGCGGAGGGCAAGGAGCTGCAGCTCGAAGGCACAGCGAGAAGAGTAGGAATTTCTAGGAGGGGCCGGTGCCCATATGGTGCAGAAGGTGGGGGCAAAGGCTGCAGAAGTGAGAGGAAGAGCTGTGCCGCGTGCAGGTGCATTGACCATTGTGACACCTTGAGACCATGTTACAAGTGTTACTGTCTCTCGTATGTATCTCGCATGTTTCCCGCTTGTCCCCTTCATATTCATATCAACTATCTCTGGATGCATTTGAGATACATCAGGATACACTCAGGATACAAGTATCCTTCAGGATGCAGTCTCAGGATACATCACGATACATCAGGATACGCATCTGATAGGAAACTGACCCCAAACACGATAGGAAACTGCGAAACTCACCCTTTCGCATGTCAAGTCCTGTGTTGCATCCGTGCTCGCGCAGCGCTGGCCGCTGCTGTGACCCCTGCTGTGGGTGAGAGATCTCTTGAGTGCGAGATCTCGGAAAGATAGGACAAAGGACTCACCTCCCTTACACATCTCTGATCTCAGAGATCAAGAGATGATCTCAAGAGGTGCGAGTGATCTCTCCGCTCCGTCACCGACTCCGTGCGTGTGAGACTGGCTAAGTGCGTGTCCGTGCCCCGAGACCCCCGATCTGCCGTTTCGCGGTCGGCGCGGTCTCGCTCTCGCCGCGGGTGCGTGACCTGCGTATGCACACACCCGGTCCGGACGTTTCCCAAGAAACAATTGGGTTGACGAAACTAAACGTGTTGGGCTTACAGACGGTGTCGCCGGTCACCCTCGAGGCACCCTTGGCGGGTGAGCGAGCAGCCAAGTCTTGGCGACCTCGCCAATGGAGCCGCCCACACAACCGCCCGTACAACCACCCGCACCACCGATGGCCCCTTTGCCGCCAGGGTCTCCGCCAGGGTCACCGCCAGACCACCAGCTCCAGCCGGGAAGCGTCCGTTACGACCTCGTCGTAATCACCACGGCGGCGATTGCTAGCTCACTCACGCTCGTAGTGCTCTACCGCATGATACCACGCGTTCGCCGCACACCCGGCTGGCTCATGGTGCGTGCGGCACTTTGCGAGATGGTCGTGTCGGGATGCTTGCTGGCGCTCTGGTTTTTTGAGCCCAATCCCGAGGAAGGCGACCTTTTACTCAACGGTCCAACCAACACGATCGCGCCTCTACTGCTATGTGTGTCGGCCTTCGAGATCGCCGCTCATGCGTGGCGGTTCCTCATGTTCCTCGATATCGTCGCAACGTACCGCAATCCCTTCGAGCCGGACCGCTACCGGCCCATCTATCCGCTCTTCGTCGTGGTCGTCTCGCTCGCCGCCACAGCTGGCATCGGCGTGATCACGGGCGTCATCCGGAACTTCGACCTGTGCGCGCCGGATCAACGCCCGGGCCCAATGCCCCGACGCCCCCCGCACACTCGGCGCCATCACGCGCATCCCCATTTGACGTCCACCGGCCTCACGCGCGCCCCCGTGCCGCGCGTCTCTCACGTCCTACCACCTCGTTCACACCTCGTTCACACGTCGTTCGCTCCGCGCGCGTGTGCAGGACGGACCATGTCGAAACTAAGTATGCGGGGCTGAACTGCCTGGGCGCCGCCTTTGTGTACGTGCCGTTTGGGCTCTTTGCAGTGTGCGGCTTCTTCTTGCATACGGCCGTGCGGCTGCTTGTGTCGAGCGCCCTGCTGCGCAATGCACGGCGCGACCAAGCGGCGCCATCGATCTCGTTTTTGGCGCGCCAACGGGTGATGCGCCATGGCACGGCGTACCTCGTTCTACACGGCATGCAGCTGTCGGCGGCGATGGTGTTCCTCCTGCTGGCCGATGACGTCGGGCAGTGGCTCGGGCTGCCCGCGGTGTGGAACCTGCTGCTACTCGTCTGGTGCTCGCGCCCCATCCTTTCCCTCGCGGGCTGGCTTGTGATCAACGACGTGCTCTACCTCTCCTTCGGCGTCTGCTCGCTCACCAAGTGGACGTGCTTCCAGCCCGCCCATGAGGAAATGGCCACGCGCGCGCCGGGGGCAGGCCACGTACGCGCCAAACTGCCCGACCGCGGCGCCGGGCTGCCCATGCTGCAGCGGGCGCGGACTGTACCAGTTGGCAATGCTACCCCGGGGAGCGCTCCGGGCGCGGGCGCCCAGGGGCAGGGATGGCAGCTGCGGGCGGCGCAGCTGCAAGGCATTGAGGAGGTCGGTTTCAAGGAGGAGCTTCGGTTTGAGCTCCTGTATGACGTGGCCGTCGGCATCGGCGAGCTAGCACAGTGGGAGCTCCGCGAGGAGCAGTTGGCACGCGCGCACGAGCGCCGAGCGGCCGAGCCGCCATGGCGGGCCTCGATCGATCTCGGCGAGCTCTCGCATACCGGCTCCATCTCCGGCTCCATCTCCGGCTCCTTCGCCGGTGCCAGTATTGGCGCCGGCTCTCGCGAGCTCACACGCGTTCAGTCCCACCAAAGCTCACCCCGGCCCGACAGCAGCCAAGTGCCGCGCCGTGCCTCCTTCGCCTCGCCGCCGCTCGCGACCTGCCGCGAGCACGCCGCCGCCCACCCGCCGCTCGCCGAGCCGCTCCTCAGCGCGGGCGCCATGGGCGGGAGCGCCCCCCCTCCGAGCGCCCTCGCACACACCGGCCGGCCCGACGGGTGGAAGTCTCTGCGCTCGCCCACCTCAGGGGGTGACAATGGCCACGGCAACGGCCGTGGCCAAGGCCATAGCAACGCCCAGGGGGATTCGCGCTGTGGGGACTCGTGGCAGCCGATCGAGATCGTCTCGCCGGTGGCGTGCGCCTCCTCCACCTCATCACCGCCCCGGGGCTTGGGTGCCTTCCAGATGAAGGCGGCTTCCGATCGGGCTCTGCGCTCGCTTGGTCTGGACGATGTCGAGAGCCTCCCTCCACTCTTCCGGGCTGAGAGTCTCGGGCTCAGCCCGCTACCTCCCCTACGCTCTCCCGGACCGTACATGCCGCCGGCGGGTCGGCCGGTCTCGTACTCCGAAGGCCTGAGCGCGTCGGCACCCATCCCACGGTCCGCCTCAGAGAGCCACATGAACGCACTGCGCGCCGCGCTCGTCGACGCGGCGGCGCCGCGCTCGCAGGCGCAGCACTACGAGGTCGAGCGCTTCCGGCGGTTGCGCTTGCTCTTCGGCGTCAGTGCGGCCGCGTATGCCCGAGCCTTTCCTGACGACCTGACCACGCTCGGCGACACGTGGCGGCAGAGACTCAAGGAGAGCGTCTCCGAGGGCAAGAGCGGCTCCTTTTTCTATCGCGTCCTCCCGCCTACGGGCGCCGACGCCGAGCGGCCCGCCTCGTGCTTCATCGTGAAGCAGATCTCGCGGCGCGAGAAGCAGTCGCTCATGGCGCTGCTCCCCGCGTACGAGGAGTACGTGGCGCAGCGCGACGGCCACTCGTTCATCCAGTACCTGGGCTGCCACTCGATGACGCTACGCTGGGCCTTCTCGGGCAAGGTGTACTTTGTAGTCATGGCTAACTTTGTGCCTGTGCGCCCGTGGCTCGCGTTTGACCTCAAGGGTGCCACAGCCAACCGACGTACCCTCGCCGCGCGCAGCCTGCACCGCCTCGCCGGCGCCGACCTCGACGAAGTCAGCGGCACGCCCGGCGCCGCGGGAAGCGCGCCGGGCAGGCGGGTGAAGAAGCAGCCAGCATACGGCACACTCAAGGATTGGGAGTGGATGGACATTGCCATGGCGGTAGACGTGAATGAGAGCGACCGGCTCCATATCGCGGAGACCATAGTAGGCGACTCCAAGTTCTTGGCGTCGCAGGGGCTGCTCGATTACTCTTTGCTCGTCGGGATCGTCCGGCTCCCAGCGCACCTCAACCAGGCGCAGAGTGAGGCGCGGCTCGAGCAGCTGCGCGCGGCGGGCGGCTACATCTCGCTCGAGCGCCAAAAGGCGTACTTTTTCGGCATCATCGACGTGCTCGAGTTCTACAACCTGCGCTGGCGCATGCAACGCCTCGTCCTCGTCGCCCTGTACCACCTCATTTGCAAGGGGGCCGATGCTCTGGGCATCTCGGCCCTCGACCCTCACGACTACGCCGAACGCTTCCGCACGTTCATGATGTACGAGGTGCTCGGCCTGCCGCGCCCGCCTGCTGGCGGCGCAACGGGCGGCGGCGCGGGCGGCGGCACGTGCGGCGCAGGCGAGCCGGGCGCGCCCGGCTTGGGCCCCGCGCAAGAGGGTCGCTGGCTGCGCCCGGGCAGCGGTTCCGAGGCCGAGGCGGGGCGCGGTCTCGGGGCCATTTACAGCACGGAGGAGCTCCTCCGCCCATCTCTCGCGTACGCCAAGTGGGGCACTCTCTGGCAGCGCCGCCGACGCGGGCTCGTCGAGGAGCGCATCGAGGGGCTGCGCTCCGACTACACGCGCCGCATCGAGTTCCTCGAATCCGAGCTGAACCGGCTGCAGGCGTCGGCCGGCGAGGCGCACGAGGGGAGGGGGGGGGCGAGTGGTGCGCGGGCGCCCACGCCGGCACCCACGCCGGCGCCCACGCCCGCGCTGGCGCCAATGCCCACGCCGGTGCCAACGCCCTCGCTGACGACGGCGACGAAACTGTCTGGCGACTCCATGACGGCGCCACGCGCTGCCCCGGTGTGCCCGAACACGCCCTCGGCGGAGCTTGCGGACTTTGCGTCGCCCAGCTTTGAAGCCGCTGAGCGGCTCGTGGCGGAGGCGCTGCGCCCCAGCGCGCCCACGCTAGCCATCAGCGCGCCCGCGCCCGCGCCTGTCGTCTTCTCCACGGGGGAAGCGCCGTACTCTCCCGCGATCCCCCTTGCATCATCAGCGCCGGACGCTACGTTCGCTACCGTTTGACGCCAGAGGGAATGGTGTGCTCTTGGATCTTGTGCGTGGCTGGTGCGAGACGCTGTGCGTGTGGATGTGGGAATCCTCTGATTGCTACTATAATGGACTTAAAATACACGCCCAAAACAAAGCTAATCATTTCTCAAGCGACGAGCGCACTACCCGGTAGGCGGAGCAAACAGCGGAGCAGCAGCGCATCCAATCCGCCAGCACGGCGCGGCCGAAATCAAACTTCTTCCCGGGGGATGTCGGAGCCTCGTTTTTGTGTCGGTCGTCGTGTGCGGTGTCGCACGGGCTCATTCGGGCCATGTCGATGTCCGTCGGTGCGATCGTTGCATTCTACTGCTTCTGCTCGGGTGGCATGCTTGTGCTCAACAAGTTGGCCGTGCACCACATACACGCTCCTGCCTTTGTGACGGTCGTGCAATTCGTCGCAACGGCAGTCGGCGTGATGGCGGGCTGGGCGTGTGGCGCGTTGGAGCTCGATACCCTCGAGTGGCGTAAGGTGAAGCACTTTGTGGTGTACATCCTGGCATTCAGTGGCGGCACATGGGCGAACATGAAGGTGCTCATGGTCGCCAACGTCGAGACGATCATCGTGTTTCGCTCGTGCGCCCCCATCTGCGTCTCCGTCCTCGACTACATCTTCTACAACCGTGCGCTGCCCTCTCGCCGCTCGTGTCTGGCGATGGTCCTTATCGTGCTCGGCGCCTCTGCCTACGTGGCGTTGGACAGCAAGTCAGGGCAGACGCTGGCGGAGCGCGAGACGCAGCAGGCTGCATACACGTGGGTGGCCGTATGGTTCGTGCTGCTCATCTTTCAGCTCACGTACGGCAAGACCCTCGTCTCGGGCCTCGGCCTGCAATCCATCTGGTCGCCGGTCCTCTACACGAACGCCCTCGCCATCGCGCCCACCGCCCTCATCGGCGTCGTCGCGGGCGACTTTGAAGCCCTCGCTACCACGGACTGGACGCTTCAGGCACTCGGCATGCTCGCGCTCTCGTGCGTGGCTGGTATCGGGATCTCGTGGTCGGGCTTCAAGTGCCAGTCGGTCGTGACGGCTACCGCATACACGGTAGTGGGCGTGATGAACAAGCTGCTCACCGTGCTCATCAACGTGCTGATCTGGGACAAGCACGCCTCGCCCGGCGGCATCGCCGCGCTGTGCGTCTGTCTAGGCGGCGGCAGCCTCTACCAGCAAGCGCCCCTACGCCGGCAGGACTACCTGCCTGTGCGTACCCAGGACAGCGAGATCAAGACCCCGGTCGCCGAGGTCGCGCTCACAGCCCGAGAGGGCCGCTCGCAGGCTGAGAGGAAAGTGTGAGTATTCTTTGTCAGAGCCCACAGGATTGCTCCTGTCGCGCGCACATAGAAGGTGGCGCGGCGCGGCGCTTATTGTATTCATTAAACTTGACTTGAGAGAAGAACACAAAGCCACGTGCCCCATCACGACTATTCCCAATTCAATTCCCCGGCCTCTACGACTTCACACAGTCAAGGCGAGGGTCACGCAAAGCGGCGCCGTCAGACCGGGGTAAACGGTGTTATTCAAAGACCCGCGGGCCCTCTCGTCCCATCCCTGAGCCAATCTCGATCAGCCGGCGGGCCGCCCGCCCGCCTTGACTGCGTCCTTGAGAAGGCGCATCTTCATGTCGGTGATCTTCTTCCGGCGGATCCCCTTTCACACTCCGGCCGTGTGGTAAGCCATAGCCTATGGATCCGTGTCCCAAGCGACGAGGTGCCCGCTCCGATGGCCGCTGTGGGACCGCACTCGTGTCAGTCTCGGAGTAGAACCTCTTGCAGATCCGACCGCAAGGGTCCCAAGACGGCGGGGGTCAATCTGCTCTGTCGCCGCTGTCGCTGCTTGAGCTTCTGCGCCATCCGGTAATTCCACCGTGTCTTTCGCTTCTGGGATCCAAACACACTGATGCAGCCCGGAACGAGCATAAGTATGTTGAAGCGCGCGAAGATGTCCCATTGCAAGTCGACGTCAAGCTCGGGATTGATCACCATCGCATGTGCCAGCTCAGCTGAGCCCTGCAGAGTAATTGATGCGCCGCGCAAACCGAGGAATATAAGGTTGGTGTTGGTGCGCAGGCCTTCGACCAGCGCAATCGCACCCTCATCTCCAATCTCGTATCTGAATGGTGGGAGGAAACCTGAGACCTCCGCATGGTAATCGTATCCCAGACGGAGGTCCTTGAGAGGTGGGTTGTGCGCGAGAGCGCGGCCCATGAACACGCCGCCCTGGTTGCCCATAGGATTCTTCGACAAATTGAGCACGCGCAGTGCGGAGGAGGCGCCCGCCGTAATGAGAGCGTCGGCCACTGCCTTCACACCCGCCTCCTCAATCACGTTGTTTGGTAACCGGAGCACCTCGAGAGAGCGGTTGCGCGCGAGCCCCTCTGCGACGGCCTCGCAGCCGCCCGGGCCAAGCTTGTTGTCCGCGAGGTCAAGCTCGGTCAGCGCAGTGGGCGCAAGGAGAGCGGCGCGCACGTGGGCGCCACAGGCAGGGTCGATGGATGTGTGGTTGAGGATGAGGTGACGAAGTCTCGACCCAGTGCATTGCAGCCCGCGAAAGATCTCGACGGCACCAGCGGTGCCCAGCCGAACATGGCGGATAGAGAGCCGCGTGAGCGTTGTGTTGCGGCCCAGTGCAGCGCCGATGGCCTTGGCCGGCTCTGGGCCGAAGCCAAGGTTGGCAAACGAGAGGTCCGTCAAGGTTCGCGAGAGCAGCAGCAGAGCCGAGATGCCGTGCGCGATCTCCCCTTGCGGGTCAGGCAGCGCAAGCGTCAGCCGCTGCCCAATGTGCAGCTCCTTGTGCTGCAGCAGCATCCCGAGCGCGTGGACGGTGGCACTGGCGTCTGACGCGTGCCACACGCGCGGCGCCTTGTGCATTTTGAGACCCACGAGACGAGTTGGTGAGGCCCACATCACGACCCACTTGAGCCACCAGGGAAGGTAAGGGAGATGGAAACAGCTGGGGCACATGGCACTCAGCTCCAGGCCGACCACCTGCGACCCCTCGGGCGCGTCAAAGCGGCTGCACGAATCTTGGTTGCTGGGTAGCACAAGCCCCTTGGGTTGCAGGCCCGCCTTTACCGTCAGTACGCGTCCTACCGATGTGTGGAACCGGATGCCTGCGCCCAATGCAAGGTATCCCATCAACTGCTCCACTGCTATGACGTACTCACCTTCGTGCATCTCGAGCTGTGGCGTCCGCGCCCACAAGGCGTAGCCGTGACGCCGCGGCGGGCCGATGTTAAAGTTGAACGTCACGTTCTCGATCATCAAGTGGGCACCTACGTCTATCGAGCGCAGGCAGAGCTCATCTTGCGTCTTGTGCAGGATTGCGAGCTGCTGCAGCGCGACGGGGTACGATGAGATGGCCCTCTTGAGGCCAATCGCGTTCGAGATGGTGTCGCTGAGGTGCGTGTCGTCGTTGTATCTCTCGGGCTCGTCGGTGTAGAATCGGTTCATCGTCGCGTGCGACTCGTCCCGAATGAACGCGGCCAGAATGTCTGTCGAGGCCGACTGAGCGGCTTGATCATCATCATCATCGGCGCCGGCCGCCTGCCGTGACAGCACCTTTGTGGCGGCGGCGGCTGTGGCTGTGAGCTGTGGCAGCAGAGGCACCGCTGCGGAGGCCAGCTGCGCCCAGCTGGGCTCTGAGCGAGCTTCGTGCAAAATCTCCGCCTGCATCGCGATGCACATATCGCCCACCATCTTGCGCCGCTTCGAAATGACCTGTTCGATGGTGAGCGCATTGAGATTGATGCTCAACCTCGCCTCCACCACCAGCACCGCGCCCTCGATTCGCGTCCCGAGCACCTCGATGCCGGTGAGTGGTGCAAAGAGGCATTCGCGCTCGTGCGGGTACTGCGAGATCCACCCGAGCTCGCACCCGCGGTCGATCATGCCCATGTGCATTTCAAACACCAGCCCCGGCTTGCCTGGCTGGCTCGCGTACTGCAGGGCCACCTCGCGGTCGAATGTGGTGCTCATAAAGGCGCCCTCGATGCCGCCCCGGACGCCCTGAGCATTAGGCGCCCAGAAGCTCTGCGGGAGCACGCCTCCCGCGACGCCGCGGTAGATCGTCGCCGCCTTGGTGAGCTTCGAGGCCTTGACAATCACCGAGTTGATCACATGAATGGTCGTGACGTACCGGTTGGACTTGCAGCCGGCGAGTGCTGCCCCAAAGCCACGCAGCAGGTCATTGTACTTGACGAACATCGGGCCTGTATACAGCCGAGCTCCGAGCCCCTCCTCCAGCATGAGCTCTGGCTCCTCGAGCACGGCGAGCTGGGCGTTGACCTCGTGCAGCCGATGCTTGAGCTCGCTCAGCGGCAGTGGCCTGCGTCTCGTCGCATGACTGGTCCCGTCCTCTTTGATGTTCCCCTCTTTTGGCCACTCCACGGCTCGGTCCGGCTCGGCGACGAACCACCACTCGATCTGCGGCGTCGTTGTCATCATGTAGTTTGAGGTGGTGAACTCGTCGCTCGAGTCCTCGGAGTGCAGATGATCGCGCTCCATCGCCTGGCCAATGTTCCGGTTCGGTGGACCGATCTTGGCTTCGAGGCCACCAAAGAACGTGTTCAGGCTACCAAACTGCAGCGTGAAGGCATCACCCTGCTGCACAAACTTATCATGCAGCTCGGCACCTGTGCTGGAATCGGATCTTGCCAGCTCCTGCAGCTTTGGTAACAGTTCAGTCGCCAGCGCCTGCAGACCTTTTTCCAATCGTAGTGCCAGTGCTCCCGGAGTAGTGATGCTGCCCCCGAGTGCGCGCAATATGGCCAGCTCATCGGCGTCAGTGGCAGTGGTGTCCAGCAACGCAGTGGCCAGATGCGCGGTCACATTCTGCGACGCAAGCCAAACGGATGCTGTCCATTTTTCCATGCCGGGACCAACCACTGCGGACAACGGGCGGGCTGCGGCTCGCTCGCGGCTGTGCACTTGCACAGAACTCGCAAGAAAGAGCCGCGCATTTCTCGAAATGCTCAGTACGGCGTTTGTTCGTTCATACTTCGCCAAGGTGGCGCGCACGTACTAATGGTGAGAACAATTACGGTTCCGGTTCAGTTAGGGTCAGTAGAAAAGACGCCGAACCCAAGAACCTCGAGATTCTGTGCCTCGCGCTGTGCGTCGCATTACCACTCGTTAAACTCGTCGTCGCCTTGCCGGAGGCGTTCGACGAACAGAACGCAATTCAGTTCGAGGTGCGATCTCCGCCCGAGTCCGCCATTCTCTCCCAGCCGCCACGCGAGATCAACACGACAGTCCCGCCATGCACACACATGCCGCTCCGCACGCACAAAACCCAAGCGCACACATCAACATGCACGCGCCGCGGCACTAGAGAGCGGGCAAGACGATCCACCCCGCGATCAACTTCGTCACCTACCTCTTCGAGCCCAGGGACACCAACATTCATCTTCATCGCACTCACCGCACACGCATCACCGCCTGCCACACATCTCGCAGCCCGCTTCCACTCCAACGCCCGGGTGGTGGTGACGGCGGTGGAGGTGGCGGCGGTGGAGGTGGCGGTGGAGAAGGCAATGGAGAAGGTGGCGGTGACGGCGGCGGAGGCGATGGTGGCGGCGGCGGCGGAGTCGATGGCGATGGCGGCGGAGGTGACGGCGGGTAGGCACACGTTGCGAACTCTGAGCAAGGGCCGCCTCCGTCGTCGCTGGACGAGCTGCTGCCGGCGTTAAGGCAGTTGTTCATGCAGACCGTGGCAGGGGAATGTGGCGGCGGGGGCGGCGACGCGGTGCGCACGCCGCAGTCGCCGCGGTCGGTGCCGACCGCGCACATCGGGATCTCGTAGCTGATGCGACTGCCGTCGTCGCAATCGTTGCAGTCGTTGTCGGAGGAGAACACGCAAGAGTCCAAACAGATGAAAGATGGCGGGGACGGCGAAGTTGCGCCGAGTAAGGGCCGACGGCTTCCCCGCAGGGACGCCTTATCCCCGTCAAAGGATGTAGAGGTTGCGCTTTCGGCGCACGTGCCCATGGAGACGGCGAGGAGCGGAAAGAGAAGCGGGAAACCTTCAATCGCGCTGCAATCCGGATGGTCGTAGAGGGACGTGACCACGTAAGTACTCGCCGAGGGTTGAACATGGGCGACGGAGATATCTCAAAAAGGTCGAGGGATGCCACCGATGAGGTTACTTGTTCTTGCGATGGCTCGTGTGCGTGCAGGCGCAAGGAACGTGTCTCAGCTGCGGCAGCCGTCACCACCGCCGCCGTCACCACCGCCGCCATCACCGCCGCCAACGTCAACCCCGCCGCTGTCGCCTCCGCCGACGTCACCCCCGCCGCCATCGCCTCCGCCACCGTCACCACCTCCGCCGCCGTCACCACCTCCGCCGCCGTCACCACCTCCGCCGCCGTCACCACCTGTGCCGTCGCCTCCACCGCCGTCACCAGAGCCATCAAAAGCCATCAAGGGCCATCAAGAGCCATCAAGAGCCATCAACGGCCATCAACGGGCCATCAACGGCCATCAACGGCCATCAACGGCGCCCTCATCGTCGGTCACCTCCGAGACTATGCCTCCGATGGCGACTGCGACGATAGAGGTATTGGATTCGAAGTTTCAGACTGTCAGGCGTGCACCGACTGCGCTCCTCGTTGGGTTAGGGTTAGGGTTAGGGTTAGGGTTAGGGTTAGGGTTAGGGTTAGGG
>ERZ761574.1402-NODE-1402-length-15689-cov-65.507995_pt1 | contig 15689 bp, 16 predicted proteins | sample MGYA00374950_ERZ761574 | MGnify/ENA primary metagenome ERZ761574 (study PRJEB28895, sample SAMN07631631) | mixed culture metagenome | isolation source: Freshwater growth medium | place: USA: Seattle, Washington | collected 2016-10-03 ... | reverse complement strand
GCTATCAGGATGCACCCGGGATGCGAATAGCAATCAGTATGCACTCAGCATTCACACAGGATGCTATCAGGATGCACCCGGGATGCGAATAGCAATCAGTATGCACTCAGCATTCACTCAGGATGCACCCGGGATGCGAATAGCCATCCGGCACAATCAGCGTGCACTCAGCGTGCACTCAGCATGCAATCAGCGTGCACTCAGCGTGCCCTCCGCGCGCACCCGGCATGCCCATCCCCATCATGCCCGCCATCGTCATGCCCATGCGCGCTCGCTCCATGGCGGCCTGCACCGCCTGCTTGTCATAGGATGCCGGGGGGCCGGGGCGCCGTCGTGGGCTGCTCGAGCGCCGTCGTGGGCTGCCTGAGCGCCGTCGTGGTGAGGGCGAGAGCGAGCGCGAGTGAGATCGGGAGTGACGCCGCTGCCCGCCGCCCCGCCAGGCGCGCTCGCGCTCGCGCTCGCTGTGGTCACGCTCGCGGCGGTCGCGGCGGTCCCTGGTCGTCTCACGATGCCTCTCCCTATCTCTACCAAGGTCCCTCTCCCTTGCCCCCCTCTCCCTGTCCCCCCTGTCCCACGAGCGATCACGGCGGTCCGGCGAGCGCCGCCCGTACCGCGAGGCCTCACGGTCGTCCCTCCGGTCCGACCGCCCAACACCGCCGCGCCGTTCACGCTCCCTGTCGTGTTCACGCTCCCTGTCGTGTTCACGGTCCCTGTCGTGTTCACGGTCCCTGTCGTGTTCACGCTCCCTGTCGTGTTCACGGTCCCTGTCGAGGTTGCGCTCGTCGACGCTGGCACTCGGGCCGCGCTTGTCGCTGCGGTCGGGCTTGTCGTGCTCCGCGCCCTCCTTCTTGACGACGCCATCGGCGCTGGCAGAGCTGCGAGTCAGGGGCGCGTCGCGGTCCAATGTGTTCTTGGCAGCGGCGGCAGCGGCGCAAGAGGCGGGGCCGCTCGAGGCGACGGCAGCGCACCCCTGCGACCGCTGCAGCAGCTTGTCGCGCAGCTCCTGCTCTCTCTGCTGGGCAGACACGCCCGCTAGCCCTTCCGGAGGAGCCTGTTGGTTATCTGTGGGCACCACGGGCGGCGCACCGGCGGAGGACACGGCGCTCGTGCACGGTGCGGGTCGCGCAAAACCGTCCAGGGGAAGGGAAGCGGGGTCGGGCTGGGCTGACGTCATGTGGCTACGCTGCGCGCGCGCTTGCGCGTCGTTGAGGCTTGAGGGTGGCGGGCTTGTCGTCGTGTCTTTAGAGCCTCCAGACGTGGAGTGCTCAGGACAACGCCTCGAAAGTCTTCAGGGAGCCCGAGCGAGGTCCTTCAGTTCAAAAACAAAACGAAAACAAACCAATAGACGAGCGGTGTCGAGACGAGAAAGCCATGAGATTGTGCCGATTTCGTCACGGTCTGGACACTTCCCAAACCCATCAATCCGTCCCAATGCAGCCTGCCGCCCTCATCTTTGCGCTCGTATCTTCGGCGGCGGTCCAGTGCCCGAATCAGGACAACGTTCGCCTTCGCCTGAAGCTGGAGGGCGAGGAGTGCGGCGGGGCGTGCGGCTCGCTGGGCGTATGCGCCAGCGGCCTTCAGTGCATCGTGCCCAAGAGCTCCGGCATCAACTTTGCGATCCTCCTGGCGCCCGCACGCCCTGGCGTGTGCACCATGGTCGCGCCGATCGTCGAGGAGACCAAGGGCCAGGAGGCCCGCCGCCTTGCGTCCCCCGGTGCTGGTTCCGCTGTCAACGTCACCGATGCCGAGGTGGTTGCGGCCGCGAGGGCGGGGATTGAGTTTGTCGTGCGCGAGAGGCAGAACAACGGCGAGAATGCCTTCCTCACGGTCCTCAGCGTCCGCCGGGGCACCCAGCAGATCGTGGTACGCTGAGCTTCCGCCGCCACCGGATTGGCCGCGCCCCCGCCCCTCGTGCGCCTCGGAACCCTCCCCCCCCTTTCTGCCCGCTCCCCCCCTCTCTTTCGCCCCTTTCGCCCCCTTTGCGCCTTGGCACCCCGCCCCCCCCTTTCGCCCCCTCGCGCCTTCGCACCCATCCTCCTCCCCACTCCTCGCATCTCTTCCCCTCGCGCTCATCGTCACTCGCCCGTCTCCCGTGTCGGCCGCAGGCAGGGGTCAAGTACTCGCTCGTCGTCACGGTCACGGATGGGCAAGACCACTACATCGAGGTGCTGGACCAGCCGTGGCGCACGCCCCGCTACGCGCTCCTCGCGCACGAGGTGGGTGCAAAGGTCGTTCGCCGCCTGAAGCTCCTGGGCGAGGAGGGCCACGGCATCTGGCAGCAACGGCCCCAGGTCGAGGAGCCTGTCAAGGAGGCCAAGGAGACGGCGGCCAAGGAGATGGAGAAGTAAGCGAGATATGAAGCGAGATCGCGGATACGTCTCGTGTGCGGAGTTGCACGCGCCACGTTTGGCTCGTGTCCATTCCCTGGGCTCGTTGTGCTCACCATGAAACACGCACGTACCGTGCACCCTGCACCCAATCACGGTGCGCGTGTGTGTACTATGGCGAGAAGAGTTGTATATCATTCGGAGGTATATCCAGTGTATCATTGTATTTCGGTGTCTCAGTGAGTGACATCTCTGACTCCGCCGTTGGAATATACCGAAGGCAATTCCGTGAGTGTGAGTCCCCCCGCGCTCTACGAACCCGCCATGGAACCCGGTACCCGCGCCGCCGCCGGGCGCGGGAGGGGACGAACCGAACGCCTACCGTGCCGGAACACGAACGCGCGTGAAACCGCAACCACAGGAGCCGGTAAAGTCGCAGTTCTCCAGGGAGGAGAGACTAGATTCTTCGGTATACGCTCCCTTGCAGCGCTACCGGCGACGGGCCTTCGGCATTGTAAAGTGGCGTAGGTCCGAACCGGCCTCAGAGCCGCGCTCCTTCTCCAGGAGCTTCACAGCACTGTTTGCGAGTTTGTGCGACCACAGCATCCGCCGACAACTCCAGCCGCATCTGCTGCGACGTGCACTTGCTATTCCTTCCTCATTCTTGGTTTCGTTCAAGGGCGGTAGCCAGCGGTTGGCCGTCAGCCATTCATGGCGCGCAAGCGCGGCTGTTCCGCGCGTCGCGCCAAAGGCGACCACCTGGTTTGGCTGGTCACCCATCCCCAGGAACGCCGTCCACGACGATGCGTTCCGTGCGCCATGCCCATGAGCCGTCTCAGCACTCGGATCGCTCCGTCGGATCCAGGCCAAACTGTCGGGAGAGGCGCACCTGTGGGGAAGCGCGGGCGCCGTGGTGAGCACGTGCTTGCAGGGCGAGCACTCGGATCGCTCCGTCGGATCCAGGCCAAGCTGTCGGGAGAGGTGCACCCGTCATCGGGTCTCTGTATACGACACGATCGGGCCGCACATTCGTACTCCGAGTCATACTTGCACCAAATCGCTGGAACGCCGCTGCGAATGAGAAGAGGCACCACATTGAAGCCTCGGCTCCAACGTGTGCTCTCGTTGCGTCTCGCTACGGTGAAGCCAGTGGCGGAGTAGCGGCAGATGCGCAAGGCTGGTGCGAGGCTTTGATAATACGCGTACAGCGCGCTCTCGATCCCGAGGCACTCTCGGCAGTGCCCTTGGGCGAGCCACGGAAGAACACCTAGGGCAAGGCGCCGGGCAGCGAAGGCGAACACGGCATGCCGACCGTTCAGTCCGCGCAGATGGTTGCCGTTCACATGATCCTGACCCTCTGTCACGTGGATCTCGTCAACTCGAGCGTGTACAACCCCAGGAGGGCACGCATAGAAGAAGTCGGACCGCGTCAACACAACCTGCTCGTACGCATCGCCTGGCAACGCGTCGAGCCGCCGGAGCAACATCATCCGAAGAGCCAGCACAATGGCTCCAGAGCCACGAAGGATTCGGCCCTGAGCGTCCCGCGCCCCGCCCCAAAGGCCAGTTGGCGCCGCCCAATTGGTGGTGACGGGTAAGCTCACGTTGCCACGCCACCCCTTTCCCTCCAGAAGTTCATCGATCGTCTCGTCCCAATACGTGGACTCGTTGTGTATCCATATGTGACGAGCAGCGCGCACTAAGGGACTTGCAATCGATGCATGGTGTGCAACGTCGGCATCAGATGCAAGTAACGCCAGATCTGCATGCAGCGGTCGGACAAGCTGTTGAACTGTTGAGTCCCAGGCAGCATGTCCTCCTCGGAGGTTGCCTATCATACACACGATCGTCGAGAGCGCTTTCACGCCGGAATAGGGCTGGCTAGGAGTGGCAATACCTCGCGCATCAGCGCAGCTAAACCATGGAATGCCGCCCTTAGGCAGTGGAAGGTGGCAACGTGGTCTCACGGGAGACGCTAAAAACACGAGGAACGGAAGAAGAGAACGCATCGGGGTGAAAGAAAGACGTTGGTGTCACCCGCATCGCGACTCGCTTGGGCGACGTGTCTGTCGGGGTCCTTCAGCCAGAGAGGGCAGCAGGGTCCATCCCATTCTCGAGTTCCTGTGAAGAAGTCTGTGCATGCAGTCTGATCTCAACAAACACCGAGAGCGCGCGCGCGCAACTGCGGTAGTGTGTCATAGACCCGAGGGGATTCGCTTCGACTTTGCCTTTTTAGGAAATCGTGGATTTCTTGAGAGATGTGTGCATGGCATTCACAAGTGAAGTGCCAGCCACACATGCGCTTCTCCGACAGCTCAAAATGGCTTGGGCCGCAACTTGTTGTTACCAATTTGTCTGCTTGTGCACATGCATGCTTTGCTCACCCAAGGCGATGCTCGCACTTCCTACACAACGTGCAAAACGCCTGCTACTTTCTCGGAGCTCAGGTAGAAATCATGGAAGACGCGCCACAGCATCAGAGCGTCGCATGCCGTGTGCGCCCCAGTCACAAATCGTTCGTTTTTTGGATGCCAGCATACGTTTTTGACGATCCAGACTGGGCAAATAAGCCGTATCCATACCTATACCGGAGAGGCGCAAAGGGCCTCACGGAACGCGATGCTGGAGGCTACGATAAGAGTCAGGGCAATCTGTTCGCGCAAATGGAGCCACGCCTCTTTTTCAATGCGCCGCGTTTCGCTGGCGTGCCTCACCGCATTGAAGACCAAGAGTCGCATATGCCAGATGCGAAAGATAAGCCCTGCACAACTTACCAAGGTGCCTTGCAATGCTTCATTGAGCACGATGAGTGGATGATGGCGGATGCTTTCGTGAATCCGAGCCACACAATCATCGAATTCGGCGCTCGCTATGGCACCACCTCCTGCCGTCTGGCTCGACTGACCAACAATTCGGGCAACGTCGTGAGCGTCGACCCAGATCGGCAGTCCACCATGTTTCTTCTCGCCAACCGTGAGACGCATCGCTGCAATTTTCATGCGATCAGTGGGACGGTCTCAGCTACTCCTCAACGCATCCGTGCCCGCCAAGGTTACGCTACGCGCACCGACCCCATCGAGCTCACCGGCGGCCGCGCTGGCCCGGAGGAGGGCGGCATTCGCAAACTTCCGAATTTGGGCATACTTCCAAATTTTGGCTTCCGAGAGGTCGAGGAGCACATTGACTCCCTCATCATGATTGCCTCCCTCATCATGAGCGCCTCCCTCACCATGATTGCCTCCCTCATCAGGTCGAGGAGCACATTGGCTCCAAGATTAATGCGATCCTCATCGACTGCGAAGGGTGCATACGGTCCGTGCTCTCGATCCCAGGCCTTCTCGCGCAGCTGGAACTTGTCTTGATCGAGGAGGACATGTACATGCGTGACACAAATGGGACTTCTCCGTCCGAGGACCTGATCGACTATCGACTTTGGCACAGGCACCTCGAACAGGCTGGCTTCCGTCAGGTGTGGCGTTCACATGACACCTTCGACCCCAAGAATAAGCCTTGGTCGCGCTTCCTCTATCACAGCGCGTGGGTGCGAACGACCAACACAAGTTACAAGCAAGACGAGAACCAATGCCAACTCCACAAACGTGCGCAAGGGCTGTCCAACGAGCAACTGCACTGTTCGACTCTTCATGAGGGCCCCTGGGACCCTGGGAATGTGCTCGGAGGTGCGGTTTAAAGCGGTTATTCCCAGGTGACGTGTGTGACGCGACGCTTAAACGTGTGACATCGGCGCGCCACCGTCGCGTGCAGAAATACGCGTATGCCCGATGCGCGCGTGGCAAATAAATGCGCGCGCCGTCCATACTGTGTGGCCAATGCGCGCCCTCTTTGAGGGCGGCCGAGGGCGTCACATCAAAATATGTTCTCATCAGGGAACCCACGCCGCCATGCGATGCATCGTGCGCCCTTGAGGTTCATGAGCATTGCATGCTGATGGCCTCTGATGACGTGTGATGGCACGCCTCATGCGCCCTTGAGGGTCATGAGGACCCCAGGTTACGCCCATGACGGCGCCCTCACGCGCCCTTGAGGGTCATGAGCACGCCGAGCACGCCCACGACGGCGCCGATCGGCACGAGCGAGTACACCGCTGCACGCTCGAGGGCAGAGCCCGCCGGGCGCGCACGCACGTAGATGAGGGCTGGGAAGATGTACACGATCAGCGCGCCCAACACCTGATGAAGGAGGCCATCGGAAGGCAACGCATCAGAGGTACGATCAGGGAGCGCACTCAGAGGTGCAATCAGAAGTGCAATCAGAGGTGCAATCAGAGGCAATCAGAGATGCCATCAGAGGCAATCAGAGGTGCCATCAGAGGCAATCAGAGGTGCCTCGATCGTATCGCGATCCTCACGCACGGAGCCCGAGATGCCATCAGATGCCATCAGGTGCCATCAGTGGCAATCGTAGGCAATCAGGGGCAATCAGAGGGATTCGCACGGAGCCCGAGATGCCGACGACGAGGCCGATGTCGAGGACCGTGATGGCGATGGCGGTGATCGCGGCCAACAGGCCAATGGTCAGCACGTTCGCATGCGTCGTCGTGAGCGCGAGCAGCGCGCGCGCGAGGAGCGTGCGCGGCGCCGTCGTGGGCGCGCCCTTGACGAGCGCCGTCGTGGGCGCGCCCTTGCCGAGCGCCGTCGTGGGCGCGCCCTTGGCGGCCGGTGCGCCGCCCTGCGTGGAGGAGGAGCGGAGAGCGGTCGAGATGAGCGACGCCGTCGACTCACGCAGCCCGAGCATCGCGAGAGGGAAGCCAAAGAGGATCGAGATGAAGGTGGCGACGCGTCCAAAGGTGGCCAGCATGTCGGCAGACGCGTAGTTGGAGAGCAAGTTGGATTTCGTCACGTCGCCAAACGTCGCGTACCTGTGGGGAAGAGGGAGGGGGGCGCCGTGGTGAGCACTTGCATGCTGGGCGAGAGAGAGACGTCAAACGTCGCGTACCCGAGCCGCATCATCCCGAGGTAGAGGGCGGTGAGGATCCCAAAGGCATACCTGTGGGGAAGAGGGTGGGGGCGCGCCGTGGTGAGCACTTGCATGCTGGGCGAGAGACGGAGCACTTGCATGCTGGGAAGTGAGAGGGCGGTGAGGACTCCAAATGAGGCGAGAGACGGAGCACTTGCATGCTGGGAAGTGAGAGGGCGGTGAGGACTCCAAAGGAGGCATGCGTACAAGCACGCTTTGCCCGAAGCGGGCCTCGGATCGGTGCTCGAGATGAGGGGGGCAATCAGCATGCAATCAGCATGCGTACAAGCACGCTTGCCCAAAGCGGGCCTCGGAGCGGTGCTCGAGCGACTGATGAGGGGGGCAATCAGCATGCAATCAGCATGCGTACAAGCACGCTTGCCCAAAGCGGGCCTCGGAGCGGTGCTCGAGCGACCGGTAGAAGGCGGGCGCGTTGTAGTGGGCGATGTACGCGAGCCCCAGGTTCGATGTGAGCACGAGCGCCTGATGAGGGGGGCAATCAGGACGCAATCAGCATGCAATCAGCATGCAATCAGGTCGCGAGCCCCAGGTTCGATGTGAGCACGAGCGCCTGATGAGGGGGGCAATCAGGACGCAATCAGGACGCAATCAGCACGCAATCAGCATGCAATCAGCATGCAATCAGGTCGCGAGCCCCAGGTTCGATGTGAGCGCGAGCGCCTGAGCGTTGAGCTTCCACGTCGATGCGAGCTTGAAGGCGGGTGTGAGCGCCGCAGGCAGAGCCTTGAGCAGCTTGCCGGCCGGCAGGGCATACGAGCCATCGAGCGCTCGGATCGCCACAAAGAACGCAGTGTACACGACGGCGACGCACCTGTGGGGAAGCGCGAGCGCCGTGGTGAGCAAGTGCATGCTGGGCGAGCGCGCGCGGATCGCCTCCAAGAGCGAGCGCCGTATCGAGCGCCGTATTCACGACGGCGACGCACCCGAGCAGCGACGTGAACGCGAGCGCGGACACGTCCTTCAGAAGGGAGAGAGGCGTCAGCGCTACCAGTGTGATGGCCGCGATGTTGGTCGCGCGCTCGTTGAGGCCTGCGAGCATGCGGGCACGAGGCATTCGGTGGTCATCCGAGGCATTCGATGGTCATCAGTGGCAATCGGAGGCAATCGGCGGCGGCAATCACACCTTTGGCAATCCCCGTGAGAGAGAGAAGCTGTGTGGAAGTATCGCCCAGGATGCCTGCATAGATGATGGCCGCGCTGAAGCACATGAGCGCGATTGACGCGTCCACGATCCACGCGGTGCCTTCCCCCAGCGTGGCGGCCCACAGCGACTTGAATGACATTTGGCCGGTAAGCTCGCACGAGGCGCCGATCAGATGGAAGGTCCACCCGGAGATGATGCCGAGCGCCACGCAGAGGAGCGTGGCGGGCACGCTGCCCACACCGCCTGCCATGCCAGCCGAGAGCGTCAGAATCCCCGCGCCCGCCACATTGTTCACGATTTGGATCACGGTGCCCATCAAGCTGACTGGCGCTGGCTCCTTCAGAGCCGGCACGGCACTCTTGCGTGCCGCAAGCAGCGACGGCGCTTGTGGCGCCCGCGGGCGCCGCTCGAGCGCTCTGGGGCGTGTGTCGAGCGTGTCGGCGCTCGTCGAGGCTAGGAACACCAGCGCTGCTGCGACCTTCAGCAGTCGCGCCATCGATCTCATCGCTTGCAAGTCTCGGTCGAATCTGCGTTGCGTCGTGTGGAGTGGAGATATTGACTAAACGGGAAACCCCCATTAGGAAACAGTCTGCGTAGCCTTATTTCCACAGTTCTGGGACACATTGACGAGGCACGCCGAGCGACAATCGCCTAACCCACAGGCGACAGACGCATTCGACGAGAGGCACGATGCCGCCGGCCTGTGTGATCGCGACCTTGTTCTCATCGTTGTGCGAGAGGTTCCAATAGCAGTTCCACAGCGCACCCGCCGCGTGCTCCTTTTGACCGTCTGTCCCGCTCTGCACCAGCGTCACAAGCGTCGCGATGCCGCCGGCCTGTGCGATCGCGATCTGGTTCTCGGCGTTGAACGAAAGGTTCCAAAGCGCACCCGCCCCTTGCTCCTTTTGTCCGTCCGTTCCGCTCTGCACCAGCGTCACAAGCGGCACGATGCCACCGGCCTGTGCGATCGCGACATGGCTCCCGGCGTCGGTCGCGAGGTTCTTCAGCGCACCCGCCGCTTGCTCTTTTTGGCCATCTGTGCCACGCTCCACCAGCGTCACGAGTAGCTCGATGCCACCAGCCTGTGCGATCGCGACCTTGTTCTCGGCGTTTTGGACGGCAAGGTTCCCCAGCGCACGCGCCGCTTGCTCCTTTTGGCCGTCCGTGCCGCGCTGCGCCAGCGAAACGAGCAACGTGATGCCACCCTCCTGAGCAATCGCGACCTCAAGGTCGCTGCGGACCCTTGCGATCAAGGTCGCGTTACCATCGTTAAACGAAAGATTCCGCAGCGCACGCGCCGCTTGCACCTTTTGGCCGTCCGTCCCGCGCTGCGCCAGCTCGACAAGGGGCGCGATACCGCCGGCCTGTGCGATCGCGACCTGGTTCTCGACATTGTTCGCAAGGAACGCCAGCGCAAGCGCCGCCTGGACCTTTTGGCCGTCCGTCCCGCTCCTCGCCAGCGTCACAAGCGGCGCGATGCCGCCGGCCTGTGCGATCGCGACCTGGTTCCCGGCGTCGAGCGCAAGGCTCGCCAGCTCACGCGCCGCTTGCTCCTTTTGAAAGTCCGCCCCACCCCGCGCCCGCGCCACGAGCGTCTCGATGAGGGAGGGTTCAAATTGAAACTGCACCTTGCTCACCTTACGGGTGTAGTTCTCGAGCTTCGATGGCGGCGGCGGCGACGCCGTCTGCTCCTGATTTGACGGCATCCGCGGCGGGGGCTGCGCAGGGACGGGCGGCGGTGCCATTGCCGAGACGGCAGGCAGCAGGGGTGGCGTGGGCGCTTCGTCAATCTGCACCAGACTGACGTTGTCCGGGAAGCCACTTCGCTCGAGGGAGCTCCTCTCGGCGGCGTCGATGATCATCTTGGTCGCGTGCACCACTCTGAACTGGCTCAACGGGCGGAAGAGCACCTCGTACTCCTTTTCCATGCCCTGGAAGATGCTAAACTTTTCAATGGAGTAGGCACGGCACGCATCGATCGTGAAGATCGTGCGCGGGCCCGGACGCATGCCGCAAAAGTGGTCGCGCGTCATCACCTCCATCGAGGTGCTCGTCGACTTGAACTCGTACCACATGACCATCTTGCCCGTGGCAAAATATCCCTCAGGGTCATGCCGCGCAGGTGATGGGTAGCACCACTGGACACCGCGGCATACCCGACCTTTGAAGACGTAGGCAGCCGGAAGCGCCTCAAGCGCCGCGTCGAGGAACTTGATGAACGGGAGGCACGCGGTGAGCTCGGCCGAGACGCGCCCAGCACCACCCACAGCCGCTGCCGCTGCCGCCGCCGCCGCGGCTCCTCGCCGCTGCGGGTTGAACATCGCCCTGTTGATCACCTTGTGCACTGCGGGGTCGGAGAGCGTGTAAAGGTGGATGGCGATCGCAAAGTCAAGCAGATAGGTGCGTGGAAGCTGATAGGAGCCACCGTCGCTGTAGAGTTCGTTGCGCCATTCGGCCCGCTTGTCCTCAATCACTGCCTCGAGGTCGGCCATGTCGATCCCCTCGAGCAGGCCGACGAGGGGCCTCAGAGCGTCGAGCAGCGATTGTTCGAGTGGTGTTTCGGAAATGGCGCATGTGAGCCGCCGCTTCCACACAGCGTCGATGCCGACGAAGCCGTCCGACGAAGCCGCATCAGCAGAGACCGTAGGCTCTCTTCGGTCCATGAGCTCTCTTCGTGTCTTGCCCGTGAACTCGAGGACGAGTGCGGAGGACTGCTGGCTCGGGAAAGGTCCAAACCACACCAACTTTTGTCGTTTCATCGGGGTAAGTTTCGCCTCACACGCGAATGCGGCTTAGGCCTTGACTAGACCTTTCCGTTGAGGTCGGTCTGGAACTACCCAACGGTGAGCTGTAACATGTTGCATGAGTTTCCAGATTCATTGGTCTTTTTTGGATTGGGCGCTTCCATATTTGGATTTGGAATGCTCGAGCTGATCCAACCTTGCCTCCGCCAAAGGTGCCCTTCCCAGGGCTAAGGTGCTTTATGGCGCCCGCTCCTGCGCCCGCCGCTGCCTTGGCAGTCTCCGAGCCGCCCTCCACCCGGCCATCGGGGAGCTCATGCGTCTGGGTCGCGAATCTGCACATCCGCAAGTGCGGTGGCACGACCGTGCGGTCCGTCTTCTCCAACATGTCCAACTGGACGCAGCTTGGGGGCTATTGCTCCGCGTCCAAGTTTGGCGACAGCAGCAAGAGCTGGAGCCAATTCGTGAATAGCTCCGAACGCGACGTGAATAGCTGGATGTATCAACACTACGTCACGTCCCACAACAACACGGGCAAGTTCTGGAGCGAGGTGCACTGCGACGAGGACGTGAGCAACTTCAACGCGGGCGTGCGGCAGATGCGCGCCATGCTTGCACCCAAAGGGTGCCGCGTGATCACGACGCTGCTGCTGCGCGAGCCGGTCGACCAACTGGTGAGTGACTGGACCTACTTCCGCCAAGACCCGGACAAGGTACGCACGAGCAGGCCGTCCGAGTGGGCGCCGAGGAAGCCCGAGAACCTGCTGCGATGGATGGCCGAGTCGCAGCGCGACTTTTGGACCGAGTCGGATCGCTCGCCCACGGCCCCGTGGCACGAGGCGAGATGGAATCCCATCAAGTTCCACGTCAACGGCACCACCGACACGTACCCGGTGCCACAGCTCCGCAAGTCATGCGCCGAGGCGCTCGCATTCTTCGAAGCCCAGATCGCCCAGATCGACCACGTGGGCGTGATCGACACCGCCGAGCAGTTTGCACAGTGGTGGCTTCTGCTCGCAGACGATGCGGGCTTCGATGCGGCAGTAGCGACGAGCGCGAGGCAGAACACGCGCATGCAAGTCTCGGTGCGCGACCGCCCGCGGCCCTCCCTTGTATGACGACTCAGCCGTTGGGGGTCTGCATGCAAGTGCTCACCACGGCGCGCCCGCACTCCCTACAGGTGCGCGACCGCTCGCGGCCCCTACCGCCGAAGGTCAGCGATGCAGAGCGGCAGGTGATGGCCGCTCTGAATGCATGCTCGACTCGTCTCCATCAATTCGCAAAGGATATCCTCGCCGCGCGCGTCGATGGCACGATCGCGGTCTTGAGCGCTGCCGTGAGCGCTGCCGCCGCCGACCGCCGCTTCCACACGCGCCAGTCCGACATAGCCATCGCCCGGTCGCTCGGCGCAGCCGTGCATGCACCGGTACCGGTACCCGACATAGCCATCGCCCGGTCGCTCGGCGCAGCCGTGCATGCACTGGTACCGGTACCCGACATAGCCATCGCCCGGTCGCTCGGCGCAGCCGTGCGTGCACCGGTACCGGTACACAAAGCGAGCACCAGCCTCGCAGAGGACGACACAAGCGTGTACGCGCGCGCAAGGCGCTTGGTGCAGCTATGGGGCGGCGAGAACCTCGCGAGCCTAGAGGCGCTTCACGTGGATCTCGATGAGGAGGAGGAGGAGGAGGAGGAGGAGGAGGACGAGGAGGAGGCGGGGGAGGGCCTGGACTCTTCCGACTCGTACTTGTACACGCTCAAGCCCTCTCACGAGATCGACCCCAGCTTGAATCCACCGTACAGCTATCTCTCCTACGGGGGTGGGCCGGAGCGTCCCCCCGGACTCGACCCGAGCTACAACGGCGGGGAGCCGCACCAGTGAGAGCTACGTCGATCGTCGAGCGCCTCCCGGCCACGGTGTAGTAAGGGTGTAGTTGAGTGTTTTAGCGTTACTAGGGATAGCAAGGGTCCATTCCCGTCCCTTTATGCTCTAAAAGTCAAGCTCTCATCCGATCCAGTATCCTGCAACTACACGTGTCCGACTTCCTTGAAACTCACCTAATGGCATGCCTAATGGTTGCCCATGGCCATGCGAAACCGTGTCATAACCGTGGCGGGCGTTCCTGCCTAGTGTGGGGGTGTCGTTACAGAGTTCCTCGCCTAGTGGGGGTGCCTGCTAACACTTTGCGTGCCGTATCCACAATCTTCGTGCGCATATTAGGATTTTAGCTTTTGGCTGCCGGCATGCGACGACTTCTTTCGGGCCAGGGCAGCCGATGGCACGAGCAAGTGATCTTGTCCCCGCGGTTGGGCGCCTGGGTATTGGCGGTGCCCTGGGTATTGTCCCCTGGGTATTGTTCCCTAGGTATTGTCCCCTGGGTATTGCCGGTGCCGTCGTCGCTGCCGCCGCGCTGCCGCGAGAAGCGCACGAGCTGAAGCTGGTGATCGAGCTGCTGCGGGAGCCGCTCGAAGGCAAGCTTGGCGAGCGGCAGGTGTGACGGGATCCAGTCGAAAACGAAGATTCCGCTCACGTCGCTCACGTCATACACGGAGGCAACTTGGCTGATGGCCCCGGCGTACCTCGCAAACGGGCAGCGCTCGAGCAAGCCAGCGTCCTCGTGAAGTAGAGCACGAAAGCGCTCTTGCTGGCGGAGCATCGATGGCACCGTCTTGAAGCGGCAGTTGGCGGCGGATTTCGAGAGCACGAGGTGGAGCGCTATGTGTGGAGGCCATTTCTCGGCCTTTGAGTCGCCTCCAGGCCATCTTGTGGCCGAGGGCACTTCGAACGAGGCATTGTTGCAGAACTGCTGGACAGCTTGGAAACGCAGCGCCGCCTGCTGACTTTCGTCTTTGCACTTAGGCCGGGTCGACGTCGTCCACGCATCAAACGCATGAGCTCCGATCACGTGCGTCGATCCGCGCAGGACAAACCCGAAGCTGTTGGCGTACGTGGCGTACTCCACGTTGATCGAGCCCGCGCGTAGCACCGAGGTGGGCCGCGGCCCTGCAGAGCCGACCCAAGGTCCATCCCGCAGGAGGGCCGGTGAAGTCTCAGCCCGTGCGCAGTTTCTGAATTGTTGGACCCGCGAGTCGCTCGCGTTGGCCGAAGCCATCGCGAGCAGCGGTGCACCATATGCCGGCGGGTAGAAGGAGCTCGCGTGACCGGGTCCGTAGCGCTCGATGGGGAGATGCAGTGTCGTGTCATCCTCCAGTACGGTGCTCGCGTTCGGAAGCGAGGACCAGTTGCCTTCACACTCGAATGCTCGCACGAGCATGCCTTTCGAGCGAAATTGAAAGCAGGGCTCGCAGTCAGGCGTACCTGTGCTCGCATCATGCTGTGATCGCCGCATGGCACCTCGTGGACGGAGACTGCTAAGGTCCCTGGTCAACAAGGAGATGGGCATGGGCACGGCCAAGCACAGGGGCTCGACCGGCGACGTTGACGAAGACGATCGGGACGATCCGAGTTGTAGCACAAAGTCCTCCGACGGGCGTGACGCCGGCGAGGCACCAGCGAGACCGGATGCATGCGCCGGCGAGGCACCAGCGAGAGGGTCGAGCGAGACCGGATGCACGCGCCGGAACTGCTGGTTCTCGTACTGGTCGGAGCGACAGCGCGACCACACCAGCGGCGCACCCTCGTGGATCTCGCCCTTCCACACCGAGAGGCAAAGCGGGTAGCGGTAGGTCAGCGAGCCATTCGTGCACAACCCAAAGGGAGTGCACTGCGCCGTCTCATCCGTTTCCAAGGCCCAGTCGTCCGCAGAAAGATGGCAGTGCTTGCAGCCGCGGCACTTGCAGTAGCGGCACTGGCCGAGTTTGCTCTCATCACACCAGTCCTCGCAGTCCTCGGTCGCCTTGTCGCCTCGGTTCTGGTAGATGGAGCTGCATGCTTGCCCAATGAAGCTCGAGCGCCGCTCCTGCCTATGCAGCACTCGATTCCTCCTCAGCTCTCTCGCCGCCTCTGAGAGTGGCGCCCGATGGCGGCCCTTACCCTTCCCTCGTGTATGCTCTCCACTGAACTTGCCACGGCCCATGCCCATATTAGGCAACTGACGGCCCATGCCACCACCCTTGCCGCCGCCGCCCTTGCCGCCGCCGCCCTTGCTCTTGCCTTGGCCCTTGCCATGACCGGCCTGTTCACTGTGATTGTGGCCGGTGGCGTTCAAGCGTCTCCTGACCGCCGCCTCTGCTAGCCATGAGGCACTTTTGGCCGGGCTCTCTCCCGTGCTGACTATGACGGAACTGACGGAGCTGACGGAGCTGACGGAACTGACGGAGCTGCTCTCTCCCGTGCTGACAATGTGGGTCTGGGCCAATCGGCCAGTAGGGAATCCACGGCCGGCGCTCGCGATGGCGCTCAATCGGCCAGTAGGGAATCCATGGCCGGTAGGGAATCCATGGCCGGCGCTCGCGATGGCGCTCAATCGGCCAGTAGGGAATCCACGGCCGGCGCTCGCGATGGCGCTCAATCGGCCA
>ERZ761574.1376-NODE-1376-length-15863-cov-77.695281_pt1 | contig 15863 bp, 6 predicted proteins | sample MGYA00374950_ERZ761574 | MGnify/ENA primary metagenome ERZ761574 (study PRJEB28895, sample SAMN07631631) | mixed culture metagenome | isolation source: Freshwater growth medium | place: USA: Seattle, Washington | collected 2016-10-03 ... | reverse complement strand
ATGCCCATTGACATGCCCATTGACATGCCCATTGACATGCCCATTGACATGCCCATTGACATGCCCAGCGTTCTCACTCGCCGGCGGCTCCGCGGGCTGGGGACGTCTCAATTCCCGATTTGGGACGTCTCAATTCCCGACTGAGTCAGTTCCCGCCGGTCCGTGGCGGCGGACGGAGGCACGGGGCTCCGTCGCTGCCCGGGACGGCGCTTCTCGGGACGGCGCCGCAATGGGAGTCGCGTCCGCCCGGGGATCGCCGCCAAAGTAAGCGTTGGCCACCAGCGCCATGAACGCAGAGACTCTCTCCCCGGGAGGACCCCCGAAGAGCGCCGTGTCGAGCGCCTCTGTCTGTGCCGCCTCGAGCTGCAGCGACTCATCGGCCGTCATCGTCATGAGCGTCGTCTCGGGCGCGCCCTCCGCCTCGCGCTGCAGCTCCTCCTCCGCCGCCGCCTCGTCGAAGGTGCTGAAGAACCCATCATCGTCCTCACCCTCCTCGCTCACCTCCACCACCACCTCCGAGGCGGCCTGCACCGCAGCTTGCAGACGCACCGCCTGCTCGTCGATCCATCCGTCGCTGCGAGCGGCCGCATCGCCCTCGGCGCCCGCATCCGTGCCACCACGCGCGCTGGCTCTGCTGGCCGCGCCGGCGCCGGCGCTGCCGAAGATCAGACGGTGAAGCGCAGCGATGTTCTGTGCCGCCGTCGCCGCCGCCATGTGCACGGCTGCAGGGCCAGAGTCCTCGAAGCGCTGCTTGGCAGCGGCCCGCGCGGCGACCACCTCGTCGGACTCGAGGAGCACACGATACCACGGCGGTGCGTCCGCGGCTCGCACGCCCTCCGCGCGGCAGAGCGGGCAGCGCACCGGCTGCGGCATGGACCTGCCCACCGCCTCCGCCGAGACGACGAGAAGCCGTTGGATGCACGGACGGCACACGGCATGGCAGCACGTGAACGCACCGCGCGGTACGCGCACGACGGGGAAGGGCGTCTCCGGGTAGTCGGCGAGGCAAATGGGGCACTCCTCGTCGGGTAGGCGGCTCACGCAGCGCGAGCCTCTCAGAGCTTCAAGCTCTGCTGCCAGGGCGGCCTTGCGAGGAGCGTCGAGCTCCGCTGCGTCCGGGAGCGCTAAAGGCGTGACCTCGCAAAGAGCCCTCTCCGGTGCGAGCACCGACGTGGGCGACCCATGCGACGACGTCTCGACCTTGATCGTGGACGATTCCTCGACCTTGATCGGGCCGACTTGCATGCTTGGACGGGTGGTCCACCGGCCAGCTGATTAAGTCGCAATCAAATTTTTCACAAAAGAGGCGGCCACTGGAGGACAATTTTCAAGCTCTTGATTGTCCTCGTCATTGTGTCATCTTCGAGGGTGCGCTTTCTGATGAGGAAGACCCGCACGCACATGATGAGCGAGTCCAGCAAATGTAGTCATGCCGGTGGAGCAACGTCACAGAAGCGGCGCAGAAGTCGCTTCAAACGAATCGGCGGTCGCGGCAAGCACAGCTACTTGTGGTTCGACAGTCTACTCTCGCAGCTGCAGATTAAGGCTATGCAAGACTTTGCCGCGTCAAAGGAAGTTCAGGGGCAGACCTTTGCAGCAGGCACCTCGGACGGAGATGAGCGTGACCGAGTCAGCCGCATCGCGCTTCTTGGTCGACCCAGCTCACAGCCTCCGCCTGAGATACCGGCGTGGCTCGATCGTAAGCTGCGTCAGGCTTGCCGACAGGTTCACACCACGATGGGCAATGACATCTGCCCTCTGGGCATGGACTCACGTGGCCTGTGGACACCACGGTTTGAGCCAGTTCAGTATGCCGAGTACCGCACGGGTGGGCACTACGCAGCGTGGCACACAGACGCCGACGCGGACGAGTCTGACCTCATGGATCTACGGTGCGTCACTGTGGTGCTCATGCTCTCCGATGCAGAAGCGTACCAGGGAGGTCATCTGGAAGTCTGTCTCGGCGCAGCAGGAAAGGCGACCGCGGTGTCGTTGCGAGCGGGCGATGCGGTCGGGTTCGCATCGAAGCATCTGGTTCACCGCGTGAGCCAGTGTACGAGTGGCCTGCGCCAGACTATGGTCTTCTGGGCTCGGAGGCCTGGGACCATCTGACGACTTAACCGGGCTCCGGGGTAGCGGCTAGCGGGGTACTGGTAGTGGGTACCGCGTGGTAAAATGGACGGACACGATCGAAGGATCGTCACCATCGAAGCATCGTAACTACGCTAAATAACGCACCTAGTGCGGTCCGCTTCAGTCCTCGAACCGTTTCGCCTTCGCGTCCTTCTCCTTGAGACCCTTCCAAAACGGCGTTCCTTTGGCCTTGGTGCCCGGTGCGAGCGCCTTGCCCTTACCGGCGCCTCCGGCTGCCCGCTTGGCGCCGCCGCCGCCGCCGCCGCCGCCGCCGCCGCCTCCTTTTCCTCCGCCTCCGCCACCGCTTCTGCTGGTGCTGCTGCCGCTGGTGCTGCTGCCGCCGTCGCCTGATCTGCCAGTGCCGCTGCGTACCTTCGACGCGCTGCCGCCCTCACCTGCCGCGGCAACAGCCTTAGACGAAACATCCTTGCGAGGCGCCCGGCCGGCCGCCGCCTTGTCGACCTTCACCACCTTGGCCACCTTGGCCGCCTTGGCGCCGTTGCGGGCGCCACCAGCGACGGTGGCACCGCCCGCGGCGGCGTGGGCGGCGGCGAGGGTCGCGTCCTCCTCCCGATCGCGCTGCATGATGAGATCCTCCCATCCACTCGTAGCATCGGCGCCATCCCCTAGCACACCGCCGAGGGCCGATGAGGCGAGGCGTGGGCGAGGCTCCCGAGAGGACCTGGCACGCGGACGTCTGCTACTACCGCTGCCGCGCCCGCCGTCGATCAGGAACCCGTACTTGGCGGCGAACGGGAAGAAGGGCGCGGCGGTGCCGGTGGCATGGGTGCTGGCATGGTCATCGTCGCTCTCGCTCTCGCCGTCCTCGTCGTCGTCGCCGTCCCGAGCGCCATCCCGAGCGCCGTCCCGAGCGCCGTCCCGAGCGCCGTCCCGCGGATCGTGCAGTACGCCTTCATGAAGCTCGACGTAGCGTGTTGCGGCGGCAGCGGCAAAGTGGCGATCATGCGAGGTGAGTAGGATGGCGCCATCGAAGCATCGCAGCGCCTCGAGCAGATAAGCTCGTGCTTCGAGATCGAGATGATTCGTCGGCTCATCACAGACGAGCACTGTGGCCGAGGAGAGGAGCATCTGCGCCAAGCAGAGGCGCGCACGCTCACCTGTGTGGAAGTGGGCGGGGGCGCCGTGGTGAGCACTTGCATGCAGGGCAATCAAGAGGCGCGCACGCTCACCGCCGGAGAGGTCGTCCAGCGCCGTGTGCTGCACCGTCCGCGGCAGCCCAAGCTGCTTCATCACGCGATACAAGCGCTCCTCGAGTACGGGAGCGCCGTCTCGAGCACCCGCCGCGCCGTCGCCGCTCTCCCCGCTGGTCACGCTGGTGTCACTCACGCTGGTGTCACTCCCGCTGGTGTCACTTATCTTAATGGCGCCGCAGCTTGCGCGCAGCGCCTCCACAGCGGTCCGCGGGCCCACGAGAGCATCCGCCGCCTCTTGCCTAAAATGGAAGATCGAAGCACCCGCCCTCACCTGCCGCTGGCCTTGCGCCAGGGAGGCAGGGGCCCCCGCGGCGGCCAGCAATAGCGAAGTCTTCCCCGCGCCATTCGGTCCGAGAACGAGGACACACTCGCCTCGGCTCACCTGACGAGGGAGGACACCAGAGAGGTCATCAGAGGTCGTCAGAGAGGCCATCAGAGGTGACCAGAAGACGCAATCGCCGCGGCTCACTTCGAGGTCGATGGCAGGGAGGAGCGCCGTCCCGAGCGCAGGCACGGGCGCCGTCCCGAGCGCCGTCCCGAGCGCCGCCGCGGCCTCCGGCTCGACGCCCGTCTTGGTGGCGGTGCGCACCACGTCGCGCACCACGCCGCGCACCACGCCGGCAGGCCGGATGGCTGCTTGCGTCAGTGTGAGGAGGGGAGCGTCTACCTCCTTGGGCGCTCGCTGGACGACGGGTAGCCGAAAGCGCGAAGGGCGCTTCTTTGCATTGCGTGAGGGCTCGCGACGGAGTGCCTCCGAGGCCGTATCCATCGACTCGAGAGCTTCGCGTCGTCGCTGCTTCGCGGCGACGAAGTCGACGTAGCTGCCGCGGTAGAGAGCTCCGCCGCCCCCCGTCGCGTCGATCATGTGAGTGCATGCATGCTCGAGGAACGCGCGGTCGTGCGAGACCGCGAGAACGCTCGCGACGACGCGATGGCGCACCGCGGCCTGCAGCGCCCCTTCCAACCAGAGCAGCCCGTCGACGTCGAGATGGTTCGTGGGCTCGTCTAGCAGGAGGAGCCCAGGACGGCGCGCGAGGGCGATGGCCAGAGTGAGCCTCAACTGCTGGCCGCTCGAGAGGACGTTCACTGGTCGGCTAGCCGCGTCAACACCGAAGAGGGCACGACCGACGGCGGCGGCGGCGGTGAAGGCGGCGACTGAGCCAAAGGCCGCTGTCGTCGTCGATGACGAGGATGCCTCGTCCTCGTCCATCGCCGCGTCCGCCACCACCGACGCCTCCTCGTGCTCGTCCTCGTCCTCGTCCTCCTTCCATCCCTCGTCCTCGTCCTCGTCCTCGTCCTCCTTCCATCCCTCGTCCTCGTCCTCGTCGTCCGACGCCTCGGCGACTGGCACGTTGATCCACCCGAGCCACGCCCACACAGCCTCCTCGGCCGCCACCGCCTCCACCTCTGCCGCCGCCGCCGCCAACACTCCATCTGCCGCGTCCGCCGATTTCCCCACAGCCTTTCTCACATAGTCTCCGAGTGGGCTGCGCTCGAGCGCTAGGGAAGCAAGGACGCCCTGAGGCACATACTCGAGGGCGCACGCAGCATCCGGCGCCACCCACACTTCGCCGGTAAGCTCACGCGCGCGGTCGGCGGCGAGGCCGCCGCCGGCGGTGGCGAGGCCGGCAGCGGCGGCGGTGGCCAAGGCCGGTGTGGCCTCTTCCGCCAGCAACCGAAGCTGCGTACTCTTTCCGCAGCCGCTCTCGCCGACGACGCCGATAATCTGACCCTCGCACAACTCCCACGACACTTCACGCAGCACCATCTCGTCGCCGAACCGAAGGCTCACGTTGCGCAGCGCCGCGATCGGAGGCGACGGCGGAGCACGGCTGCCGGCAGTCTGCACAAAGTTCGCCCACTTGAGCAGGATCTTGTCGCGACGCGCCCGCAGCTCGGCGGGCAGCATGGCGCCTGCATAGGCCTCCGTCTCCTCGGCCCAATCTCGGATGTTGTCCAGCGCTGCGCCGCCGCCGCCAAAGCCGCGCGGGCCACCACCGAAGCCGCGAGGGACGTTCAGCTCGTCGGAGGCCTCGGAGTCGTCGAGCGCGTCGCACACACGCGCCGGGCGCGCGCGAGCTGCAATGGCGGGTGCGTGCGCGGGCCTGATTCGTGGCGATACGAAGGCCGGTGCCATCAAGGGCAGCGCGGCCACGAGGACGCCACTCCACGATCTCGCCATCAGCGTTCAACGCAGGGCGGAAAACAAAATTCATGGACTGTTCATGTTAATACACACAACACGTAAGCAGCACAGCCGTGAAGACAAAACAATACAATACAGGGACTGTTCACAGCCTGACAGCCTGGGGAGTTGCACAGCGGAGCCGCGTAATGAGAAACATGCGGACGGAGAGCGGAGAAACACATTCATTCACAACACACCAACATGTTTCGTGACCAACCGTCCACATCACACCTAACACACACCACACGCAGCACGCAGCCACGCACTCAACTACAAACGAGCCCCTCGAACGAACAGTTCCATGTTTGGGCGTGAGACTTGACTTGGACTGCCGTGATGGCGAAAAACCAACCGAGCCATGCCGAATGTTACGCTACTCGGATGGTTTCTCCTCCCCTTTTCTAGACTGCTGCGAGCCATCCGCGGATCCCTTCCGGTCAGTCCGAAAGCCCTCTCCGAAGATCTCTTGCGCTTACAAAAGCAGCGCGCCCTGATTGGTCAATCAAACGGCCAGGACATCTCCTTGAAAGAGAAGGACCACAGTCCAGTCCACAGTGCGTGCAGCCCGCGGCTCCACAGTGCATGGAGCCCGCCCACGCGTGCGGCGCTCGCGGCCGCCGCACAATCTGACCCCGAGGCCATAGCCTACCGAGTGTACGCCGCCGAGGCCGCGGACACGCTGGTGGTGGATGCTGCCGAGCGGAAGAGGAGACGCAGCTCTGCGCTCCGCAGCGTCGACCTCGACCTCTCCAAGCTTGCGAAAGCGCCGGTGGTGAAGCGAGAGCACCTAGGTCCGGAGCAACCTTGGTCCGATCTGGACCAGTGGCGTCATATGTGGGCCACGTCATCCCCGGCAGCGCTTGTGGACGAGCGGGCTACACATGCCTTGACGTTCGCACAGAGGTGGCGCGCAGCGCTCGTTACGCTGGTGCTTGTACTGCTGCTGTTCGCCGTGCTGGGCGTGGGTCTGCTCATTTCGAGCCCGCCTTCGGCCACGCCGCCTGGTCTGATGGAGCTCTCATCTTGGCTCCACGACAACGGCTTACGACTGGGCGACTGGCCGCCACAGGCGCCGCCAGCACCGCGGGCGCCGCCGCCGCCGTTGGCGCCGCCGCCGCCGCCGCCGAGTCCGATACCGCCGCCGCTGTCACCGCTCGGTGTGCCGCTACCGCCACCCCCGCCACCGCTGCCGAGCCCGCCGCCGCCGAGCCCGATACCCTCGCCGCCGCCTCAGCCATCGCCGCCGCTGCCGCGACCTCAACGCTCGCCGCCACCAAGCCCATCGCCGCCGCCGCCTCCATCGCCGTCGCCACCGCCGCCGCAGCGCTATTGGCCGGAGCCTCCTCCGTCGCATCCAGCACGCCCCCCAGCGATCCCGCCCCCATCACACCACGCCATGCCACACCATGCCGCGCCACACGACGACGCGACAGACCATGCCAGCTCTGACGAGGCGTCTTACCCGGTCTCCATGTTGCTTCTCGCGGCCTTGCTTGCGCTGTGCTTCCTCGGTCGAAGGAGCGCGCTGCTGTCTTGGGTGCTGTCTTGGTCGCTGCTGCACTTGCGTCATGCGCTCTCTTGGGCCATGGAGCTGGTTGCAGAAGAGGACAGATCCAAGGCCGCGGGCCCGATGGCGGCGGAGAAAGCGGAGGCGGCTCGAATCACGAGGCTGGCGGCGGAGAGGGTGGCGGCGGAGAGGGCGGCGGCGGAGAGGGCGGCGGTCGAGAGGGCGGCGGCCGAGAGGGCTGCAGCCGCGGCGACCGCAGCGTCTGAAGTTGAGTCAAGGGCGCGAGCGACACGAGAGGCTGCTCGACGTGAGGCCCAGCAAGCTGTGGAAGGCCAAGTCGCAGCTGCCAGGGCGGCCGTGACGACGCCCTTCCCGCGATACTCTGCCGATGATGTCGGGTTCATGCACTTTTCTCCATCGAAGCAATCGCCACCGAAGCCACAGCCCCCGGCAGCGCCACGGGGAGGCCCCTGTGGCTCCCCTGGTAGCGCTCGTTACAGCGCTCAAGGGCTCGCACCCCTGTCGCTGCGTCCGCTCCGACAACTGCCACCTATGCCTTCCTTCCCCGTGGCTGGCACGGGCGCCGAGACGAGCGCTTCAAACGAGGAGCGTGCGAAGCTGCTCAATGCTTAACGAAAGGAATGGTGCAGCGTGACACTCAGCACACCGCGCGCGCACCACGAGCCCAGCGGTCGCATGGCAACCGTTGCGGGCCGTCGTACGGGGGCGGGTTTATCGATATCGGTCTGTGTCCCTGGACGAGGCTGCAAGAGACCCTGCAAGAGACCCCTGACCGGGGATCGGCCCATCGGGGGTCGGGTGCTGAAAGAGCCGCACCGGTGGCGTGCCGGGTCTTCGCGATTAAACGTTTTCGTTTATTACCGGTTACTAGAGTGAGAATAAAAATGATACAGCGAATACCTAACCTGTAACGACCGCGCCCCGCATGTGTGGACCCAGCGCCGGAGCGCGAAAGTCCTTCCCCTTCCCCTTCCCCATGATACAGCGTTATCGCTACGACCCGTAACCTCGCGTGTGGATCAGCGCCGGGAGCGCGAACGTCCATCCCCTTCCCGCCTTCCCCCCACTTTGTCGCACACGGGTTTCATCGCGCGTGCGCGCACAGCTCAGCGCTCAACACTCGCGTCGCGGTCTCTAGTCTTCACACCGCCACGCTCTGTCTCATGTAGCCTGGGTGCCACCCTCGCCATGAACCCACGTGTGCGTTGCCGAAAGGCGCGTGTTCCCGTACTCAGTCCGTCTCCCATGCACAGCTCACACCGGCCGCGCGGCCGGTCACAGCTGGCAGGTGTACTCGATTCACATTCACAGCTGGTCGTTGTGTACTCGAGTACAGCCATGAGCTGAGCCCACATCATGCAAACTGCGCGCGGTTGCACTGCCAGTGTAACCACCAGCCCCCCCCTGCGTTACCCGCTCGTGAAGGAGGATCGTGCGTTACCCGCTCGTGAAGGAGGATCGTACAGTTGCAGCGCCTCCCACAGCCAGAACTGCGAAGGACTCCTGTTATTCACAGCTGGCTTGAACTTCACAGCGGACTCCTGTCCTCCAGCATGCACGTGCTCACCACGGCAGTTCCTGTCCTTCAGCAGACGGTTCCGCCAGCTGGCCTGCCAACCCCATACTGCTCCTCTGCCTACCCCCTCCCACAACCCCTTCACGGGGCGCAAAGTCGCGATGCCGCCCGTGCGTAGGTGTTGACGCACGCTACGCTCGTACTTGGTGAACGAGCGCCCCTTGGCGCGCACTCAGACTTTTTCTTCACTGTCCTTGCCAACCCTGCTGCCTTTAGGCGTGAAGGTGGTAAGGAGCGTATCCGAAAAGGTCTCAAAGAGCGTCGCCTTCTTCTCTTCGTCAGGCACTTCGAGTGCCTTGCTCTTGAACTTCTCGCGGAACTTGGTGCTCTCGGAACCGTCCGCACCCGGGCTCTCAGGCAGCCCGGTCTTGAGCGGGCGCTTGTTCTTGATGCGCGCCACGGGACGCGGGTCGACACCCTCGGGGATTGCGGCGGTGATCAAGCCCGAGATCTGCTCAAAGGTCGGCCGCGTGATGGAACCAGGTTCGCAGCACTTCTTGGCGAGCTCCTTGATGGCGTCCGGCGTGGTCGTGCTCTCGAGGAGCAGCTCGAGCGGCGAGTACTCACCCACGCGCACCACCTCGATGAGCTGCTTGGGCGTCTCGATGTGCGTGAGCCACGAGTACGGGGGTCGCTTCGTGCCCATGTGCGCGAGCATGCACCCGTAGGCCCACACGTCCACCGGCTTGTCGTACACGCCCATCTTCACGATCTCGGGCGCCATGTAGGGCGGCGTGCCCTGGATGTCGCCGCCGCTCGAGCCCGCCCCCTTCTCGGCCGCATCGAAAGAGGTGCCAAAGTCGGCAACCTTGGCCACCCACTGAGCGTCGAGGAGCACGTTGCCCGGCTTGAGGTCGCGGTGGAGCATGTTGTTGAAGTGGATGTAGGCCATGCCGTTGGCCACGTCCGAGGCGATGGAGAAGAAGGAGCCTGCCCACGTGGCGTACTGCTCGAAGGAAGCGGAGCTGAGCACGTCGGCGAGCGAGGCCTCCATGAGCTCCATGACGATGCCCTTGGTGCCCTCGACCGCGTCCTCGGCGATGCCGAGCGTGAGCAGCACGTTCGGGTGGCGGAGCTGGCTCATCACGTGGAACTCGTCCATGAGCGCCTTGGCGAGCGCCTCCGAGCTCTCGTCCTTGGCGTGCAGCTTCTTGATGGCGCACTTGGTCGCCTGGAACGTGCACTTGTACACGACGCCAAAGGCGCCGGTGCCGAGCTGGTCGCCGTACGAGATCTGGCCCATGGGGATGGGCTTGTACTTCTCCTTGAGCTGGATGCTCTGCATCTCGGCTCCGGAGCTCCCTTCTTGCGCGGCCCCCTTTTTGTGCGGCCCCTGCTTGCGGCGGTGGTAGAACGCGAGGCCGATCACGAAGCAGATGACGACGGAGCAGGACACGACGACGGCGATGATGATGGTGTTGGTATTGTCGGCCGGCGGCAACGTCAAGGGGGCGTTTACCATCCCAGGTCCGCTGGTGATCACCGGTGCAGTGACGATGGCCTGAACGACGATGCTGGGCACCGCTGCTTGAAGCGCGGCCGCGAGCGAGCCTTGGTTGGCGAGAATGCCCGTCGACAGCGTGGAGACGGCCGTGGTAGCCGCGGCTGGGGACGAGAACGCGATCGCGACGGTGATGAGCACGGACGCGGACGTGACGGTGACCGTGACCACCGAGGGGTCCACGCCCGCCGCGGTGGCGAAGACGGTCTTGATGCCATCCTTTTTGGACGGCGTGAAGTCGGACACGTCGCCCGACGCCGTGAACGCGGTCGTCACGATCGTGGGCGCCTGGCGAGTGCAGCCCGCCAGAGCCGGGTAGAGAGGCTCGAGATTGACGATGACATAAATGAAGTCCGCGTTGGTGCACGAGGCAGCGCAGCCGCCCGTTGCGAAGTAGAGCTGCGCCGCCGCGCACGTGGTCGGCGGCCCCGCGCACTGTGCGCCGATGAGGCAGGAGGGGAGACTGAGGGGCGGCAGAGAGGGTGGAGCGGGCGGCGAAGGCGGACGGGGCGGCGGAGAGGGTGGAGCGGACGGCGAAGGAGGAGGCGAGGGTGGAGGAGGTGATGGCGGCGGCGATGGTGGCGGCGGCGAGGGCGGCGGCGGGGGTCGTGGCGGCGGCGAGGGCGGCGGCGGGGGTCGTGATGGCGGGGGCGGCGGGGAGGGCGGGCGGGAGGGCGGCGGCGGCCTGGGCGGCGGCGACGCCACGACGCAGCTGCCGTTGTCGACGTTGGCGCTCGGGTTGAAGTTGGTTGCCGCCGCAAACGTGCAGCCGAGGACGGAGAAAAGGCACGTGGTGTTAAACCCAGCAGTGACGTTGGCCAAAAAGTTCCTGGCCGTCGGGTTATTGCAGCCACGCACTGGCCACGTGCACCCGCCGTTGTCGACGGTGGCCGAGGGGTTGTAGTTCGCGGCCAGAGGGTTCGTGCAGCCGCTAATGACGTACGTGCACAACGAGGCGACGTTGACGTTGGCCGTGGGCATGTAGTTGCTGGCGGCAGAGTCCATGCAGCCCTGGACGGCGTACGTGCACGAGCCCTGGACGTTGGCGTTGCTGTTGTAGTTGAGCGCTCCGGTCGCCATGCAGCCGGTGACACGGGGAATGCACGACGAGGTGGCCGTGGGGTTGCCCGCCGTGGCATTCGCCAGGTAATTGAACGCGGTGACATTCGTGCAGCCCAGGACGTGGTACGTGCAAGCGGACTGATCGTGCGACGTGGCCAAGGCCGAATAGGTCGATGCGGCCGGGTCCATGCAGCCCGGCCCCTGCAGCCGGCGACCCGGCGCGTCCTCTGACGAGACCTCGAGGCGGCGGCCCGAGCCCGCGCACGAGCCCGGGATGGCGAAGGTGTTCCGCGCGCTGTAGTTGGCATTGCCCACGGTCATGCAGCCGCCGTAGGAGCAAGAGCCAGGTAGCTGCACGTTGTAGACCGCGTTGTAGTTGAGCGCACTACGTTCGGTGCAGCCTGGGTTGTTCGGGCACGAGCCGTCGCTGACAGTGGCCTGCGGATTGTAAGTGGAAGCCAACGAGTTCATGCAGCCGTAGAAGATGCACGAGCCGGGGAGCAGCGTGTTGTAGAGCGCGTTGTAGTTGGCTGCCGCCGAGTTCGTGCAGCCCCGGACGCGGGGAGTGCATGGATAGGCGCTCGCGTTGCTGTACGTGGCGGACGGGTTGTAGTTGAGGGCGTCCGGGTTCATGCAGCCATACACGGGCGTGGCCATGACGCAGCAGTTGCCCGTGGGGCAGTAGGTGGCGCTCGCCTGGTAGTTGACGGCCGCCGTGTTCGTGCAGCCCGGGACAGGCGGCGCGCAGCCGCCGTTGTCGTACGAGGCCGACGGGTTGTACTGGGGGAAGCGCGAGTCGGTGCACCCGCCGATGAGGCACGAGCCGTCGTCGACGACGGCAAAGGGGCGGTAGTTGTACGCGGCGGTGTTCGTGCAGCCGGCCGGCGGGGGCCTGGAGGGCGGCGGCGGGGAGGGCGGCGGTGGCGGGGGGGAGGGAGGGAGGGAGGGCGGCGTGAGGGGCGGCGGCGGGGAGGGCGGCGGGGAGGGAGCCAGGCGGTAGGCCATGCGGTAGATGTCGTTGGTACCACAGTTGTCGAGGCTGGTGCTCGTGCCACACGCACCGCTGCCGCGGCAACGCCCATTGGCCCGCAGTGGCGGAAGCGCAGCGCGAGGGCCGCAGTCGGTGCAGTCGGTGCCGTAGGCGCAGACGTTGAAGTACTCCGTGCCCGGGCCGCCGTCGTCGCAGTCGCCGTCGGAGGCGAAGATGCACGTGTTGGTACACGGATTGTTGTAGGGGTCGACGCATGAGGGCAGTAGGGAAATGGTCAGCGCGCTCGGGCACACGCTCTCGGCCATCAGGCACATGCCGCAGCTCGTGCCCGCGCTGCACTGGGCAGCAGAACGGGGGCCGCAGTCTTCGCAATCGCTGCCGAGAGGGCACGAGGCGAACTCGGAGCCCGGGCCGCCGTCGTTGCACTCGCCGTCGGAGGCCGTGGTGCACTGGTTGAGGCAGACGGAGAGCATGGCGCCCCAGGGGGGGCCGGCTGGCGGGGGGGGGGCGGGGGGCAAGGGCGGCGGGGGCCGCAACGGCGGCGGTGGGGGGAAGGCGAGCGGCGGGGGCGATAGCGGCGGCGGCGGCGACGGCGGCGGCGGCGCGGGGGGGGCGGGCGGCGACGGCGGCATCGAGGGCGGCGAGGGCGGCGGGTCGGGGTAGACCTCAAAGTAGGTCATGACAATGCTGGCTGTGTTGCCGGGCACGTTGCTGCCGACCCAGTTGGAGGCGGTGGTGATCGCAGACCGTAGCAGCCCGACGGTGCCGTTTTTCCGGCCGCGGTAGGCCAAGTTGTCGAAGTGGGGAAAGGCCGACGCGCTGAAGCCGGGGATGAGGTTCGAGGGGAGGTACGAGCGATTCGCGGGTAGGGTGTCCTGAGTGCGTGGGCCGCAGTCGGTGCAGTCGTTGCCGAGCAGACAATCGGAGTATTCGGCGCCGGAGCCGCCGTCGTCGCAGAAGCCGTCGGAGGCCCAGTTGCAATTCTCGATGCAAGCATCAATCAGGGGGACGAACCAACCCCCAACCTCATTGGTGATGCCGCACACGAAGTTGGGACTCCTGGTGCCGCCCACGTACGCGAACAGCTGGTCGCCGAGGTCGCTGGCCGCGAAGACTCCGCCGGTGAAGTTGGACCGCTGGAGCACCGAGCCCGCGGGCACGTCCACGACGCCGTTTCGGTACGAGAGGTGCAGCTCGCCGGGGCTGCTCGCAAACGGTCCGGTGGGCGAAAGATACTCGTCGTCGGTCACGTAGAGCGTCTCCGAGTAGCCGAGCGTCTTGAGGAGCAGCAGCCCAAAGTTGTCCGGATCGTCCGTCTTGAGGGCGACGAAGAGGCAGTCGCCCGGGCCCAGCGGCGGCGCCGGCGGGGCGGCGGGGGGCGACGGTGGCGACGGTGGCGACGGTGGGGGGCTCGGCGGTGACGGCGGCGACGGCGGCGACGGCGGCGGAGGGGGGGTACTCGGCGGCGGAGGGGGGGGCCAGTAGAGCACGCACACTCGCCAGCCCGCCCCGGGAACCGTAGTGTCCGAAGTCCACGTGATATTCCCATTGCCCAACACGAAATTGGAAGGTCCGATGAGCCCGCTGAAGGGCACGAGCGTCCCTGCCGTGTCAGGCATTCTGAGAAAGTCCCACCCCGCTTCCGTTGAGAAGGCGGTTGCTGTCATGCGATTTCCGATGGCGAGCGCAGTCGGCGCGATGGAGCACGTCTGGCTGACGGGGTAAGCCGCCGGAAAGTTGGGCGAGCGAATGCATTCGACGGCGTTGGGATCGATGGTGCAAGGGCCGGAGTTGATGATGAAGTGCGCCGGCGGCGGCGGGGCGCGGGGCGGCGGCGGCGGGGCGCAGGGCGGCGGCGGCGGCGCCTTGGGGGGGCTGGGCGGCGGCGGCGGCGTCTGGGGCCAGGGCGCACGAGGCGGCGGAGGGGGCGCACGAGGCGAAGGCGGCGGGGTCCTCGGCGGAGGGGGGGTCCTCGGCGGCGGAGGGGGGGGGGGCGGCAAAGACGGAGGGAGGTTGGTGATGCGATACCCATTGGCGGGGACGACGGATTGAATGGGTAAAAACTGTGTGTTGCTGAAGAACCAGTTGGCGCGGGTGCTGATGGCAGCAAGCAGCTGAGCCCTGGAGCCCGACGTTGGGGCATACCCCCCCGCCGCACCCGTCGCGCTCGAGTTGTAGATCCACTGGTTCTGTTGACCGGCGAAGGAAATAGTGCCAGACGGGGTGGCAGTGTGGAAGTAGTTCCAGACGCCCGGAGGGTAGCTTGAGATTCCTGGGATGTTGTCAAAGCCGCACGGGTGAGCTGTAGCGTTAACCGCTGCACTCTTGCTGCAGAGGCCGCATAGGAATGTGGGGGTGGCCCGGGTTTGCCCCAGACCAATCCGGTAGACGAAGAGCTCGTCGCCGCCCGTGCCCAATAGAACGGCCGGCGCACTGGGGGCCGCCACAAAGTTGCTTATATTGAGGACGGTGCCGGGGCCCCTCCGCGTGGGGGCCGTATACATCATGTGCCCCTCAGTGGTAGACCAAGTTACAGGGCGGGGACCGCAATCGGTGCAGTCGGTGCCACTGACACAATCTGCATACTGGAAACCGGGGCCACCATCGTCGCAATAGCCGTCAGAGGCCCAGTGGCAATTCTCGCTGCACCCTCCAACAACGGAGTTGTCGGTGATGTAGATCGTGTCGCCGGGAAGGAGATGATCGAAGAGCACGATCCCAATCTCATCGGGGTTTGTGGCCTTGTAGTAGACGACAGCGCACTCGCCCGGATCGAGCTGGGGCGACATCGGCGGGAAAGGCGACATCGGCGGCGGAGGCGGCGCGCGAGGCGGCGGCGGCGGCGCACGAGGCGGAGGCGGCGGAGGCGGCGCACGAGGCGGAGTCGGAGGCGGAGGCGGGTTTGAGCACACTCGCCAGCCCGTAGACACACCTGAACTGTCCGAAGTCCACGTGATCGACCCCTTGCCCAACGTGAAAGCGGAAGGTCCGTTTGAGAGCAGTGTCCCGCTGAAGGGCACGAGCGTCCCTGCCATGTTATACATTCTGAGAAAGTCATAGTTCAGCTCCGTTGAAAAGGCGGTGGCTGTCATGCTACTTCCGAGGGCGAGCGAAGACGGCGTGATGGAGCACGTCTGGCTGTTGGCGTAATTCGCCGGAAAGTTGGGCGAGCGAATGCAGTTGGGGGCGGCGGGATCCACGGTGCATGGGCCGGTGGAGACGGTAAAGTACTGTGAGTTCGGCGCACGAGGCGGAGGCGGTGGAAAAGGCGGAAAAGGCCGAGGCGGCGGCGCACGAGGCGGCGGCGGGTTTGAGCACACTCGCCAGCCCGTATTAACACCCGAAGTGTCCGAATACCACAGGATCGGCCCCGTGCCCAACGTGAAAGCGGAAGGTCCGTTTGAGAGCAGTGTCCCGGTAAAGGGCACGAGCGCCCCTACCGTGTTATACATTCTGAGAAAGTCATAGTTCAGCTCCGTTGAAAAGGCGGTGGCTGTCATGCTACTTCCGATGGCGAGCGAAGTCGGCGTGATGGTGCACGCCGGATTAATGGTGGATGATGTACCGGTGAAGTAATTGAACGGAAAGTTGGGCGAGCGAATGCAGTTTGGGGCGTAGGGATCGACGGTGCAAAGGCCGGTGGAGACGGTGAAGTACTGTGCGCTGGGCG
>ERZ761574.1364-NODE-1364-length-15954-cov-65.229889_pt1 | contig 15954 bp, 9 predicted proteins | sample MGYA00374950_ERZ761574 | MGnify/ENA primary metagenome ERZ761574 (study PRJEB28895, sample SAMN07631631) | mixed culture metagenome | isolation source: Freshwater growth medium | place: USA: Seattle, Washington | collected 2016-10-03 ... | reverse complement strand
ATTGCCATTGATTGCCATTGATTGCGACCAACTCTCCTCCATCGTGGGCATCCCCGCTCGCGGCGTGCATGCAATCAATGGATTGCGATGGATTGCGATGGATTGCCATTGATGCCCATTGATTGCAATTGATTGCCTCCCTCATCAGGTGGGTATCCCGCGTCGGCAGCTCGCCATCGCCAAGGCGGCTCCCGGCCCGATGAGCAACGCCTTGGCAGCGCGTCAACTCGGCTGTCTCGAGTGGGACAAGGCCGCGATGCTCCCTTGATTGCCATGGATTGCCTCCCTCATCAGGTTGCCTCCCCCATCAGGTGGGACGAGCTCTCGATTCTCCATGCCCCGAAGGTGTCCGAGCGCCTGGCCGACGGCAGCATCCTTATCGTGCGTGATCGCATGCATCCAGCGCCCCAGCCGCCCGGGCAGCCGTTGGCGCCGAGCAGCGCGGCTCGCCGAGGTGGTGTGAGCTTCGGTGGCGCGGCCGCTGCCGACAGCGAGCCCTTTCGCACAGGAAGCGCTGTACCGGGCGAGTCCTTTCGCACAGGAAGCGCTGTACCGGGCGAGTCCTTTCGCTCGGCGCGGCGCACTGGGGGCGTCCAAATTCGCGGCCCCGTGTTTGCAGAGGACGCCTAACTACAGTGTACACTTAACACTCTACAGACTGGACTAGCAGCGTATACTAGTGCAAGACGTGCTCGATACCGTCGCGGCGGTTTGGCCCGGCGGCGTGGTGCGGATCGACGAATTGAATCGTGATGCGGCGGTGTCGGCGGCGTCTTACGACGGTGCGCCCGGTGTAGCGCGTCTGTAGGACCGCACCGGGCGGGGCGGGTATAAGCGGGTATATAGTCTTTAGCCAAGCAGTAGTAGATCTACGTAGTTTAAGGGGTTTATTTCACCTGTTCACGACGGTGTCGCTATCCGGTTCGACACTGCGGTCGACACGTCAAAACCGGTCGAGGGTCGTCCCAACGGGCGCGCGCACCGAACGGACAACGGTGCTGATCCGGGTCCGTCGCCGTAACGCTCCTCGGTCAGTTCGAGCCCTACTCGGGCATCGGGCGGCTCGGGCCAGCTGCACGCCCAAATGGGAATGGTGTTCCGTTACGGCTTCACCGCGTAACGGCTCGGTGGCCAGCTGCATGCCCACAGCAGTGCGGCGAAGATGACGCCGAGCGTCGAAAAGGGCGGGAGACTCGCCTTCAGGCTGCCTGTGCACACTCGCATGCTGGCCGCCGCGCCGAGCATGCCGCCTCCGAAGGCGAGCATGACCACCAGGCTGCGCTGGGCGGCGCGCTGCTTCTCACCGTGCAGCCGACCACCCAAGCCATCCGCGGCTGACTGGCCCAGCTTTTGCAAGTGACCGGTGACCACGTGCGTTAATACGCCGGTCGCTTCGGAGCCTGCGGTGTTGACCATGCCAAAGGCTGCCGAGAGCAGCAACATCGTCCAGCGCGTTGTGTGCGAGCCTGCGCCGCGAAGCCAGTCGGCCGCGACGAAGAGCGCCAGCACGACCGGTGCGATGGCGGCACAGCTCGAATGGTCGCCACCCGCGGCGGCGCCCTTCGGACTGAGCGCCAGATCAACCGCGCGGTGGACGCCGGCGCCTCCAATGTAGAACAGCACCACCAAGAGCCAATACACCGCGTCCACCCACTGCAGAGCAACCAACGAGGTGCAGATTCGCATCCAGTTGCCTGTCATCATGTTGGCAAAGGCGCTGTAATGCTCAAAGCACACCACTTCGGCCCAGCCGTTGAAGAAGGCGAAGCTGCGTACGAGAGTAGGCGACCCGCGCCCGCATTGCAACAAGACGCTGTGCAGGATGCTTCTCAACTTTGCGGTGCGACTTGGCAGTGCTGCTTGCGGCGGTGTTGCTGAAGGCACGATGATGGCTTGGGCAGGTGCCGATTCGACCGGGATCGACGTGGCGACCATCGGCATTTCAGCAACTGCCACAGTCTTCGCGGCTCGAGGCCGTGCTAGACGTGAGTGCGCGGCCGCATGGAGCGGTCCACTCCACGCCAGGACGGCTATGGACGCGAAGGCCACCGCCATGGAGACTTGGTCGAGTTCCTGGTCGAGAATCGCGAGATTCCCTAACCCCCCTTCTTTCAGTCAAGGATTCAGGGTATCCGGATACAGCAAGGCCAAACCTGTGAACACGGCGCTTTTTGCCAAGCTCGAGCCAGCGCAACTCGGCCAAGCTCGCGGGCGGCGCGGTGGACAAGAGCATTTTGGCTCGCGGAACTCGAGCTTGGCCAGATGCTTCGCATCTCGGCCAGATGCTTGCCCGCGTTGCGGCCGCTGCGCTGCGCGAGCTGCAGCGCGGCGACTCGCGGACGTGCGCTCGGTGCTCGCTCATTCTGCAGCCAACCGCCAGCCAGCACGCGGCCGAGTGCAGAGACGGTGAAGCAGCTCGCCGAGGCCGCCAAGATCCAAGAGAAAATGTGGGCGGTATTCGTGCCGGAGCGCGGCATCCGCTTCGGCGATCAACGCTTCTGGATTCTGCTGGGCCTCGTCGCCGGGCTGCACCTCTTCAACAATTACAGGGAATCGACCCGTGTGCCCAAGGATGCTTTGGGCCTTCCCGAGGGCGCGCTCCGCCGGCTTGCGGATGGGCGTGTGCTGATGGTGGACGGTTCCGTCGTGAAGGCCGAGGCCATCGGAGCCGAGCGGGACGGGCCGGTGCTGCTGCACAAGGTGAAGGAGAAGGGCGAGAATGAGCCCGTCCTCGACCGCGCGTGGCGTAAGCTCAAGGATTCAGTTTGATAAGTTAAAATGCTCCGAAGCTGTCCCGTAGTCACGTGTCCCAGTCAAGTCAAGTCTCAGTCTCCGTCGACTCTCACCTCTACTGCTAGCCTCGAGAGCACATTCGATAGGCTTCCTGTAACAGGTTGTCTGTTGCCTTAATATCTTGCACTTGACTTCAGGGCTTGACTTTCAAGCTATCAACAAGTCTCAAGTGGCTATCAAGTCGTCCCGGGTCATCGACTTACATTTGGGATCCCTGCGGCCTGCGGCATAAAAACATGTGGTCCGTCTCCGCCTCGAGCTCATAGAGGGTCTCGAGTTCTCGAGGTACGGTTTTCCCCGCGTGGAACAGACGCCCACTACGGCGCTCATCCCTCATCAGAAGGATCCTTTTTGGGCGAAGTTGTCTCGCCCCCGAGCCGCTGCTGCAGCTGCAACTATCTCTCGCGAGGCTGCTTTGTTTTCCAACTTGTAGGGGCAAGCCCTATTCTGCGCGACCCTGGGGGCGCCCGCGGAGCCACGACAGGTCATACAAGACCTCGCCTCCTCCAACGGCACCTGCATGAGCTCGTCGGCCGATCTCGCCGGCCCCAGTGCGTCGGCGCGCCGCCGTTATGAGCAACGTCCTACGAACTCAATGCTGCACGACGAGGGTGGCGGCGAGATGGAGGACGAGCAGCATGAATTGTGCAACAAGAGCGACCCGCTCGCCTTTCTCGCCGCCGCCGCCGCCGAGGCCGCCTCGGGCCCCGATACCTCAATGACGCGGGTGTCCTATTATTCCCAAGACGCAGGAGGTCTCGCGGTTGGCAGTGGCCCGACGATCGACGAGGTGAGCGCGCACCCGTGCTGGGGGGCGCAGCTGCGCGGCGACGGCTCGCGCTGCTCGCCCGGCTTTACGGGCGGCACTGCGCACTTCAAGAACAAGTTCTGCCTCGCGTGCAAGGCGGGCACGTTCCACATTCCGGCGGCCCAGGTACGCGCGCTCCCCGCCGACTGGTTACACGGATCGGAGCGACAGGAGCTCAAGGCGCTGCTCTCGAACGGCAAGAACGTCGGCTTCTGGAAGACGCTCCCCGACGGCGAGTACCGTATCCGGCTCGTCAATAACACCCTCGGCTGCACAGGGCCGCAGCTCGTCGTCTTCCAGCGCGGCGCTCCTCCGCCTCTCGATTGGGGAGAGATGCCGGATAGATGGAACCACAACGGGATCGTGACGCTGCACGTGGGCAAGGGAACGCTCGTGCCGCGTGCGCACATGCTCGACGTCCCCGACAGCATGAGCCTCATGCCGGGGGGCGGTGCGTCTGCTCTGATGGGCTGCCTCGAGGGCGCCACGCTCGGCGGCTGCGGTGGCGGTGGAAACGGCTGCGGGGGCGTCGGCCCTCCGATGGCGGGGGCCTGGGGGCGCGACGGCTTGCCGATGGGACCGACGGCAAAGCGCGCGCGCCTCGCCGAGGCGCAATGGCACCTTCCCCCCACCCCCCCCCCCACCCCCCATGCCCCCGGGGGCCCAATGATGGCGGCGCCGCCCGTGGTGGGCATGCAAGTGCTCAGCACGGCGCCCAACGCGGGTGCGGGCATGGGGCCGCCGCCCCTGGGCGGCCCGTATGGGCACCACCTCCCAAGCCCGTACGGCCCGCCGCCGCCCGGGATGGCGCCTAATATGGCGCCGTCGCAAGCGGCACCATTTGGAAACGGCGCCGTCACGGGCGCGCCCGGGATGGCGCCGAACATGGCGCCGTCGCAAGCGGCTCCATTTGGAAACGGCGCCGTCCCGGGCGGCGGCCCTTGCTGCAGCCCAGGCCATGGCGCGCCCGCATCGGCGCCCCCTCATCCGCCGCCGTCGCACCATCCGGGGATTTCGTCACAGATTTCGTCACAGTACTCCGGGATCGCGCCCCCTCCGGTGCGCTACCTTCCCCCCCACCCCAACCCCCCCCACCCCAACGGTCCCAATGGCTCGCAGGGTGGCGGCATGCACGTGCTCGTGACAGCGCCCGCGGGGTCGGGCGGCAAGGGGGGCTCGCCCTATGGCAGCAAAGGGGGCATGGGCGGCGGCGCGGCAGCTGGCGGGTACGCGCCGCACGCGCCGCCGATGGCGATGCAGACACCCAAGGCAAGCGCGATGGCCGACCAGCTATGCAGCGTGTACAGCCATCTGATCTCGCACCTCGAGATCATGGTCAGCCGCGCTCCCCTCGGCTCCGCCGAGCAGAAGGAACTTGAGGATCAGCTCACACGGGCGCGCCAGTCGCTCACCAACCTCGCGCATATGTACTACCCGTCGAGCTACCCGTCGAGCTACCCGTCGAACTACCAGTCGAGCTACGGAGGGTACGTGCAGCGCGCGCCCGCGCCCGCGCCCGCGCCGGCGCCCCCCGTCGCGGGCGCCGTCGCGGGCGCCTCGGTGGGCCCGATGTACCCGTACCGCGCCCCGATGCCAGGGGCTCATCCGGGGCAAGCTGCCCCTCCGGCTCCGTATTCGATGGCCGGTCCGTACCCGTCCACAAAGGGATCTACCGGTAACCCCTTCGGGCCGATGGCGCCCGCCATGGCGCCCGGTACAGCGCCCTTTGGGCCCGGCACGGGGGCGCCCGGCACAGCGCCCTATGGGCCACCCGGCACGGGGGCGCCCGGTACAGCGCCGCAACCGATGCCCTCGAGCTATGCCTCTTACGGTGTCCAACCGCCGGCGGGCGTCGCGCCGCCGCCCGGGACGGCGCCCGGGACGGCGCCCGGGACGACGCTCGGACCGGCAGCTGCCGGCATGAGCTGGGGGGGAGCGCCGCCCCCCAACGCGCTCCTCGGGCCGGCGGTGGTGCCGCCGCCGCCCATCGTGCCGGCAGCTGCCGGTCCGAGCGTCGTGCCGGGCACCGTCGCGCCCTCTTCAGTCGGCGCCGTCCCGGGCGCGCCGCCCTCGCAGCTGTGGCGCCCGTTCCAGCCGCCGCCGTACCAAAACGGCGCGCCGCCTCCCGGTGACGCCCGGGACGGCGCGCCCGCGACGGATGACGCGGCCCTCAAATGCGAGCTCTCGCCGGCGGACGACGCCATCAAAAGCGAGCCGTTGACCATGGACTGCACGTGAGGAGGGCGCGGCGAGACATACAACAACCCCAAGGAGCAAATGAGGCACTCAGGTGGGTTGCCGCGAGGATGCAATGAGGCACTCAGGTGGGCTGCCGCGAGGAACCGAGGATGCATGCGAGGATGCCTGGTCGCGGGGCCATGCGAAGAGCAGAGTCTATGGCGAGACAGAGAGACGCGATCCCACTTATAGTTACGCCGCCGCTGTGCGCTGATACGTGCTGGCCGGTGCGGTACTACGCGCGAGGGTCGGGACCGGCCCGCAGCCGAGGACGCACCCTCGACGCACCCTGACCGGATCGCGGGCGCTGCCTCCGGCTCCGCGCGGCGGGGCCGGTTCCGGCTTCCGGTTCGTCCGGCGCGGCCTGCGGGCCGCGGGGCGTCATCGACATGGCTCATGGGTCATAACCGTTTGAGTTTGGTACCGTACGGCGTAAACAGCTCTCGTACGAACAACCGAACCGCACCGCAGCGGAGGTCCAACGCTCCGCCGCACTCTCCCGCTCCCCTTAGCATTGGTCGGGTCACGGGTGGACGGGTGCACAGCGCATCTCCTTCGTCCTTGACCACGTGCACAGCTGCGACCCTCTCTTCTAGGAATTCGAATCCTTCGAGCCCAGTCTACTTGCGCTCAGGCGTGGGGATGTGGCAGATGGTCTCGTCCTTCACGGCTGCCTCGGCGGCCTTCTCGACGGTCTCCGCACTCCGATCTCCATGCCGCCAGATCTGGTACTGGGCGTGAATCCATGTTTGGAGCTCCTCGTAGCTCATCGCCTCCCAATCGTTTGGAGGAGCCACGCCGTTGAGACGGGTCCAGAGATCGACGTGGCGGCGCTGCATGCGCGAGATGTCGTCCTTGTCGCCGCAGCTGTGGAAGGCGGCCTCCTTCGTGGGCGCGGGCGCGTCAGGCAGGTGCATCGGTGTGTCAGTGCGCGGCGTCGCCTCGGTCAAGAGCTCCGAGAACGAGCCAGCCCACGAGTCGCGCTTCGTCAGGTACTTGGGGAGGCCGAAGAGGTCGACGATGGTGGCCGAGATGGCCGAGTGCTCCCACGCGGTGCCGTTGGTCTTCAGGGGACCTCCCTTCTTGGGCGGGCCCATGATGACTCCCGCGGGGATCCACGGCGACATGAGGAAGGACACGACGCGCGAACCGACGCGCTTGAAATCGAACGGCTTCTTGCAGCCGGACTTGACGATGCACGACGACTCGTCGGGCACGATGCCCTCGTGAGGGGGCACGACGTGGTCGTAGAAGCCACCCGCATCGTCGTACGTCACGAGGAAGAGCGTCTTGTTCCAACCGGGGCCGGCGCGCAGGCTCTCGTACACGTCCTTGACGAGCCGCTCACCGAGGGCAACGTCGTTGCACGGGTGGTCCGAGTTCTCCTTTCCGTTGCGCGGGTCGCTGCCCGGGAAGACAAACGAAAAGGAGGGGAGCGTGCCATTCGCCGCCTGCCCCCAGAAGTCGGTGTAGCCCAGGAACTTGTCGACGTGGCGCTGGACGCCATCCATGTCGGTGTCGGCCGAGTGCGGCGTGTGGTTCGAGTAGATGCCAAAGCTCACGCCCCCTTCGGCCAAGTTGTCGTAGATGGTGCGCTGCGGGAACGAGGCCTTCGAGCCGCCACAGTCGTTCCAGTGGATGTTGTCATCGATGCCGCACGAGGTGGCCGACTGCGCGTACAGATGGTTGGGCGTCGAGAACGAGGGGACGGACGAGTGATAGTTGTTGAAGATGGAGAATTGGCGCGCAATCGCCGACTTGACGGGCACGGTGCCTTTGCCGAAGAGGGTGATCGCCACGTCGTGCGCGCCATGGGCGTAGCTGTACTTGTCGTCCTGCTCGCCGTAAGGATACTTGCCCTCATTGGCTCCGGGCTTGAAGTGCAGTCCCCACATGTCGAAGCCAGGCCCTTTCGGGCAGACGTACGTCGCACTGCCACACTTGAGCGTTGCGCCACCCTTGGAGGGATCGGCGGGGTCGATCGGAAGGAAGTGGCCATCCTTGACGAAGTCGCCGGTCGGAAGGTCGTCGCATGCCCAGATGTGGTCCGGCGTGCGGTTCTCCATGAAGAGCACGACAAAGTGTTCGATCTTCTCATTCTTTTGGCCCGCGTTGGGATTGTCCAGGCCTTCGGCGGGTGGGATGGCATTGGGGGGGCGGTACGGCTTGCCCGTGGTCGCGACAGCGACAGCTGCGACGGCTGCGAGGTAGAGCATTTTCAAGAGTTTGTCGGGACGAACGGGGACCCCGTGCCGACGGCGTGACGGTACATGTACAAGTTAGGTATCGGAAATTCGCCGACGGCATGGCATGTTCACGGCAACACTTCGATCCCACCAACACGACGCGCACGCATCCCTCGTATCCCCTTTCTGCCTACCGGCGCGGATCGGCATCTTCGCACTGTCGTCATCTCCTCTCTAGGCCCTCGAGGGCTTCTCGGCGCGCCTCCTCGGTCGCTGGGTTGCCCTCGAGGTAGAGGTGGCGCTTGAGGGATGCAAAGGCGCCGGCGTGCAAGGCGCGGCTGAGCCCCCGCATCCCCTCGTCGCCAATCTGGTTTCCGACCAGCCCGAGCACCGCGACATTCCGCAGCGCGCCCCGGTCCTCCGCCGCCACCTCGACGAGCGCCGCAAGACCGCGATCGCCGATGAGGTTGCCGCCGGCTTTCGAGCCGAGGGAGAGGCTCTGCAGCTCCGTGAGCGCGCCCTGGCGGCACGCGTCCGCGAGCGCCACCACGCCAGCGTCGCCGATTCGGTTATCGGCCAGTCCGAGGATAGTGAGCGCTGCGAGAGCGCCCGACGCGGCGCCGGGGCGACCGTTGTCGGACGCCGTCGTGGGCGCCATTGCGCTCGTGAGCGCCCGTAGGCCCGCATCTCCGATGCGGTTGGAGTGGAGCCAAAGCTGGCTGAGCTTCGCCATGGCGCCCTTGGCGAGGGCGGCGCCCAAGGCCATTGCGCCCTCATCACCGATGGCATTCTCGGCGACCATCAACATCTCCAATTTGGGTAGATTGGCCTCGCCGATCGCCGAGAAGAGAGCGACCGCCCCCGGATCACCGAACCCATTCCCGTTGAGCTGGAGCTCCTGCGACGAACCGAGAGACGCCCAGTGAGCAGGTGAGCCGGATGCCGCACTGATGACGTCAACAAAGCGAGAGAGCCTCATCAAGGCGAGCAGGTGAGCGGCGGCGTCGCGCGTGCGAGCACGCGTGCGCGTAGCAGCAGCTGGCCGTAGCCGAGAAGGCAGCAAGCCTGCGTGGCGGGACGCATGCATGCCGGCCACCATTGCATGCATGCCGGCCACCACATGGTCGGAGCCCCGAGCTAGCTCGCCTTGAGGTTATTCAACTGGCCGCTCCTGATGGCACTCGCGAATGTCTGCACGCCAGCGTCGCCGAGCTCAGTGCTGCTGAGCCACAGGTGCGACAGCTTCTTGAGGGACCCGCGTAAGGCCGCCGCGGCGAAGACCTTCATGCCCTCGTCCTTGATGGGGTTCGTGGAGAGCACGAGACGCTCGAGGGCGGGCACGGCGCCCTTGCACTGAAGCGCGAAGAACGCTTCGAGATCCGTTGCATCCAAACTCGATTCGACCATGCTGATGTACGAAGCTGTCCGCTGGTTGCTCATCTTTACGTTCGTCTTGTTTGAGAAGCGTTCGATGACCTCATCAGGCACCATCGCCTCGGAGCACCGGCTGTCGCCGTCAGCCGAGATCTCGACACGCAGCGCGGCTAATGCAAGCACAAGGCATGGCAGGTGCATCCCACCCAACGAACCCGGCAGACCGATCAAGGCCGATTGTAGCCCTCAGCAAGACCCCCGACGCGTTTGCGCACGTCGCACGCACAAAGACGGATAGCGGCCGAAGTGCCTCGGCGCTCCCGATCAAAAGTTTCCAAACCTACAAGTCACCCGGCGCCGTCCAGGAGCGGCGCCGCGACAAGTCAAGTCAAGTCAAGTCAAGTCACGGGGGCGCGCTTATCTAAGTAACCGCGAACATGGAAAACAGAAGAAGCGAGCCATGGAAGCGAGCTCCCGAGGCCGAGCGAGCTGCTGTCGATTCGTAAAGTGTCCGTTGTGCGATTTTGTTTGATTGTAGAGATGCATCAAGCCAGGCCCAGGGCGTCACATGGCGTCACCTGTCACTCGGACACTCGCGCGACCGCGGGCGCGGCGCGCGGGTCCGTGGTCGACGCTACACTAGTTGCGAGTGAGTTGACGCCGTGGAGAGAGAACGCCTGTGCGGGAGAAGCTCGAGCTTAACCGTGATGAAGGCTGTGACTTCGGTTTTGACGAAAAACCTGTTCGCTTTCGACTGACGCATCATCGCAACGTGTGAACGAAACTGAGCTTACTTTTCCGCGTCCGTCCCCTCTCGTCGCACTCCGTCCAACCCCGAACGCGAACCCTTGTCCCATGAAGCGCGCGCGTCAGGCGAGCGAGCGCGACCACCGGCTTATGGATGATGATCAGTGGGATGAATTTTGGTACAACCTCGACGCGCGCTACCAGGATCTCGAGCATCAGCCAGTCCCTGCCCCCACCAAGCCGCAGATGACTTTTTCCCAGGAATTCCATCTGGCGGCTGAGGCGAAGGCGCGGGAGGACGCGGCCGCGCTCGCCAGGTCGCGGACTCATCCGAAGTCGCATCGATGCGGCACGTGCACAGCTTGTCGGGCCAGCGACTGCGGGCGCTGCAAGAACTGCCGAGACAAGCCTCGGTGCGCTTTCTTGTCGCACCTCTCCCCAGGCTGCGCCCAGGCTGCGCCCCGCCTGGCTCGCGGGCGCGCAGAGCCCCCTCGCCGGCTGCCTGAGGTGTCAGCACGCACCATCTGCTGAGATGCGCCCTCACTCTTCCCCCCAGCCCGTGTCCCCGCCTGCTGTATCCCCTCCCACCTCCGTGCTTTGACAGTCGCCGTCGTGCCGTTGCCCCGAACGCGCGCAGGTTTGGCGGCCCCGGCGTCAAGAAGAAGGCATGCCTGGCCCGCATCTGCCTCCGTGAGGGAGATGAAATGCCCTCCGACGACGACGAGACCGTCGCGCTCGATGGATCGCCTTCCGCAACATCTCCCGCTCACCAGGACCGCCAGTACGAGAATAGCCTGCACCCGTGCGGCACCGGCGCGTCGGGCGCGCCGGCACAGCCAGCATATACCGTGCGGGCTCCCGAGGATGCCGCCTCACCGTCCGTTCAAGGATCGGGATCGGGGGCGCCCTCTCTTGCGAGTGGCTCCGTGGGAGCGAGTGCGCATGCATCTCTGTCAGCATCTCTGCATGCATCTCCAGCCCTGCGCCCGAGCTCTCCTCGAGAGGGACGCGAGGTGAAAGGGTCGAACGAGGCGCGCGCTGACGAGCGTGTGCCGGCGCACGAGCGCGCTGGGGCGCACGAGCGGACACGACAGAACCGCGAGGCCAGCCATGCAGAGGGCTTCTTTGCCTTCCGTATGGCCACACAGGACGTGCGCTCCGCAGCAGCGCACGGATGAAAGGCGGCTCTGGATTTCCCGTGGGCGGCGCCTTTCGGCTGTCCTCCGTTCGGGAGGCGTGGCTCTTCCGACGCGCCGACGCCAGCGGGCGCCGACGCCGGGTGCGAGCCTATGCACCTTGCCACAATTGCTGTACGGCGCGGAGGTGGCCTCCGGGGCAGTGAAGGACGGCACGCTAGCCCCTCGTCCACGCCCCTCGGCCTCCTTCGCGCGTGTGTGGTCTTCATGGGGAGATGATGTCGTCACGGTGAGGAGCGGCGGAAGCGGCAAGACCGATGGAGGAGATGCTTCCTGAAGCGCAAGTTTACGCGTGCAGATCGGGCGAAGAATGAACTCGACCTTTGCGACATGCGAGTTGCGTGTGTGTGGAGTCTGTGAGAGAGCTCGGCGGGATCTTGTCCAACGTGTCCATGAGCGTGTGTCGTGTCACGGCCATGCCCCTCTCGACGCGCGACGCCGGGTGCTCGCAGCATGTGGGCGCGGTACCCCGCACAGAGCGCGCACGCGATCAGGCACGGAACGCATCTCGACACGGCGGCTCGTCGAGGCGCTGTCCCGGCTGAGCGGGGCCGGGGGACAGCGCGACCACGGGATGCGTCGCGGAAACGTTTCAGGAATCGGATGCCCACGTTGGGGCGGATCAAATGGCGGCGGTGAGAGTAGAGAGTTGAGCTTCTGAGGTATGAAACGAGAGTTGACTGTTGAGACCGCATCGAGAGCAGCATTCTCGCAATTGCGCAAATCGTCCGCAATCCGGCATTGTCCTTTGTCGAATGTGGCCGGGCCCACCGGGCGAAGTGGCGCGGGTGAGCGACCGTGTCGAACGTGCAATAAAGTTCAATAAAGTGTCCGCTCTTAATGTCCGCTCTTCTCCGCTCCGTCGAGGAGACGCGAGCGAACCCCACCGCGGCTAGGCCGGCCGGGGCCGGGAGCCGGAGAGGCCGCCGCACCCGGACGCCGCCGCAGGCGGGACGCCGAGTCGCCAACGGAACCGCGTGGGGCACGATCAAGCTGTTCGTTCGAAAATAGCGCGCGCGCGGCGGTCGGACGCGCGCGCGGATTCGCCTGTTTTGGAGTCAAATATAAGCGTGCATCGACGTGATTCCATACTCCGATCTCGCATCTGGGCCGAGCATGATTCGATCATGCTCGGCGGCGGCGGCTGTGGTTTTCTGTGCACTGTGGTTTTAATCCTGGGACTTCTCTGATAATAATCGCCTCTGTTCTCACGCTTCCGTTCCAGCTGCCGTGCCCGCTCTAGTCACCTACATCTGCAGTGGGGGGGAGACCGTCTTGCGACTTGGATGGTGCTACTAGCTACTCACAACGTGTGCTACTAACGCTCAGGTGCTACTCACGTTTCTACTTAAGATGCTACTTGGCGTAGATCTCGGCAGTGAATTTTTTGAGGTTGGCCTTAAGCGTGGGAAGCTCCTTGGTGAGGTACCGTAGCGCCTTCTTGTGCGAGTCGTCGTTGGGCTGCTTGGCCGTCAGCTTGATCTCATAGTTGCTATCCTCGACGTCCTCACTCACATAGGGCATCAGCAACTCACCGCTCACCTCGTCGTAGTCGACGCTGCCCTCCCACTTGAATTTGAGTTTCAGCTCGTACGAGACGATGCGCTTGCCCTTGCGGTTGGACATTGCGGCCTCGCCCTCGCATGACTCGAGCTTGGTCACCTTCACCCAGCCCTTGTCCGGAATGTCCTTGCCTGCTAGGCCGACGACGAGCTCTGAGAGGCGTTCTTTGGCCCATGGCACCAGGTCCAGCTCGCTCCAGTGCCACTGGTTCACGTTCGTCGCGTCCTCCCTGGGCGCCGTGGCTCCCCCTATGATACGTTGGCTCGAGCTGTCTGCCATCACGGCCCAGAGAGCCTCGGCAAGGCCAGGTGCCAGGCCGACCTTGGTGGCGGCTTCATTGAACTTGTCACGTGTGACGAACACGGACGTGGTCTTATCGTTTATCGGTGCACCCGCCGGCGAAGAAACTGTGGCGGTGGCCGTGGGCACCTCGCTCGTGGGTTCCTCGCTCGGCGGCATGGATGCTGTTCAACACAACGCGAATTCTCGAGACATTCTCAAGACGCCCGAGACGACGGCACGAGACGTGCGCCGCGCCTGAGTTCGATGCGTGCGATTCCGCCCTGCGATCGCGACTTTGCGCGAGACAACGCGCGCTCCATAAATTAACGACTCATTAATGAGCATGTGAAGAGATTTCAGATGAGAACGCGCCCAGATTCTTTGAGGGTGCATTTATGGCAGCGTGCGTTTACCTGCTTCTAGCCTTCTTCGCCGCCTCCGGCTGCGAAGGCCGGCACGCTCAGCCGCTGCCGTCGTTCACGATTGCCGCGGAGTCGCGCGAGGCTGTACGACCTGCCGGGAATGTGACGGCGCGATACGCCACTACTACTGCTGATGTCGTGCCGGTGGCACGACGGCCAGGAATCTTCAAGAGCATCCGTCAATTCTTTGCAGATTGGCACAACTCGCAGCCGGCGCGGCTGCTAGTGACGTGCTGCGTATATTGGATGGCCTTCGCTTCCTACCAGACGTGGCGCGACATGCAAATCTTCACCAACCCGCTGAGGGATTTGACCCGCAGCGCCAACAAGGCGGTGATCAAGTTGCAGCGTGAGGCGGCGCCAAAGGCTCGCGAGGCGTTCAAGGTCGCGACGAAAAAGGTGCAGCGCGAAGTGGCGCCAAAGGCGGCTGAGACATCCAAGGCGGCGGCGCAAGCGTCAGCGAAGCGCTTGCTCGAGGCTGCCAAGGCTGCCGAGAAGGCTGCCGAGAAGGCACGCCGCAAGGTGGTGGAGACTGCGCCACAGGCGACGGAAGTCACCTCCGATTTCTTGATGAGGACGGCACGCTCGATGGTGAACATTGTCGGCTCCATGGCGGCGCTCAGGGCAAGCGCGATGGAGGAGGCGCGGCAGCAGCAGCAGCAGAGGCGAGCGGCGGCGCCAGCCCCGCCGCCGCCGCCGCCGCCGCCGCCGCCGCCGCCGCCGCCGCCGCCGCTGCCGCCGCCGCCAGTTCCCGAGGAGACACCTTCCTCGCCGCTTGATCCGTCGCCGCCGCAGCCTGGACAAGCGCCGCCGCCTCCTCCCGAACCACCACCTCCGCCTCCCTCGCCGCTGCTGCCGCCACCTTACCCGTTCCCAAAGCTCGAGCCACCAATGACGCCTCCGCCGCTACCGCCACTTCCATCGCCGCCGCCATCACCGCCGCCACCACAGCTAAGCCCACCACCTCCTCCTCCACCACCACCGCCGCCGCCGCCACCGCCTCCGCCGTCGAAGCCGTCGCCGTCGCCACCGCCATTGATTCGTGCGCCTTGGGATCGAGCGTTGGCGTCTCGGGCCTTGAACCCGCCTCCGCCACCGAGCCGCTGGTTTCAATCGCCGCCGCCGCCTCCGCCCCCGCTCCCGCCACCACCGCGCTGGTTTCAACCGCCGCTGCCGCCGCCGCCGCCGCCGCCACCGCCACCACCTCCGCCGCCGCCGCCGCCGCCGCCACCACCTCCACCGCCGCCAACGCCAACGGCACCACCACCGCCGGCAGCGGCACCGTCCTTGCCAACAGGGCAGTCGCCGCCATGGCAGTGGTCGCCGTGGCGACGGTCGACTGTGCCTACGCCGCCGCTGCAGCCGCCACTTCCGTCATTGTGGCAGAGGCGCGCGCCGACGGTGGCGCCACCGCTTCCGCCGCCGCCGCTTGCACCTCCGCCGCCTACGCCATCGCCTCCTCCGCCGCCTCCTCCTCCTCCGCCGCCGCCGCCGCCCACTCCTACTTCTCTCCCAGCCTACACTCCCTGGTGGCAACCGAACAAGATACCGCAGAAGGCAACTCCGCCACCGCCGTCACCACCACCACCACCGCCGCCGCCGCCGCCGCCGCCGCCGCCGCCGCCACCACCGCCGCCACCGCCGCCGCCACCGTCACCGGCACCGCCGCCTCTGAAGCGGCCGTGGTGGCAACCATCGCACCCGCCGCACCCGCCGCCTTGGCGTGCGCCGTGGTTTCAATCATTGCCTCCGCCAGCACTAGCGCCACCACCTGCGCCCCCACCGCCGCCGCCGCCGCCACCACCACCGCCGCCGCCGCCACCACCACCGCCGCCGCCACCGCCTCAGCCACCGCCACCGTTGCCACCTTGGGAGCGCTTGCTCCCCAAGCGGCGGCAGACCGCACCCTTGCTCTCGGAGCCCAAGGGGGGGACGGTTTCCGATACCAAAGGCGAGAAGGTTGGCGGGTAAGTGTGGGGGGGCAACTGAGGCTGATGGTCCCGAATGGAGGCCAATGGCCCCACGATGGCAAGTCTGTTCGAAATCGAGCAGTTCGCTTCGCGTGAGGCGTAAATCGTCCAGTATAGGTGTGGAGCGAACAGGAGCACAGGCGCCGTCAGACGGCGTAGGCGAGACGGAGAGGTCGCGAGCCGACAGAGAACGCGATAAGTACGGTACTGATAGTAAGTAGCTTTTCGAAGTAGCTTCCGAAGGTTTCCTCGCGCTCTCCGGCGCGCGCGCGGCGTCTTCTAGTCCTCTTTCGGAATATCGCGAAAGGTGTAAAAAGGTCGAGCGGTTCTGAGGTCAGGTCTAGCACCCACCACTGCGCGAAGAACATGGTGCCA
>ERZ761574.1357-NODE-1357-length-16031-cov-73.559464_pt1 | contig 16031 bp, 14 predicted proteins | sample MGYA00374950_ERZ761574 | MGnify/ENA primary metagenome ERZ761574 (study PRJEB28895, sample SAMN07631631) | mixed culture metagenome | isolation source: Freshwater growth medium | place: USA: Seattle, Washington | collected 2016-10-03 ... | reverse complement strand
AAGGGTCCCGAGGGTCCAGGAGGGTCCAGAGGGGACACTGTCCGGGACCCCATCTGCCATCATCGGAGGGTCCCGGAGGGTCCCGACTGAGAGGGGTCCAGAGGAGGGTCCCGAGGGTCCCGAGGGTCCTGAGGGTCCCGAGGGTCCAGATAGGGTCCAGAGGAGGGTCCAGAGGGTCCAGGGGTCCAGCCGGACCCCCAGAGGGTCCAGGGCGGGACCCTCTCACTCGGGATCTATGTCTATGCGTATTAAATTTGCTGTTCGGTGTGAGACAGCGCTACAAGTATCCGTTCACACTCATCGCGGAATTTTTACAGCCAACACGTCTTTCAATTACACTGTTAACAAGAAAGCGTGTGGTAGTGGCTGGTCGGTACCTTGTGTGTCGATTCAACTGACCCTTTCTCAAAGAAAGCCCATGAAATTCGAGCGCCCCTGAACCAGATGAGGGACATCCTCGTGAAGGTCGTCCCCCAAACACCCAAACGACGGGTTTCTGTGGAGACGCCTCCGCTACCGCCCAACCCTCCACCGCTGGCGCCTTCAACGCCGTCGCAGACGCCTTTGTCGAGTACTGGAGTCCATCGTGCGAGGGTGCCGCCAGCCGCGTCACCGCCGTGGACTGGCAGAGGCGCCGTGCCAGCCTCGTCACTGCCATGGACTGGCAGAGGCGCCGTGGAGTCGCCTCGCAGTTGGGCGCACCGCGAGTCTTGGCTATCCGAAGAGACCTTCTGCTCAGCAAAGCAGCAGCGCGCCGTCAACATATCTGTGCCTGCTCGCTCGCCGCTCGTGTCGATCCCCGTCAGCCGTTCGATGCATGCCGGAGAATCTCCGCTGAGGCTCGGCGAGTACTACGATTCGTTTTACAAACGCTCCTATGACCATATGACCGACCTGGCATCCCGGACAGTCCAACGGGCAATGCGCGCCGCGCTGAGCCGCCGCCATGCCGCTGCAGAGCTTCGTGTGCGCCAGTCCGCCGTGCACACCCTCCAGCGGGGGTCGCGGGAATGGCTTGGGCGCCTCCGTCGAGAGTCCGGCATCGTCGATCTCCGGCTGCAGATCTTCACCGCGGCGCTGCAGCGCTCCATGGGGGGCTCCACGGGGGGCGAGGCGGGACGCCGACGCAGCGTCGGCGCTGCACGGGTCGCACCTGGTGCTGGTGCTGCTCATGGTGGTGGTGCTGCTGCTGCTGCTGGTACTGATGCTTGTTGCTGCAGCAGCAGCGGTGGCGCGAGTGGTGCATCGGATTTGCGTGCGGCCGAGCGACTTGCACCAAGGACGCCGACCTGGGCTGATCGATTGCCAAATAAGGAGCACTCCCCTCGGACACCGGTGCATGCCACCGCCGTGCGTACGACACCCTATTCAGCCGCCTCGGCAGCACTGTGCTCCACTTCCGAATGGCGCCCATCTCCGATTCCGATAGGTTCGGACGGTTCGCAACTGCTCACGCCAGCTCGCCCCCTACTCGAGGAGCAGCAGCGCGTGCTCATCGAGAGACTGCGTGCCACCCTCCGCTGCTGGCAGCAGCCTTCTCTCGTGCGCGCGCTGCGCAGCTGGCAGCACGCCCATCGCATCCTAAGACGGAAGAACGGCGCGTGGGCCATCGCGTTGGAGGCCAACGAATCGATCGACGTGCGCGCCGGCTGGCGCGCACTCCGAAAGCGCGTGAATCGCGTGCAACGGCGGCACGCGCGCGTACGCCGCGTCGCGATGCTCGCCTGCTGCTTGTCTCTGCTGCGCTGGCGCCGCATGCTCCTCTCACGACGAGCCGACGCGCGTAGCCTGCAGCTCGCGGCCCGTGCGCACGCCGCGGGCCTTCCGCTTCGAAGCACGTGGCACGTTTGGCTCCGTGTGACTCTGCAGCTCGCGCGCCTCGCGCACCTCGCGCGGCGCGCCGACGCGAGCGCGCGCCTCGTCGGGCTGCAGCAGCAGGCACGTGCCGTGCGCGCGCTCAGCTCGTGGTGCGAAGCGAGCTACGTCCAGCGCGACCTAACGGCACGTGCGAGAGCCGCGTGGCTTGGGCGTACCCTGAGCCACGGCTTGCCAACGATCCTAGCGCGGTGGTGCGAGCGTGCAAAGGACGTCGAGCTGCGCGAGCGGAGAGTGCGCGTGGCCAAGGCCACACGGCTCGTTCACCCATTCTGGGTGCGAAGCGCCACCGCGTGCGCGCTCGTGCGCTGGCGCGCTGCTGCGGCCAGTCGACAGCGGGCGTGTCGGCCGCACGAGCGTGAGCACGCGCAGCTGGCGCGGCGGCTTGTGTGGAAGCGCGAGCTGCGGCGCTGGCTCGCGTGGTACGTTTCGTCACTCGAGCGGCGAGCGGCAGGCCGTGTCGGCTCGCTGCACCATCGGGTCGTAACGGCCGCCGTGCTGCTGCGAGCCATGCGCCGCGCGTCGGCCGACGCGCTGTGGTGGGCACGTCTCACACGGATGGCGGGCGGCGCTCGTCGGCGGCGGTGCGTGAGCGCCTGGCGCGCCGTCTGCGAGGCGCGCCGACTCGTGGGCGCCGCTACGGCGTGCTCCTGCCTGCGAGCGCTGCATCGAGCATGTACGACGTGGACCGTAGTAGCGATGGCAGAGCGTGAGAATCGGGGCCTGATAGCCCGAGGCATCGTCGCGAGGCGGAGGGTGCACGCTCGGGCTTTGCAGGTCGCCATTTGGGCGTGGGGAGCCGTGTGGAGAGCCGAATCGAGCCAACACACTCACGCGAGCCGCCTCGGGCATGCGACGAAGCGAAGGCGAATGCAGGCGAGCTGGATGCGCTGGAGACAGGACAGTCGCTCCGGCGCTCTCTACCGGGTGGTGGCGCGAGCGGCGGACCGGCGAGCACGTGACGTGGCGCTCGCGGCGTGGCGCGAAGCGGCCGCGTCCCAAGGCGCGCTGCGGTTGGCGCATCGAGCCGTTAGCGGTGCGAGCCAACGGCGGGCGCTCGAGAGCAGCCTGTGGCGATGGCGCGCCCTCTACCACTTGGAGCACAGGCGCAGGCGCGCTCCTTTCCGGTGCGCTCTGCGGGCGGCTCGGGCTGAGGCGGCGAGTCCGGCGCCGGCGTCCCTCCTGTCTTCGCCACGGGCGCATGAGGACACGAGGAACCCAAGGGGACACATGGCACCCAAGGGGGCACGTGGCACACCACACGAAGACACGTGGCACCAAAGGGGACACGTGGCACCCAAGAGGACACGTGGCACACCACACGAAGACACTCCCACCGATAACGAGAGTCGCAAGGCCGCATTGGAAGAGGCGCTCGCCACTCAAGTACGAGACGTATGGAACAGCGCGCGGCAGCGAGCGCGAGCGCGGGCCCTTGTGCGGGAGCGCTGGCAACGCTGGCAGCGCTACCTGCCCAGTCATTCCAAGCACGCGGCAGCGCTCGTGACGGCACGCGCGCGCGGGCGGACGCTGCAGCGCGCCAAACGTCGCTGGAAGCACTGGACGGTACGAATGTGGCAGCTGAGCTGCAGCCTGTTGGAGGCCGCGGAGCATGCAAAGCGAGCGTGGTGGTACACGTGGTGGCAACGGACGCGCGAATGCCGCGCACGCCGTGGGATGTGGGCGAGGGCGCCGTTGCGAGCGGCGTGGCTGCAGCGGTGGCGCCGCGCTTCGAAGGCTCACACAGCCCTCGCGGCTTCTGAGGAGTCTCGGTGGAATACGACTCGGCTTCACCTGTTGATCGGTGCCATTCGCTGTCTGGCGACGCGCGCTCTGTTCATCGGTGCCATGCGCGCGCGGCTGGACACGCAGGCCCGAGCGTTCGACAGTTGGGTCTCACGGGTACACAGGCGTCGCGGCGTCGCGACTTGGCGAAACGCTGCCGCCGCTTGCAAGGGCGTACGCGTCGGTTCGGAGCGCGCCCCTGCCGTGCTCGAGCCCCTCCGTCGCCGGTCTGCGCTGCGCCGGCTGATGCGCAGATGGCGCGCCCGTGCTGTCCTCCGGCTGCTCAGCGAGCTCGAGTACGAGCGCCGTCTTGGGCACTCGGGCGGCGAGCGCGCCGCATTTGGTCAATGGCAGTGCGCCGTCGGCCATCGGCACTACCGGCGCGCGCTCGAGGCCATCGGTGCGTCAGCGGCACGCCACGTCAGCGCGAGGCAGGCACTACACCAGTTGAGCCGGGCGGCGGCGCGCCGGCGGCTCCAAGGCATCGGTCGAGCGGCGCTCAAGCACGAGCTTGAGGTCCTGTGGCGCTGCCACACAGGAGCATTGGAGGCGGCATTTGAGGTGTCCGCGGCCCAATGGCCAACGGCTCCCCGGTGATCGCAACGCTCCCTACCTCATCATCTGACTCTACTCGGAACTTCATCAGCATCAGATTCTTTGGAGTTCAGTCATCACCCGCAATCATGTTGATTGCAACGGGGCAAATCAATGATCCAAAATTCGTCACGACGCTGTCATCTCCAAAACTTCACCCCCGGCATCCCCAGCGTCCCCAAGGGGGTTTGGGAGGGGGACTCTCAGTGTGGGTAAGAACTGCATCTATCATTCAAAAACACGTCACAGAAACAAAAGGTCCGGTCCTTCTCCTCAAGTCTCTAATGCTGCAGAGAGGAGCGCGCCGCTTGCAGGCGGCGCATTCCTTGGAGCCGCTGGTGGGGTCGTCGGAGGGGCCGACGGCGGGCGCGTCGGAGCTCTCGTTGCTCGTCGGTTCGAGCGACGACGGCAGCGAGTCGCCGACCGAGCGTCATACGCTTGCTTGGCCAACACCGATCTCGATTGAAAAGCAGAAAAAGAAGGAGGAGCTGCAGTGGAAGGGTGAGGGCGCTCCGCCATTCGCGGCGGCCACGGTCATAGCAAGCGCCGCGGATCTCTGCTGCAATCGCTGGGAGCACCTTGGCGGCGCCTTCGGCTGCATGCTCAAGGCAGGCCATGCGGGCCCGCACGTGTGCGGGCTCCCCTCGCGTCGGCCGCGAGTGTCGGGGCCCTCGGGCTCGAAGCGCACCGTGGCGGCGGCGGAGGTGGTGGCGGTTACTGCGGCAAGCGCCCCCATGGGCGTCGCGCGCCCCGTCAGCAAGCGCGCGTGCGTAGGGCGTCAGTCGACGCCCTCTCCTCTCCTGCTTAACGAGCGGCCCCCCTCGCTCCCTAATGGAGAGGTGGCGGGCGCGTCGGCGCACCGCGTGCGGCCGACCTCGGCAAGCGCGGATGCCCCCTCCTCCTCCGCTTCTGCCTCCGCATACGACGACTCCTCCGACGCTCTCACCGTCGATGTGTCGCCGTACACGTCCTCGGCGCCCCCGCCTGTCACACTGGTCCCTCGTGTCACCCTGGCGAAGGCCGCCGCGCCCGTGCCTCGGCTCCCAGGCGGGGCAAAATCGATAACGACGTTGGGCATGGGCTCCGGGGCCGCCGCCGTCGCCGCCGTCGCCGCCGCCGCCGCCGCCGCCGCCGCCGCCGCCGAGGCCGTGGCCGCCGCAGAAGCGATGAATGGTACGAATGTCGCGGCGGCTGCGGCTGTGGCCGCAGCGGGCGGTGCCGGGGCCGTGGCCGCAACGGGCGGTGCCGCGGCTGCGGGGTCGGCACCGGCGGGGCCGCCGCGCAAGCTGGTACTCTTCTCGTGGGCACAGTGCGACAAGTGTTCCAAGTGGCGCCGACTGCCCCCGGGCCTCGAGCCGAGCGAGGATGCGTACTGGGAGTGCTCGATGAACCCCAAACGATCGCTCAACACCTGCGAGGCCGCCGAGGAGGAGATGGCCGAGAACGAGCTGGCGGGCGAGAAGCTCGAGGCGGTGAAGCAGCAGCGCAAGCAGCAGCGCCGGTTGCAGCAGCTGCAGCGCCAGCGCCAGCAGCAGCAGCAGCAGCGTCGGCGGCGGCGCGGGCCGGGGGCGGATGAGCAGCAGCAGCAGCAGCAGCAGCAGCAGCAGCAGCGTCGGGGAGGTGGCACACCGGCCGACGCCGAGTTGGCGGCCGCGACTGGGCGGCGCGCGCGCAAGCCGGCGCGACGAGGCACCAGCAGCGAAGGTGCCGACGAGGCACCAGTACCGGTAGCCCATCAGCACTTGGGGCGACGTGGCTCCAGCTTCGACGATGCCGGCAGCGAAGGTGCTGACGGCGGCCTCGTCGGTCGCTCCTCCTCGCGCCGTGTGCGCGCGCGCACGGCCTCGACGGTGGTGGATGAGGACGAGGCACTCGGCGCTCTTGGTGACGAAACTCTCTGTGATGAAACTCTCGGTGATGAAATGGCGGACGACGAGATGGCCGACGAGATCGGCCTCCCTTTACTCGGCTGTGGAATGGGTGACCTCGCCGTCGGGTTTGATGATGACGAGGAGGCAGAGGACGACGCCTCTCTCGACCACACAAGTCCCGACAATACCAGTGATGAGGGTGCGGCACCCCCCTCTGGAGCTCAACCCGTGCGCGCGCGCGTCGTCGACCGGGCGGCCGCCACGCGGAGCGCGGGCGAGGCACCTCCCGCTCCCGCCGCGCCACTGCCCCCAGCGGCCGTGACCGGCGCGCCCCTGCCTCCGGGGGCGGTCCCTTCAGCGCTAGGGGCGGCCGCCGCCGCCAGCTCCTGCGGCACAGGGGGGGCGGCTGCGGAGGGTGAGATGAGCCTGGAACGCATGATGCTTGCGCACGAGGCGATGCGTCAGCTCGAGCACCTGCAGCAGGCCCTCGAGTGCGACGACGATGAGCTCGTGGTACGCGCCCTGCCTCACGACCCCCCCCCCCCCCCCCCCCCCCCCCCCTTTGCCTCATGATCCGCCCCTCTCACCCGCCCCCTTATCTCCCCGGGCAGGCGGATCCCGCCCTCGAAGGCCTCGGCCTAGACGGAGAGTCCCCCTTCCTCGCTCTGTGCGACAACAGCTTCCTCGCCTGATACTCATCGCCGGTGATGTTTCCACTGGCGGGCGCTGTGACGAGTGCCGCGTTCGCACTCGCCGGCCACAGCAGCGGCCGCGCCGGCAGCAGCGGCGGCGGTGGCAGCAGCAGCAGCAGCAGCAGCAGCAGCAGCAGCAGCAGCAGGGCGGTGGGCAGCCGCGGCCCCGCCGGCGCGCCAGGCGCGTGCGTGCGCGCGAGGGGCGGTGGCTGCCCACGGGGCACAACAACCACAAATGGGAAGCGCTTTGGAAAGGGGGAGTCGGCCGTGGTACCTAATGATTGGAATGTTTCCATGGCCTACAGGCGGCGCTTGAGCGCAGAGCCCTTGGCAACAGTAGGGGCACAGGGGGGAGGGGGAAGCTCGGGCGTGCTGCGCATGGACTAGGGATGATGGCATGGCACAACGCGACGCGCAAGACGGACTACACGCACCACCGACGAGCGAGATGCGCCCACCATGGCGCCCACTGAGCTCTCGCTCTGAGGAATGTGAGGAATCTTGACGAACCTCCTGAGGCTTGCCCACAGTGACGTGGCACTGGCTGGCGAGTGCGAGCGGCCAGACTGCTGTTGCGCTCTCGCGCCTTTCAACTCCGAGCATGGTGAACGACTTTCATGACGTCGAGCGCGGTTCGGATGTCCAAAAGCCGCCGGCGTCGGCGTTTCGTGCCGAGACGCAGACTGTGGCCGTCACTGCGACTCTGAAACGTCTGAGAGGGTACCCGAGACCGTGTACGCGACATGGCGAACCGTTTGGTCATCACGTTACTTGTATACGAACCTTGTAGGTCTGAAACGCGCGTTTTACTGTGTTTACCCACCGTCGCGTCCCACCCGCGGAGTCCGGAGAATGCGAGCAATCCCGGACCACGGGAGCGGCCGGGGCACGTGGGCCGGGGCCGCCCCACGGCGCCCATGGGCCGCCCGGGGCCCGCCGGCCGGTGGCGCGGTTTCCGCGAGCATACTATCCGGTTGTCCGCGTTCCCGCCGGAAAGGCGCCCCGACGTCCGGGTTCGTGGTATAATCCGGGCCGTTCAATCCTTCAAATCCGGGCCTGTGAGCAGTGAGCTTCTGAGGCACCTCTTGTTAGTGTCTCTTTTGCACCGCGCGCTGTATCTGGTGCGCCTACACGCCCCACGTGCAGGTGACGCCGTGTGTAACGCCGTGTGCAGGAGCCGCACGCGGGCCCGATGATTGCAGACGACAATCATGCGCGAACATCCGCCCTCGTTTTTCTCATCGTTGCTCTCGCCGACCGCCCGAACTCACGATTGTACTAGTAGTTGAGAGGCCGACTCCCGCGCCGGTCGTCGAGGGGTCCGGGTCGAACATGTCAGTCTCTGCGTCTGTGTCCACGAAGCTCTCAGTGCTCTCGTCGTCGGCAGGCTCGCGGCCTGTGCCGCCAGTGACAGCTCCGCGTGGCGACGGTCGGAAGGCACCTGTTGTGCTGTCCTCGATTCGAGAGACCCGGCCGAGCGGCTCACGGCCGGTGTTGCTGGTCGATGATGCGAGCGGGGCGGACACAAACGGGTACGCGTCGCGCGCTTTCGGCCGGCGCTTTGTGCGCGTCGATCCTACGGGCGCCGTCTCGTGCGTCACTCGCTCAACATCGTGCGTCACTCGCCCTATGTCCGCGTCGTCAGGCCGTGGCCCGAAGCCGTCGGTCTCCAAGGCGTATTTTGGAAGCAAGTCCGTCATATCGACGCGCGCGCCTTCGACGCGGAAGCCACCAAGATCCTCGCTGGCCAGGGCCGCATCCGTGTAAGGGTCCAGCGCCAGGCGGGAGATGGGAGAGCCCATGCCGAAAGACCTGGAGGCGGGGACGCCGGGCTCGTCACGGAGCTGATGCAGCGCTTGCTCTCGCCTTTTGATGGCCTTCTGGAGCAGCTCGATGAGCGCCAAGCTGCGCTTCTCTTCGTCGACTTGCCGTGCGCTCTTTGGCAGATTGCCTGAATCAAAAGCATTGGTGATATTCTTGGACTCCTTGGCGATGCCGAGCACGGGGAAGAAGCTACCAAAGTCGCCGGTCACTCCCGGGTGTAATGAATCCACAAGTTCCTTGAAGAGGTTGAACGGCATGTTCGGGACGCGCGCGGCTCGCGCTTGTCCCGAGCGAAACCTGTGGAATGATTTAACAGGGGAGGACGACGTCATAAAAAACAAGTCTATGTTGCGCTCGACCTTTCGTGGCAATCAAACAGTGCGTATATCGGAGATTTGGCGAGCTCCACACGCGCGCGCTCAGCTCACGCGGCTCGTTAGTCGTGATGACGCACTCGCTCCTCACCACGCTCTTCGCGCTCCTCCTCGCCTCATCGACGTCGGCCTTCACTGTGATCGGGCACGCGCCGACGCTGAGCGCGCGGTCTTCAATGCTGTCGGGCGCACGTGCGCTCGCGGCGCCCGCTACCGCGCGCGGCCTCATTCTCGCACAGCCCCAGCAGCAGCGGCTGGCTGCGCCGACGATGGGCATGTTTGGCCTGGGCGCTCCGGAGCTGGCCATTATTGCTGGCGTCGCGCTGCTCGTGCTCGGGCCGGAACAGGTCAAGAAGCTGGCCAAGGACGTGGGCAAAATCTCCGCCGAGCTCAAGCAGGTGCCCGAAGAGTTCAACAAGGGCATGGTGGATGGAGCAAAGGAGCTGGAGGCGAAGAAGATGAAGAGCGGCGAGCCGCCCGCAGCGTGAGCGACGCACCCATGTAGTATACCAGGGCTGTGCAAGCATGTGAGCATCCGGGGTGCCATGTCTGTGCATACCGAGGGTGAAAGTGTATCGCAGAATGGTGGTCTCCGTGACCACGTCCGTGGCGGTCCTCCGCTCGCACGTGTGTCGGTAGCTCGGCACTCGGCAACTACTCGGCACCCCTGGTCTGTTTCTTTATTAGTCACGCGGACCACTGGTCACACCACTGCGAGCTTGAGCAGACCACGCGTGCGGCAATGACCTAACTCAATGCCACCCGGCCCGCGGGCGGGCCCGTCGGGCCGCGTCGCGCGCGGCCGCGGCCCGCGGGGGCGGGGGCGGCGGCGGCGCCGGCCCACGTGAGGGGCCACGCGGGGGCCGCCCGCGCCGAGCGTGGATTAGAGCGGAGTCCGGGTGTCGGACAGTCACGTAAGACAGGCGGCGGCGGCCTCTAGAAACAGCGCAGCGCGGTGACTCGCCGCGACTGGGAAATGCGCGAGCGCGCCAGGCGGGCGCGCGCACGCTCGACGCTGACCGCACGAAACCGTGCTGAGTTTGCACACCCGCACACACCACACAAAGCGCCGCAACAAACGATATGCGGTAGGAGGAAAAGTCGAGAGAGGAGAGCTCGAAACCGCCGGCCGCGTAGAGTCATAGTCCTCCTTCCCGATAAGCTTGCCAATTGTCGATGCTCTGGATCATGCAATGAATCATGCCTTCGATTGTGCGATCGGACCGACTCCACTATAAGCACTAAGGGGGAGCTTTACGCAGATACGGTCTTGACCGACTTTAGAAGCAGGTCGATGACACTGGCCTTGTTGTCGGTGACCGACTTCGCAATGGCCGCGAGCTCCTCCTCGGTCGCCTTGGCGAGGCCCTTGGAGTACGAGCCTGTGTCGCCCATACGCTCTTTGGAGAAGACCTGGAACTGCGCCTCGCGTGTCGCCTTGTAGGCCTCAATATCCCTCTCCGCCTCCGCCTTGGCGAGTTTCAACCGCGCCACCTTCTCTGCGCGCGTAGCAGGCCGAGGGACAGCAGCCGTGGCCCGAGGGTCAGTGTTGCGGTCGCGCGGGTGTGCATTGGTGATGGAGCGTCGACCGTGCGCGGGAGAGCATGATGGCGCAGTGTGCTGCGATGCCTCGCAGGGCGACTGCGGCTGGGCGCATCGATAGATCGATCGCAAGCGGAGTGGCCTCTCACCCTCCTTGGCCGCCTTGACCACCTCCGTCGCCTCCTTCTCGGCCATGAGCAGCTTGTTGATGCCTGCGTGAACCTGTAAAGAGTGTGGACGTGCGATCAGCATGCGCGCATCCTGGCGATCTAAAGTACCGCACACGCAAAGCTGAGTGACACTTCGAGCCGCCCGCCCGCAGCCTGGCAGCCTCGCCTGACTGCCGGCCCGCTGCAGCTTTGGATGGGCTCGCACCCAGCGAGCTAATCAAGCATTCGGCTGCACACCGGGTCACCCATGGTGGAAGCAGGTAGTTTGCTGTACGACGTCTTGGATGAGTGTCGATCCTGACGGGCAGGCAAGGCGAACACAGGCGGTGACTTTGGGTGTGTTCACTGCGCGGGTCAGGGAGCGCTATGCAGCGAGCGCAGCAGCGCACCGCAAAGACGACTTTGTCTTTCCTGCGGAATTCCTGCACGGAATTCGTGAACACGTTCTACACGCTCCGCGCAGGCGTTGCGTTGAAAATTTCTCTATGAGGACAGTTCGGTGGAGGTTTCGTTGCCCCTTAAAAATGCCTCGTGATCTGCCGTCGTGAACTGCCACGTGGCCTCATCGCGACGAAAATCATGCTCGCCGCCCTGTGTCGCCGCAATTTCGCAGCCTCGATCTCCCGTGCAGTGGCACACAAGCGCAACCTGTGCGATGGCGTGCAGGTCGACATGGTGTGCCGCGTCTACTCGTGCAAGGTTAAGGACGATCCGACGGCACATAAGATGGACTTGGCGTTCGAGGACTTCCTCGATGCTGTCGCAGATGCAGAGGGCTGCGTAGGAGCCATCCGGCTCGTCTGCAAGTCGGAGTGGGACTACAAGCTCATCCTCAAGTTCGAAAATTCGGCTGGGCTCAAGGGCTTCATGAACGACAAACATGGCACTGTCACAGAGCAGTGGATGCCTAACATCAAAGCGCTCGCGGTCGATGGCAAAGTTCACGAGCAGAACTTCGTGTACGACGATATCGAATGAAGGCAGCGCGCTCATGCGATCGTGAGGAGTAGCATTGTTTGTATCCCACCTAAAAGTGGCCGTCGACACGCCGGACGGCGGTCGGTGCACACGGCACACAGGGACTGACTGCTCTTACTGCCGAGCTCTGACGCGCGGCCGCCGGTCCGCATGAAGTTAAGGGGTTGAGAAACCCGATCGTGTTTAACGCTTGCAGCTGAAAAGACCCGACTCTCCACTGTAACTCGACACGAGTTAACCCAACGATGAACACGACACTGGCCCGAGGGGCGCGGTCGCCGCCAGCACTCGGCGTGACACGGTCGACTGTGTTGAAACACCATAGGGTAACTACCTGAGTAGTGAAACCCTCCCCCAAGGTCAAAATCTCGCGCCGGCCAGCCGCGTCCGCGTGCGCCATCGTCAAGGGACAAGGCGTGCGCGGGCCCCGGCGGCGCGCCCGGCGCCGTGGCGGCCGCGCGCGGAGACGCGTTCGCGACGTACACCCTACACCATGGTATGTGGTACACTAGGTACTTCATATAGTGGTGTGGCTTTTGCAGGGTGATCATTGCCCGATCATATCGATCTCCACTGCAGCCGGCTGGATGGCAATGCTCCCGCCGGATGTAGCAGACGACGTGCACGTGATGCTTGTCGTATCATTATGCCTGCCGTATCGCGTCGCCCACTTGATCGTGCGCCGTCGCATGCATCGCACAACAGCCGTCGCTGTCGCGAGTAAAGCGATGGTGGCGAGGACACTGGCAAGCACGACGGCCATGAAGTCGTCGTCATTGTCGTAGTCGTCGTCGCCATCGTCGTCGTTCCTTGCATCGCCGTTGTCAGGTGCGCAGGGAGGAGTCGGCGGCGAGCAGCCCGTCCACGCGGGCAATTCAATAGAGGTGCACGATCCGCAAGTGTCCTCGAAGTGAATGTCGACGCCCTGCCAAGCGCCCGATGTACCCTCGCCACCCACACCACCGTCGTTGTCGTCGCCGCCGTCGCCGGGCGGTGTGAGAATCGGCTCCAAATCTGTGTCAGCCGCCATGCCGAGCCATACTTCACTCAAGCGACAGCATGGTGTGCACCGGATCGCCGGCGCCGCGCCGCCCGCGTCCCGCGCAAATGCAGCGCGCAGTCCGGTCGCGCTCACCGAGCTGCCGATGTACCGGTGGAGCAGATCCCATCCCTCGCCGGACAGCATGAGGTTGTAGAGCTCCTCTTGCTTGGCGAAGTAGCCCTGCTGCCCCGCTGTGTGGTTGGGCAGAGCCCACGGCGTGCACGAGCCATGCGCTGCCCATTCACGCGTGGCTAGCGTGGAAAAGCCGTACTCAAGTGCATACGTGTGCCATTTGATGGAGACGTTGAAAGCAGAGTAGACCGCTGCTTGCGGAGGGCAGATCGATCCCGAGTCTTGATTGGCACTGCACGATAGGTACTCGCCGCAATTTTGCGGCCAGGTGTGCCCAGCATGGTGCGCCGGATCGTACTTGGGCCACAGGCCATGGATGTTGAGAGTGCTCGTGGTGAGTGCGATGACGCCGGGTGCTTCATTGCTCCGGCCGGGGCATGCATCCAGGCTCCTCGTCGGCTGCCACGCCAACGCGAATACGTAACTCTCATAGTTGCCGGGCACCGCGCCCATCTCAGGATTGGAAAACAGCGACGGCGGCGGCGGCGATCGCAAGCCTACAGCACCGCAGCCGGGCATCGTCCTGCTCGTTCTTGAGCTTGCAAGTCCTGGATAGCTCAAGTCAGTTGTGAAGGCGGCTACCATGCCTTGAGTCCACGTGCAGCAAGGGTCACCCAGCTCGAGGCCGTTGCTTTGACCGTCGCCATCGCTGTCTGCCTGACAAAAAGCTCGCGTCCACGTGAGGCCAGAAGCTTGAAATTCGTAGCGAAAGCCACCGGTGTGGCCCACGTTGCTGTTCTGTTCTTGGCCGAACTGGATGCTGAACGCATTTGGCAACTTCAACCTGAACGTCGGATGGCCTTCGACCGCCATCAGGAATGGCGCTACGACGATTGCAAGAACAGAGCGAGTGCGAAGGATCGCCATTTTCTCGTACGAGGCTTCAATTGCGGCTCAGAGACGTGGTCCCAGAAGTCCATCCACGAGAGAGAGGGTGCCTTCGGGGTGCCGGGCGGACCAAAAAAGGAAATACAAGCAGGCAGAATTCGACACCCAAGACACCGGACCGGCGTACATACGGATGCGGGTACCACTAGCTCGGGGACCCCTGGGAACCCTACATACGTTATTTCACAGGAATACGGAAAAATGGACCCTCAGAAGCGCCAAGCGACAGTCGACCTCGCACCGCCGCCAAAGCGGGCGGGCGTTTCCGACCGCGCCGCGCGCACCGGCGCTGGCGGATGGGACCTGAGCGAAGCCTCGGGCTCGCTCGACACTGTGTACGCCACCCTCGGCGTGCTCGGCCGCGGCTCATTTGCCGAGATCAACCTTGTGCGCCACCGCGAGACGGGCGAGTTGCGGGCGCTCAAGTTTTGCTGCAAGCTCGACGCGCCCTCGTTTGGTCATCTGCGGGCCGAGGCGACGCTCGCCTCCAAGGTCAGCCATCCATTCGTGCTGTCACCTCTCGCCGTGAGCGATTCTCCTGGGCGCGCTGGCAACTTTTCGGTACTTCTGCCCCTGTGCCCAGGCGGCGATTTGCTCCAGCTGATGCGCCGGCAGCCAACGCACAGTTTCAGTGAGGCTGCCACGCGCTCGTTCGCCAGCATGATCGTGCTCGGGCTGCGCGCCCTGCATGACGCCGGCCTCGCCTACCGCGACCTAAAGCCCGAAAACCTTCTCGTGAAGCCCAACGGTTACCTATGCCTTGCGGACTTTGGGTTCGCGGCGACTAAGGCCGAATGCAAGAAGAAGGGCACGCTCGTCGGCACCGCCCTGTACCAGGCGCCCGAACTGCTCCGCAAGCTGCCTCATGATACAAGTGTCGACTGGTGGGCGCTAGGGTGCGTGATCCTCGAGCTTGTGCGTGGCACCTCGCCTTTCGCCGCCGACGACGATGACGCCATCACATCCGCCGTGCTCGCGCATATGGGGGGTGGCGTTGTGCCCCCTGAGCCACCCGCGCAGGGTGCGCTGAGCACGTCGTGTGCCGCGACTGGCTTGCATGCACCTCCCAACTTGTCCTCCGCCAACCCTCATCTTCGCTTCTTCGTCACTTCCGGCATGCGGCGCTCAACAACCAACCTGCATCTGCAGCTCCGGCTGGCATCTGCGCCGGTCGTTCCCGCAGCGACTACACCTTCTCACGGGCCAGTGCCGCCCTCGGCTGCGCTGGATGACCTGTGCGGCAAGCTGCTCGAGCCCGATAGCAAACAACGCCTCGGCGCCGCGGCCGTCGGAGGCGCGGAGGCCTTGCAAAGCCATCCGTGGTTTGCGAGCATCGACTGGGTCGCGTGTGGCGTCATGGCGCTCCCTGCACCTTTCGTGCCGCCCCCACTGCCGGAGTCGGACACGGACGCGTTGCTCCTAGAGCTCAGTCGGCGCTGCCAGCAGGGCTTTGATTGATGTATGCTGATGTGTCTGAACCGGTACGTTTTGTACGCAGCTGGACGTCGGCTCCCCCGACCCGCTGCGACCGGGCGACCCGGTGTCTTTCATTCCCTTAAATACATCGGCACGCGGCCAGGAGCGGGGCGTACCGCGGGCGCGTGCAGCGCGCCGCGCGCGGGTTGCAGTAACCATGATCGGGCTAGTAACGCGTGCACTTTTCCTGTTTATTTCGGGGGAGTATTTCCATTGCCATTCCGAAGTTGCAAGTTTCGATCTGCTCGGCGAGCCGGCCCGGTGACGAAACCCCCGTTTACGCGACTGAAGAGAGTAATTTGAGAGTATCGACACCAGGATATAGAATACGTGTGAGCGCAGAATGAAGGTTTGAAGACACTCCACAATCTAGATCGCGACGTGGCCGATGCACACGCACGATATGGTCGCGATCAATTGGAGTCGCGATCCGACTCTGGGGTCGGTGATGCCGTGCGGCAGTACCGCGTCGGCTTCGTAGCAAACTGACGGATTGAGATCATTCTTATTATTGAGATCGTGCAAAATCTGAGACGTGCGGGTGGGGGGCGAGGGGCGACTTCAGACACAGAGTGACTATAGAAGTGTGCTGCGACATCGGACATCCAGAAAGAGTATACCGTCGTCCGCATACCCCGCCGCGCCCCGGCCTTTCTGCCTTCGGGGCGTCCAATAGAAAATATCATGGGAAGCGCGTAATCCTGGCGCTCGTGAGCAGATCGGACTCGTACCCCATCCCAAAAGTACGGCAGGCATGGATTGCAGAAGAAGGCCATCTATTGAACAAC
>ERZ761574.1355-NODE-1355-length-16039-cov-76.149525_pt1 | contig 16039 bp, 16 predicted proteins | sample MGYA00374950_ERZ761574 | MGnify/ENA primary metagenome ERZ761574 (study PRJEB28895, sample SAMN07631631) | mixed culture metagenome | isolation source: Freshwater growth medium | place: USA: Seattle, Washington | collected 2016-10-03 ... | reverse complement strand
GACCTCTGATGACCTCTGATGACCTCTGATGACCTCTGATGACCTCTGATGACGATTGAGGCTCGATGCGTCTCGATGCGTCTCGCTGACTGGCTTCCTGATTGCGACGCTGATTGCGACGCTGATTGCCTCGCGCGAGTGCTCCTGCGCGTGTCAACGTCGCCTCTTGCAGGTGCCGATGAGTATACCCTTGATTACGCATGAGTACTCTTGATTACCCTGAGTGTCACCGTCGCCCCTTGCAGGTGCCGCTCGCCATCGTGTCCGACCTTGTCCTGCCTCGTGCATGGCTCGTCGATCCACAAGCGCCACGAGTGACCTCACTCGCCGCCGCCGCCGCCGTCATCGCCGGCTTCATCGCCATCAACTGTGCGGCGAAGGCCGAGGATCGCCGGACCGAGCGCGCGGAACACGAAGGCGATTGCGACATGTGCTTGTGCCAGTGGACGGGCACGCGAGTGCCGTTACTTGGACGGCGCGCCGACGACGGCACGCTTCGGCTTGCGCCCAACGCGCCCGCCTCGGACGCGCCCGATATGGCGCCCGACGCATGCGCACCGTCAGTGATCAACTATGGCACTATTCGCCGGGACTCTAGTACCTGATCACGGGGAGGTGGGAAATAACCACAATCAAACAGATCTGGAGAGATCGGTATCCGAAAAGGTTTTTCTATTCATAGAAGATCGTCGCTGTGAAGAGAAGACAGAGAATGGCGAGACTGGCCCTTCTGACTCTTCTCGTTGTCGCCGCCGCCGCACTATCACGACAGCCGCTCTCGCGCTTCAATACGCTTCCATGCGTCGGCACCGTCGCCAGCGGCTCGCGAGAGCTCCTTGTAATCGGCACCGCACACACGCCATGCAGATCATCTGCCGAAGTGTCGGCGCTCATCGCTCAATCGCGGCCAGACGTCGTGATCATCGAGTTGGATCAGGAGCGCCTAGAATGCTTGCTGCGCACGGACGAGCAAGGCAACGGCGAGCAGCTGCGGTACGGCGCCGACTTTGCTGCAGCTGTGCGCGGCGCGGCCGAGCTGGGCGTGCCCATCGTGCTCGGCGATGCCAAGGCAAGGGACTTGGTCGCGAGGCTGCGCGCGGCCGGCGCCGTCGCAGACGGCGAGCGCCTGTGGCGTGCCGTGCAGCTTGCTCTCAAGGGTGGGCGAATCACGGACGGGGTGCGTGCTTCGTACGTGAACGTGGCGTCGAGCTTACGCGACGACCCGGCAAAGATGCTGCCGCTGCTCGCGGGGGTGTGGTGGACGGTGCTGCTCACCGGCCTATCCGGCCTCGCCACAGCGCCTGCCTTGCCCGTCGGCGCCGACGAGGCTGGCGTCATCCCGTGGCTCGCGACCGCGGCAATGGAGCTCTCCGCATTCGGCGGCGCGCTCGTGCTCTTGCTGTGCGTGCGCGTGTTGGATGAGCTGCTGCTAAGAAGAGACGAAATCCTCGCTGCGAGTACGCTGATTGCCACTGATTGCAACTGATTGCCATTGATTGATGCTAAGAAGAGACGAAATCCTCGCTGCGAGTACGCTGATTGCCACTGATTGCAACTGATTGCCATTGATTGATGCTGAGACGAGACGAAATCTTCGTTGGGAGTACACTACTCGCTCGACCACCACTAATCGCCGCTGATCGCCAATGATTGCCATTGATTGCCACTGATTGCCTCTGATTGCCACTGATTGCCACTGATTGCCACTGATTGCCAGTGATGGCCTCCCTCGTTGCATGCAGGTGCGCTGCGAGGGCTTGAGCTCGCGCGCGGCCTGCGAGACGGCCGGCTGCTGCGCCGACGCTTCACCTTCTCGACGGACCCGACGCTCGTCGCTCGAGCGCCGCTGGATTGCCAAACCCCCATCTTCACACCCTTCTTCACCGTGCGCCAGCCGGCTCGCTTTGGAGCGCCGTCTCCACAGTCGGCGTGCACGCGTGCGCTCACCACGGCGCCTTGCCCTCCTCCGTCCCCACACACAGGTGCGTCGGCCGCTTCGCGCGGGCGAGGAGCGCCGTCTCAACCTCTTCGAGCCTCGCTGGCTTGCGCTCCTCGATAGCCTCGCCGCCTCCACGGCGGCTTCCACAGCGACTTCCGTTCGGCGCGAGGCGACGGGCGCTGCGGCGGGCGCCGCATGCGGTTGCGGCGAGCAGGCCTTGTCGTCCTTGCTCGTGAACGCGTCGTTTGGGTGCGTCTTTGCGGTGAACGAGCAGTCCGTGCCGGTGCCGGTGGCGGTGGCGGCCTCGGGATTCGCGGAGGGCGTGGGGGGAGTGGGGGGAGTGGGGGCGAGCAGTACGCGGATCGACGACGTGGTCATTCCTCGAGTTGGACGGCGTGCGCGCATCGTGCGCATCGAGGAGGGCGTGCGCCCAGTCACAGGCGCTCGCCGGCTCGTTGTCTGGCTCGTGGGCGAAGAGCCTCTCGCCATCGACGACCGAACGCTCCACCCGACGGGCGGCGGTTACCTGAGCGCCGTGGCGACGCCATGCGACGAGGCGGCCTTTGAGATCGCCCACGGGCCGATCGCCGACGCGCTCGATGGCGGAACTCGGGCGATGCCGGAGGTGGCGGGCGACGCGAGTGGCAGCGTGGCGGGCGACGCGAGTGGCAGCGTGGTGCGTGCGCTGTTAGTGGTCGGCCTTGCCCACGCAAACGGGGTGCTCGTGCGCGTCGCGGACCAGCGGATGCGCCCGCCACAGCGCCAGCCTCTGTATTTCGACGAGCGCGCTGGTGGCGGCGCGGACGACGAGCTCGAGCCTGGCTGGGTAGGCTGGTCTTAGGAACAGGAAGAAACACGCCGCACCAAAACGGCCTAGACGACCGGCGCGAGCTCGAGCAACATCAAGCGTCACCCAACGAAGCCAAATCCCTACGAACAGCTGCATAGGGTCCCTATGTAACGGGCAACTCGTACTCGAAAGACGCGGACGAATCGGACGTCAACCGCGAGAAGCAACCGTAAAACCGCGAAACGCGGGCCCGCTACGGCGTACGGGGCCGCGCGGAGCGATCCGCGTCCGGTCCGGGGAGTTTGTCTTATCGAAGAATCGTAGCCGCGTAGGGTCGAAGGCATGGTCGAAGGACGAACAACATAGGACGAAGCGGTCGTGTTAGGACCGGCTAAAAACTCATAACCGAAAACCAAAACGAAACGCTAAGGTCTCGTTTTGTCCGCACAGATTGAAGCAGAGCATCGCGGCCGCCACGTCACAACGACGCAACGGTGATCGGAGGGTCGAGCGTGGCGCGCCGCTCGGGCTTGACGTTCGCATGGCCGTACACGCAGTGGCGACAGCCGCTGCCACAACAGTAGCCTCGCTGCTCCGAGGCCAGCTGCGTGAAGACGGTGTAGCCAGTGCTCGGGTCAGTGTAAGTCAGCTCGCGCTTGCGGACCGCGCATGCATGCGCTTCCATGATGCATGCGTGCGCCTCCTCAATGTCGCGCAGCGAGCTGGCGCCCGGGACTGCACCGCCAACGGCGCCTGCGTCGGCGCCCGCGCCCGCGACGGCGCCCGCGTCGGCGCCCGCGCCCGCGCCCGCGACGGCGCCCGCGTCGGCGCCCGCGCCCGCAACGGCGCCAGCGTCGGCGCCCGCGCCCGCGACCGGGGCAGCGGCGGGCCGGAGCCACTCGGCAGCGAAGCCCTCGGGTGCCCGGGCCGGCGCGTCGTTCAGAACGGACGCGAGCCACTCGAGCGCATCGACGAGCCGAGGGCCCGGCCGGTTAAAGTACGCGTCGCCGTCGACTAGGACGACGCGGTTTGCGGCGACGGCGGGCAGTGCTGGCCACCAGTGGGTACTCTGGAGCCGCGCCGCCTCGCGCCGCGTCATGTCCAAGTCCAAGCCGCATGGGCACACGACCACCAGCTCTGGCGCCGATGCGACCAACGCCTCGGCGCTCACGGCAAACGAGCGGCCCGCACCCGCGCCCGGCGCTTGGGGCGCTGTCTCGGGCGCCTCGTTGAGAGGGTGGCGCCCGCCCGCGCGCCGAATCATCTGCGGAGTCCAATGGCCACCCACGTAGATCGGGTCTGGCCATTCGATGAACGCGACCGACGGCGGCGGCTTGGCTGATGCGTGCACGAGTTCGTCCACGGCGCGCACGCGGGCCACCAGCGCGGCGTGCGCCGCCCGGGCTTCGGATTCCATACCGACGGCCAACCCAAGCTGCAGCACAATGTCAAGCACGTCATCGAGCGACTCGGGGTTGAGCGAGACCACCAGCGGCCGCGGGTCCATAGACTGCGCAAGGCGCTCGACCGTCATGAGGTCGATGGCGCACACGCTGCAAATATCCTGCGTGAGGATGACGTCGGGAGCGAGCTCTTTCAGGAGCTGCTCGTCCAGCGTGTAGAGCGACTGTCCGCTCGATAGCGAAGCAGAGACTTGCGCGTCCACATCGGCGGCGGTCGTGTAAGCGGTCTTCTGGCCAGTCAACACTGGTAAGTGCGTTATTTCCGGCGGATAGTTGTCCTCGTGTGAGCGGCCGACGAGCAGATGGCCGCCACCGATGAAACATAGCGCTTCCGTGGCCGAGGGCAGCACCGAGCAAACTCGCAGCTGTCGGCGGGCCGGCATCACACCCGCTCTGCGCCTGTTAATAAACAAAGAGAATCTATGAATAGGAGCGTCTGAAGCGGCCCTCCCGCACTTTCTCGCAGTATGTATGGCTCCGCCGCTCCCGGTCAAACACATGTACTGAGTACTCCAAGGGGGTACTCGCTCCCGGCACCCTACCGGCACCCGGGGGACTATACCATGGCCCGATCATGGGGGCTTCTATATGAATGCATGTACTCAATTATTGCTCGCGGTGACTAGAGGTCGGTCTTAGGTCGGTCTCAGCACTCGGGGTCGGTCTCTCCCAGCGGCGCACAGCGGGCACAGCAAATATGGAGCTTCTCTAGTGTCTTGAGCTTGATCTCGACCTTCTTTCTCACGCGTCTCGAGGGCGCCTGTCAGCGAACCCGGCGAAGCCTGACGACCTCGACCATCCGGTACTGAGAACCCCCTCTGCCCGGCTGCTCGTGGATCCCGCACCTGAATGGCTTACTACCACACAGGAAAGTTTTTTCAGCGCTCACACCGACGGTGTTGATTGAGGATACGGCCCGCGGCCGCTGCGCGCTGGGCGACCGCAGACCGGGCGATAAACCGGGCGATAAACCGGGCGACGGTCGCGCCACGCCGAAAAGGCGCGCCCTCTCCTGATACCGCGACCTGAGAGCTGAGTCCGGTCAGAGCTGCCTCCTGTGCTGGAACGTGAAACTCAAACTGAAAGCCTGTAATGTGTAAACGAGTCGACATGGGACCGGACTCATGCCGTTCGGTCCCGCCGAGCGCCGTGTATTGCACATCGCGCTTCGCACAGAGCTCTGGAGGTATACAAGGTCAAACTCAAAGTATACCAAGATAGCTAAGAGGGATCGAACGTAGCACCGCGGACAGGGGACGGCATACACGGGCACACAAACCTCTGAGAACACACTCTCTCTCCGCCTTCACGTCGTCGTTAGACCAATCCGTCAAACCGTGTATGGGACAAGGCGCGCTCGCGCCCAATCGTACGAATATCGCAATATCTCGAGGCTCCCCTCCGACTCCGGACCCACGGAATGACGCAACCATGTTACGTTGTCTCCACCCCTGAAGCTCCACATATAGTCATAATAGATCTTCTCATCGCAATAGTCGCACGCCTCATCCCAGCACATCCCCACGCGCGGCCCTCGCGGGCGTGTCCTCCGTTGGAAAAGAAGTCACTCGTTGGCTATCGAAAGCCACTGCAGGAACTCGTTCACCTGGAAGAGCGCGGTATTTTTGCCCGGCGTTTCGTCGACGACGTCCTCGCGCCACACGACGTACGCATCCTCAAAGATGATGTCAGTCTCGTACAGGTTGTAAAATACCTTTTTCATGAGGTCCTGCGGCCAGCCGAGGCGGGTAACCGGATGTGGGAGGCACCATGTGTGCACGGCGCGCCTTGAAGGGCGGTGGCGTGGGCTTGGCGGGTTTCAGCGGCGGCGCGGGCTGCGGCGGCGCCTCGCCCGGTGCCAGCGCCATCGAGGCCTCTGGCGGCTTCGGCTTCGCATAGGGAAGGTCGATCGCCTCGCCCGTCGACGGATCCGCGATCTGGATGGCCGATGACTTGCGTGGGGGGGCCGCTGGCTGCGCGAGCGCGGACGACCCTCCTGCCCCGGGCAGCGGCGCACCCTTGCCCGGGATGGCCATCGCGGCGCCGGTAGGCGCGGCATCCGGCACCACAGGCCGCATGCCGCCGCTCGCCGCGATCGGGCGCATGCTGCCCTGCGACAGTGGCATCCCAGCAGCTCCTCCCGTCGGTGGCGCTCCGTACATGTTGCCGCCGGGCGGGCCGCCCGGCACGGCGCGTGGGCCCGCCTGCGCCGCGTAGCCCGCCGCGGGGGCGTACATCGCCTGCCCTGCGGGCATCGCCTGCCCAGCGGCCATCGGCATGAAGGTACCTGTAGGAAGCGGCTGGAAGGCCGGCTGCCGAGGCGGGTAACCGGGCGTCGGAGGCACCATGTTCGGGCGCATCATGCCCGCCATCGGCATCGGCATCTGCGCACGTGGGCACACGCGACGCACGGGTGTGAGTGCGACGCTGCGTGGTCAGAGCGGCGGCAGGGCCTTGCCGCGCGCCGTCGCAAGCCAAGGATTCGTCCGGAGTGGCTGTGTGACTGCAGACGAGTCGCATTCGCCTTGCTAGCTCGTGCGCAGCGCGTGCGTGCGTGAGTTCGGGTGGCGGTGCGTCTGCCACTGTGCTCGCAAGCGTGCGCGCTCGATGCAGCAGCTGTGCCGTGCCTGGCACGGCCGCGCGTGGCATCGAAGCTCATGCTGAGGCGACGTGCTGTGAGGTGCTCACCGGTGCCATCGGCTGGTACATTGTTGGGTACATCGGCATGGTGGGCTGGCCTGCGGTTGACCGAGCGGCACGAGACGATCAGGCGCGTGAGCTGCAGGGCAGTCAGGCAGCGTTGGGCTGCTGATGAGCTCGAGCTCCCAGCTCCCAGGCTCTGGCGGCCAGCGCTGTCCAGGCCCAGAACGTACCTTGCATCGGTGTTGGATAACGAGGAGGCATACCTGTGGAAGCCATGCCACCTGTGGAACGTCAGGCACCAGGCGCGGCTCAGTTGGCTGCGGACGTGGCATATTGGCTGCTCGACGCACAGGACAGTTCAGTAGAATGGCGCAATCTCGGCTTACGTGGCATGTTCATTGGCGTGGGCTGCCCTTGCGGAAGTCCCGCGGGACCTCTGCCGGTCTGACCACCACGGCCGCCTTGGCCGCGGCCGTCTTGGCCACCATGCGGTGGGAAGGGTTGTTGAGACATCGCCAGGTCGCGCTCGTCGCCCACCGTCCCCGTCGCTTGAGGCCTTGCATCTGTCTGAACGATGGTCTCGTTGAGCAGCTTCGCATCGGCAAGGCTCAGCTGCTCGTCGGGCAGAGGCTTGGGCGGGAACCCGACCTTCAGGGTGAAGGTAAGGCCGGGCGAGAGCGTGGAAATGTGCGTGCGCAGCTGTAGCACTGTGTGCGTGTGGTTTGCCTTGACCAGCTTGCGCGAGCCATCGGCCAGCCGCACCTGCAAGCTGGTGGTCGGTGCGTCCACGTCGACTACAAGCGCCCGGGCGTCGACGATGGGAGCAGGAGACGAAGAGGATGTTGCGCTGTCATTATGTATGGTGTGGCCCTTGCCCCAGGTTGGCATTACTGGTAACGCCATACCTGGGGTTGGTATGTCCACTGGTAACGCCATACCAACCAAAGTGGACATCACGAAAGGATCGAATGCTGAGAATGGAACATCTGTGTGGGTCGCGATCAGAGTGGCATTGCCCAGTTGCTGCGCACTCATCGTGTGACCGCTCGTCGCCAACATCGTCGCCAACATCGAGGATGTTGGCGACGCAACGGGGTGCCGCCAAAACGTTGGAGCGGGCGGCGGCGTGGCGTCGGCAACATCCTCCCCCCCGATGTTTGGCCTGCTTGGGAACAGCGCAGGCTGCTTGTCCGTCTGCTTGGGACGTTGACCACTGTGCGCGACTGTGTAGGATAAGTGCATGACACCTGGGATGAACTTGTCCAAGCTCTTTACGAATCCACATTTTGTCCAGACGAATGCGCCGTGTCCAAACCGTTCCACGAATTTTCGAGCTTGATCTTTTATTTGGCTCTGCGTGTCGAAGGACACATCCGGAATTAAGAGCGAGTTCTTCACTTCGATCCAACGAATGTCCTTGCCGTGAATCACAAGTGGTGGATCAAACAGGAAGTCTGGAGTTGCCCTGAAGCCTTCTGGTTGCTCCTCGCACTCGGAAACGACACGATCCTTTTCCGTGGTGTAATCCGAACTCGCCTTGAGACCAGAGTCCTGTGCACAGGCGACAGCAGAGAAACCATGAGTATGGCACTCGATGGGGGCTGAATGTGGGATGTGTTCAATGGGGGGAATTTGGGATGTGTTCAATGTTCAATGCCGGTGTTGCACCTTTAGCAGTTGCTCTACACCGGCTTCGCCTTCTTTGCCTCGACGATCCATATTCCCTTTGCTCACGGGATGAGCTGCGAAGCTTTTGGATTTGGCTATGAAACAGGAGATTCTGTCTTCGCCCGCAATGGAGACTGCAGCATCGGCAATGCGGGCTTCCAGCGAGTCTCTTTCGACAGACGAAGATGCGTCGGGATCTCGGGAGCGATCGACAGCTGCTTCGAATTCCCGTCCTCCTGCGATAAACTTGCCTAGGTAGGTTGTCTTGCAATTCATATCCGTTGCTAGCTTTTTCAGCGCCCACGCAATAGTTGGCGTCCCGGGCGCGAGCACGGCATCAAGCTGGACCCGTTCATCGCAGTATGTGACGATGCGACTGAGCAACTCTTGCTTCCTAGCAAGCTGCTCAACTTTTTCAGCGCCCGCGTACAGCTTTTCCTTATTCATCCATGCTGTGCCTTTCTGAGCCTCGCGTACGAGGAAAGTGGCAGTGGCCTCCTGATCCACCTCGATTTCTTTGAAGAGCGTACCGAGAAGGTGAGGGAGCCGGCGTTTGATAGTCCATTCAGGCAAATGCACGGAAATCTGATTCTTATCGATGCAATCCTTGAGCAATACCTCGACTTCCTCCGAAATCGTCGGCTTTGTTGAGAGATGACGTTCGAGGTGCTTCTCAGCAATGTGCCTGCAGTTGGAGTTCCGAGTGCCTGCTGAGGCACTGAGTGGCTGGGGCGTGGTGTCGGCAAGGCAGACGATCTCGCCGCCCTGCTTGCGGCTTTTGAGATCGCAGTGAAGCAATTTGCATCCGGCAAAGAAGCGCGCGGGGCTCCTTGCCGCGGCGATCTCTGCCCTGAAGCCTCGCTCGTAGAGCGAGGCGCAGAGGGCAGACAGGAGCATCTGCTTGTCTGGCGTCGAATGGAGCAGGGTGATCGCGGCCTGCTCGGCGCCGCCGCTGGTGCTGCTTTCACCTTTGCTAACGCCTGCGTCATCACTTGTCTCTCGTGGCTCGCGTCGACTGCCATCCTTTCGCTGTCCAGTATGGTCGGCTGGTTCCACGTGAGGTGCGTCGTGTCCGCCCGTGACTTTCCTGTTGCACGATTGAGAGCGCTGCAAGCCGGACGACCTGAGAGGCCCCGCTGGCGCGGTGGCAGTGATTGAGCTGCTCACCTCGAGTGTGCCTAGCGAGTTGAGATGAACCGGTGCCTTGAGACGCACTGACCAGACGAGTGGCTCTTCAGGTCGCGGTCTGAAGAGCTGGAAAGCTTGGGGGTGCTGCTCAAGCCAGCACTTGGCCCCGCCCGCTGCCTTCATGAGGGCGCGAGCATTTGGATCGGCGGAGTAAGTCGAGTCAATCAACGACGTCATCTGTATCTCGGGCCCGTTGTGATGCAATATGCTGGATATCAGTGCAACAAGCTCATCGGTCATTTGTGGCGGAGAGGATGAAGTGGCGGCGGTCTGCGCCGGCCTCGGGGTTGCCATTTGTACCACTGAGACCGCCTCCTTGATCTTGACGTCGAGCAGCTTGAGCAGCTCGCCGTTGTCCATTTTGAGGAGCTTGCCTGGTTTCGGCAGAGGCGAGGTGATGATCTCGAGCCAACCGCCACCTGAGACGTCAGGGTCAGGCTGAAACTTGAGGCGCCCGCGTGCCTCCTCGTGGCCGCATAGGTACTTGAGCTTCTTGGTCGCCGGGAGCACAGAGGGGTCTACCGACGGGTGCGCCTTGTAGAACTCGCCGAGCTGCGCGGCAGTCACGCGCTGCTCGCCCGTCACGCGCTGCTCGCCCCTGGTCCGGATCCACTCGCATAGCAGCGTGACGAACTGGCCGATTCCCGAAATTTCCGTGGCGACCTCGTCCATAAGGCAGGATCGATGTTGCATGCCGGTGCTCGAGGATGTTGCAGACGGCGCTGATGCGGACCCGACTCGAGGTTCGGGACGCTCGGCTATGTGCGATCGTGTTTTGTCGCTCGAGTTTTGTCCCGCGTCCCAAGCCGGGGTCGTTCTCGATCTCCTGTGCAGATCCCCTGTGGGGAAAACGGAGAGACGTGGACAATAGTGAAACCGCGGATCAAAATCACGGGAGCGGAGACGGTACTGTACTGTACCCCACCCACCGACTCACGAACGACTCATCACGCACCAACCGAACCCCGGAACGCTACCGCGTACCGGTTGAAGGTGCTCGCGTGTCGCGTCGCGCGGTGGACTAAGACACCGGCTGCACGATAGGTGGTACCGGTCGCGTCGGGGGTCGAGACAACGACATTCACAGGTCAGGTGGAGATCCCGAGATGTTCAGAGACTTTGTGATCTGCATCGGGTGCGTCTGTGACTGTGTCATTGTGTCGACGTCCGGACAGGGACACACAACCGCGAACGAAAACCGGTCAATAGTCGTAAAACCCCAACCGGATATTCTCCGCCCGCTGTGCCGCACGTTCGGCCGCCGCACGTTCGGCCGCCACACGTTCGGCTGCGCGCGCCTCCGCCTCCGCCTCTAAGCGCGCATTCTCCTGCATCGTCACGCGGATGTCCTCGATCGGCTCGTCGAAGCGATCAAATCCATCTGTGATACCGCCCGAAAGCCCAATGTAGATGAAGAAGACTAGCGAGCTGAGGGTGATCGCTGTGAGCGCGCGGCCGCCAATCAAGGTCAGCAGACGGAGGCGCTCATCGTTCTCGGAACTGCCAGAGACAGTGTTGCGGTCGCCGAAAGCGTCCCGGTCGCGGCTGCTCGCAAAACGAAAGCCACCCCCTTCAGTTGGCGGTGGCTCGAAACGAGCGCTGCCTCTGACGGGCGGCGTCTCTGAAACGAGATTCGGGGCATCTGCAGCAGCAGCTTCCGGAGGCTCGGCGACGACTTCCTGTTGCCGCTTTCTCAGAGCGGCCATGGCCTCCTCCCAGTCCGTATTTTCCTCGCTCATCAACGGCGCCACGAGCCGGCGGGTAGCAAGGGTGCGGCCGCCACCAATTAGGGGTCCGCAAGGATGGGTGGGGGTGCTCAGCAACGAGAGCGACGGGATGAGAATCCCGACGAGAAGCGACTGCATTTTTTGTTGAGTGACGGGAGCTGACCGTTTACTCTGGTACTCTCCTCAGTTTGACGAAATAATGACGAGAAACTTTACGGGGGACCTCGCACCTCGCTACGGGCGGCGTGTGACTCAGAGCTGGCCTGGCCCAGGGATTCTTATCGATTTTAGTTCCAGAAGCATCTATAAAATCTCTAACTCTCTTCAGACGTACTCGCGTTCAGGTTCACTGCAGTGCACACTGGAACTAACACCGTCGGGGAGGTGCGTATTGGGGAAGGCTGTCTCTCGCACGTGCACGCGCTCTCTCCGTCTCTCGTCACCGCCGGCGAAATGCACCTGGCGGTGGCGAGGGCGCACCGCGGCGAACCCCTGGCGAGGGCGAGAGGGCGTAGAGGTCCGTCGCAGGTCTCTCGTCCGTGAGCTCGTTGATGGTGTCTCCGATCGCCTCGATCGCCTCGCTCGTGGCCGTGAGCGCCTCCTCGAGGGCATCCCCGACCACAATCATGGCCGACTCGGTCGCATCTATCATCGACGAGAGCGTGGCACCGAGGGGGTCGGCCTGGACTTCCGCCTCCGCCGCCGCGGCCTCAGCCTCCTCACGAGTGATGACGCAATCAAACTCCTGCAGCCGGCTGGGCCGACCCCCCTGCCGTAGGCTCGTGCCACGCATAGGCGAGCTGCTGATACGCGACGACGGCTCGGCGTCGGCGCCAGCAGCAGCAGCGTACGCGTGGCCATTGGCCATTGGCGAGGCGGCGGATGCGAGAGAGGGCGGCCGCCGCAACCCTCCGAGTGGCGCAAGCTGCTGCACGATCGTGGTGAAGGGCGGTGGCTTCTCCATGAGACGAAGCGGCCCGCGCCCGTCGCCATCGTCCTCAGCGGCACCGGTGCTCTCAACGAGCGTCAGTGCATCGCCGCCCACACCGGCGGGCGCCGTCATGGGCATCGGCCACTTCCACAGCTGAAGCACGCCGTCGGAGCGCCCCGCCCATAGAGTGAGATGGTGCGCGCCGCCCGCCACGGCGCCGTCGGCCTCGCCAGCACGGCTGCGTTCGCTCGTCGACGTCGGCGGCGGCGGCGAGTTGCGCCGTGCATCCAGCACCAGCGCCCCGAGGCCCCCCGGCACCTTGTGCAGCGCGCGGCACACCCGCCCCCCGCGCAGGTCCCACTCGAAGACGTGGCCAGACTCACCAGCACCGAGCACCCGAGGCGCGCCAGTGCCTCCCGGAGGTGGCAAGATGGTCGTCAGGTTCACGACGGCACCCAGAGGCGAGGGGGCGCTCAGCCGGCCGAGAAGCTGCGTCAGCACACCGCCGCCGCCGCGGACTTGACGAGCGCCGTCACGAGCGCCGAGTCCCCACACGCACACACCGCCGTCCCGGGCGCCTGAGCACAGCAGGTTGCGTGCGGCGCAGTGCGTGAGGGCGGTGACCGGGCAGCTGTGGCCGTCGATACGCTTCTGAGAGACACGTAGTGCGAACGTTGGAGGCTGCTCCACGGCTGCGGCCGCGCCGTCCTCCTCCTCCTCCTCCTCCCACGGGCGCGTCCCGTGGCTGTGTGGCGGGCCGAGAAGGCCACCTAGAGGGCCGCCTAGAGGGCCGCCCTCGCTCGCTCCCAACGGGATGAGCGCGCCGGCGCCGAGGCCGCCGCGGCCGCTGCAGCAGCCGCGGCCGCTGTAGCCGCTGTAGCCGCCGCTGTAGCCGCCGCCGCCGCTGTAGTCACCGCCGCCGATGTAGCGGCCGCCAGCACGGTCGCCGCGCGGCGTCGGGGCGGCACGCGTGGCCAAGAGGCCGATACACACGGCTCCCTCCGCGGTGCCCCAAAACAGGCGGCCGCCCCCTGCCACGTGTCGAGATGCGGGGGAGATCTCCTCGGCGAGCAAGCAGCTCGCGGCTTCGTCTATGTTGGCGGCGATCGGGATGGCGATCTGTGCATGCAGGTCGTAGGCGAAGAAGGAGAGGCGCAGCGTCGTGGCCCTCAAGTCGTCGCGAGCGGGATCGATCCCAGCCAGCCAGTCTGGAACAGCATCGTACGAAGGAATCGAGAGGAGGAGGTCGGCGGCAGCGGCCGCGTGCGCAGCGGCCGCGTGCGCCGCCGCCGCCGCCTCCGCCCGAGCCCACGCCGCCGCAGCAGCCTCGGCCTCCACAGCCGCCTCGGCCGCGGCCGCCGCCGCGGCTGCCTCCGCTTCAGCCGTTGCGAGCGCAACCTCGGCCTCGGCGGCCGCGAGCTGAGCCGCCGCCGCCGCTGCGGCCTCGGCAGCCGGGTGACGGACCCGCATTGAAAGGGCGGCGCCGCCTGCCGCTGTGGCGAGCACGCGCACGCTCACGACGGCGGATCCATTATGCCCGTCGCCGCTCTCGCCGCCACCCATGCGACTGTGGGGAAAGTCCTCATCGAGGTCCGCAAGATCCTCGTCCTCGTTCTCGGCGGCGGCGGCGGCGGCGGCGGCGCGGCAAGGCATCCCTTTCAATTCGGGTCCGTCGCCCAAGCGGTCAGGCATCCCAAGGGCCGCACTCGCGTCGCGTAGCCACGAAGGTAGGGCATCCTCCAACGGCGAGGGAGTCGACTCGGCCAATAGCTGCTGCATCGCCGTCGAGGGCTTCGGGGGCGCCGCCAGCCAGGCAGCAGTGGCGACCGAGGCTGCGGCGGCGGCCGCCGAGGCCGCCGAGGCTGCGGCGGCCGCCGCAGCGGACGAGGCTGAGAGGCGCGCCGTGTTGGGCGAGGCTGAGCGGCGCGCCGTGTTGGGCGAGGCTGAGAGGCCGCCAGGTGGACCTTCGCCACAGCCGCCAGGTGGCGGCAGCGAGAGCGGCGGCGACGGCGCGGCGGCGGCAGCGGCGGCGGCAGCGGCGGCGGCATCGGCGGCGGCAGCGGCGGCGGCGGCGGTTCGGCCGGGGTGCGCGCGCACGATGAGTGACCCGACAGGTGCTGAGTGCGCGTCCAGAGCATACCGGTAATGGAGAGTGCCTCGGGCGCTCAGTAGGTAGCACTGGATGACGCCGTTGCGTAGCCCGACGCACACGAGCTGGCGCGCAGACGCATAGGCAAGCTGGGTCACTCCATGGGCGAGGGGCACGTAGCCCCGAAGCAGGCCGTTGTGACTCGGATCAGGCCCGGGGGCGACGCCGGCCGCCGTGCCCTGTCGAGCCCCTCGCATCATCTCCTCGTATCTGCGCCGCTCCTCTGGGGCGAGCCTATCGAGCTCAGGCCATCGCCACACGAGCAAGCCGCCCAGTGGACGCAGCGCGCCCGCGGCGTCGAGTGCGGCGGTTGCGGCGGCCGTTGAGCCGGTGGCCTGAGCGACCGCGGACGCGACCGCGGCCGCGTGCCCAGGCATACGAGACGACCCTTCGATCATATGCTCCATCTGAACGGTAGGCGAGAGGCAATCACGAGGGCGATCAGCGGCCGATTGAGGCAATTGCGAGGGCGATCAGCGGCCGATTGAGGAGGCAATCGTCATCACAGACGAGTTTTCGCAAGTCAAGCCCACCAGAGCCCACCAGAGGCTTTCCGAGGCGATCAGAGGCCATCAGAGGTCATCAGAAGAGGCCCACCTTGTCGAGCGTCGAGTCGTTGGCACAGCCACACACGAGCAGACCGCGCGAGCTAATCTGGAGCAGGGCGGTGATGGGAAGCGGCTGGTCGGTGGGAATCGTGGCCGCCTCGAGCAGCAGCGCCGGCCGCTGCAGCTGCTCGAGGAGCGTCACCCATTCGTCGAGACGGTACTGACGGCGCGCGTGGCCCGCAAGGTGGCCGCGCACCCATTGACCCACCGGGAAGGCGTGCAGCTGGCGGAACATGGCCACGAGGAGGCGCTCCGCCTCAAGCATGTCCTCGTCGAGGCCGGACGAGGGCCCAGCCACGCCTTTCGCGGCCGCCGGCAGCGGCGCTTCGAGCAGCCGCAGCCGCTTCAGGCACAGCGCCATCGTGAGGTCCTCGTGCACGGTCGCTGGAGCGCCGCCAACCTCGGTGCCGCCACCCTGCTCGCGCACGAGCACCCAGAAGAGGTGGATCGCCGCCGTGCGCTCCTTGTCCGAGAGCTCGCACGACGGCTTCGCGGGCGTGTCGCGCGTTGCGTCCTCAATGACCTGCTCGACGGCATCCAGCGCGTTGTCGGCGTCGCAGAGCGCCCGGTCGAAGCCATCCTCGAGCGCGCCGGCAATTTGCTTGCCGCGTGTCGCGCAGGAGAACTCCTGCCCCATCGAGAGATCGAGGCGTGCCGCAAAAAAGCCGTGTGCTCGCGGCGCTCGAGCGCGATGAAGGTGTCGTCCTTCTCGGTCGCCTGCCGCGAATCCATGTCAAGTCAAGTCAAGGCAAGTCTCTTGCCTCATTTGGTTCGAGTTTCGAGCGCTGTGCAGGTCCCCATATTCAGCCGCCGACAGGCGATGGCCAATGGTTGCCATCTCCGGTTTCTTTCTGAACTCCGCGATCGATCGCTTCTGAAAATCGGCGGCGTTTTTCTAACGGTTGAAGAAATAAAAGAAAAAGAAGAAGAAGG
>ERZ761574.1348-NODE-1348-length-16174-cov-71.291705_pt1 | contig 16174 bp, 19 predicted proteins | sample MGYA00374950_ERZ761574 | MGnify/ENA primary metagenome ERZ761574 (study PRJEB28895, sample SAMN07631631) | mixed culture metagenome | isolation source: Freshwater growth medium | place: USA: Seattle, Washington | collected 2016-10-03 ... | reverse complement strand
CATGCCTCGAGGTCACTTCATTTGAATCTCCGGCATGCCTCGAGGTCACTTCATTCGACTGGATGGTCCTTGATGCCGTCCTCTGCCCTCTCGTCAGGTACATCGAGGGGGATTACCACGACTCCATCGCGCTGTGTCTCAAGATCCTGCGCCAGAAGCCCTGGCACTTTGGAGCTGGCAGGTGATGGCCTCTGATGGCCTCTGATGGCATCGGATTGGCCGCTGACTGGCCTCTGATTGGCCGCTGATGGCCGCTGATTGGCCCTGATGGCCTCTGATGGCCTCGGATTGGCCGCTGATGGCCTCTCTGATGGCCTCAGATTTCCACTGAGCCGTGGACACGTTGGGGCGGGCAGCGGGATCGTCATGTGCTACGCCAAGGTGGGCGAGATGCAGAAGGCCAAGGAGTGGGCCGCGGCGGCGATGCCAAAGCCGGGGCCGGAGCGCACGGAATGGGTGGAGCGCATGGTGGCGGCCATCGACGCCAAACTTGGGGAGCTCGATGAGATCGATGAGATCAGTGGGAGATGATCTGATCATCTCATGATAATCTCGCCGACGGCCGACGGAGACACGTGACGCAGACTTCTAGCGGCGGAGACCCGTTGCAGCAGTGTAGTGCGCTGAGTAGATTCCACGGTGTTCAGTTCGCACAAACAAAAATCAAAGCGGTCGCGCCCGCCCCTAAGTTTTAAGCGCCAAGCGGGCTCTCGTACACAGGGTACCCCACAACTACTCCTCGCTGATGTGTTGCTCGCGCGCGAGGAGGAGGAACTGCGCCGAGGTCGCGGACCGACGCACGAGGTGCTGTGACCAGGCCTCCTGCTCGGCCTTGATCGCCGCGCGCTCGGCCGCCGAGTAGAGCTCAGCGCCTCGCGCGTCGACGCCTCCGCTGATGTGCGTGCCCAGCGCGTTGACGAACTCGAGCGAGTGGAAGCGTCGTGTTGGGCGCTCGGCCGCCTCCGCGCGCCGCTCGGGGCGACGCGTCGGCGTGGGCGCTTGCATGCCGCTCGCGCCCGGCGCGGCGGCGGCGTCTCCCGCGCCCGAAACGGCGCGCCCCGTGGTGCCCGGGACTGCGCGCTCAGTGGTGCCCGGGACGGCGCGCCCCGTGGCGCCCGGGAGCGCCACCGGCGCCAACGGCTGCGACAGCCGAAACATGGTGTCCGGCCGTTGCTTTGGGTGGGTGGCGGCGAGGATGGCGGCGGCGGCGGCGGGCTCATAAGGGCGCACCGCCACCACCACGGCGCCCGCGCGCGCGCCGTCCTGGGCGCCTCGCTGCCTCGAGGCCGTTGGCAATCGCGACGGCTGCGCCGAGGACGTGGCGCTCACGACGGCGCGCTCGGCTCGATTAGGCAGGCTCGACGAGTTGCCATTTTGGGAAAGGCTCGTCCGACTGAGCGCCGTCGCGAGCGCCGCCGCCGCCGCCGCGTCCTCGCCGTCCAGAGCGAGCCGAGGCGCGGGCGCCGTCGTGGGCGTCGGCGCTCGACGCCAGCTCGTCGGCGGCGAGGGCGGGCCGTCGGCGCCCACGACGGCGCCCTCGAGGTGGTGGTGGTGGAGGGCGATGGCGCCGCGACGACGCGGCGGCGGCAGCAGGAGCGACGACGGGCCGCCATACGGGACGCCGCCGCCCAAATTAGGGACGCCGCTCGGGACGACGCTTGCATGCGGCAGCTGCACCGAGTACTCCGCCGCGTGCCTGTGGGGAAAAGGGGGAGGGTCGGCGCGCCGTGGTGAGCACTTGCATGCAAGGCGGGGGGTCCTCTGTGGGGTGAGGGTTTGGGATAGGGCATGGGTGAGGGTGAGGGTGAGGGTGAGGGTGAGGGTGAGGGATAGGGTGAGGGTGAGGGTGAAGGATAGGGTGAGGGATAGGAGTAGGCTGAGGGTGCGGGTGGGGGTCCACGAACGGATCGCCATCGACGGAGGGCGGCGGTGCGAGGCTGGTGGCTCCGAGGCGAGGCCGCAATGGTCGGCCGGCTGTAACGGCTGTAACGGCTGTGACGGTCGGCGAGCGAGATTGAGCGAGATTGTCATCGGTAGGCGAGCGTGGCTCTGCCGTGGAGGCATCCTGCTGCTGATGATGATGATGCTGATGATGATGATGCTGATGATGATGATGCTGATGCTGGTGCTGGTGCTGGTGGTGCTGGTGCTGCTCGTTGATAAGCTCCACCTCGATCCTCCGACGGCGCGGCGTCATCGACTCGATCGCCGCCCGCTCCCTGTCGCCGATGCGCGCGTTATGGTGAGCACTTGCATGCCAGGGGGGTCATCAGAGGCCCTCAGCGTCATCAGAGGCCCTCAGCGTCATCAGAGGCCCTCAGCGTCATGTGAGAGGCCCTCAGCGTCATGAGAGAGGCCCTCAGCGTACCTGTCGCCGAGGCGCGCGCATAGGGCTCGCTCTCGTAAGGAAGCCTCCCAGCGCAGCGCCAGCCCTTGACGAATCTGATCGATCTGGAGCGTCGAGCGAGAGCCCATCCAGCGCCGTGGTGAGCAGTTGCAATCAAGGGAGATCAAGGGAGATCAAGGGAGATAGCCCTTGACGAATCTGGTCGATCTGGAGCGTCGAGCGAGAGCCCATCCAGCGCCGTGGTGAGCACTTGCAATCAAGGGAGATCAAGGGAGATCAAGGGAGATCAAGGGAGATCAATGGAGATCGTACCTGGAGCGTCGAGCGAGAGCGCATCCAGCGCCGAAGGGGGGCGCTCGAGGCGAGGGCGCGTCCCATCGTGCTGAGGAGCGCTGCGTGGGCGCCTGATGAGGGAGCTCATCAGTGGTGTGATCAGCATGCAATCAAGGTGGGCGCCTGATGAGGGAGCTCATCAGTGGTGTGATCAGCATGCAATCAAGGTGGGCGCCTGATGAGGGAGCTCATCAGTGGTGTGATGATCAGCATGCAATCAAGGTGGGCACTCAAGAGCGGCGCTGGGGTGGCGCGCCGTGTTGAGCACCTTCATGGAGGGTGGTCCACAGCTGACGGGTGGCCGCACTCGATCGAGCGCCGTCCCGAGCGCCGTCGGCGCCAGCGCCACTGACGGTTTCAACGCTCGGGACGGCGCTGCTCACGCTAGTCGCGGCGGCGGTGGTTGTGGTGGCCGTGGCGGCGGTGGTCGTGGCGATGGCGGTGGATGCGGTGGCACCGCCCACGACGGCGCCGCCCACGACGGCGCCGGAGCTCGAGATCTGAATCGCACCCGTCGGTACGAGGACGGCCACCTTGGCCGCCCTCGCCGCCCTCGCCACCGCCGCCGCCGCCGCCGCCGCCGCCGCCTCCTCGCCGTCCGCGAGATCGAGCACAGATCCAATCTCCGGCACGAGCTCGCGCGCGCGGGCGCGCAGCGCGTTCCGCTGCTCACGAGCGCGCCGGCGCGCCTCGGCCGGATCCAGATCGTCATCTCGCACCTGTGGGGAAGGGAGGGGCGCCGCGCCGTGGTGAGCACTTGCATGCAAGGCGGGCCGGATTCAGGTCGTCTTCTCGCACGTCGGGGCAGCCTGACGAACGCACGCGTGCCACCGCCGAGTGCCGCCCCGCCATACCCCCCCCCGCCCCCGCCCCCTCGCCCCCCCCTCGCCCCAATGACACGAGCGATGGGCCGCTCGACGACGCGCCGTACTGGGCACTAAGCCGCACGCCGTGCTGGGCGCCCGCGCGCCGGATGCGCGCCGGCACGTTGGGTTCTTCGACCGCCGCCGACGTCACCACGCTCTCGTCCGACAGCGTCACCACCAACGCCGTGCTGGGCGAGCGCGCCGTGCTGGGCGAGCGCGCCGTGTTGGGCGAGCGCGCCGATCCCTGCGGCGAGTGCAACGGCAGCGGCGACATCTCCGGCTGAGCTCCCGCGATCTCCGGCTGAGCTCCCGCGATCTCCGGCTGAGCTCCCGCGATCTCCCGCTGAGCTCCCGCGATCTTGTGCTTGCCCGTCATGACGAGGGCTGCATGCGGGTGCGCTCGGGAGCCCGTCAGCACGAACGACTTGACTGGGATCGCCGGAAGCGAACTGCTCGTCTTGAGGCCAGCGGCGGAACTACCCGTCGTGCCCCAGCCACCCTTGCCCCCCTCGCCAGTGCCGCGCTTCACGTAGCCGCGCGGGCCTGAGCGGCAACCGCCGCTGTCCCCACAGGCGCCCACTGACGCGCAGCCGTTGAGCGCGCCCCCGCCGGTGCGCGCGCCGTGTTGGGCGGGCAAGCCGAGCTTCCCGGAAACTTCATCGAAGACGAACCCCTCGCCGCCCAACACGGCGCCGTCCAGCCCGTCGCCCTCGCCCAGCCCGTCGCCCTCGAGAGGACCGCTGAGGAGCGACCCTGCCACCAGAGAGAGAGAGAGTGGGAGATGCAATCAGAGGCCACCAGAGAGAGAGAGTGGGAGATGCAATCAGAGGCAGGCCATCACAGGCCATCCGAGGCCATCACAGGCCATCGGAGGCCATCGGAGGCCATCAGTGGTCATCAGAGGTCATCAGAGGTCATCACAGGTCATCAGTGGTCATCAGAGGCCATCAGAGGCCATCAGAGGTCATCACAGGCCATCAGAGGTCATCAGGGGTCATCAGAGGCAATCACGTACCTGATCGCGGCCGCGCCTCGCGACGGTTAGCTGTCGGAGGTCGCGAGCCCGGTCGGCTGCGTACCTGTGGGGAAGGGAGGGGAGCGCGCCGTGGTGAGCACTTAGCTGTCGGAGGTCGTGAGCCCGGTCGGCTGCGTACCTGTGGGGAAGGGAGGGGACCGCGCCGTGGTGAGCACTTGCATGCAAGGCGAGGTCCTCGGTGGCGAGCTCGGTCGAGATCGTACTGACGAAGCCGACGAGATGGGTCGGAGCCATCCGAGGCAATCAAGGGAGATCAAGGGAGATCAAGGGAGATCAAGGGAGATCAAGGGAGATCACGTACTGACGAAGCCGACGAGGAGGGTCGCGAGCCATACGCCGCGTCCATCTCGATGGCGCTCACGTCCGGATTCACATTCACACCGCGCCCGCCGCTGCTGGGCGGCCGCTTATTGTTTGGCGCCGCCGCCGCCGCCGCCGCCTTGGCCGCCGCCCCCCCGAGATATCCTCCGAGATATCCCTCGAGATATCCCCCGAGATATCCTCCGAGATATCGCGCCTCGCGATCGACGAACGCCGTGAGGGTCAGCGGTGGCACCTGAGGCAATGAGGGAGGCAATTAGGGAGGCACGAGGGAGGCAATGAGTGAGGCAATTAGAGAGGCATCATCAGGCGTCATCAGAGACAGCGCGCACCCGCTGCGCCGCCCGTAGCATCGGTGACGAGCGTCCTTGCACCCGCTGCGGCATCGGGTCCCCCGTACTACTCATGAGCAGACCTTCCTTGATGAAGGCGCGCCGTTCGTCAATTGAGAGCTCGGTCCACGAGGCGAGCTCGAACGAGCTCCAGCCGGCGAGGGTCGCGAGCTCGCGACACCTGATGAGGGGCGCAATCAGACGCAATCAGATGCAATCCAGACGCAATCAAGATGCACTCAAGACGTACTCAAGAGGTAATCAAGACGCCATCGGATGCGATCACGACGTATTCAAACGAGGGATGCCCACACCAGCCATCAGATTTCATCAGAGGTCATCAGCGCGCACCAGCCAACAGAGGTCATCAGCGGTCATCAGCGGTCATCAGCGGTCATCAGAGTTCATCAGAGTTCATCAGAGCTCATCAGCGCGCACCAGCCAACAGAGGTCATCAGCGGTCATCAGAGGTCATCAGAGTTCATCAGAGCTCATCAGCGCGCACCAGCCAACAGAGGTCATCAGCGGTCATCAGAGGTCATCAGAGTTCATCAGAGGTCATCAGCGCGCACCAGCCAACAGAGCTTCGAAGCACAGCGCCACACGACGCACGCAAAGTCACCTGTGGGTGGGGAGCACACCGCGCCGTGGTGAGCACTTGCATGCGGCGCGCCACGGGACGCATGCAGATGGCTCACACCTCCTGCAGAAAGCCGAGCGCCTGCGACAGCGACGCAGCGGCGGCGGTGGTGGCGCCGGCGCCACTGGTGGTGGCGGGGGTGGTGGCGGGGGCGGTGGGGGTGGCGGCGAGCAGGGCGGCGCTAGTCGAGGTAGGCTGAGACCATCCGAGCACCGGATGGATCGCGTCGTGCTGAGCGATCGCGTCGTGCTGAGCGATCGCATCGGCGCGGGGAGGCGGCGGCGGCGGCAGCGGCGAGCTGCCGCCAGCGCCGCCAGCGCCGCCAGTGCCGCCAGTGCCGCCATGGGCGACCCCAAAGTCCTCGTTGAGCAGCTCCTGCCGTAGTCTCACCTGCGCAAATCATATGTCATCATATGTCATCAGAGGTCATCAGAGGTCATCAGAGGTCATCAGAGGTCATCAGCGGCTCACCTCGATCATCAGCTGCCATTCCTCCGAGAGGGCCTCGCACGCAGCTTCCCAGTCGAGAGCACCGCGTCGCTCGTCCGCTTCGATGACCTCGCCGCTGATCTTCGCGCGCTGCTCCGCCACCTTGGCCGCCGCCGCCGCGTACGCCGCCTCCTCCTCCTCCGCCTGCGACACGCTGCCGTAGCCGCCTCCTGGCGGCGGCGGCGGCGGCGGCGGCGGCGCATCGGTCGCCTCGAGGACGGCGGCGAGCGCGGCCGGCGCCGGCCGGAGCAGCGCCTGGCGGCGGCACTCGTCCAGCGAGATCATCGCCGAGTGCGCGTCCGCGTCCAGAGCACCGCGCAGCCGCTCGTAGCACAGCACGTCGAGCCGCTCGTGCAGAGTCGAGCGGCGCAGGATCGCGCGGGCGCTCGGCGCCATGGTGCTCTCGAGCCGGTGGAGCGCGGCGAGCAGCTGGCGCCGCTCGACTGGCAGCTGCGACGCGTGCACGCGCTCCTCGGGGCCGAGCGAGCTCAGCCACCGCTGCTCGCGCGCCCGCTCCAGACGCTGGAGCCACTTGTGCCCGCGCCGCACGGTGCCATCGGCCTCGCGCTCAAAGGAAGCGACCTCGGCGATCCAGCGCGGGATCGTTGGCTGCGGCTGCTGATCGTCGATCAGCACCATCGCGCGCTTCCGGTGGCGCGCCGAGCGTGCGCGCGCTCGGCGGTGCTCAAGATCAACCGCGAGTGGGCGAACGAACCGGACGAGCGCGGTGTGAAAACTGTGTGAAAACTCCGATGCGACAATTCCTCGTTCCTATGGACAGACTAGGGAATCCCTCATCGTTGTCCGCTCGGAGCTGACTCGGAGCTCATTCATGCACTGCCACATCCATCGCACTTCGCCCATGTCACGACAGCATGCATGCGGAATCGCGTGCTGCGCGCCTCGCCCAGCAGTGCCGTGAGCGCGTGCTCGAGGTCCTCTGTCCTGCGCTGCAAGTGCCTACGCCACACTTTGCGTCACACTGTGCGATGGCGCTCGAGATGGCGCCTATTCCGTCCCGTCGACGCCGACGCGTGATAGGTTCCGACCACGCAGGCACCTCGCGACGTTGCACAGGAGAGCGCAGACTCCGCCTCGCACAGACGCCCAGGACGACGCCCAGGGCTTTCGTACCCTGACAAATCGTCAGACCACTCTTCACGTGATCGGCGGTGGCCTGCTCCATGGCCATGTGCATCGACCACTCGAGCTCGGCAAGCAGCTGCTTGACCTTCTCGGCTCAGCGGCCGTGCATGCCACTCATCATCTCCCGGACGTGCTCGTCGGTCTTGCCGACGATCGGCAGCATCGTCTCCTTGTCCTTCTTGTTGGTCACCGCCACGTCGGGCGACGCGAGGAACTTCGACATCTCCGCCGGCGTCTTGGTTGACATCTCCAGCAGGGCCTCTCGGTCCTTCTCCGTTGCGTTGTGGATGCACGAGACTGTGACTCGTGCCTCGCCCTCCTTTGCCGGACGAACGCCCTCCGACGTCACCTGCTGCATGGCGCACCAGCCCTCCATTGTCGTCCAGAACCGTGTGCGGTACATGGTGTCAAGCAGGATGAGCACATTGGCCGTCAGGTAGAGGTCGGCGATCGCTTTGAGCATGAGGTTGAACTCGGCCTTGTCCGCGGGGGTGCGGTCGTCCTTGTCCTGCGGGCAGCCGCTCGAGCGTTGCGGCATGCACGAGTAGTCGAACCAGATGTACTGGATCTCTAGGTGGGCCATCAGGTGCGCCTTGAGTGCCGCCAGCTGCGCGCCGGTCTCGTCGGGTGTCGCGGCGTCTTCCCACCTGTGGCTGATGAAGAGGACGTTCTGGATCAGCCCCTTGCCCTGGAAGGCTTCGTTCAGGTTGATTTCAAGCTTCACAAGCTGCTGCGAGTCGCGCAGCTCCTGCATACGCCTCAGCTGCTTGGCGGCGGCGTCCAGCACGGCGGTGCGGGACAAAAAGTAGAAGGTGGGCTTGTGCGGGTTCCACGCCAACGCGGCGGGCGCAGCGGCCATCGTCTCAACTTCCTTGAGCGCTGCCGCTTCGGTGTACGCCCGCTGGGCTCGCTTGTTGAGCACCTGATGAGGGAGGCACTCAGTGGTCATCAGGTGACTCAGAAAATACCAAGGGCATTCAGAGGCGCTTAGCGAGATTGCACGGCAATCAGAGTCAACCAAAGTCAACAAAATAGAGAATAGTCAATCAGGAGCAATCAGAGGCCATCAACGGTAATCTGAGGCGCTCGTTGAGCACCTTGAGCTTGGCGAGCTGGATGACCTTGTCGCTCTGGTTGGTGACAATCACATCCTGCCCCGCGAGGATCGCGTGTGCCTCATCGGGCGTCTTGTTCGACCACTCCTCCATAAGCACCGTACCCTGGCTCGCGGGAAGACCGCGGAGCGTCTCGATGGTCACACGTGCCATTGGATCCTGAGCGTTCGTCAGACCCTGGCTCGAGATCGCCCGCATGCTCAGGTACGCCTCGAACTGCGTCCAGAATCGGTTCATGTAGCTCCGATCCATGAGAATAAGGACGGAGCACGTGAGGTAGAGCAGGTTGATGTTGGGGAGCATCTCTTTGAACTCGGCTTTCTCGCTCTGAGTCTTATTCTTCCCTTGGGGCATCGAGCTGAAGTCGAACCACACGGAGTCAATCTCCGGATGCGCTTTCAAGTAGGCCTGCACCACTAGAGCTTGCTCGCCGGTAGGGTCTGGATCTGTCGGCGTCTCCCATCGATGGCTCACGACGAGAATGTTTGTATAGGCACCTTTGATGCCCTCGATGAAGCTGATTGTAATCTGGACGAGCCGGTGCGGTTCCTGTGTGCGCAGTGTCTGCATCATCGGAAGGTTTGGCTTCGCAGCGCGCCGCAGGCTGTCCGCTTCGACGAACCAGAAACTGCACTCCATGCCCTCAGATTCTGCGTCCTGGACCGGTAGGATTTGGGTTTCCTTGCGGCGCATATCGCGGCGACGACGGTGCAGGATGACCAGGGCGATGGCGATGATGACGCCGACGATGACGCCGATGATGACGCCAATGATGACGCCCGTTGGGTCGCTACGCGATGGCGGCGGCGGCGGTGCGCCCGCGGCTGTGCCAACTGGGGCCTTCGGCGGCGGTGGTGCGCCTGCAACTGTATACGCAACTGTGCGAACTGGGGAGGGCGATGGCGGCGGCGGCGAGGGCGGCAATGGCGCTCCCCCAGGAGGGTATGGTGGCAAGGACGGCAAAGAAGGTGGCAAGGACGGCAAAGAAGGCGGCGGCTCCGGGCAAGTTGGGACTGAGCCATAGACGCCGGTGAGGGTCGTTGCCCAGGAGCAGACGGTGCCTCCAGTGACATAGACATTGGGCCCGACACAGTTTGGGCAATGATATCCCTTCCCTCCAGCTTGGTTGGAATACACCTGGCAGTTGATGAGTGAGACTGTGCCTTGAGCGACACGAACGCCGCCGCCATAGTTGTCCGCTGAGTTGGCATACACGTGGCAGTTGATGAGTGAGACTGTGCCTCCATCGACACGAACACCGCCGCCGCTCGTAGCTGTGTTCCCGTAGATCGAGGAAGACGTCATTGTGACTGTGCCAGAATCGACATAGACACCGCCACCAAAGTCAGCTGTGTTCCCACTGATGTTGCACGATGAGATGGCCACTGTGCCACTCTGGACTAAGACACCGCCGCCACCAAAGTCAGCTGTGTTCCCACTGATCGTGCACGATGAGATGGCTACTGTTCCTCCCGAGATGAAAGCACCGCCACCCCCATCAGCTGTGTTGGAGTAGATCTCGGAGCTCACTATTGACACTGTGCCTCCCGGGACGTGGACACCACCGCCTCCATAAAGCGTGGCAGCTGCATTCCTGTAGATTGAGGAAGACGTAATCGTGACGGTGCCCCCAGCGACAGAGAAACCGCCGCCATTATAGGAATTAGCTGTGTTCCCGTATATCGAGGAAGACATAATCGTGACGGTGCCTCCAACCACACGGAAACCGCCGCCCTGAGAAGCTCTGTTCCCACTGATCGTGCACGATGAGATGGCTACTGTTCCTCCCCAGATGAAAACACTGCCACCCCCATCAGCTGTGTTGGAGTAGATCTCGGAGCTCACTATTGACACTGTGCCTCCCGAGACGTGGACACCACCGCCTCCATAAAGCGTGGCGTCAGCTGCATTCCTGTAGATTGAGGAAGACGTAATCGTGACGGTGCCCCCACCGACAGAGACACCGCCGCCATTATAGTAATTAGCTGTGTTCCCGTATATCGAGGAAGACATAATCGTGACGGTGCCTTCAAGGACACGGACACCGCCACCTGACCCTTCAGAGGCGATGAAGCCTCCCGTGATGCTGAGCCCGATCACTTGCACGACGCCCGACGGACCCGTATAGATGTTAAGCACACGGCGCGGACTCGAGGAGCTCGCTTGTGCATTCAGCACGACCGAGCCTGGCACCGCCGCCTCAAGGACGACGCTCCTGGTGATGCTGAGCTGGGCGCTGAGGTAGTAGGTGCCGGAGGCAAGGACAATGTGGCCGACGGCGGTGTTGGTGAGTGCACTGATCAGGCCGGTGACGGTGCTGACCACCGAGGTGCCTGGTGCATACGGCGGCCGCGGCGGCGGCGACGGTGGCGGCGGCGGCGACGGCGGCGACGGCGGCGACGGTGGCGAGGGCGGCGGCGGCGGAGACCGCGGCGGCGGCGGCGGCGGTGGCGGCCACAACGGCGGTGCCGGCGGCGGCGGCGGTGCCGGCGGCGGCGGCGGCCGCCGCGGCGGCGGCGGCGGCGACCGCGGCGGCGGCGGCGGTGACGGCGATGGCGGTGGCGGCCACAACGGCGGTGCCGGCGGCAGCGGCGGTGGCGGCGGCGACCGCGGTGGCGGCGGTAACAACGGCCACAACGGCGGTAACAACCCGGGTGCCGCCAGCGGCGGCGATGGCGGTGGCGGCCACAACGGCGGTGCTAGCGGCGGCGGCGGTGGCGGCGGTGACCGCGGTGGCGGCGGTAACAACGGCCACAACGGCGGTAACAACGGCATCGTTGGTGGCAGCGGCAACGAGCACACTCGCCAGCCGGTGTAGGTGATGCTGCCGTCTGAAGACCATTGGATCGTCCCCGGGCCCAAGATAAAATTGGAAGGCCCGCTCGATCCTGAGAAGCTCGTCAACGTGCCCGACGGGTAGCTAGGTATGCGGAGAATGTCATAATCATCCTCCGTTCTAAAGTAGGTCGCTGTCAGGGGCCTTCCAATGGCGAGTGCGGTCGGTATGATGGAGCACGCCTGGCTGTCGCCGTAATTCGACGGTAAGTTGGGCGAGCGAATGCAGTTCGTGGCGGCGGGATCGACGGTGCAAGGGCCGGAGGTGACGGTAAAGTAGGCGCTCTGTGCATCGGCAACCTGCAGGACGACGAGCGCGAGCAACGCCCATTCGAACCACATGTTACGGTGGGAGCGATGGTGCCTCACCCAAATCGCGAAGCGCCCCTTGTTACGGTAGGTGCGATTGTGCCTCGCCCACATTGCAAAGCACTTGTTTGGTCCGGACCGTTCCTGCTCCGAGCAAACTGTAAAGATGAGCAACCCGAGCCTGAACAGCACGAGTGCGCCGTCCAAGCACTCCAGCCACCGCAAAGGCACCCCGCCCTTTTCGCCGCTTCCGGGGCCCTCCTTCAAGTTCGTCTGGAAGTACGGGAACGAGTACTTGATGTCGGCGTCCCCGATCGTGCCCGCATCGAAGAGCTCCTCGATTGACGGGGGAGGCGGTGAGGGGGGAGGCGGTGACGGAGGAGGCGGTGAGGGAGGAGGCGGTGACGGAGGAAGCGGTGAGGGGGGCGGCGGTGAGGGAGGAGGCGGTGAGGGGGGAGGCGAAGCGGGGGGCGGCGGTGAGGGAGGAGGCGGTGAGGGGGGAGGCGAAGAGGGGGGAGGTGGTGAGGGGGGCGGCGGAATCGGAGGCGGTGAAGGCGGAGGTGGTGAAGGTGGTGAAGGTGGTGGAGGCGACGGTGGTGGAGATGGGGGCGGTGGGGAGGGGGGCGGCGGCGAGGGAGGGGTTGAAGGTGGTGTAGACGGTGATGAAGAAGGCGGTGGCGATGGCGTTGGCGACGGTGGCGGAGGCGAGGGCGTCGGGGATGATGGCGGGGGTGATGGAGGCGGCGAAGGAGGGGGTGACGGCGGCGGAGGCGACGGTGGCAGAGGCGACGGCGGCGGTGGCGGCGGCGGTGGTGGTGACGGTGATGGCGGCGGTGGTGACGGCGGTGGAGGAGGCCGTGGAGAAGGCGCTGGTGGTGACGGCGGGTAGGCACACATTGCGAACTCTGAGCTAGGGCCGCCGCCGTCGTCGCTGCACGAACTGCCAGCGGCAATGAGGCAGATATTCATGCGGACCATGGCAGGGGAATGTGGCGGCGGGGGCGGCGACGCTGTGCGCACGACGCGGTTGACGCAGTCGGTGCCGTACGCGTAGCTGGGACTGCCGTCGCTGTTCTCGTTGCTATCGTTGTCTGAGGTGAACACGCTCGTGTCCAAACAGAAGAAAGACCCTGACGAGGGCGAAGTTGCGCCAAGGAAAGGCTGACGGCTTCCACACAGGGGCATCTTATCCCTGTCAAAGGGTGTCCAGGTCGCGCTCTCGGCGCACATGCCCAGAGAGACAGCGACGAGCGGAAAGAGAAGCGGGAAGCCCCCGATCGCTGTAGGCATCGCAGCAGTCCGACTGGTCGTAGAGGGACATGGCCACGTACGTACTCGCTGTGGGTTGAACACGGGCGACGGAGAGTTCCAAAAAAGGTCTGGGGATGCTGTCCATGAGGTTACTTGTACTTGCGATGGCTGCGAGCAGGCACGAGGAACGTGTCTTAGCTGGGGCACGGGCGTTGGAGCTGGAGCGGGCTGCGAGTGTGGCAGGCGGTGACGTGTGTGTGGTGTGTGGTGTGTAGATTAAGGTGTACCAGAGCCCAAGCCACGATGAAGCAGTGGGTGAGGAGTGAGCGGGCAGAGAATACACCCAGGGGGGAGGCGCGGCGAGAAGTGCAGGAGGAGGGATCATGCCTTGACGATGCCACAGTGGTGCTTGTTGCGGCGGTCATGGCATGGATGATCAGGCCGAAGCCGACGGCGCTGCACTCGATGGTGAGCGGGACGAGCAGTTCGCCGACGGGGCCGCAGCCTCGAGGACGACCGCGCCCGGCTCACAGGCACAGGCTTCACAGGCACAAGCTTCGCGCCGCCTGGGCCATGCGGGAGAGCGCGGGCGTGACGGCGGCCGGATCATCTTGTGACCGTGGTGTCGACGTCGCGCCTGCCGGTCGTGGCGGAGATGTCGAGGGCGAGGTGGCCGTCGTGCCCGACCGCTCGCAGCCGCGGCTGCCTGCACCGGGGGAGCAACACGCAAGCCGTCAGCAAAACAGGCGAGGCGGCGCATTCGCACGTGCTGATGGCGAGCGCAAGTTGAGTCGCGCGGAGGCCGGCGCGCCTCTCGGCGGGCACGTAGTTGGGGCAGGCGCGGGAACGGACGGCGCGCGTGCGCGTGTGCACCTGCAGCATGTGCACAAGTCGCGCGCGCAGCGGCAGGGCCGACCGAAAGCTGCGCGCGCGCAGCGGCAGGGCCGACCGAAAGCTGCGCGCGCTGCAGGGGTGGCTGCCGGCTGGGCCGCGCACACCTGCGGGTTGATGTCCCTGGGGCTCGAAGAGGTTGGTGACAAAGTTGATCGCGGGGTGGATCGTCTTGCCCGCGCTCTAGTGCCGCGGCGCGTGCATGGTGATGTGTGCGCTTGGGTGTTGTGCGTGCGGAGATGAGTGTGCTGTTGTGTGTTGATCTCGCGTGGCGGCTCGGAGAAGAGGGTGGGACTCGGGCGGAGATCGCACCTCGAACTGAAGCGTGGATTGCACCACAAACTGAATGGCGTTCGCCTCCTGATCGTCGAGCGCTGGCAAAGCGACGACGAGTGGTAATGCGACGAGCAGAAGGCGCAGCATTGATCTCGAGGCTCTCGAGTTTGGTGTCTTGTAGTCGCAGGATGTAGTCTGCGTAGGAAGGCGGGCAGGCGGGTGGCGCGCGATGAGTTGCGCGACGTCGATCGCAGGCGTGCGGCCACTTCGTTGGCTCGCGCGCTTGCGCGCCCAGCGCAGTTGCTTGGCGGATGGCGTGCCCAGCGCAGTTGCTTGGCGGACGGCGCGGGCGCTGCGGGGCTGGGGCCATTCACGTCGCTGGGCAACGGGGCGCGCGATGAGCATGCGCGTCAGCGCTCGGGGGCCAGGCCGAGGGTGGTGCAGACAGATACCTTGCACTCGCCAGGAGCTAGCAACAGCGGCGAGGCCGTGTGTGTTGCAGACGAGTCTGGTATGACCCTATTATTGGAGCATTTCGTCTGTGAAACGTCTGAGCGCGGTCCTCGAGTGTATAGGTTCCCAACGCGGCCCTAGTTTCGACGTTGTATCGGTAGTCGATATTTAGGATACGAAGGCTTCCTTCTCCTACACCGACCCGGTCCGGTGTCTCCCGGGCTCATCGACGGAAATCCGTTTCCAAGCTGCCATCACATTCTTCCTTTTGTACTAGTAGTTTATCGATAACTTAGAGCCTGACGCCGCCTCAAATCGGTGCTCGGTACGGCGCTCGCTGCGTAGACGTATGAACAATGAAGCCGAAGCCGTGCCCAGGCGACTCGGCGAAGGCGCATTCGTTTGCCCGTTGTGGCGCCTCGACCCAATTGGCGCTTGCTTGTTGCTGCGTCTGCCGGCGCGCCTTCAGCAATGGATCGGCATGCTATGTGGACCAGACCAAAGTAAAGCTGAAACGCTTTCACCTACGAGTATGGTGTAAACAGCGGCCCGCGGCACTTGATGGCGTGGAGGCACAGAGCGTGCCAGGTTTCGCTTCTCTGGGCGCCACCGCCAAAGAAGCAGTGCGAGCCTGGCTCCAGGCGCCGGCGGAACAATGGCTGCGCGCCGAGGAGTCAGAACGCCCGTGGCCGATGGCGATTACTCGTGTTCATCCTCCGCCCACCGATGATTCCATGGATGGATCTGGCGCGACGGTGCGCGCGATCGCCGCCGCAGCCACATCTGCTGTACCTGCACCCGATGCGGCGGCGGCGGACGATCATGGGGATGGCGCATCTACCTGGTACCCACCTCCTCGGCAACGGAAGCGCAAGCGTGACTACCACGAGGACGCCAAGGAGAGCAGCCACCGCCAGTGGAAGGCGTTCGGGTCGGACCCAACACGGCGCAGCATGAAGGGCATCCGCACTGTGCGCCAGGTGCTGCTGTATGGTTTCTTCAGTTTCGTCAATGAGCATGGGCAGGTGCTGCGCTTTGGGCGCCGCAAGGCGATGCGCTCGACATGGCGCCCGGCATGGCAGGTGCTCGACATGGCGCTTTGGGCGCCGCATGGCGATGCTCGACAAACCCAACCGCTCCACCTGGCAGCTGCTCGCAGCCTCCTCGACGCTGCGCCATGTCGACGGGCTGACCCAGCACGCGGCGCACCGTCTCGCGGCGGCTGTGGCCTTCCTGCAGGCGGTGCTCGGCCAGCGCCCACCACAGCGCCCCGAGCGCACGGCATGCATGCACGACGCGGAGCTCCACTTGCATGCACTTGCATGCATGCATGCACGACGCGGAGCTCCACTTGCATGCATGCATGCACGACCCGGAGCTCCACGGCCACGTTGGGCTGCTGATGCATGCACAGCTCGCCCTTGCCGCATCGTAGCGGCGGTCGCTCCGAGGTGTGAATGACGTCGGTGTGAAGTCGCTCCGAGGTGTGAAGGACGTCGGTGTGAAGTCGCTCCGAGGTGTGAAGGACGTCGGT
>ERZ761574.1341-NODE-1341-length-16240-cov-69.060303_pt1 | contig 16240 bp, 9 predicted proteins | sample MGYA00374950_ERZ761574 | MGnify/ENA primary metagenome ERZ761574 (study PRJEB28895, sample SAMN07631631) | mixed culture metagenome | isolation source: Freshwater growth medium | place: USA: Seattle, Washington | collected 2016-10-03 ... | reverse complement strand
ATCTCTGAGGCTTCCCTCCCGGTATTCAGACGAAACCGGGGGTGGGGAAGAATATTTATTTCTCATCTCGCTATTGCGCGCATCCGATTTTTCTACCGCGATGCACGGCCACCAAGCTGAATCGGAGATCTTCAGGCTCGGGGCGTGTTGTGATAAAGACGACGAAGCGTTTGAAGAACACAAGCGAAGGCAGCGGCTCGAGCGCAAGGCACAGGAGGCGCCCAAGATAGGACAGGCGCCTCCGACGGTCTTTTCTAAGCCGCAGCCGACTAACGTTCAAGCGCTCCTGGAAGCAGAACACAGAGAAAGGCAGACGTTGCGTGCAAACCTAGTTGAATGCCAGGCTCGTCTCGATGCTTGTGTCGGGGCAGCGCTCACAGGAGCAGGTCACGGAATGAGCGAGCCAGTCAGTGCAGCTGAGTGGAGGGCTGTAGCCAAGGAGAACGAGCGCATTCTCGGCGAGCAACAGACCGAATTTGTGCAAAGCTACCGGTGAGTTGTCGCAAGAAAGAGACATTAAAATGACATGCTGTGGACACGCTCTGACTCTTTTATGCGTCGTTATGGCTCCATCGATCGTACTATCATCGGGCAAATCGGGTCATCGGGGCCGGATAGTGGATTCATAGATAGACGCCCGCCGCGCACGTGCGGCCGACGGACCCAAAGGGTACTTAGGGGAGGTATTCTTTCTGGATTCACACACTTTCCCCACCATCTGATTTTGAAGCCAATGCCGTTACGAGTGGGCCCTGTGCCTTTCGCCGCGGAGCCTGGGTGCGCTGTGGCAAAGCCTGTGGTGAACTGTGGAGAGCCTGTGTGAACTGTGTGCGCGTGCGCTCCTCCATCGCTTACGATTTCGATACAAGATCAAGTTCAAGTTCCTACAAAAGAACGCCGAAAATAGAATCCTGTTCACACAAAATCACCGTGTTTCCGACGTGTTACACTCTTCTCCATCCTCGCGTCGACGTGGACGTCCAATGGCGGACGCCGAGGCCCTCCGCAACGAGGTGCGAAGCATCCTTGGCGGAGGAGGCTTCGACGAGCGCAATGATTTCGAGGACGAGCGACGCGCCACAGCAGCCTCGAGCAGCAACGGGGCAGGTGGCTTCAAACCCAAAAGCCGTCGCGCGCAGCAGGCCATGGCAAAGGCAAAAGCCACAGGCGCGTCACCGGTGGACGCCAAGCCAACGTCCGGAAGCAAAGGCGGCCTCGAAAAACTGGGCGTGGAGGGCTCCTCGTTGCCAGCTTCCGTCAAGCCTGCTGCACGTGTGCTGCTTCCTACGACTGCGTCGTGGTGGGAGGAGGTCGTCGTGGCGCCAGAGAGCGCGCAGCCAACAGCCGACGCGCTAGTGCGCGAGCGCGCTGCTGAAGCGTACGAGGCCGAGGTGGCGGCCTTTGCGCTGCTGCAGAAGAAAAAGCACGGCTCAGACCAGAAGATGGTGCAGCGTCTGACGGAGGCGGGTACGGCTAAAGATAAGATCGCCGCGCTCACGCTGCAGGCACAGGAGTCGTCTTTCCATTGCCTACCGCATGTGCGGCAGCTCCTGTCGCTGGCCGAGCGGCCACGAGCCGAGGTCAAGCTTGCGGCCACCGAGGCACTCGCCGAGCTGTTCCTCACGCGACTCCTGCCCTCCCGGCCCCTTTTGCCCTTCGAGAAGCACCCGTTGACCGCCGACGCGGCGCGTGTTGCCGCCGCCGCGGCCGCCGAGCGCGCCGGCAAAGGCAACGAGTTCGGCAAGAGCGGCGAGCTCCCGCTGCGGCTGCTGCTCCAGGCGCACTTTGAGGACGAGCTCAAGTTGGCGTACGCACGGCTCGTCGGAGCGGTCGAGGGCGGCACGCACGACCCGCTGCTGCACGTGCGCCAACGAATGGTAGGCCGTCTGTATGGTATGCTCTGCGCCAAGCCGGAACTCGAGCGGCGCGTGCTGTCGCTGCTCGTCAACAAGCTGGGCGACCCCGACAAGAAGGTCTCGTCACGTCTTGCGCACCTACTCGGCCAGCTCACCGTAGCCCACCCCGCAATGAAAGGCGTGGTCCTCGCGGAGTCCCAACGCTTCGTGCTCCGACCTAACGTCTCCGAGGCAGCGCAGTACTACGCGGTGACCTTCATGAACCAGATGATCCTAACCCGCAGGGAGCCGCACCTCGCGCACACGCTGCTCCTCATCTACCTCGCCCTCTTCTCGGCCCGGGTCTCCTCCGGCGCGCCACTCGGATCGCGCATGTTCTCATGCCTGCTCTCGGGGCTTCATCGCGCCATCCCCTTTTGTGACGATCCGAGCACGAAGGAGCAGACTGCGGAGCTCCTGAGCTCGCAGCTCACCTCCATCTTCCGTTGCGCGCATGCCTCATCGTTTGGCACCGCCGTTCAAGCCTTGATGGTCCTCTCGCACGCGACGGGCTTCGCACCGAGCGCGAGCGACCGCTTCCACCGCGCGCTCTATGAGTCGGTGCTCCACCCGGACTTGCCCACCTCCTCCAAGCAGGCCCTGTTCCTCAACGTCGTCTACAAGGCGATGAAGGCGGACGACACGGTGGCGCGCGTCGCCGCGTTTGCTAAGAGGCTGCTGCAAGCGTGCGCACACGCGCCGCCCTCGTTCACTTGTGGCGTCTTGATGCTTCTCGCCGAGGTAAGCAAGTCCCGCCCTCAACTACGGAAGCTGCTCACGGCACCGCCGAGCACTGCCAATGGCACGGGCGCCGTCGTGGATACCGGCGCCGCGCATGCCGCCGCGCCTGCCGGAGTCACCAAGCACTCGCCGGACGCGCTGGTCATGGGGTACGACTGGAACAAGCGCGAGCCTAAGTTCGCTGGCGCTGAAGGGAGCCGGTTGTGGGAACTCACGCCGCTTCTGCACCACTACCACCCGTCGGTGGTCCAGTTTGCGCAGTGCGTGGCACGCGCCGAACCGATCAGCTACGCGGGCGATCCTCTGCGCGACTTCGGGCTGATGCCGTTCCTCGACAAGTTCGTGTTCAAAAACCCCAAGGCGGCCAAGCGACAACAGAAGGGTGGCTCCATCATGCAGCCCGTCATCGACGGCGCGGGCAGGCTCGGCGGCGGCCCTGAGGCGCTCGCCATGAACTCGCGCGGCGCCGTAGCCAGCATGCTAGGCAAACCGCTCGGCAAGATCGCGTCCGATGAGCGCTTCTTTCATACTTACTTCTCGCAGAAACGTAGTGCCGAGGAGAGGTTGCAAAAGGGCCGGCCGCCACGGCAGCGAAGCAAGTCGGCAGCTGAAGGCGTTGACGAGGATGATGACGGCAAGGATGGAAAGTACGACGACGAAGACGGCGACGAGGACGCCTTTGCAACGCGGCTAGCCCAGAGCCTGCTTGACGACGATTTCTACGACGAGGATGGCGAGGAAGGTGATGGCGAGGAAGACGATGGCGAGGAGGACGAGGAGGGTGAGGAGGGCGAGGAGGGCGAGGAGGGCGAGGAGGGCGAGGAGGAGGAGGAGGAGGATATTGAAGAAGCGGCCGTCGATGTGGCACACGCAAAGAAATCGAGCAAGCAGAAGCGGAAGCGCGGAGGACCGACGTTCATGGACGCCGAGGAGTTCGCGGCCATGCTTGAGGCGGCTGGGGACACAAATGAAGGCCGACATCCGAAGCTTGCCGCGTGGGAAGAGGGTGGTAAAGGCAAAGGCAAAGGCAAACGGATGCGGCGTGGTCAGTGATTGCATCGCATCATTAACAATAGTCCACGTTATGTCATCTCGCATCCGTCGCCATCCGAAGCTTGCCGAGGCGCGCAGAGGCGCCTGGGAGTGGCGCTACGCGCTTGGGCGGCCTCGACGGGCAGCGCGGTGACGCACGCTCGCGATTCGGATATGTGCAACGAGCCTAACGTTAACGCGCTCAGATATCGTATTTCGCGCACTGTGTAATCGTCCGCACTGCGACCGGCCGAAAGACGCGCCGACGGGGACGGAACGCGCCCGTCCGGCCGTCGACCGACCGCCCTGCGAATCGCCCTATCAAAGACCCGTATGTATATCTAACGTACTGTGTCGATACCGCTTGCGCTTCGGCCCTTCCGTGTCGTTCGTACACAGAACACACGCCGCTCGCGCCGGCCGCCGCGCGCGCGCGCGTTGGGGAGCGCGGGACGAGGCTCGACCTCGACGGGTCGAAACGCACACGGTGGCCGTGTCGGCTGTGGGGCCGACCGGACTTGGGCCCTTGGGGCCCGGCCGGTCGCTCTCGGCTACTCCGCGGCGACACACTGATACATATAGATGTGTGTCCGCACACTGATCTCACTGTAGTGGCAGCTGCTGTCGAGGTTTCGTCAATCGCGTGTGTTTAGTGGTATCCCTGCTCCTCATGGAGACTTGCTGCGTCTGCACGCGCTGGGCTTCCTACCAGTAAAGGCCGTCTCGAGCTTCGTTGGCGACTTTCTAAATGCTCGCTGTTGCCAAAAGCCATCATCAAACAATTTGCCGTTCTCATCCGGAACTCCGACGATTCTGGAGGGATGTTGTTGTTGATGATTCGGGAAAGCGTCCCGAATCATGCTGCTGGTTGTCCCCTTAGTCGCGATACTCGGAAGTGATGCTGTTCGATAGATTGACCTGACGTCCAGTAGTGACGATGACGCCTCGGTGATGCCAAGGGTTGACCCATCGGCGATGCCAAGGGTTGTGAGCAGGTGCCGCTTTAAGCTCGTCAAAGACTCGAGCGAGATGCGGACGAGTTTTTCACGCTCCTGCTTCGAAGCCCTCGTCGATGATTCCAATGCCTCTTTCGCTTGTAGTAGTTCCGTGGTGGCTTTGTGGTGCGCCTCAGAGACGATCTTGTACCGAGCCACCAGGTTTTCCAGCATGTGGTCGAGCTCTAGCTCTTTGGCAATGTGATGTTCTACCTTCTGGAGTGCTTTTCGGCACTTGTCCCGCTCGCGATCTCTCTGTTCGACTACGGCACGATACGCAGACCTCAGTTCGGCCAGCTCCTCGCTGCATTTCATCAAATCGCGATTCTTGGACAGAGTTGCCTGTGCAGCCGCCTCGACTGCCTTCGACGCCATTTCGAGTCCAGCTGCGAGCTTACCTCGTTCCTTCTGCAAAACATCCCTCTCAGCCAACAAGACCGCACTCTTTTCCGATAGCTGCTTCACTTGCTCGGTAAGCAGGTTTTCTAGAGCCCTCTTCTCACTCAGCTCGTTGTGGGCTTTACCCAAATCGACGAGTCGAAGCGCAAGCTTTGCCCGGCACGCCGATAGTTCCTTTTCGGCTCCTTTCTCTCCATTTCGATTCGTGCTGAGCTCCTTTTCAAGACGGGACAGCTTGGCCTCGGAGGCCTCACTGACCTTTGCCAGCTCACCTTTGACCTTCGTGAGCTCGCCCCTCACTTGCAAGAGCTCTTGTTTCAAGCGCGTTCCTGTCGCCTCTGAGGTAGCCAGCAACTCCTTGACAGTAGCCAACTCGGTCGAATTCTGAGCTTCACATTCTTGGCGTACCGTAGCACGTACATTCTCCAGACTCGTTTGAAGACGCTCAACCTTGGCATTTGCGTCTTGCCAAGCCGTTTGAATCGCAATCATCTCCTCTTGTAGCCGGGCTTGTAACGCATTCGCCGTTTCCTTCTCACGCAGCAGCGACTCGCATTCTTCACGAAGCGTGGCGATGTTGGCCTCGTATTGCTCAAGCTTTGCGGAGCTTGCGGAGCTCTGACATGCGGCCTGCTGCGCGGCCTGCAGCTGTTGACGCACAAGGGCGAGTTCGGACACGAGAGGTTCAATCTGCCCCTGTGACTGCTCCTGGAACCGCTCCCGTGACAGCTTACGCTCCCGGAGCTGCTCCTCGAGCTGCCCCATCTGCTGTGTCGCAAAAGCCGAGCTCTCCACGAGCTCCTCCTCGAGTCGGGCTGTGCGCTCGCGAGCCTCTTGCTGCAACTTGGCGAGCTCAATTTCGAGCTCTGTCACCCTCTTCGTTGTGGGTATCAAGCGCTTGCTGAGCTCGATGTTAGCGCTTTGAATAATGGTGAGCTCCTCACTTGTTCGACCAAGCTCCGCCCTTGTTCCTTCAATGTCGTCCTGTAGCGTGCGGATGCCTGCCTCCAGCAATCCAACCTTCGTCTCTAGCATCGCCTTTTGTGTCTCCATTTTCATGATGCTCTCTCTCAGTGCGGTTTCGACACCGTCTGGTGATGACAGCTCTTGAGTAAGGTGCTCTCTGAGGTCTTGCATCCTGTCCATGAGTTGCTGCGCATGCGCCAGTTTGAGCTCGGTGGCTTGGTTTCTCAGTTGCCCCGGAATGCTGAGACGGACCGTTTCAAGCTTAAGCTTCCACCACTTGTCCTTGTCCTTGAGCTGTTTGCGGGTGGCGATGGCATTCGCTTCGGAAATTTCTGAAGTTGCCTGAGTTGCACGTCGCAAGACTTTGTCCAACGCATCTCGGACTTGGCCACCTTTCAATTCAATTTGCTCATCATTACATGTTTCGCCGAGCAGCCCTTCAACAATGTCGACAACAAATCCAAGGAGGCTGGCATTGATGGACTCCAGACGCTTTCCGTGGCCAGTTGAGTCTTTGGCTGCAGCCTTTGCGTCCGCGACGGCGGCCAACATGTGTGGTGTCGCGCTTGTGAACCCGTCTCGCCTTTCGTCACGAACCTCGCACGACGCCCAACGCCACGCGATAGTACTACCGGTAATGCACAGTACCGGTGTGTGAGGTTCGTTTGTGTGATCCGTGTGTCCGTGTGTCCCGTGTGTGTCCCGGCTCCCCCCGGTGTCTTTTTACCGGTAACACCCCCGGTGTCAACAGTACCGGTAAAAAGTGGTCCGTGTGCCTTTGTGCGTCCGCGTGTCCCGTGTGTCCCGTGCGTGTCCCGGCTCCCCCCGGTGTCTTTTTAGCGGTTAAAAGACACCGGGGGGACCGGTAACATAAAATGATAAACATCTCAAGGGAGAATATTTCGGCAGGAAACCTTAGAAATCCCGCGCCAGCGCAGCGCGCGCCTTGCTCTTTTTGGACGAGCGACGGTTCTTATATGAGCGCTGGGCGCGCCGACTTGATACCGGTACAGTACTCTGTTTCACGCAAGCACCTTTCGTTCGTTTTTTGCCACGATGTCGGAACCAATACCCGAGAAGTGGATGGTCAACACAGAGGCCACCAAGTCAGCACTGCGCGAGATCTTGAACCGTTCAGCAGGGCAACTCGCTGACATCCTTGAGGAGTGGGACGTGGACAAAAGCGGGACGATTGACAAGCGCGAGTTCATTAGAGCATTCAATGCTGTGAGCGGCCATCCGGAGTGGGCGACGGACACGACGGGTGCCGGATCGCTGTTCGATGAGCTTGACCGCGACGAATCCGGCTCCCTCGATATTGATGAGATTCGTAACCTCGATCGCAAGCAAGGCCCAGTCGACCCCAAGAGACCCAAAAACCACAGCTACTTCGAAGGACTACCCGCGCTCACTATTGACATGAACAGTCCCAAGTCTATCACCACGCAGCTCGCGGACCATCTTCGCAAGCACAGCAGGCGCATTCTGGATCTCTTTCGCTCCTGGGACGAGGACCACAACATGAGCGTCTCACGAGACGAGTTCCATCGGGCGATGGGACAGCTCGGCGTGGCTGCTCCGGTCAAGGTCATCAACCATCTCTTCGATGCTTTCGACCTGGACGGATCCGGCGAGATTGAATTCCGCGAACTGGAGCAGATTTTGCTCAAGAAGAAAGAGATCTTTATAGACACAGAGCTTCAGAAGAAAGAGGAGCTGTCGCAACGACGCGAAGCTGCACGTGCAAGCGCAGCACTCGACACAGCACGAGCAGCCAAGAAGGACGGAAGTCGCATCGCAGCCATGGTCGAAGAATTCGGGTATCCGAGCTTACCCGACATGAAGGAATTCATGGAAAACGCAACCACCCCCACATACATGGCCATGGACGAGGCCAAGGTTGAATGCATGCTGCATCGTGCTATGCCCCTGCGCCATGCGGATCCTCCAGAAGAGGGAAGTGCGCCGACTGTCGCGCAGCAGGTAGAGAAGAGCAAGAGCACAGAGAAACCAAAGACCAAGACGAAGGACACAGAGATGGACGGAGAGGAGAATACGCTATCTCTTCTCGCACGAGGGCGTAATTCGATCAGGTCTGCCATGCGCAAGACTGCTTCTGTGGCTGCTTTGAATGACGAGCCGCTGCATAAGGCTAGAGCTGCGGCTGCTGCCGCCGAGGTGGCTGCTGATCGTGCCATGTATGCATCGGCAGCCTCGCAGCTTACCAGCAGGTCGCAATGGATTCTCTCACCGGATCAGCTGCGGCGGCCCACGCCTGCAGCAAAGCTGCCAAGCCTCAGCTTGGAAGCCCCGCCCAGGCGGGCCCTCGAGGTACCCGGACTCAACAGGCTGAGCTGCACGCCTTACCAGGTCCAGCCGCCGGCTCTGCCACCTACGCCGTCTTGGCACGAACAGGTGCAAGACCACTGGCTGAAATTCGCAGAGAGGCAGCAACATATTGACGATCAGAAGCTGGCAGCGCAGTACAAGAAGCGCCCATACCAAAAGCCCCCTGATCACCTGCCGACGGCCTACTACCAAGCGCAGCAGTCCGCGGCGAACCAGGAACGGCATAGGCAGTTTCTCGAGGAGTCGCTGCGGTCTCCAGTCGTGAGAGCAAAGGAGGCCATCGACGCTCTTCACCAAAGCTCCTTGTACCACGCCCCATCGGAGGTAATCGAATTCCGCCTGCGCCACTCGCTGCTCCGAAAGCCATCACGTGAGAATGCACTGCACCCACACGAACAGTTCTCTGGCGCGCGTGCCATCCTGCCGAAGGTTTCTGAAACAGTCGCACAGCGGGCCACGACGGCATCTCGTCCATTGATCAAACCGCCGCGACGCCGAATTCCAGTACCATCCAGTCAGTTGCAGCTGGCGCAGAGCCCGCCATGGATTACGGCGCACGTTACTTCTATCACAACTTCGATGCATGAAACTGTGGTGTCGCATCGCCCACGCACGGTAGTAGGGCAGGCCTCGCCGCTGCCTAACTCAGTGCCGCACTCTGCGTCAATGCCTTCCCTACTACCATCGCACGGTCGTCTCGGACGGATGGAGGCTCCGTTTACCCTGAATCAGGGTGGCCTAGCCTGAGCGCTGGGCCGGCCTGCGCGACATTACGCCGCATCGCTGGGCATCTCAATCCCCGGCACTGATGACTGAATCCGCCGATTGGGTTTACGTTCGCGTGTTAGCGTGTGCGCGACGGCGAGTGTGGACGACTGCGCGGCACAGCGGATGGAACGGAAGTGCGGGAACACGTCGGCGCGAACGGAGCGAGTTACTCGTTGGCGATGACAAGCTCGACTCGAGCTCGACTAGCGTAGACCCAGACCTAACCCGGACCCGCCGTTGCAGTATGTGACGTAAGTGTACGAGGGTTGCCGTTGGGCCAAGTTGGGCTGCAGTGGGCCATGGTTGGGCCGATTCCACTTTGGGCCGAAGTCGGGGCTATGGAATTAGCTCAACCAGAACCACAGTAGATAGTTCGAACACGTTGGCGGGTGCGTCCACCTGCGAACCATAGCCCAGCCGGTCGCCGGCGCGCCGGGCTTGACGCGCGAACCGAAAGCGTCCTGGACGCACACGTGACCAAGAAAGACGAGCTGCATCCCAACCCGCGGCACGGCAACTGCATGGCGGTTCCGCGCGCGCGTGCGCCTTTATGATGTCAGAGTTGTTGCGTTCGTTTACCTTGATTAGCACACCGTCTTGATTTAGCACACGTTCGTTTATCTTGATTAGCACCCTCAGAGAGACTTCCACACCGATTCCAATCGTGCGGATCTCAGCGGTCCTCTCCGCCCGCTCTTTCCGCTGGCCCTCACCCTTCGCCGCACCTATGTCAGTCAGAACACAGAAGCCTGTGAGCTGTGTAATCGGTACCCATGCTAGTGTACCGAGTGTCCGGGCATGGGGTCCTGCCCGGGGTCGCACGCGGTGGGGGCCCGCCACGCGTTTCGTCAACGGCCAGACGGGGCGCGCGGCCGGGCAGGTTATGCCACGCGCCTAACGGCAACGGCTAACCGCCCACCGCCACCACGAGGTGTTACATTCTAATCAAGATAAACGAACAGGCACGCGCCCCTGGAACCCGGCCCGGGCGGAGGGAGAGCTCGCATAAATTTGCGGCACGCGGGGACGCGGGGCGGGAGCACATGCTTATTGACATGCACGGTCGTCGTGCGGCCACGCTTATCCTTACATACAACATAGTCGCCCGCGGTGCCGCATGGAAACCCGCTATACAATCAAAGAATCAATAAAGATAATGACGCGCGTTTGATCGAATCGCATTCCCATTCGAAAATCGTAATATCGTATCGTGCCGGCGCGGGGCCATGTACATGTACGCGAGTCGAAGTGCCCCCTGTGAGACTCCACCCTGCACCCTCGCTCCCCCCTCCCCCGCCCCCGGGCGGACGCGAGGTCGAGGTCGCGGGCGCGACCTCATTGGTTGGTTCATGGTTGCGATGGCCGCGGCGGGAACTCAACGTCGTGAACACATGAACGATGAAGTTGAAGACCCGGCTCCCGGGACGCCGGGTCATACAAGACGCGCGGGCCGCGGCGTACCTCATGTGAACGCTGGGGCGTCAAAGTTAATACTCACATGTTGAGTGCGAGCACAACTACCGTTATCCTTAAGACGAAAAGTAACGCGCTAGCGCGTAGGCCGTAGCGGAGGGTCACCCTGCCAGGGTCGACCGTGAACGGGAGACGGCCGATCCCCGCGTCAGTGGCAGTGCGTCCGCGCAAACCGACCGCCCCGGGCCCCTGCGCCGAGAAGCGGCCCGTTTCGTTCGCGCCGGCTCCCGCTGGCCGCCCTCGAGCCTCGTCACGTCCCGTCTCCCGACCGCACACAGACCGCACCACCCTTCCCCACCCGAAGCCGGGCCCTCAGTATCTGCTACTTCTCTCGACTCCTTCGTTCGTCGTAGCTGTACCGCGCGTACTGGCCTTCCGCGACCATGTGGGCACTCGCCCTGCACTTCAACGTGTACTCGCCCTGCACCCTGCACTAGAGCATGGCCAGGCTTCTCGAGGGTCGGGTCGGCACATGATGGCCCACGACCGCACACGGGTAGGGCCATCCCCACACTCCATGTGAGGAGCACCTGCAGTGCTCACTCTGCCTGTGCTTCTTTGACAAAGAAGGTCGCTTGCGGGTGCAGCCCCGCCTCCTCGAGCGAGATGCCTGTGTTGGCCTCAGTGCCCACGAAGCGCGGGTAGTTGGAGACGAGTTCAAATGAGGCCATGGGACGTTCAGGAGGGGAGGACGACTCAACCCACCCACGCACCACAGCGAGGGTTGTCGCCTTGGCAAAGCGGCGCGAGACGCGCGGCCCATCGGGCATACGCACGATCACGGTACACGCGTCGGGTCCCGCGTCGGGCTCGGGCGGCAGCGCAGCAGCCGCATGCTCGCGCTGAATCGCCCTCTGCGCCTCAGCAGCCGCCGCAGCCTCGCCTCTGCCGCGTCCGCAGCGCGCTTGGCCGCCTCCTGCCGCGCCTGCTCGAGCGCGGCGGCAGCCTGCGCCTCGCGCCGCCGCTCCTCCTCAAGCTCGGACTGGCGCTGCCGCTGCTCCTCCTCATTGATGACGGACGCGACGAAGTCGACCTCGAGCTCAGTGTCGACGACGCAGACGGCATCGGCGGGCCGCAGCTCCACCACGAAGACTTCAACGTCGATGCCGTCCACGGGTACCACGATGGAGTCTCCCTTGGCGAGGGTGGTGAAGACACCGGTGATGGCCGCCTCGAGGGTCGTGCGCGGGTCCATCGTACGCGCCGCGAACTCGTCGTCGAGCGGCTGCAGCTTGGCAAAGGTACCCTTGGGCAGGGAGGCGCTCTCTACTAAGAGCGCATCCCCATCGTTCACACCCATCGAGCGCAGCAGCCAGAGTGGCACGACGACCGTGCCCTCGGGCGCCGAGAACTCGAGCACACCCACGTGGCGTGGCGCGCTGTCCGAGCCCGCGAGCGTGAGCCTGAAGAGCATAGGCCGCGGCATATGCGCAGAGGGCACGCGGCTCATCAGGGTATGCAAGACGGAGGCGGGCAGCAGGATCCTATCGCCCTGCGAGAGCCCGCGCACGTCATCCATGGCCTCGGCCGAGAGTGCCGTGAGCATCTCGGCCCACACGCCGGCAAAGTTGCGGGGCGGCCCTCCGAAGCCCACGCCCATATCGTCATCATCATCGGCGAAGGCGCCGCCAAGAAAGGGGCCACCGCCATACCTACCGCTAGAGCCACCGCCATAGCCACCGCCATACCCACCGCCATTCCCACGCGCTGCAGCGAGCGATGCCTGTTGCCGGCGGGAGCTGGCGCGCGCCCGCGAGCGTCCACCGCCAACGTCGGCATCGTCGTCGCCTCCATCGTCGCCTCCATCACCGTCGTCATCATCTTGATCATCGCGGCTACGCACGGCGTCCCGACCCGAGCCGCTGCGTCCAGCGACGTGAGGCGGGCTCGGCATGCCCACCTCCGCGCGGGACATGGCGAGCGCTGCCTGGAGCATGGCGTCCTCATCGTCGTCTACGAAGCCGCCGCCACCACCACCACCACCACCGCCGAAGCCGCCGCCACCACCGCCGAAGCCTCCGCCATCAGCACCGAAGCCGCCACCATCGGCAACGAAGCCGCCGCTGCGCCCGCCAGCAGCGCCAAAGGCAAGGTTCGTACCCCCAGGGGCGGCGCGCGAGGGCGCAGAGCCATCACCACCGCTACGGCCGCGCGTCAGAACGGCCGCCTGAGCGGCGGCGAGGGCCGCGGCAGCAGGAGCAAGCGTACGTCGCTCCCCGTCACGGGGCGTCGAGAGCTCGCGCCGCAAGCGCTCCTCCTCTTGCGCGGCCTCCGCGTCGCTCTCAAGGGCGATGCCGGCCTCCGCTCGCGATGCCGCAAGCACCGCCAGGAGCTGCTCGCGCTCGAGACGGCGCGCGTCGCCGCCAGCGTCATGCAACTCGAGCTCCTGCTCTGAAGCCGCAATGGCCGCTGCGAGCATCGCGTCCTCATCGCTGCCGCCGCTGTAGCCGCTGCCACCGTAGCCACGGCCGAAGCCGCTGCCACCGTAGCCGCTGCCAAAGCCGCTGCCGCCGAGCCCACGGCCACCTCGGGCGCTGATGCTGCCTCCTCGGCCTGCACCGCCTGTGAGCAGCCGCTCGAGCGCCGAGTCCGTACTGGTGCCGCTGTGCACCGCGGCGCGCGCGCCGGCTCTTCGCTGCGGAATCACGACCTCGTCGTCGTCGAGCGAGATGACATCACGCTCAGTTGGCCGAGCAGCAGCCCGTCCGTGCAGGAGTCCCTGCAGCTCTTCGATCTCGGCCGCCTCCGCCGCACTGTCGCTGGCGATACGCACCTTCTCCCGTCGAACCATGAGGCCATGGGCCTCTGCGCACGTGAAGTACTGGTAGCCTTCGACCGTGCCGTTGTGCTTTCCAACGGGCAGGTCCATCACGATACCAATCCACTCACCCTCCTTGAAGCCCGTCTCGCCGATGAAGCGCACCGTGCCTTCACCCTCCTTGGACTGCACCTTGACCCGCGTGCCGACCTGCATCCGACACTGACGTTAGACGATATGCAGCAGGTGCAGGAGCACTCCGGGAAAGAGGCCGATGAACAAACTGCCGATTTCGTCTTCACCGGACGCGAGGGATCGCAGAGGTGGAGCGTGAATCCCAGTGTATGAGATCTTCAAGGGAGCCTCGCTCCATGATCTACGCACGAAACGATCCAAACGTGTGTGTCCCGGCTCGTCCCGGTGTCTTTTTACCGTTCTATATAAACAAGAATTCCCCATGAGGAAATCTTTTTGAGAATGCCGAATCGTGGTCCTTGCGAGGTCTCGCATTCAGAGGCGAAGGCGCTGGTCGCGGTACTGCCAGAACCCCGCAACGTGCGCGAGGCTGAGGACGACGACGACCGGATGCGCATTCAGCTTGTGGAGAAGCTTCGGGCGCGTCTCGAAGAGCAGGCGGCTGCCCTCGAGTCCGCTGATGAATCATTGCGCGGTGTGCTCACCTTGAGCGTAGATGAGGTGGATGAGCTTCTCGATTGCATGCCGCCTCCACCGACTCTCGACGATGTCCGCCAACGTCTTAAGCAGGCAAAGCTCAGCATGTCTTGAAAGGTATAAGTGCATGCAAAAACGCATACACAATCCGACGTTTGCTCGAATACGCACCCCGCCCGGCGCGGCAATGGAGTGTATGTCAGGTCACCCGACCAGCACACCAGGCGCCAAGGCGGGAAAACACTAAGCGACCGCGTGGCTCGCCTCGCCGCCGCTCCAACCGTTCGATCCCACTCTCTGCTGCACAGGGATGCTGCTCGTCTTACATGTAACTGCTCACTCCTTGATGTTTGTTGTTGGTGGTTCGGTCGGTGCTCGGCTCTCGCTAATGCGTGGCTGGGAAGAGAGCGGATGCCGTCATGTTACTGCCAGCTGGCACGACCCATGCATTGGCCGGCATACACTCAAAGATCTGGGACATTTTCAGCTTCGCCATCTTGCCGTTGGAATGCAGCACGCAGGGAGCGCGGCCAGTTGGCTTGTAATAGCAGCGACCATCCCGGCTCTCGATCTCGTCCTTGCTGACGCCAAGCAGGTTGAGGAAGAGTGATGCAGAGCTGTCAATGACCCATGGGAGGCTCAAATTCAGCAGCAAGGCCGCCTGCAAGCAGTGCTGGTCATCGATATGGCAGTGACCAGTCGGCCGTCCACCGGCAAACTTGGCACAGCAAGGGTATCTAGGCATCGATAGGAACGTGGCCTCCAGATTCGCAAAGCCCTGGCGGGTGCCCATGAGCATGCCCGAGTTGGGGTAGCGAATGCCAGGGGGAGCTTGCACCTTCCATGGGTCGTGCTGCCGATCACGCTTCGGCCACCATTGAAACTCTCCGCCAACGACGAGTGGAGATCCAAGGGCCGCAAAACGTGCACGCAACTCAACAGCGCTGCATTGCACCACCGTGTCGGTGTCCATCAGCATCCACGGCTCGCGAAGAGTGGCTCCCGATGAAAGTTTAGATAACCACTGGTACTTGAACGCCTGGTGCGATGCAAATTTAGAGTGGTATGGAAACTCGTCGCGGCTGAACTTGGAATTGCGCGTGCCTTTCTCGAAGGGGCGCATGTCGTGCGTCTGTGCCCACCACCCAGTGCTCACATGAATGTCGTTGGGTGGCGTCCGAATCGGGCGGTTCGTGTGCAAAAAAACGTGGAACGCATCACTGTTGAGCGCGGTACGCTCCGCCTCCGGCATTTGCCCACGCACTCTCGTGTCTCGAGTTGGAAATTCGCGCATGCAAATCGTCCTCACAAGACGAGTTAAAAGCGAGCCTTTTGACGCTTACACCTTTTTGCACGTGGCTCACAAACACCTTCTTTTCTTCGTCAAATAAATCATTACGCCCGTCAAGGCGAAGCGCTAAAACCGCGCGTTTGTACATGTATTGTTGCGCGGGTACAAAGGGTCGTGTGGACTGGTTTTCCAACAGTTGAGAAGCTGTGGAAAAATTTTCACTCACAGGACCGCTCCTCAACTTCAAGCAGCTGTGAGTTGCATATTTCTCACACAGCTCGACGTGCTCGCAACGCATCGTAGAAGCAGCTGTGAGTGCAGCTCGTAAACTTCGAGCAGCTGTGAGTTGCCACTCTCAAGCTGCTCAATGTGAAAGGGAGCTATGATTTTTTCCCCAGATAAGTCCTAGGATTATAACCAAACATGAAACAAAATGAAATGACGACAGTGAGTTATTTTCTCACAGCTGTCGTCGCAATAGTTGTAGCATCTGTTGCGACGAGCTGTGATACATGTAATGCAACATCTCACAGCTCGACAGCTGTGCTAGTTGAAGATGAGGAGCCGCGTAGGAGCCGCGAGAAAAAAATTCACAGCTCGTCCTCAACGTGTTGGAAAACGCAAGGGGCTGGCCTATATTATACGGAGATTTACCACCGGTAGACCTAGTGACGAAACCACTGATTGCCTAATAAAGAGATGACGAAACTTAGCGAGGTCAGTGACGAAACTTCGACGAACCTTTTCCCGCACTTTCAGTGTCAGACACTCCAGTGTGACACGTCGACTCTCAAACCTCGGCCCGGGGGGTCGGGTCCGGTCGCCTAGGGTCCGCGGAGGGGTTGACCTCGGAGGTCGGGGTCGGGGTCGGAGGGGGGGTGTTTTCCCGGAAACGACACTG
>ERZ761574.1340-NODE-1340-length-16240-cov-73.823540_pt1 | contig 16240 bp, 20 predicted proteins | sample MGYA00374950_ERZ761574 | MGnify/ENA primary metagenome ERZ761574 (study PRJEB28895, sample SAMN07631631) | mixed culture metagenome | isolation source: Freshwater growth medium | place: USA: Seattle, Washington | collected 2016-10-03 ... | reverse complement strand
TGATTGCGTTGCATGCAGGTGGGTGGCGGCCCAGTCACTCTCGACGTCATCCTACTGATGGTCTCTGATTGCGTTGCATGCAGGTGGGTGGCGGCCCAGTCACTCTCGACGTCATCCTACAGGCACTCGAGGACAAACGCCCCATCGTCATCATCGCCGACTCGGGCGGCGTTGCAACCGACATCTACAAATATTTCAGGTGGGGGCACGTTCCAGATTGCCACTGATGTCCTTCCTCATCAGATGGGGCACGTTCCAGATTGCCACTGATGGCCTTCCTCATCATCAGATGGGGCGCGCTGCCGGAGGCGGGCACACGTAATCCAAAGTACCTCAAGGCTGTGCACCAAAAGTTCCCACGCGTCAAGGAGCTCGGCATGAGGCGTACCGGCGCGAATCAGACCAAGATGATCAAGTTCTTCCACTCTACCCAGGTGAGATGATTGCCTCTCGAGATAGCCCCGAGATGATTGCCTCTCGAGATAGCCCCTGTTGCCACTGAGTGCCACTGTTTATCAAGTTCTGTCCTCCTCAATGCAGGATCTCGGTGGCGCTCAGAAAGATTTGGATGTGGTCATCCTCGAGGCCATCCTTGACGACTGCGCCTCGACAGTCGATGCGATCATGCATGCGGTCAAGTGGTCGGAGCCTTCCGTCATCGAGTCGCAGGCGAGACTGCTGCTGAGTGCCCATTGATGGCCCTCTGATGGCCCTCTGATGGCCTCTGATGGTCCTCTGATGGCCTCTGATGGTCCTCTAATGACCCTCTGATGACCCTCTGATGGCCCTTTGATGGCCCTCTGATGGCCTTTTGATGGCCCTCTGATGGCCCTTTGATTGGGTCCAGCTATGCATCCGGCCTGACACGTCCGTCCTCGAGCCACGTGGGCCCGCCCTAATATGGCAGCTGGCCATGTCGAGTGCAGTTGACTCCGAAGGGTTGACCCGTGCCTTCCAAGCTGCCCTGATCGCCGGCACTACGTCGGCCGCCGCCGAGCGCGTGGTGCAGACGCTGATCGACTACAATGCGGATGAGACGTTGGTCAACTTTGACAAACTTTGGCGGAAGGATAATGATCCGTTTCGCATCGTGCAGGTCAGTGCTGCTGAGTGCACTTGATTGCACGAGATTGCATGTGAATAGGACAATGATCCTTATCGCATCGTGCTGATGCGAACACGGATTGACACGTGGATAGCCGCGGATTACCACTGGTGATGACCACGGATAGCCGCAGATTGCCATGGTGGTGATGGCGACCCGAACCGTCTCTCTCACACCCTGGCAGGCCTTTCAACGATTCGTACAAGCAAACTTGGAGCCCCATCAGGATGGCATGTCTGTCGGCGACACGGGCTTGTCCAGGAGAAGAGTCGGCGAGAAGGGCAAGCAGCCCAGGAGGAACTTCTCCTTATCCGTTTCGAGGACATCTCTGAAGTTTGCTCGCTCGCGGAGAAAGCTGAGGCATTCGTCAGCCGAAAAGGAAGGCTTGATTGACATCAAGATCTCGGGCTTCGAGCTCCTCGAGTGGGCGGGGAGTTTCGTGGGGTACGACACGCATCTACGGTACCAGCTCCACTCATGGCCCCTCCGATAATAGCTGAATGAGTGCCTGTTCATTTCGTTAATTGCTGATTGTGTGCCTGTTCATTGCCTCTTGGGTGCTCTGAGTTGCTTGTGGAGATTCCTCGTGATTGCGTATGGATGTTCCCTCCTTGATGCCTCTTAATGCCTCTTGATGCCTCTTCATTGCAGGTACCAGCTCCATCGGCAAGCCTTGACGCAGACTCGGCGCTCGCTGTGGAAGACGACGTGTCGCAAATTGCAGACGTCCTCTGCGCGCTCCCCGGCGGACCTTTCACAGTGCTCCCCGACGGACTTTTCTCTCTCCCCAAGCTCTCTTGACTCCGTATCGGACGTAATGCTTCCTTTGGCAGTCATGGAGACGCGGCACCAGTGGTATTCACCATTTATGCAGCGCTCCGATGGTCGCGCCGAGGACCACTCCAGTTACCTGTGGGGAAGAGGTGGGCGCCATGGTGAGCACTTGCATGCCGAGGACCACTCCCGGGGGAATCCCCCGTCGCTCCTGGCCTCCTGCCGACCGGCGGAGAAGCTGATGCAGCAGTCCAAGTTTGCCGCTGATGGGTTCCAGAAACAGTCCAAGCGGGCCGCCGAAGAGCTGCAGAAGGTGGGGCAGAATGCCGCAAACCTTTTCGGCACCGTAATGGGTGCCAAACTTGGCGGAGCCTCAGCTGGTCGTCGGTATGCAGACCTCAAACCAGATTGGACCGACTTGATGATGTGGGCGGTGCTCACTGGGGAAGATAGTATCGCACGCATGCTCTGGCACAAGACCACCTCGCCCATCCGCGCCGCGATCATTGCATCCCGTCTACTCCATAAGATTGCCAAGGACCTCGACGATGACGGCGTGCAGGCCAATCTGCACGCCCTCGAGTACGAGGATTGGGCGTGCGGCGTGCTCAACTTGATCGAGAAGGATGCGGCGATGCAACTGCTCACGATGGTTCCTCAAAAGGGACCTCACAAGGTGTGGGAGAAGTCGGTGATGGATGAGGCCTGTGATCAGGATCTCCCGTGCCGATTCTTCGTGGCGACGCCGAACTGCCAGGAGTTGCTTGAGCGCTACTACCACGGCGAGTACGTCGGTTCGAAGGCGATGATCCTGCCGACGACAACTACGGTGGCGCTCGTCATCCAGGCACGCGCGAACTCCTACGGATGGTTCCCCAATAAGACCCCAAGAAGACCTGATGGCACCTGATCGCCCCTGAGTCGACTCGATTGTGCTTCGCCCTCCCACGCGGTCATCTACATCCTCCGATCTGGGCACCTGATTGCACCCGATTGCACCCGATTGCACCCGATTGCACCTGATTGCACCTTGTTTCACGTGATTGTGCTTCGTCCTCCCAGGCGGTCATCTACATTTTAGATTTGGGCACACTTGGCTTGACGAGCTACTTCCTTCCCCCACTGGTGCAGCTGAGACTCGCCGAGGATCCTTCGGCAGCTCGAGCCGAGATCGCTCCCAAGAAGCAGGCAGCTCAAGCCGAGATCGCTCCCAAGAAGCAGGCAGCTCAAGCCGAGATCGCTCCCAAGAAGCAGGCAGATCGAGCCGAGATCGCTCCCAAGAAGCAGGCAGATCGAGCCGAGATCGCTCCCAAGACGCAGGCAGATCGAGCCGAGATCGCTCCCAAGAAGCAGGCAGAGGCTCGCGGCCGTGGCGTCGAAATAGACTACAGAGATTCAATCGAGAACGAAGAATTTTCAACCGGCTCGCAGCGCGGCTTCAGTTTACGATCATTCGTGAGGGAAGAGGTGCAGTTGTCGCGAGATACATGGAGGGAGATCGAGCAACTCTTCCGCAGCTACCGCGCGTTCTGGGTGAATGAGTGGGGGGGCTTCTTCGAAATCCCGCGCGTCAAGTTCATGGTGCACACCGCCTTCTTCTTGCAGCACGCGACGCTCTTCATCATCATCATGCCCACAGCCCTGCAGCTCCGCGATGAGTCGCAGGCAAATGAAAGGATCAGCTCGTGGGCCCACCGATCGACCCACTTCTACACACTGCTACCGAACAAGCTCAACGCGCCCATCTTGATTGAGTTCCTCATCTACGCCTATGTGGTCGGCCGGGCGGTCGAGGAGTTACAGCAGGTGTGGTTTGATGACCTCCGATGCCCTCTGATTGCAACAGGTGTGGCTTGATGACCTCTGATTGCAACAGGTGTGGCTTGATGACCGCGGATCGCCACGGATGTGCTGCGGAGGGCCACTGCATGGCCCCCGAGTGCAACTGATTGACGCCGACTGGGAATGATTGCCGCTGACTGCGAATGATTGCCGCTGACTGCGAATGATTGCCACTCATTGTTGGCACAGTGTTACCATAACGGGAGCACCTACTTTCGTGACGTGTGGAATCTGCTGGATGCCTTCAACGTGTGTACCATGATGAGCGTGCTCGGGATTCGTATCGTCATCTGGTATGATGGCATCGACTCGGCGCACGCCATGCCGAGCGGTGCGTTGATGTCGGCCTCTCTGTCGACTGGTCGGCTGGGGCTAGAGACACAACAGATTGACTATCTCATGCAGGTGATTGCCACGGATGACCCTTGATTACCACTGATTTCTGTCCACCGACTACCTCTGATTGGCACTGACTGCCACCAAGCGCCACGCGAATCGATGGTCTCATGCAGCTTGTGCAGTGCGGCTTCGCTACCTCGACCATTTTTGTCTTCATCCGCTTTTGGGACTACCTAGCCGTCCTTCCCGCTGTCGGGGAGCTTACCACAATCTTGTGCGCTGATTGATTGGGAGCTCACCACAATCTTGTGCGCTGATTGATTGGGGAGCTCAGCACAATCTTGTGCGCTGATTGATTGGGGAGCTCAGCACAATCCTTGTGCGCTGATTGATTGCACCAAGATTGCACCATATGCTTGCCATCCGATGACCCTGTATGTATGGTCCTGATGACCACTGATGACCGCTAATGACCACTGATGACGACCCTGCATGTACCATGGTATGGTCTACCGATGGCTTAATCTGGAATCGCCCTCCGTCCGCTTCGACTGCCCTAATATGGCAGGTCTGCCATGTTTTCGGGCTCCAAATGGCTCCTGCTGATGATCGTGTGGTCGGCGATTGGCTTCGGCGCCGCGTTTGCAGGCCTCGCGCCCATCGGCGGCTCCGACCCTCGCTATTTCCTTCGCCCGTTTTGGTACGGATTCCGAGCGATTCTGGGCGATTTCGACATCGAGTACACCTACGAGCTCCTTGGCGACACGTACACGCCCAGCCAGGGGCTGATGGGCGGCATGCTGATTACGGTCCAGTACTTTTACTCTGCCTTCACCACGATCTACATCGTCAACCTGTATGATGAGCCTCTGATTGCGCCTGACTGAGTGCCTCTGAGTGCCTCTGAGAGCCTCGGTCATCGCTTTTTTTTCCGTAGGCTCATTGCCAAGATGACGACGCAGTACGAGTCTGTGAAAGATAAGTCCACCAACTATCGCAAGTTTCGCCGCGTGGGCGTGATCCTCGAGTTCAAGGACATGCGCTCCCTCTTCCCACCACCGCTCAACTTGCTCGAACACCTTTTCAAGGGCCCCATAAAGTGGAGCGTCTCGTTCATTTACAAGGTGTGATTGCCTCGGATGGTCTCGGACGGTCTCGGATCGGATTGCATCTCGGACGGTCTCGGATCTGGTTGCACCTCGGACGGTCTCGGATCGGATTGCATCTCGGACGGTCTCGGATCGGATTGCATCTGAGAGTCAGAGTGCCCTACTCATGCATGCCCGATTCGAGCGTGTCTCGCCTACCAGATCGCAAGCTGGCTGCACCTCTGCGGCCTCACTTCTGAACGCACGGGCGGTCCGGAAAGGGGCTTCTCCCAGAACTGCACCACCAGTGTGATCGAGCTGATGAAGAACGTCGAGAAGAATGCTCTCGAGCAGTACAGGCGCGATCTCCGGGTGAGCTGCAGCGAGATCGCCCCTGATGGCCTCTCGGATGGCCTCGCTGATGCGAGATGACCGCTGTCACGTCGCATGCAGGTGAAGGGCGCGGCGTCACAGGCCCCTAATCGTATCCAGGAGTTGCAAGAAGCCCAGGCTCGGCTCGCCGATAGGATCCGAATTGATCACGAACACACGACCAACCGTTTCGATCGCATAGAGTCGTCGGTCAATCAGATTGCCGACCTCGTCAAGGCATTGTCCGACAATTTGAGGTCGAGCGCCGTGCCGAGCGCCGCCCCGAGCACACCTGTGGGTCTAGGGCCTTCGATGCCAGCTGGCTCTGGCTCATCCGAGGGCCCATCGGAGGAAACACCCGAGCTAACGGCCGAGATCACGCCCGAGCTAACAGCCGAGATAACGCCCGAGCTAACGGCCGAGACATCTTTGCGCGGCACCACCGCCAACGCCCCGTGCGACCACAGCCCGCCGACGCGAGCCATTGCCGCGACATCGCACCCTGGTGCGCGCTCGGCACGGCGCTCCTCCTCTCGACCGCCGAGTGAGGCGGCCGCATGCGAGTGCTCGGCAGGGCGCTCTTCCGGCGTGAGGAGGCTGGCAGGGCTTGAGGCGCCCACCATGGCACGCACCACCCCTAGGACCCCTCATACGACCTCTGACGGAGATCGGACGAGATCGGACGAGATCGGGCGAGATCGCAATCATCGTACGACCTCTGACGGAGGCGCGGCAGCCGACGAAGGTGCGATCAGCCAAGGACCAGGGACGCATGCGATCAGCCAAGGACCAGGGACGCAGCAGAAACTCGGCCCTGCGGTGCTCGGCACCGTCATTCGCATATAACGACATGTGAAGGCCGATACCCCACCGCCACCCGCCACCATAATTCCGAATAATATCTCTCTTACAGTCTGGATGTCACAGGTAGAGCGCAGTACTGGCCCGTAGCCGCGCTGCGCCGCGCTTGCCCAATGGCTCCTCCACTTGGACACAGCGCCAGCGCCCCCCCGATCGGGCCCATCCCCCATAGCGCCCCCGCTGGGGAGAGCAGCAGCACAAGAGAATTCGAGCTCCCTTCGATCGTGTGTTCGTGAAAAGTCCCATGCACACGGTACGCTACGTTTACAAATCATACAGATTCAGATAGTACGTACGGCATGGGGCGGGTACGGTAGTGGGTAGACTAGAACTCACCCCGCAGCACGTGCGCGCCCAGCCCAAACGCAGAGCTGTTCCGCAGAACACAGATCGGCGGCTAGTGTTTATGGCCGCCGCTTTCCACCCAAATCCCACGCGGGCCAGCGCCTGGCGTGGGGTTACGGGTGCGGCAGGGGTGGGAGAGGCTGAGGCGAGATCTGCAGACCCGCGAGATCAGGCGAGATCAGGGGAGATTGAGGCGAGATCTGCAATGCCGCGAGATCAGGCGAGAACGTGGGAGGTTGAGGCGAGATCTGCAGCCCTGCCAGAGCACGCATCGCCGCTGCCTCCGCTGATGATTCGCCGCAGCCGCAGCCTCTGCCTTCGCCGCTGCGAATCGCCGCTTCCTCTGCCGCCGCCTTCGCCGCCGCCTTCGCCGCCGCCGCATGCGCAATCGCACAGTCCGCAACCGCTCTGAAGATGCGCCCACCCAGCGCCTCCGTTGGATCCGCACGCTTCGCATGCTCGTCGAGCACCCCTTCGATGGTCTGGATCAAACGGCCGTGCGAATGCTGCACAGTGAGCCCAACACGGCGCTCCCACTGCCCAACCTCCTGAAGGCTCGCACTGCCCAACACGGCGCTCCCATTGCCCAACACGGCGGCATCCACTGCGCCGCGGAACTCCAAGACCGCCTCCAAGGTCTTGCGCAAGATGATCATCACGTGCCGACGCTTGGCGTCGTCTGGCCAACGGTACCGGTCGAGAAGCGCCCCTACCTCGCCGGCGGGCAGCCTAAAGTCATGCTCGATGACATGAGCAAGCGCACCATTCGGAAGGATCCGTTCCTCGAAGATGCGCTTGAGGCCGAGGACGAGCGATGCTGCCGTGCGGCTAGCCGTCGAGCACTCGCGGCTCAGGGCATCGGTGATCTCTTGTGCCTTGGCGAACGATGCGTCTGGCGCCATCTTGCTGCTCACGCGTGAGAGCACGTACAGCTTCCCACAGCACACCTCGAAGCTGTCAGCGCTCTGCTTGGGCATAGCCCTGTCGAGATCAGGGCGCAGCTTGGCCAGCCCCACTTCCCGAGAGGGCGCCATGAAGATGGCAGCGAGTGTCCCCTCGTCGATCACGCTCCCAGCACCGAAGCCGTTGCTGCCGCGATGACTACTGCCACTAGAGGAGGGAGGACCGGGCGGGATCGAGTTGGGTGGCGATACAGACGGGCGCGGAGCTCCAGGCAAGTCCTCGCATTGCGGATATGTGTGCTGCATGAAGCGGTGCTCGAGTATGTGCAGGTCGAGCTGGGCGCGGTCACGCGACACTCGAAAATTGTCGGCCAGGCGGCGATAGCGGCGATAGCCGCACGCCAAAAGCAGCGCAAGAGCAAGTGCAATCGCGGAGGTGAGGGCTGCCGTCGCGTCGAAGCGAGGCGCCACCATGTCAGGCGTAGCTGTTGTCGAGGGTGGTGTCCATGAAGAGCCTGGTGGCGGTGCCTTAGCATCACGCGCTGGCGGCGGGCGTGGAAGCAGGGGTGGAAGGGGGGGCGGCGGAGTGAGAGATGGAGAGCCTGGTGGCGGTGCCTTAGCATCACGCGCTGGCGGCGGGCGTGGAAGCAGGGGTGGAAGGGGGGGCGGCGGAATGAGAGATGCAACGAAGCAAGTTGCTGATCCCTTGAAACTTGTGAGGGACGTCGAACCGAACGATGCCTCGCCGGTGAAGTAGCCCGTCACGAGAGCACTGCCCGCGCCATCGTGCGCGATGCCGTAGCCGCGATCATAAGACGTGCCGCCTGCTTGGACGGCCCAGTCGATGGCGCCCGACGCCGCCACGTGCATCACGAACGCGTCGTACTCCCCGCGGCTTGTGAGGGATGTCGAGCCGAACGACGCCTCGCCGCTGAAGTAGCCCGTCACGAGAGCACCTCCCGCGCCATCGTGCGCGATGCCGAAGCCGCCGTCATAAGACGTGCCGCCCGCTTGGACGACCCAGTCGATGGCGCCCGACGCCGTCACGTGCATCACGAACGCGTCCTGCATGCCGCGGCTTGTGAGGGACGTCGAGCCGAACGACGCCTCGCCGCTGAAGTAGCCCGTCACGAGAGCACCTCCCGCGCCATCGTGCGCGATGCCGTAGCCGCCGTCATAAGACGTGCCGCCCGCCTGGATGGCCCAGTCGATGGCGCCCGATGCCGTCACGTGCATCACGAACGCGTCCTGCACGCCGCGGCTTGTGAGGGACGTCGAACCGAACGACGCCTCGCCGCTGAAGTCGCCCGTCACGAAAGCACCTCCCGCGCCATCGTGCGCGATGCCGAAGCCGCCGTCATAAGACGTGCCGCCCGCTTGGACGACCCAGTCGATGGCGCCCGACGCCGTCACGTGCATCACGAACGCGTCCTGCATGCCGCGGCTTGTGAGGGACGTCGAGCCGAACGACGCCTCGCCGCTGAAGTAGCCCGTCACGAGAGCACCTCCCGCGCCATCGTGCGCGATGCCGTAGCCGCCGTCATAAGACGTGCCGCCCGCCTGGATGGCCCAGTCGATGGCGCCCGATGCCGTCACGTGCATCACGAACGCGTCCTGCACGCCGCGGCTTGTGAGGGACGTCGAACCGAACGACGCCTCGCCGCTGAAGTCGCCCGTCACGAAAGCACCTCCCGCGCCATCGTGTGCAATGCCGAAGCCGCGATCATCAGACGTGCCGCCCGCTTGGATGGCCCAGTCGATGGCGCCCGATGCCGTCACGTGCATCACGAACGCGTCGTAACGGCCGCGGCTTGTGAGGGATGTCGAACCGAACGATGCCTCGCCGCTGAAGTAGCCCGTCACGAGAGCACCTCCCGCGCCCGTGTACGCGATGCCGGAGCCTTGGGAGCCGGACGCGCCGCGCGTTTGGTCTGCCCATTCGGCTCCCATTGAGATTGTGGTGATTTCCAAGGGATTATAATGGACTTTCTTGTTAACAGTGAAACAGGACAGGGATTAATTTGATTCCAACGCGGAGATTACCGGGTACCAAGGGATTAAAAGATCCACGCGGAGATTACCGAAAGTGTAAATGCCGGAGTCCAGCTGATTCCGCAAACCGCATGTTCCATTTTAGTGTCAGTAATTCCGGATCACGCTGCATGCCAGAAGACCTCATCTACTCTATAGCTACACTCACCGCAGAGTCCATTTTAGTGTCAGTAATTCCGGATCACGCTGCATGCCAGAAGACCTCATCTACTCTATAGCTACACTCCTTTCGAGGAGCAGCAGCCGCGGTTCCAGAGCATGTGTACCAAAGGTCTTCACAGGTAGGCTGTTAGCTGTTACGGCCTTGAACAATGTGACGCGAATGGAAATGTGCGCTGCGCAGGTCGTTGACCTATATGTCGTAAGGTCGGTATGTCTGTGGTTGTGACCCTACACAATCTACATGTAGCTTGTACGAGACTACGAGCAGTAGCCAGAGCCAGTGGGCCGATTTCAGCGTTGACCGTTAAGTTCTTCTTTGTTTTTTTCTCCCGGGGCGTTTACGAACGGATAACGGTTATTTAACGCCGGAATACTCAAGCAAACGCTCTGCACTGTCCAGCACCGCCAGTCGAGTGGGTCACGACCCGGGCACATACTAGTACAGCTGTCGGTGGCCCCGGCGCTGGGCCGCGGCGTTGAAGGTACAGGTGACAGGTGTAAAGCCAAGATGCTGGCGGCGAGGCATGAGCATGTGGAGTGCTGCCCACTCGACCATCCGCAGAAGGCGTGGTGGGGGAGATCAGTTACCAGCGGCGTGCTTCGCGATCCCAGCAAACATGAGCGCGTAGATGCCAAGAGCGACGGTCCACGTAAAGTAGTACGACGCCGAGCCTTGCTCGGAGACGAAACCGGGTGTGAAACCAGGTGTGCCCGGAGATACCTGATTTGGTTTCTCTTTCTTCGGCTTCGCCATCATGCGCAGCGACCGCGACCGACGCGAGGCGCTCGGCTTGGAGCTCGGGACGCCTGCTGCCGCACGTGGCGCGTTGCTCCCGAACTGCCACGCGTTTTGCAAGCTGCCGTTCTTCGCATGGTACCAGAGCAGGTACATGACGATCGGAACGTGGCCATACATGTACAAGAGGACCAAGTCCTTGGCGACCAATGGGAAGCTCAGGATACCCTCCACTCTCGGATCGACAAACAGACCGGCAGCGTACCACGCAGGAGCCTCAGCCGCAACCTCCGCTATCATCTGTGCTGGTAATGCTCGGCCCTGTTTGGATGAGGCAGAGAGAGTGGCCGCCTGCAAAGGCGGCAGCGAATCCTGCCGGTGAAAAAGGGGCATCATTGCCAACCGCACCGGTCTGCTCGAGATCTGCCTTGTCGTGGCCGAAGGCATCAGGCCGAGAGCCACGCAGAGGATGGCCGCCATGGGGCCGCGCCGATCCTGCGTGAACAGCGTTTTATTTGAAGTTGTTATTCGGATGTGGGAAAGCAGTCCATCGCGCTGCAGCGTGTCCTACACCGTCAAAAAAGTTGCCATTTTGTCAGAATTACCATATTTGTATCGAGGGCTGCGAAAGGGTTGCCTCCTTTGCCCTCTTCCGTATGTGTGCGCCGCCCATGGTCGTCACGATGCGGATTCCGCCCGTGACTTTATTATTGGCGGCCTCGTCTGTCCGAGCTGTGGCGCACTGGCAACTTTCGCCGGACGCATCCTCGGCGCTGCAACTGGACACGGCACGTGTCGGCCGCAAGGAGGCCCGCCTCTTACTCCTCCAGGAGGAGGAAGAGGAGCGTCCGCATTCGCCCGAGCGACGGTTATTGCAGCAGCAACAGGAGTCCGCACATGACGTGAAGCAGCAGCAGCTACTAGGACCGACAGTCGAGTGTAAGTCGTGGTGCGCAGAGACCGGGGTGCCGCTGCAGGAAACGTGCACCTACAGGCCGTGCAAGCAGTGTCCGGATTGCGAGACGCTCCGCAAGGTGCCCGACTGCGAGGCTGGGGAAGATGACCCGCAGGTACCGTGCGTCCTGTGGGCCACGCAGGGCGAGTGTGAACGCAATCCAGAGTTCATGCGGTCGAGCTGCCCTGCATCATGCCCCGCACCCTGCCACGTGCCCGAGCTCGTCGCTTCGGCCGCACGGCAGCATAGGGTGGGCACTACACAGACTTCTGTCGTCGAGTGTAAGTCGTGGTGCGCAGAGACCGGGGTGCCGCTGCAGGAAACGTGCACCTACAGGCCGTGCAAGCAGTGTCCGGATTGCGAGACGCTCCGCAAGGTGCCCGACTGCGAGGCTGGGGAAGATGACCCGCAGGTACCGTGCGTCCTGTGGGCCACGCAGGGCGAGTGTGAACGCAATCCAGAGTTCATGCGGTCGAGCTGCCCTGCATCATGCCCCGCACCCTGCCACGTGCCCGTGCGTGTCGCTTCGGCCGCACGGCAGCATAGGGTGGGCACTACACAGACTTCCCCACACTTCATCTTCTCCGCCCCCGCCGCCGCCGCCGCCGCCACTCTCGCCACGACTCCCGCCACAGACCCGGACGCCGACCCCGCCGCCGCTCCGGCCGCCACTCCCGCCGCCGATCCCGACTTCGCTCCTCTCATCGACACCGACCCAGGTATCGATGGTGATTACCATATGGAGCTCTGATGACCTCTGATGACCTCTGATGACCTCTGATTGCCTGCCTCATCAGGTATCGAGGGTGATTACCATATGGAGCTCGTTTCCAACTTCTCGCCCCCCCCGACGCCAGTGGCGTCGCCGCCGCCCGCTCCGTATGAATACTGCACCTTCGGCACCTTGACGGTGCGTAAGGTTGGGGATGCATGGGTAGATTCCCGTAACTGTGCACTAGTAGCTCAGGTGAGCCGCCACGATGGGCTCTGATGACCCCTCTGATGGCCTCTGATGACCCCTCTGATGGCCTCTGACCCCTCTGATGGCCTTCGATCGCCCCTCTGATGGCTCTGATGGCCTCTGATGGCTCTCAGGTTCATTTGATCCACGAGTACTGGCTACCCATCCTTTTGGCGGGCATCGCCCTCCTCCTCTTCTTCATCCATAATTGGATGCTCAATCTCAAGGAGCTCAAGGCGGGAGGTTGCATCTCAGAGAACATGCGCCATGCCTCCAATGTTCTCTCCACCGCGGCGGCGTACATGCTATGCTCGTTCACGACCATCGTGTTCAATAAGCTCATCCTGCGTGCGATCCCGCTGCCCGCCTTCGTTGCAGCCGTCCAGGTGCTGTGCGAGGGCCTCTGATTGCATGTGATTGCTGGGGCTTGCTCTTGATGGCTTCGGATTTTATTTGATTGGCCGCGGTTGCCGCCCGCGAGAGTCTCTGATGACCTCTGATTGAGCGAGGTGCGATCTCGCGTGGATCCCTTGATGGCCTCTGAGGGTCTCCTCTGATCTGATACTAAAGTGAACACGACGGATGGCAACACTAATCCCGTGCTCCCGCCTTCCCGCCACCGCTGAGCCGCCTTCCCGCCATCGCTCCGCGTTGTTCAGATGGGCGCCTCGTGCATCACGTTGCTCATCGTCAACGGCGCGCTCGCCGCCTGTTGCCACTCCCAGGCAAGTGTTGCCATCACGTCGGCCCTCTACGAGTGCTGTCGCAACCCATGCTCGTGCTTGAACGGTTCGAAAGGCGAAGAGGAGAGGGTGAAGGACGCCAAGAAGGCAAGGGCACCCCGCGACGGCCGGAGCGGCGCCAGTGGTAGCCGCAGCGGAGGTGGCGGAGGCGGCGGCGGCGGCGGCGGCGGCGGCGGCGGCGGCAGTGGCGGCGGCAGTGGCGGCGGCGGCGGCGGCGACGCCGGCGTCGACGCGTACGAAAAGCTCGAGGAGAGCGGCAACAGGGGAGGCTGCTGTTCGCCAGAGGCTTCGTGTGGTCTCGCATGCTGCGGAGTACGCAGCTGGAAGGGTAAGCGCCCGTCTTGGCGCTCGACTCCGATGGGCCTTTGATTGCGATTGATTGCGATTGCTTGCGTTTGATCGAATGCCTTTCCCGCGTCGCTCACCTCATCACACCAATCTCGCCTCCAATCTCGCCTAATATCACCCTCCAATCTTGCCTAATTAGGCATCCGAGTCGGCTCGAGCGATGATGTGAGGCGATGGCTCCCCGCAGCTATGCTGCACTCGGGAGCGTACCTGTTGCTGCTGGAGGCCCTGCACCGGACCTCAGTGACGAACGTCATCGTGTGGCGACAGCTCACGCCGATGTTCACGATGGTTGTCGAGCAGGTGCGGGGGATGTGATTGTTTGCACCTGATTGCATCCGATTGCACCCGATTGCACCCGATTGCACCTGATTGCACCTGATTGCACCTGATTGCATCTGATTGCATCTGATTGCGGTCCGATACATCCGAGTGCAATGCATTTGACCACGTTGTGGTATGGTCTGCCAGTTCGTGCTGCCCGACGTCCTCTATCGCACCTCCTGCCTGAGTATCATCGGGCTCATCTTCCTTGTTCTCGGCGTGATGATCTACGCGGCGGCCGACTACCTGTACGACTGGCTAGGCACCTTATTGACGATCCTCTCGATGCTGCTGATGGTGTGGGAAGGGGTCCTCAAGCGGCATCTATTGACGAATCCCAAGGAGCCGATCGTGCTTTCATTGCAAGCGATGGTCTTCGTCAACAACGCGGTCGGCTTCGTCGCGGCGATGGTGCTCGTCCTCTCGTGCGCGCTGATTGCCACTGATGACACTCTGATGACCTCCCTCATCAGTCGCGGCGATGGTGCTCGTCCTCTCGTGCGCGCTGATTGCCACTGATGACCACGGAATGCCACGGACTGCCACTGATGGCCACAGATGACCACGGAATGCCACACAGACTTTTAAGCACCATGATCACGCATTCGACAGGTACGAGCTCTGGCTCTTCGGATACCACGCGATTCCGCATATCCGGCGCGCCGAGATCGTGTATACGCTGTGCACCGCCTTCCTCAACTCTTTGTACCACTACATGGGCTTGCAACTCGCGAAGGCCGTCTCGGCCTCGTTTGTGCTCGGGACGACGTTCCTCTCCAAGGTGCGTGCTTGCATGCTGAGGGCGTGCTTGTATGCAGATCGCATGCTGATTGCATGCTGATTGCATGGCGATGTTGATTGCATGATGATGAACTCTCACAAGTTACCCACTGAGTCGCGTGCTCGGTACGACGCTCCGTGATCCCAGGTGGCGATCGTCATCTTCGCGGCGCTTTGCATGGGGGATACGACGCGACCCGCGTGTCTGCTGGGGCTGATCCTCGCCCTGGGTGGCAATCTCATCTACCTCCTCAGCCGGCTACAGGTGCGAGCGCCACTGATGAGCTACTGATGAGCTACTGATGAGCTACTGATGAGCTACTTATGAGCTACTTATGAGCTCCTAATGAGCCGCTGAGTCCGACCGGAATGGCAATCCTCTCTCATCAGCGTGTCGACCCGACCGTCTCTGCTGCTTGCACAGGTGATGGCCGCGCAGGAGCTGAGTGAGCCGACCATTGAGGAGGACGGCACGGACATCATCGACAGCATCCGAGAGACACCCGGACGGCCAGAGGGCGAGGAGCGCAAGCCCCCCACCAGCTGGTTCAACCGACTCAGTCATGGCGGCGGTAGCGCACGCGAGCTCAAAATTTGAGACGCGTCCTCTGTCTCAGTCTCTGTGCCTTTGAACGCTCAAAGTTGAGAGAGTCTCCCCTGTGCTCTCGCGGCACTCGCGCGAGTACGTACCGGGCTACCTCGTACTTTCGCAGCAAACGTCGGGTGTATGTTGGACGGCGCTTCCGCAGTATACCAGGGGTTTACTGAAGCTATACTGCGTCGTGGCTTAAGGTAGTCGTCCGCTCGCACTCTTAGGGTAATTTCTTGGGAGCAATAACATGTAAGCCCTACAAGCTACATGACGGCCACAGGTAACCGCACTGCAGTCTGCACACGCGGTTCTCGAGTCCCGCTCCCGGAAGGATCAACCCGCTACCCGGCGCCACGACATCGAACCCAAACAGGCCAGGTGCCGGAATGCGGAAACAATGCCGCGGCCCCGTCGGACTCAGATCTCGGTGGAACGCTACACCTCGCGCCTGGAACGGTGGCCAAACCGGGACCGAGTGGTGGGCGAGCGCGTGGCGGCTGGCGCTGTTCAACGCATGGTTCATCAACGGCCTCCTCCAACCCAACGCTACCTTTGAACGAGAAAAACCCATCGATGCATGCACGAGAAGACGCTCGGCCTGCACAGTCGACGGTAGCAGCACCTCTTAGGGACTATGTCAGGACCTCACAGTCCACGAGGTCGCTCTACTGACACACCGCACTGTTGTACACCTTTTACATACCGCTCGGGACCTAAGTGTACCGAGGTCGCTCCGATCGGGCACACCGCAGTCCGCACTGTTGTACACCTGCACGGCACCGAGACTGTACAACTGCACCGAGTTGTACACCTGCACGGTGTGCGCCACTTTCAACTCCGTGCCACCCTGTCGCGATGGCACTCACTCAGCGCCACTTTCAATGAGAGGTCCATGCCACCATGCCGCGACGGCACTCACTCGTCGCCAGTTCGATGCGCGCGAATCTCGGGGCTATCTC
>ERZ761574.1336-NODE-1336-length-16257-cov-68.602086_pt1 | contig 16257 bp, 9 predicted proteins | sample MGYA00374950_ERZ761574 | MGnify/ENA primary metagenome ERZ761574 (study PRJEB28895, sample SAMN07631631) | mixed culture metagenome | isolation source: Freshwater growth medium | place: USA: Seattle, Washington | collected 2016-10-03 ... | reverse complement strand
CTGAGCGTGACCCGCGACACGCGAAGGGAAGGGACGCGCGCGCCGCTCCTCTCGCTGAGGAACCCACGACTGTCGAGCTCTCTGGCGGTGCTGCTCACCCGGCCGAGTTCGTCGCATTTTGTTGCGATCACGATGACAGCTTCACCGACATTGTGATCCGTGTTGAGCACAAGGCCTTTGTTGCACATCGAAATGTGCTCGCAGCTGCGTCACCGTTCATGCGTGTCCACTTAAAGCAGCAGAACTTCGCGGACAGCGGCACCCGTGAGCTCGTTATCTCCGATCTCAGCGCGGTGGCCTTCGAGGTCGCGCTCGAGTTTGTCTACAAGGGCAAGGCGATGCTCAAGGACGACACTCGATTGCAGAGCGTGCTTGAGGCTGCGTCGCGGCTTGAGATCGCGCCGCTGCTCGAGGCGGTGAGCGCTGCCATACAGCATCGTCTAACGTGTGCGAACAGCGTCGACATTTGGGATCTGGCCGCTCACCTTCAACCGAGGCCTTGATTTGATCGATGCAGGGAGCCTCTCCTCGATGAACTCGTATAACACGCTCCGGCCGGTCGGGAGAAAAAATGCTAGCTGGCCACACTCGAGACATCAGCCCGGCGGATGTGCCTCAGGCGCTTTGAGGCGCTGGTCGAAAACCCAAGCTTCCTAGGCCTGTCGCGCGAGCGGCTGCTCGCTCTGGTAAGCGACGATGAGCTCAGCGTTAAGTCTGAGCGGATCGTGTTCGAGGCTGTGCTGCAGTGGGCGCGTCACCATGGAGCAACCTCCGACGGGCAGCTCGCCGAGCTGCTTGCACCCGTGCGCTTCGGGTTCATGCCGCGGGAGCAGCTGCAGTACGTGCTGTCGGAACCGCTCGTGAAGGCGTCGCCCATGGTGCTGATCGATGTGGCGTCCGCCCTTGCCGATAAGCACGATGCGACTCCCCAGATGGCGCGAAGCTCTCCACGTCAGGGCTGCCAGCTCATCTACTTGATTGGGTTCAGCAGCAAAGACGGAACGAAAGACTCTCCCGTCTACGGTCGACTGTGCAAACGATTTGATCCGGTCACGAGCGCTGTGACTTCAATCGCGCCTCTGCCGGAGTATCACGATGCAGTGTCAGCGGCCGCTCTTGGTGGCAACATTTACGTGGTTGCGTCCATTGTGGACAAATTTACGTGGGATCGAGAAGGGCGTTTTCTATTAGACCGAGGACGAATGGCGATGCTGCGCTACGACGAGGCCAAGGATGAATGGCGCACACTCTCTCCCCCGACGACTTATCACGGCGAAGCAAGGGCGTGTGCCGCTGCTCTGGATTGCAAGATCTACTTGGCTGGAGGTGGCAACCCGGCAATCGCTGACGTTGAGGCATACGACCCGACGACCGACACTTGGCAACCGGTCGCGCCTATGAATGTAGCGCGCAGATACTTTGGCCTTGTGGCGGCGCAAGGATGCCTATTCGCCATCGGCGGTATGAACGATGGTGATGATCCTGATGAAGCAAGCGTCGAGAAGTACGATCCCAAGACCAATGCGTGGACTCTCGTGCGTGCCATGCCACGCGGCATGAATGACATGGCTGCAGCAGTCGTGGGTAGCGGTGAAATGACAGCAATTGTTACAATTGGAGGCGAAATGTTTGCCCCGGACGGTGGTGTCACCCAAGACGGCGAAGACGTTGGTACTGCTGTGACCGATGCGTGCTACGCATACTACCCGGATGTCGATGAATGGGAGCCAGGAGTTTCTGGCCGACTCCCATGCGCCGCCGCAGCCATTGGAGTCGCCGAAGTGGGTGGCACCCTCTGGCTCTTTGGAGGCTTTGATCGCCACGACCACGACATCGGCACGATTTCTTGTCAACGTCCTGGACCGATTGACCCTCTGTGCGTACACTGGGGCACGTTTGAGCCCATCACGGCGGTCAAGCACTTGGAGATGCCACCTGGGCGCATCTTATGCGTGACAGATGCGTGATGTTCGCTCATATAGGTCAAAGCGCGTGACGCCCGACGGTGACGCTATTGCTCGTCTCGAACTCGATCTCACGACTGGGCTGAGCGACCTTAGGTGTTGCTAGGACAGACGTGGGAGAGTCACATGTGAGGTGAAGGTGCAAGGTGAGTGTGCACAAGACCACAGTACTGTGAGATTACATGCCTCCCTTGCGCGAGGCGCGAGCGATCAATATTAGTTCTGACGAGTTATCAAGCAGGGCAGCTGTTGAGCCCCTGTTGAAATGCTAATCATCTGAGTCCCAGCCGGCAGAGAGAGAGTCGAGAACCTCGGGGCGGCTGCTGCGTATAAACTTGTCCATCTTGGTTCTTGCATCATTCACATTCTTCATCGTCGGCATCGAGGTCGAGAAGGTGGACAAGTTTAGTCGGCGGCGTTCTAGAAGGGTTTAGTACCGTACGTCTACGTGGCGTGGCGCATCGCCGCGTTCACCGTTCTGCGTACCACTGCGCTGCGTTCTGATCGACTGACTGACTACCGACTGTGTACGCGACGTGCGGCCCGGTGTCTTCGAAAAATAATGAGCATGCTAATCAGAGAGCACGACCACGTCTTCGGGTGGCGGCAAACTACCCGCCCGTCGCTTCGCGCTTGGCTTTCCGACTGGTGCTTTGCGTGCGGCTGGGGCCGCCGGCGCGGGCGCACTCGCCTTCTCTGGCGAGGCGAGGAGGTCGCACTCAGCGGTTTGGACGCAGCGCGGTGCCAGCACAGCATCATAGAAGGTGAAGAGGGCGCTCGCCGCCACGCGCAACGCCTCTGATGCCGCCTCGTCCTCGTCGTCCGCGCCCGCGATGGCGCCCGCGTCCCCTCGGGGTTCGTCGCTCTCGCCTTGGGTCACGTGCTGGCTCGCCTGCTGACTCACGACGTCCTGGCTACCGCCGCCGCCCGCTGCTCGACACGGCGCTGCTCGACCCGCGCCGCCCGCCGCGCCACCGCTCCGCCGCTCAAACTTTCGGAGCCGTCGCTGCAGGTCGCCAAGTGCAGCACACGTGGCTCGGAGACTCGGGCCGTCCCCAAGCAGCCCCAGCCGCACCAGCCGCCGCGTGGCCGCGAAGCAGGTCGCCACAACTAAGAACCACTCCTGCCGCAACGGCCGCAACGGCGGCGGCGGCGGCGGCGGCGGCGGCGGCGGCGGCGGCGGCGGCGGCGGCGGCGGATGCTGCGGCTGCGCCACTCCTCCATCCACAGTGCCCATGACGGCGCTCGGCCGTTGCCAGAGCAGGCGCAGCATTGCACCGTCGAGGGGCGCGTTCGTACCGATGGCAAGCGACGCGAGGCTATCAGCCGCAGTGGCGCGGCCCGCCTCTGTGCTCGGCGGCGGTGCGAAGCGGGCCCGCGGTAGCAGCGCTATGAGCAGCGCTATGAGCAGCGCATCCGCCGCCGCCGCCTCCGCCGCCGCCTCCACCGCCATCGCCTCCGCCGCCGCCTGCGCCACCGCGTCGGCCGCCGGTGCCACCTCCGCCGCCAGCTCCATTCCGCTGCGGCGACGAGTACTCATCTGTTGGCTCCTCTCCTCAAGCGCCGTGACGAGAGCCCATATGCCAACCGTTTGTGCGCTGGGCGTGGAGATGGGCATGGCGCTCGCGTGCGCCCCTGGCGTCACCGCCCACGCCACCAGCTGCCCGATGGCGGAGGCATCGTCGACGTCGCGCGCGATAGCAAGCGTACTTGCGTGCACGTGCGCCAAGATGTGCACAGCAAGTCCTCGAGCCGCAGACAAGAGCGCCCGCGCCATCGGCGGCGCGTCCTCGGACCTCACGCCAATCTCAAACAAGGCCAGAGCGGCCCGCAGAAGGGCCCGCCGCTCGGCAGGCACGTGGACGCCGGGCTCTTGCGGCACGCCGGGGCCGGCTGCCTTGCATGGCGCGTGGCAGGGCGGCGGCCGCGTGAGTAAGGCACAGAGCATCTGGAGAGGTAGTCCGAGGAGCCACAACCGCGCCGTCGAAGCCGTGTGAATCGGCGCTGTGAACGACCGACCGTCAGTTAGCAGCGCCTTGGACGACTCGAGCGCAGCGCAAAGGAGCGCGGCGGGCTTCGCGCCAAAGGGCGTGGCCGGGCGCGCGTGCAGGTGCGCCCGAAGCCCCGCCATTGCATGCTGCACATCCTCGACCCTCGAGGCACTGAGCAGCTGAGCCAATTCGGCCACGCACAGCTCCTCGGGGGGCGCGTGTCCTAGCCGAGAGAGGGTGGTCGCGAGGAGTGCACAGCGACCTGTGTGGTTCGGGCGTAGGGTGCCGTCGCTGCCGCCGCGGCCACCGCCGCCGCCACCGCCACCAACACCTCGGCCTCCCTCACCTCCCTTCCCCCCGCCGCCGCCACCGCCACTGACACCTCGACCAGCGCGCTTGCCACCCCTGCCGCCCGCCTCGTCCTCGTCATCAGTCGCGTCCTCATCGCCTGCCGCCGCCACACATGCAACGGCGAGGTTGCGCACGTGTGCCGATGCGGAAGCACCGCCCTCGACACGCCCGAGCGCAGGCGCGGCGCTGGGCAGCAGCCACGCTCCAAGGGCGGCGCGGGTTTCGTCAGGGAGCATGGGGCCATGAGGAGCTACCGGAGGGCCCGCGCGGTGCGGCGGGCGCGAGTCCTCCTGCCCCCGTGGGCGCTTGGTAGGCCGTGCGACGACGGGCGTCGGTGGCAGCGGCTCTGCTCGAGCAGCGAGCGACGCTACGGGTGCGCGCTGTGTGGCGTTCGGGCTCGATGAATCACTTATAGCGGGCTCGGCCGAGCCGTGGATCGCCACCGGCGGCGTGGAGCAGTCCGCGCCTGTTGTGGCCGTCGCTGCATCGGATGCATCGCCACCATATGCCACCACGTGGTACCTGTACACGTGCTCGTCCAAAAGCGCGCCGCGTTGCATCAGCTGAGGAGCACCGAACACGATCTCAGAACCAGCGTGCGCCTCCGCATGGCCACCAAGTGGCACAAGCGTGCCATCGACCGTGGTCCCATTGAGCGACCGCGTCTGCTCGTGTGGCGATCCATCGTAGACCACGAGCACCATTTGGCCACTGCGTCGCGTGCAACGCAAAAATGCGTGCTTGCGGGAGAGCAGCCTGCACTCAACGTTGCCATTGAGCCACATAGTCGGCACGGGTGCACCATCCATTGAAGCCGGAGTGGCATTGTGCATCATGCGGCGGATGGCCATGTTGCCGCCCCGGGGGACAGAAATACGATCGGGCCGGTCGTCACGCGGTACGAGCGAGGCGTCGAGCACTAGCGTGAGGCCACCGGCCGACATTGTCGTGTGGTCTACGTGTGGTAGTAGGACAATATTGTCCTAGGCTGTCCAGAATGGTCCCCTGTAGTAGTAGGAAGGCCAGAAGCGGCGCAAGAGGGGCTGAGGCGTCTCAAAGAATATGAGCTGCCATAGGTGCTCCAGCACCCAAGGCACCTGCTCCTCGTGATTTCAGCACGCCGGCGTGTGAAAATAGGACGGAGACAGGACATGTGAACAAACCCCGTTTTATGGTGTGAACAGACAATGAAAAATAACCATTGCAGCCTGTGAAAACCAAAACGTGTGGGCCGGGCCGGTGATGACACGGCGGCGATCACGTTTGGAGCATTGGAGCAGGCAACAGCGGTTGGACGGCGGCCTATAGGTACGGTTCGCGCGGCCTCGCCTCTACCATCTCACCCTCAGACCTCACCGGAGGTAGCGAATGTACTCCGGCTCGACATCCTCCTCCTCATCGCCATCGTCGTCGTAGCGGATGTTGCATGTGCCGTCCGGATTGACCGAGGTCACCATGCCCTCGTACCATTGGGCCGCCTTCTCTGGCCCCATGGAGGACGCCATGTAGCGGGCCTTGACGCGGGTGCCCGGCTGGAGCGTGCTGCTCCTTGCGACGTCGCGGGGGTTGGGCAGAACGGGTTGCGGGGGTTGGGTAGCCGTTGGACCACTCGCACATGAAGTGGAGGTGACGTCGACGTTAGAGGATGCATCGCGTTTGCCGGTCGGGCTCTTCTGTCGCTTCGAGATGGGCTGATCCTCGTCGTTAGAGGATGCATCGCGTTTGCCGGTCTGGCTCTTCTGTCGCTTCGAGATGGGCTGATCCTCGTCGTCCGACGGCACCTGCGGCTCGGCTCCGGGCACGGCAGGCGTCGGCGCGGCGGTCGTGGCCTCGGAAACAGGTAGAGCGCGGCTCTCCACTTGTCCGGCGCTCATATTTGCCCACACGGAGGCCTCGTCGCCGCTCGCGCTCTGTGCTCTTGCCAGGGCGCTCGCCTGCGCGTGGGCTGTGGGGCGTGCATCCGGCCACACGAAGGGGAAGAGGTGTCGCCAGAAGAGCGCGCGTTGGTATTGCTTCATCTTCTCAAACGGATGGGTGAAAGTCCAGCCGTTCGACTTGTCCTTTGCTAAAGGGAGCCAGATGAGCGCCCGCTTGAGGGCCGCGTCCAGGTCATGGCGAGGCGTGTACCGCACGCCTTCGTCAAACTTGCCTGTTTTGTAGTTGCAGGAGACACCCTCCCCAGATGCCAGCACGGCCACTGTGGAGATCACTTTCTTGAAGTTGTCGCGCGAGGGCACGCAGAACGGCTCGGGCATCTTGCCCCCGTACGCACGCAAAAAGCACAGAGCGTCGTTCACCCATTCATCACCGTCGTCCACGACAAGAGTTTCGCGTTCCTCGTCGCTGAGAGCAGTTGAGAGAGCGCGTTTCTGCTCAGGTGTCAGAGGCGGACGTATGATGCCTTCGGGGGTCCACCAGCAGCATAACGGGTGTCGCTCCTCCGGAGGGTCGGGCATCCAAATGGTGCCAGCGTCGACAGATGAGGATTCTTCGATTGGCACACCAGAGAGGCGCGAGGAGGTGCGCGCTGGGCCTGTTGATGCAATAACGTCCTGTTTGGGCTTGGGCGGAGCCTTGGCCTTTGGCTTCGCCTTTAATGCCTTGGCGTCATCAAGCAGCCCGAGCGCCATGAGATAAGCATTGTTGGCCTTGATTCGCTCAGCGCGACTGAGCTCATATTCGCTGAGCGACATTGCTGCCGACACTGCCCCCACCCACCAGCACCAGTCGCACCGCGTGCTCCCGCCAAACCCACGAAGTTTTCGGGCTGTGAAAGCTGGGAGTGAACTGTGAAGACAATTTTAGACGTTGGAAAACAACCCCGCCTGATCTTAACGCTCATCGTCGTCAATCACACCAACCAGCACCGGCATGCCCAGGATGACGACGATGATCAGGATCACGCTCGCTACCCAGCAAGTGAACTCGCGCTTGCGCCTCTTGTAGTCGTTGGCCCGGCGCAGCTCCTCGAGGGCGCCGCCCGTGTTGATGACGCTGTGGCCCACGGCGTGCTCGATCTGGTTGAGCAGCTCGCCTTGCGCCTCGACGAGCACGGACACATCCAAGAAGAGTTGGTGCAGCTCGTTGATCGAGGTCTCGAGCCGCAGCAGGTCTTTGTGCCGGTCCTGGATGTCGGCGAGCGCGTTGCGCACGGCCGTCTGGCCGGCGATCTGCTGCGAGAACAGGTCTGCCTGCGGATTCTCGACGATCACCTGCACCTCCTCCTTGGTCGCCGTCGGATTGATAATGCGGTACTGGCGCTCCATGCGCTCCCGGTACTTGGTCTTGTAGCGCGTCTGCAGGTCCTGGTAATCGGCCATCAATTCGACAAATTTGCGCGTGAGCGAGCCATGCATGTTGGTGCGTATGCGCGACTCCGTCGCGCCTTCGGTCGTCGACTTGTACCGTGCCGCGTGCTCCTTGTTGGCCTCATCCAACTCCTTGAGCCGATCGCGGACCTGAGCGACGATCCTGTTGGTCGCCTGCGTCAGCTCCTCGAGCTGGTTCGACCACCGACGGCTCTGATCGGTGGACATAGCAGTCAAGTTCTCGTTGTGCGACTCCTCCATCAGTCGCACGTTATTGCGCATCAGCTCCATGCTTTGCTTAATCTCCTGCACCTCTGCGAAGAAGTCCTGCATGATAACTGGGCCGGCCGCGGTAGCAGATGAGGAGGATCCAGCTGCGGCGCTGCTGATAGCCGCGCTGGCGGTCGACGAACTGCCGATAAGATCCGAAAGCCGGTCATTCATGGCGCGTAGTGGCTTGTAAGCCGGCGGGCTTATCATTCAAGGCGTTCGACTCCGCGGTTGGAGAAATGTGTGAATTGGCTGTTAAAATAGAGTCCGAGAAAAGGGCAGCCGCGGCGCGCGCACCATATTTGGACTTACGCGACAGAGCCGACACACGCGCCCGCACCCCCCCAAGAAACAACTAACAACATATGCCAGTACTGCACGGAACAGCCGTTTAGAACAAAAATGTGCCACCGGCACCGCGTAAAGCCGTAAACTATACTCGCCGCGCCACCGCGTGCCGCACCCGCAGCAACGATGGTCGCGATGCTCTATCCCAACGAAAGTGCCCGCTCGCGGCCGCCGCGCGTGGGCCTCACCATGGCGGCTCACGACCTTGCAGGCTCGTCAAGGCTTAGGACTTGCAGACGCGCAAGTCGTATCTGGCCGCTTTCGACGCGTCTCCGAGGTCTAAGGTTTGCAGCGCCAAGAGCTCCGTGCGCTTGCGAGCAGCCTCCTCTGCCGCACGGCGCTGCTCCTCCTCCGCACGGCGCTGCTCGGGGGTTAGCTCGGGCTCAGCGGCCGCGGAGCTGATGCCACGGCCGCGCGCGGAGCCCGTCGAGGCCGACTGAGCGCGCTGGACCATCGCGTGAACCCGCTCCTTGACCTTTTCGAAGCGGTGCACATTGGCCGTCCACCAACGGGCGGCGTCGAGGTCACTCATGAGCTTAGTGTCGAAGAGGATAGCCTGCGCCTCGGAGACCTTCGCGTGCGCCACCCGCCCCATGAGCAAGGTCACGCCGCGCTCGCCCGTCTCAGCGTCCTTGACTCGGAATTCCGCTGAGACGCGTCCGTCGAACATCTCGGACTCGAGAACGCGGAAGAGCTTCTTGCCGGGGAACATGGGCCACACCTCGAGGCCCTTGTCGCCAAAGGCGTCGCGGATCTCGAGCGTCTCCGAGTGCATTTTGGCCTGCGCGTCCACCTGCTCCTTCTGCTCCTTGTATCTCAGCTCCATCTCAACTGCACGCTGGTGTGCCTCCGCCGCGCGCGCGTCCGCCGCGGCGCGCTGCTCCTCCGCCTTGGCCTTGGCGATGGCGAGTGCCTCGGCCTTGGCGCGCTCCTCGAGCAGCTTGGACTCCGCCTGGTCGCGCCGCTCGCGCTCTCCCTCCATCTGCTCCTTGAGATCGCTCTTCCAAGTCTCTTCGGCTTTGACTCGCTCGCGTTTCATCACGCTCTCCACATGCGCCCACTGCTTGCTTGCCTTGACCACCTTTGCAGGGGCCGCCTCGGCCTCGCGCTCGCGATCCTCCTTCTCGAGGCGCAACTTCTCGCGGTTGGCCGCCGCCTTGGCCGCCCACTGCATCTGGCGCTCGAAGATGCCCGCTGTCACAGCAGTCACCGCGCTCACCGGGCGCGGCGCGGTCTCCTTGTCAGGTGCGCCAGCCACCGCCTCCGCGCCGCTCGCCGTGGTGGCCGGAGCGCCAGCGGTGGCCTCGGCAGTCGTCATGGTTGCAGCAACTCTGTTGGCGCGGGCCGACACGGGCGCCGTGATAAAGCACGTGCTCGAAGCGTCGGCTACCGCTGGCGTCGGCGCTGCCGCCAGCTGCTTGAGAATGACGTCGTCCTTGGCCTTCTCGGCAGCAGCGACGGCGGCGGCGGCCTTGCTGGTCTTCTTGGGTCTCACCTCCGCCTGCACTCCGCAGTCGACCATCAGCGGCTTGGGCTTCTCGGGCGGCGAGAAGCGAGCTCGGATATCGCGCAGGACCGAGCTGCGGATGGCTGCCTTATCGCAACGCACGATGCGCTCGACGGTGGTAGTCATAGCGTCGCAAATCATGGCAGAGAGCTCTTCGCGTTTGGCCGCCTTGAGCGCCAGGTCGATCGAGCCGGTCGACGACTCGGTCGACGCGGCGTTCAGAGCCGAGAAGGAGAAGAACAACTTTGTCACTGTCGCGTTCAGCGTTTTGACGAGCGCCTTGACGGCGATCGTCTGGTCGTCCTGCTTCTCCTTGGGGGCAGGGACCTTGACGGCGGAGTTGCCGGCGCTGCTCGCGAACGGGGCGCCGATGCTGGGCAGGGCGACGTCTGTCATCGGGAAGGCAGTTGGTCCGTCCGACGACAACTCCGCTGCGAGCCCTCTTTTTTCTCATTCGCCATTCACGCGCTTCCGGTGAGGGTCCTTCCTCGGTTCGGCGAGAGCTCCTCTCTTGCCGGCCGCGAAACATGGCGTCGCGCCCATCTGGCGCTCCATCAGCGGACCGCGAGGCGGGGCCCACGACGGAGCCCAAGCCCAGGGGCCCACCTGGCATGCAATTCGTGCCACTGCCCGTGCCGATCGCCGCCACGCTTCCGCCGCCATCGAGCATAGAGCCTCTGCTCCCTACGCCGAGCTCCAGCGAGCGGGAGCAGATGCTCTTCGAGGCGCAGGAGCGACGCCGGGCGCTCGCGGAAGCCGGGCAGGTGCTCAATCGAGTCGTGTACGACTCGATGGTCTTCGTGCCCGCCTCCGTGGAAAAGGTGCCTGGCGGCGCGCTGCTCTTCGAGTCGCGCTTTGAGAGCGGCAACCTGCGGCGTGCGGTGCATGTCAACGGTAACGAGTACGACCTGCTGCTTAACTGGGATCACGGCACGCGCGGTCACACGCAGTGGTACTATTTCTGCGCCTCCGGCGCCAAGGTGGGCGAGACGTACAGGTTCAACATCGTCAACTTTTGCAAGTCGCAGTCGCTGTGCGCTGCCGCCCGCCGCCACCCGCTTCGTCCATGCGCATGCCGACCCGCGTGCGAAGCCGCGCCAGCCAGCTGCGCACCTGCTCTGACGCTCTCACTGAGCTCTGACGTGCCGCCGGCCCGACTCCGTTGAGTGCCGCGTTGTGGCAGGTACAAGAATGGCATGCGCCCTCTCCTGTACTCGACCCAAGCGGCCGCCAAGCTCGGGCACGGCTGGACACGAAGCGGGCACGAAGTGCTGTACTACGAGAACGGCGTGATCCGGCGCGACCGCGGCGACGGCAAGACCAACCCGAATGCGCAGCACTCGACCCTCTCTTTCAGCTGGACGGCAGAGTATACGGGCGACCTCATCTACTTTGCGATGTGTTACCCTTACTCTTACACGGAGCTACGCTCTTACCTGGCGCGCATTCAGGCGGAGCCACTGCGAGCACGGCACGTCCGGCGGCAGCGACTTGCGCTGACCATTGCCGGCAACGAGTGCGAGATGCTCTGGGTGACCGACCACTCCTCTCCTGCTGAAGCGGTCAACGCGCGCCCGGTCGTCGCCCTCTCAGCGCGCGTGCACCCAGGCGAGTCGAACGCGTCGTGGATGATGCAGGGGGTGCGCCCGCTCCCGCCCACCCCCCCTCCCCCCACGCCCCCTAGCCCCTCATGCGCGTGCGCCCGCCAAGCCCGCGCCCCCCGTCCCGCGCCGCGATTGCGCCTCCGCCCACCATGATCAAACGAGCGCATCCACTCACTTTTCGCACCTCGTGGACGCGCCCACCACGACGCGCCATGCCGCGTGAGTGCAGATCATCGATTTTCTTACGGGCCGCTCGGCGGAGGCGGACGCGCTGCGCCGGCACTGCCTCTTCCTGATCGTGCCGATGCTCAACCCAGGTGGCTACGTGACCTCTGATGACCTCTGATGACCTCTGATTGCCTCTGATTGCCTCTGATTGCCTCTGATTGCCTCTGATTGCAAGCTCGTGCCGATGCTCAACCCAGATGGCGTCATCTGCGGCAACTACCGCTGCTCGCTCGCGGCCGTCGACCTGAACCGTCGATGGGCTCGTCCCTCGGCCAAGCTGCACCCGACGATCCATGCGCTCAAGAAGCTGCTGCTGCGGCTGCACGTGCGCCAGCCGATCGCCATGTTCGTCGACCTGCATGGGCATTCGCGAAAGCAACGCGTCTTCATGTACGGCTGCGATGAGTCGATCACGGCCGCGGCTGCCGCCGGCGGGTATGGGCCTACAATCGGCCTCAACGGCAAGCTCGGCCGCGTGCCTGCGTTGCTGCAGCAAGTCTTTCCACTCCTGTGCTCGCGCACCTGTACCACCACGAAGCGCGAGACGGGCGGGCAGGGCTCCGACAACTTCTTCTCGTTCAGCAGCTGCAGCTACATCATCAAGAAGTCGAAGGAGTCGACGGGGCGGGTAGTGGTGCATCGGGAGCTACAGCTCCTCACCTCGTACACGATGGAGGCCTCTTTTTGCGGCTGCGACGACCGGCGGCGCGCGCGCGCCGCCGAGCTCGACAGCGACGAGGACGAGGACGAGGCGCCCGCGTCTGCACCCGCGTCTGCGCCCGCGTCTGCGCCCGCGTCTGCGCCAGCTGACGAGAGCGCCCGCGACAGCGCCAAACCCAATGGCGGCGGCTTCCATTTCTCAACGGCGCACCTGCAGCAGATTGGGTGCCGCTTCTGCCGTGCGCTGCATGGGTACTTTGGACTGGGCGCGCCGCCCACGGCAGAGGAGTCCGCGCGGATCGACAAGGCGACCATCGACGCCATCGAGGGCGTCAAAGCCCTCCCGTCCAACGTGGCGATCCACCAGACGCTCATCGACCTCATGTCGGGCGAGTTCGACGCCGGAGCCGACGGCGACACAGAGGGCTCCGACGGCGGCGAGGGCTCTGACGACGAGAGCAAGAAATTGGCGGCGAGTATAGAAAACGGCGGCACCGCGCCCGTCGCGACCGGCGCCGCCCCGCCGGCCGACGGCACGAAACTACGCGTCGCCGCGCCCCCAAACGGCGGCGCCGCGCCCGCCTTCGTTACAAAGGTTGGGCCCACCCCTTCGCCGACGAATAAGGACAAGATTGACAAGGTGGCGAGGAACTCTATCTCGACGCGTCGCACTCGCGAGCAAGAGATGCGCGCGGCGGCGCAGCGCGCCGAGGCGGCCGCGGCGGCCGCGGCTGCGCTGCTGGGCCATCGGCCCGACCTTCTCGGCGGCGCGACGCTGCCGCTGCCTCGGCCGCTTGTTGGGCTGGCCGCCCACCACTTTGCGGCTCGCGAGCAGTTTGGGCGTGACGACCTGCGTGGGTCGATGCAGGGGGCAGCCGCCTTGCAGCAGCAGCCGCACTTGCAGAATCTTCACTCGATCGGCTTCCAGCAGCAGCCCCATTTGCAGCCGCAGCTGCCGCAGCCGCCGCAACCATCCTCCGGCTTCCAGCAGCAGCCGACGGCGACTGCCGCGCCTCCGCACATGCAGTACGTTTCCACCTTCCAGCAGCAGCCACATCTGCAACATCAGACGCAGCAACCGCAGCAGCCGCAGCAGCCGCCGCCGCCGCAGCCGCAGTTGCTGCAACAGCAGCAGATGCCGCAGCCGCATTCGCTGCTGCTGCAGCAGCAGCAGATTCAGATGCAGCTGCAGATTCAGCAGCAGCTGCTGCAGAGCGCGGTCGCAAACGCGGCGCTCCGGCCTCCCATCGACCGATCCCAATCCGCGACCGACACAGACACCGGATACGAGGGCGAGAGCGGGTACGATGGCGACGATGGCGTCGACGGCGCCATCTCGCGTGGCGCTTCGTACGAGCGTGGCAGGGGCTTTGCCGGCAAGTCGATCTCGGTCCGCTCGCAGCCTGCCACATCCATCAACACGCAGTGGGCCATGCGCGGCGGCCGACCTCCAGTGGGCACTTCCATTGCGCCGTCGCCGGCGCTCGCGCCCGGCGCTCAAGCGGCGCTCGCCCTCGCACAGAGTGGCACTGCCCGTCCGGAGCGCATCTCCTCGGGCTCTGAGGCACGAAGGCCTATGGCGGGGGGGGGCGTCGCCGCATCGGGCGCCGCATTGGGCGCCTCGCCAGCGCAGGGCAGCGCCGGCACGCCGACGGTGGCGCCACCGGGCGTGAGCCAGTTTGCGCAGCCTGGCGGCGGCGGCGCGCTGCTCAAGCGGCGGGCGCAACTGCCTCCTGCCCTGGGCCAGGAGAGTGACGATGGATTGGGTGGCGCGTTGGGTGGCGCCATCGGCATACTAGGCCTTGGCGGCGCAACCAACGGCGGCGTCATCAATGGCCTCGGGGGCACCATCTCGCGCTCTACGCCTTTCACGGAGCTCCTAGCGCGCCGTGGCTGTGACACGAGCGGCGTTCTCGCCTCACCCGCGCTCGGCGCCGGCGCGGCGGCCGGGCTGCTCGCGAACCTGCCGCCCGGCTGCATGCATTCGGGCATGCATGCGGACGCCCCTCCGGAGCCGGGCGTGGTCGCGGGCTTGGAGCTTCTGACGGCGCACATGCGGAGGCATGGCGATCTCGGCGGCAGCGCGTACGGCGCCGGCGAGGGCGCCAGCGGCGCGGACGGCGCGGCGTCGGCGCCGCATGCGCACTCTGGTATCGGACACGCCCGTGGCGAGTCGTTGCCTGCCGCGAGGAGGCGCGCGCACCCACCCTCAGCCCACGCGAGCTCGCTCGGGCAGGCGGCGGCGGCGATGGACGGAGGGCTCGGTTCGTCCCACCCAGACGAGGTCACCGCGGCCGAGGTGGACGACGCGATGTATTCCTTCGCGAGGTCGCGCCGCGCTCTGTCGGGCGTCGTCACGGGCGGCGACGGCGCTGAGGACGACCCGCCGATGCACGTCGGCTATTCGGCTTTGGGGATCAGTGACGAGGCGAGTGCGCCGATGGAGGCTTCGTTGCCGCTGTACGCTTGCGATGGCACCTTCAGCAAAGGCGGCAGCCTGAGCGCCAGCCTGGGCGGCAGCCTGGGCGGCAGCCGCGGCGGCAGCGGACGGCCGAGCTCCGGTGGCAGCCGTGCCCGGCCCGGCTCGCTCGGCGTGGGCGGCGGCGGCGCGTGTGGCGTGCTCGTGGGCGGCGCTCCCCCGGCCTGCGCGAGCGTCGCTGGTGCCACGTCGGCCACTGCGATGTGTGGACGCCGGTACGCGGGCGGAACGTCGGCCCTCTCTCAAACGCTACCGGTCAAGCCGCCCGCTCACGACAGCGTGGGCTCCATAGGGGCCGGGGCGCTGATGGCGGGGGCGCCTGGCGCGGCACCTGGCGCGGCACCGTCAGCGTCGCTCCTGGGGAATGGCTCATGGCCGCGCTCGGGGCTTTCGCGCCCGCGCACGGGCGAGGCGGTGCCTGGTGGCCGTCCGCTCGACGTACGCTCGAATCCGGCACAGACCAACCGACGGACCGCCTATTGACGCATTGGAGGCGCGCCGTCTCTCAAGGATGCCTGCCTGTGCCTCAGAACGGCCCAGCCTTCTGTGTCGGAGAAAGGGCCGCAAAAGTTGCAGAGCAAGCCTGCGCCATGGAAGAGCAAACCAAAAGGAGTGGACTGTGGGGCTGGGGGCGGTCCGGCGCTGCAATATGCGCTGCACATGTGCACCTGAGAGTGCACGATGTGATTCAAGCGTTCGCTACGGTATCGCCTGTCGGTGTACATGTGAATGGGTCTAAGAGTAAGACTCTGCCGTGTGGAGGGGTTTTCGCCCGTCTCTCGGTCCGTCCCCGACGCGACGTACACGACACACACGCCCGCAAAATAATTTTGCTACTTTTGGGGGCGACCGTGTTGCTGTTCGGCTTCGGGCGGAGACGCACCGGTCCGACGCGCGCGACGGGGCCAGGCCGCAGGCGCCAGCTGCCGACGGCCGCGCGCACCGGCCACCGCGACCCGGAGCGACCCGCCGACCCGGGGACCAGCACGCACCCACAACCCAGGACCACCAGACCTCTCCACGTCGAACGTAACGTCTTACGTCCGCCGAATCTGCAATCTCGCCCCGGACGATGGCGTGGTCTTCAACTTGAACTTCAGATCGTTCATACATTGTTACAATTTCGAATTTGGATTGCGGCCTGGCCCTGCGCGCGGGCGTGGCACCCATGCACCCGGGAATAATCTAAATCTTAACCGCGCGACGATGTCCCATCGTGTGCCTTGTCGTGGTCTTAGTGCGTGGGCGGGTGGAGCGCTGGAGCGGAGCGCCGCGGGCCGCGCGCGCCGGCGCCGGAGAGTCCTCGAGAGACGAGAGCGAGCCGTGCGTGGCGCCAGGGGCCCGCGCTCGCCCGCAGTCAGCACAACAGCAGTGCGGCGGTTATGCGGCGGAGCCCCGCCGCACCGCCGGGGCCCGAACGCCCCCGCCCCGGGGACCGCGCGGCCGGAGGGAACCACGCCGCCCCGCGATACAGCGCATACACCTTGTCTGCTCCAATGGGTCGGTACCACTTGTCGAGGACCGACAGGGGGGCGCGTTCTGGAAGG
>ERZ761574.1330-NODE-1330-length-16270-cov-61.223928_pt1 | contig 16270 bp, 13 predicted proteins | sample MGYA00374950_ERZ761574 | MGnify/ENA primary metagenome ERZ761574 (study PRJEB28895, sample SAMN07631631) | mixed culture metagenome | isolation source: Freshwater growth medium | place: USA: Seattle, Washington | collected 2016-10-03 ... | reverse complement strand
GTTGTTCGCTCTGGAAGACAACCAATCTAGCGCCAGCGCTAGAACCCACCCTCTAATGCCGGTAACCTGATGGTAGAACACGCACACTACGGGATCGGTATGCACTCAAGCACAACGCCCGCTGATACCAAAACGTGCGCAGTATATGGCTAACACATGTGAATTGTGCCTGTACGTACAGTAGGTAGAAGCAGAGGCCAGAGCTCATACAACGCCAGCGGAGCTCACTCGCCGGACCCGCCGGAGGAATCACTAGCCGCCGGAGGAGGGCAGGAGCCGCGCGTCGGAGGCGGCAGACCGAGGCTCTCTAGACTCGCGCGCTTTCGCTTGAACTTGCTCGAGGGATCCACGCGACCGTCAGGGGCGAAGGGCGCCGTGATGGGCGCTGCGGCCCAGGCGGCGCGAGGGGCGCCCAGAACGGCGCGAGGGGCGCCCAGAAGGACGGCCGGCGCGCGAGGCGCGGCCGCCTCGTTGGACGCAAACGCGGCCATCACATCATCATGGAAGTTGGGTGTGAGCAGTGGCGTCAGTCCGGTGGCCGAGAGGTCGGAGTCACTCTTGCGGATGCGATCTCCCGCCGAGAGGTCACTCTTGCGGATGCGATCTCCCGCGGCTCTCGGGACGTTGGTTGACGAAACTTGGTCCTTCCTTGACGAATCCTCCTCGTCGTCTCCGTGGTCCTCAGAGCCGGCGGCGGCGGTGGGGGGGGCGGGGGCTGCGCACAAGCGCCGTTCTGGGCGCGGCGCCGCCCAGCCGGCGGCACCGCCCATGACGGCGCCTCTCATGACGGGCGCCCATGACGGCGCCGCCTGGTCCGGCCTCGCGTGCGCACGGAGCGCCGGAGCGGGCACCGCCCGATTCGTTTCCCACAGGTCGGCGGCTATGGCGGGTGACGGCGCGCAGTCGGTAGCGGGCGACATCCACGCGCCCACCACGGCGGCGCCCAGGACGGCGTAGGCGCTTGCAGAGGCGCCGCCGACCCCCGAGACGCCCGCCACGGCGCTACCTGCCGCCTTCCCAGCCTCAGTAGAGAGCAGGGACGAGGGCTTCGGGCTTGGGAGGCAGCTGTGGGAAAGCACGGACGAGGGCTTCGGGCTTGGGAGGCAGCTGTGGGAAAGCAGGGACGAGGGCTTGGGGCTTGGGAGGCAGCTGTGGGGAGGAATGCTTGGCGGAGCAAACAGCGAGCTGCTCAGGAGATTCGGCGAAGCACTGACGGAGCTGCGTGTGGGAAGAAGAGGGGAGGCACCGGTAGAAAAGTTGCCGGGCGCCATGCTGGGCGCGCTGCCGCTGGCGCTGCCGCTGCTGTAGCTGCGGGGAGCTGCGCCGACGGGTTGGAAGGGCGGCGCGAGCGGCTGCTGCTGCTGCTGCTGCTGCTGCTGCTGCTGCTGCTGCTGCTGCTGCTGGCAGTACGAGTGGTATTGCTTCAATTGCTGCTGCTGCTGGTACATGTGTGCATGGGCCGGGTCCGTCGCGGAGGCTACCTGAGCGACCACGCGCCCAAGCGCCGTGGTGAGCTGCTGTGCCTCCCTCTGCACGCGGCTGAGTTGGTCGAGATAGTGCTGTATGGAGCCACTCAGCGCAGGCGCGCCCGCGAGATGGTCCATGCCCGACACGGCGCCCGATGCGAGCGCGCCAGCTGCCGTGCCGAGCGCCGTGCCGAGCGTCGGCAGCGCCGGCAGCGTCGGCAGCGCGCTCGAGGACGGCGCGACGGAGGGCAGAGGGTCAAAGGGCTGCACGGGCGCCGAGGGCGCGCCCGACACGGCGCCGGTGGACGCGGGCGCGGGAGCGCGGGTGCCCGACACGGCGCTCGAGCCGATGGGCGGCGACGCGCCTTGGTGGGCACCAGACCGGTACAGCGCGCGTGCGCCTCCCGTGCCGCCTCCCGTGCCCACCAAGGCGCCTCCCGTGCCCACCAAGGCGCCTCCCGTGCCGCCTCCCGTGCCGCCTCCGTCGTTGAGCGCCGTGTTGAGCATGCACGTGTCTCCGGCGGCAACCTCGGCGGCGCCGCGCGCGGCGCCGGCGCCCGAAACGGCGCCCGAAACGGTGCAGCTGCAGCTGCCGCCTCTGCTGACCATGGCAGGGGAGGCGTTAGGCGCGGGCGTCGACTGAGCGCCGTGCTGGGCATGAGCGCCGTGTTGGGCATGCGCGCCGCTCAGCAGTGGGGAGGCGAGCGCTGTACCGAGCGCGGTACGAGGCTGCCCCGGCAGCTGTGGGGCGAGCGAGGAGAGCGAGGGGAGCGGCGGGAGCGGCGGGAGCGACGCCATCACTGAAGGCGGGTGTAGGCACTGGGGATGCGAAGGCTGCGGGCTCCTGAGGGCAGCTGTCGACCTCTGTTGTGCAGTCCAACCTGCTGCCGTCGACGGCGGGCGCTGCGCAAGCGCCTGGTAGAGATGGTTGTTCATGGAGAGGATCGGATGGGACAGCTGCGGCGGCGAGCCGCCCGGCCCAGGCGTCAACCCCCCCGGGTACTGTGGACCGTGCTGCACGCTGAAGGCCGAGGCACCGCCCGCAGACGGTGGGAACATTGGGAGAGTCCCCAACGGGTGGGCCTGCATGGAGGGCATCGGGATCGCGCCTAGCGGGTACGGATGCCCGGGCATAAACCCCCACATTGGCTGCACGCTCCCGCCCACGGCCATCGCGGTCGTACCGGTACTCAGGGTGGCCTCGTCGTCAGGCCGGTGGTCGCGTTGCCGTCGGTTCTGGAACCAGACTTGAACTTGCCGGAGCGAGCCACCGAGTTCCTGCGCGAGCTCCTCGCGCATGGCAAGCGTCGGGAAGCGCCGCTCATTATACACCGCCTCGAGAGCTCGCTTGGCCTCATCGGAGAGCACCCAGCGCTGGTTGACCTTTTTCCGCTGGTTCGACTCCGACGTCGCCGCCGCGTCATCCATGGTGGCGGGCACCACGACGAGAGCTGTGTCGTCATCGACAACATCATGAATGAGTGTGTCCGACTCATCCGTCACCACCGCCGCGACTTCAACCGCCGGGTCCGCGCGAGACGCCATCCGTCCTTCGAAGCGTGTCGGCGGCAGAAGTCGACAAATAGGCACGCGGACAATCTCAACGGAGATTCTAGACAAAAACATGAAAAAGCGGCGCTCATCGAGAATGATCCCAGCTAGATTCAAGCGTGTTTCAGCTGATGATGACGGAGTTTTAGCCAAGAGGGGTAGGGGAGGGATTAATATCTGGATTTGCACCCATTCCTCATACCCTGATTTCAAACTGAGTGCAGGGAAGACGAGGGTCGAGGCACTTTGAGACGTGTCAGGTAGTCAGGTCCTTGAAGGTGTGCATGGAGGTCAGAACACGATGGAGGTTTATGGAGCTGGTGCGGTGGGACCATGTGGTGGGACCATGGGCCGGGCGGGGGCCGAAGTAACACAGGCTCACACAGGTGTGGCTGAAGCCGAGCCGGCACCCGCGCAGCACGTCGTTGCCGATGAAACGGTTAACGAAGTGTCAGACAGGAATGTTATGCAAATGGGCGTGAAACGGTAAAAGTTCCGGACCGACGACCGTCCGGAAAAGCTACCCCCCACCCTCTCACTGGGCGCTTTCGAACCCGACCCGCCGACCGGACCCAGGATGCCAACTCCCCCGCGACCCCGCGCAAACGGGTGTGGGGCGAACACGTTGACGTTCAACGCGCGCACGACGGGCGACCCGACGCGCCGCGGTCTCGCCGCTTGAGACGAGAAACAGGGTGGCGCTCCCAATATGTGTAGCAAAAAATTCACTGTAGTGAAAAGTGCCCGCCGCAGGCGAAAATTTTTTGGGGGGTAAATGGGATGGGATAGCGATAGGCAAAGGCCGGTACCGCCCGAACCGGAAATAAACCACGTTGGGCGAGTAACCGAGTATTGTCCATGCGTAGTAAAAGTTTTTGTACTTTCATAACTTCTGCGTTATACTCAGACTTCGCCACCCACACTGCTCATGAGCAGGTTATGCATGTCATCCTCAAGCACATTCAAGCCACTGCGTGACGCACGCGGCGCCTTGCCCACGGATCCGCCAGAAAAGATGACGTTGGGCAGGCGGATCATCGCATTGACCAGCACCAGCTTGTTCACCTCCTTCAGCTTGTACCCACGCGGGCTCTTCTGCACCAACGAGTACCAGCGGCCGCGCACGACAAGCCAACCCGCCTCAAACTCATCGGTTGTGTGCACCATGTCCTCTGGCAACTCAAAAGCCTCGGAGTCAACGAGCAGCAGCCAGTAAGGGCCCTCGATCTCGAGCTCGTGCGCAGCGGCACGCACGGCCACCACCATGCCCGGCTTGAGCATTTTGCTCCACTCGTTGAGGTCATCGATCTGGTTTGTACGCGCCACCTCTCCCTTCTTCAGAGGCACCCTAACGGAGACCATCTGGCCCCTGTGGGCCTTCATCTCGCAGTTTCCAAAATCAAAGAGCAGGCATGCGTCGCACGCACAGAACATGCTAGCCGTCTCGAGCGGGCCGACCTCAGTGGCGCGTTGGGCGTCGGCGCAGCGGCCAACGTAGAAGTGCTTCTTATTGCAGTCCCAGCCACGCGCCTCGGCTGTGGGGACGCGGCTCTTGGTAAACTTGGCAGTGTCCATGAAGCCAAAAAAGTACTTTGTTGGCGCCTCCCAGCCATCCTTGAGCTCCTTGGGCGTCGCCGGTGCACGTAGCAGATCGGCGAGGTAGAGGACCAGCTCACGGGTGCCCGGGTCGAGCAGCGCCCCCGATGTGATCGCCGCGTTGATCGCGTGTGCGATCAGCACGGCGGCGCCGTCACATATGTCCTTGCCGTGCATCTCAACCTTCTTGACGTGGGCGCGGGTGATGCCCTCCCGCGCCCGCGCCTTGGCACGCGCCGCCGCCGCCGCCGCCGCCTCAGCTGCCGCCTTGGCCGCTGGCTCCATCACTTCCGCTGCTAGTGCCGTTGCAGCTGTCTCCACCGCCGCCCACCGATCAGCCGCCGCTCGCGCCTCGGCCCAGTTGGCAGTCTTCGTGCGCCACTCTGCCGTCTGGCGGTGGTTGTCGCCGTAGTCGAACTGGTTGGGGGAACCATCCGTATTCTCAAGGCGCCGGTTGTAGCCGGGCAGCACGGGAGGTTTGCGTGATGCCTCGACGAGCCCTGACGGCAGCGGCTTGCGAGCCGCGCCCGTCGGCCCGCCCGGGCAGCGCTCGCCTCCCTCAAACCACTCGCCGTACAGAAAGTAGCCATACTTGAGGAAGTGGTCAATGTCCTCCTGCACGATATTGTGCGAGCGCGCACTGGGCTTGAAGCCAGCGCCGTGGAAGGCGTAAAAGATGTAAATGTGCTGCTTGTGTACGAAGCGCACCTTCGTGGGGCGAGCACGAGAGCTCAAGGTCACGTTGGGAGGTGCGGACAGGACCGACACGTTGCGATCAGTGTGCATGAGCTCCGCATGCGCCACATCCATCCTGCTGGGCCCGCGCTTGCGTGCTGACGACTGCGCCTGCTGGTAGGGGCCGAAGCCGACCACCGTCACCTCAAGGCAGTGGCGTTCCATTGTCGCGCACGTTGCGGTGTGCGACCGCTTCGTCTCCACCTGCGCGGCGTAGTCGCACTTGACGTGTGTCGTGTTGGCGAGCGCTGCGTGCACCTTCTCGGCGCGCTCCAGCTTCGCAACGCTCTCGGCCGAACGGCGGTGGCTTGCTGCGTCGGCGTCCGCAAGGCGGGCAAGGATGGCCAAGGTGCAAGCGCGCGGCGCCGCGAGAACGGCGGCGCGGTGCGGGCCCACGATTGCAGCTCGCAGCTCGCACTCGCACTGCGCGCTGTGCTCCGCGACCACGTCGAGCGCAGCAGAGAGCAGCAGCGGGCCAGAGACGTACTGACGTAGCGCCAGCACTCTCGCACCACTGCGACGATCATCGAATACACGCAGCGATTGCTTGAGAAAGTGATCGCGCCACACGTGCCATTTCCAGTCGCGCACCTTGGCGCGTAGCTCATTGAAAAACTCGGCGCGAGTGCCGCCGCGATGAGGCATCCATTCCAGAGAGTAGAAAGGCTTGCCGTCCTGGTCTGTGCCGCGCAGCTGCTTGGACCAGACCCACCAGTCGTACTTCTCGTTGCTGCTCTCCAGGGGGCAGTCAGCGCCAAACACGTTTTCCCAGTCGCACGCATTGCTTCGATTGAAGACTTTGATTGGGCAGTTGCCCTCGGCGCACGCACGGTTGTACGAGCGGAAAACAGATGCGCCTGTCACTGAGTAGTCCGGGAAGCTCTGCTTGCCGCACGGCTGCAGCGCATCGAGCAGCGCATTGGTGCTGACTGTCATGCCATCATACTTGAGCGCGCGAACGCGCTTGCGACGAACTGCCTCCGCTGCCGCCGTCGCCGCCACCCACCGCTCACTGTGCTCAGCGCCGTGCTCGCATGCCGCCGCTGCGGCGGCATGCCACGCCGCCTCCTCCTCCTCCTCCTCTGCGCTTGATGGTGCAAGCCACCGGTGGATGTGGCAACGGCACGCGGGGCCGTTGTCGCCATCCACAAGCTTCTGTCGCTCGGCCGAGTGCCAGCCGCGTCGCGCCTTGTGCAGGCGAGCGAGGTTCTCCTCAACGTACGTGCATAATTGGCAGTCACACTGCGTCGCTTTGCGCTTCTTGATGCACGCGCAGCGAGCCTCCACAAACTGCCTGCGGCCGAGCTGCGCGCCTTTCGGCCGCTTCTTTGTCGCAGTGGCAGCGCGGAAGCGTGCACCAAATTCCGACTTGCGAAACTTGCCAAGCAGCGTGTTCAGGGTGCCCGTCTGAGCACGTCGCGGGTGCAGATCGTAGAGCGCGTTGCCGTTTGCATCAACGCCCAAATAGATGCCAACCTTCTCCTTGTTCTGATTGTCGGGATCGGAGGCAAGCTCCGAGTGCCAAAACTCATCGACAATTTTGTAATTGACCTTGTCGTAGTGCTCCGAGGTCTTCAGTCGCTTCCAACAGCGCCCGCGATCCTCCATCTCGCCTCGCACCTCGACGCCGCGCTTCGCCTGCATATAAGTCAGGCCAAGCAGACGCATCGCCGCCCTCCCTCGCCGGTTCTCAAAGAGATCTCGCGGCAGCAGTGCTGCAAGCGCAGCCGCGTGCGCATTGCGATCGTCATCGGTCCGTCGGCCGCCACGCTGTGCGCCGTCTCCACGCGGCGCCTTGAGTAGCTCGCCAAAGAAGGCTTTGGCGGCCTTGATCAACAGGCGCCCCGTCTGACCATCGACCATATCACGTCGCCGCTCGAGCACTTGCTCCGTGAGCAGAGGCCGTACCTCGGGCATGTCACAAAAGCGCTGCACGACTTCGCGCGTGAGCGCCAGGCCTCCAAACGAGAAGGCGGTGTCGCGCAACTCTCGCACGCGCTGTCGCGCGAGCGCATCCAGCTTCTTTGCGTCGGATGGCTCTGCCGCCTCGAGCAAGCTAGCGAGCTCGGCCGCCTCAGCTGCACCGCCATGGAGGCGAAGGTGGTTGATGTTGAGGAGCTGCTCGCGCAGCTTTCGCCCTTGCTGTACTCGCTTTGTCGGCTTAGGTGCAGAGACGGGCACGGCGGCGGCGGGAGCGGAAGCGGGAGTGGCGGCGGTGAGAGCGGCGGCGGCGGTGGGAGCGGCGGCGGCAGCGGTAGCCGCAGCGGTGACAGAAGCATTGAGATCCATCACAAACTGGCGTGCAGCAACCACATCAGCACTCTCATACGATTCAAAGTTCCCAGCTCGCAGGTTGACGCGTAAATGAGCGACACGTGTGAACGGATTGGCCTGCTTGATATCGCACGAGGCCGAGGAGATTGAGGTGAATGCACGCCGAGACAGCACTGAGCCGTCCACCACGTGCACTAGCGTGCCATTGTCGATGCTCAGCTCGCCAACAGGAGCACCCGTGGCAACAGCTCGTGCAGCGATGGTCAGCCGCACGAGCTGTATGAGCTCGTCGCACGCGGTCTCGTCGCGCGCCGTCTCGACGCACGTTGTCTCGTCGCACGCTGTCTCATTGGAAGCTGTCGAATTGCAAGCTGTCTTGTCGCGCATCATCTCCTCTTCCTCTCCTTCAGCGTCCAGGATTTCCATCAGTGCAATCTGGAAACCTCGCGCGCTAACACCGAGCCGGCAATCAGATTCACCAACTTGCGATGCAAGCTCGAGCAGTTTACTCCGAAGCTCCTGCAGCTCAAGCACTTTCTCATCGCGCTCAGCACGAGTCTCCTGTCTCGCAGCACGAGCAGCAACACAAGCTCGCTTCTTGCACAGATGCTCATCCTCCATGCGCGCTGGAGTAGGCCGAGAGCCACTAGCGCTGCGCTGGTCGCGCAATTCGCAGCTGGGCTGGAAGCGTTCTGGGGCTTTCCGCTTCCGGCTGATCGATGCAACGTCATCAAGAAGGACATTGACGTCGCCAAATAACCCAGCAGCCACTGTCTTGGCATCCGCACCCACACCAACAATGCGCAGTGTGGCGATGAACTCTTCGGTGAGATCACTTTCTTGGACATGGCTCCTGGACAAGCCGTCAATGACCTCCTCCACTCGTCTGGACGCATCATCCGAAAGCCAGACTGTCGAGCGGCGTTGCCCGTCCTCGTCGAAAAGCTCGACGAGCAGCCGTGGCTTCGTCTTGTATGTGCCCAGACGAAGCTCTAGGGTCACATTAAGCCGTTGGATTAAGAGGGGAGCACCAAGTGGCGGCGCTCTCGATCTCGGCATCACGCAGTTCTTCGCGTGGCCATGCGCGCGATCGTGAGAAACGCTTCCAGGTCACCTCCTTTTGGGTTACAAACGTCGCCGTGTGAACGCGAAGAACCGGAAGCAGCTTCCCATTCGATTGCCGTAGAGTTCATCGTTTGTAACCCTCGGGGTCACCTAATTCACACCTAATGTATAGGTGTGAACGTACGGACACCTCAATTTCACAGCCTCGCTACACATATTGGGAGCGCCACCCAACACTTCTAAAGAAACACAAACCTCAACACAATTGCCTCAACACGAACACCGTCTCAAAAACTGTGTGGCACGCACAACCCCCTTTCAAACCCGTTCACGTGTGTGTTGGCGAGCCCTCCCGATCATCTAACGGAACCGCCGCCGCCGCCGCTCTCAGTCGGTAGATCCGTGATCCCGAACCCGGGGAGATTGAGATCTTTGAGCGAGATCGCACCCGAGCCGCGCGACAGAGGGCGCTGCTGCGACTCGTGCGGCGACCAGCCCGTCATGTAGATGATCTGGAACGAGGCTGGGATCGAACCGTCCGTCGGATCACCGTACACCTCGCTATAAATCGCCGCGGCCGCGACGAGCGTCTCGCGGTCGGCAGAGGCGCGGTTCACCGTCGCGATGGATTCGCCCATGGAGCGAAGGTGGTGCCAGAGCGTCCAGGCGTCCGGGTACCGGATCGTGATCACCTCCGTATCCACCGCCGGCAAAGCAAAGCCAGCCCCCTGTACCAACGCGCCCGCGTCCGCGACCGAGCAGAGGGGCGACATGCGCTGCGCCACGCCTCCCCGGCGTTCGAGATCGGCCAGCACGAAGGCCGATCGCATCTCAGCGAGCGTCTCGCCGCCGAGCATCGCGCCCAAGAACAGCCCGTTCGGGTGCAGCGCGCGACGGATGGCCGACAGCGAGCCCGGCAGGTCGTTGACCCAGTGGAGGTTCATGCTCGACACGATCAGGTCGGCCGACTCCTTCTCGAGCAAGGGCATCTCGTCGTCGAGCTCGCGCTGCGTGACCAGCATCGGCGCGTCGCCCTCGGCCCCCGCGCCGCTCGCGGCCGCGTCGGCGGCGCTTGCGGCCAGCATCGCACTCGAGAGGTCGCACTCGAGCAGCCGGCCGACACCTCGGCCGGCCATCGCACGACGCATGTGCCCCGTGCCGCAGCCGAGGTCCACGGCATCGTTGAATTTGTAAGACGAGTGGACGTCATCCAGCCGGTCGGCGAGCCGCTCGGCGACCTCGTCACGAAGGTAAGCGTACTGCGCATGGTGTGGCGAGAGCGCGGTACGCTCGCGATGGTGCCGCTTCAACTTGCGGTCAAAGACGATGCTCGCAAGGCTGCGCGCCGATGTGCGGCAGGCCGCGGAGGGATGGCGCCTTGCGAGGTGCCGAATTGAGCATCCGAGTCGCATCGCGAGTGGGCCACCGCGAAGCTCCGACATACTCGTGTCTGTCCCGCAAGAGAACTTGCCGAGACGGAGAAAGTTTCGAGAAACAGGAAACGGTTGCAACAAGACATGGGAATCGGACAACAACCTTCGCACACCACGATTCGCACTTCACGAATTTTTTTTCGCAATTCACACGACACAAGATCTGCTCATGATGACGGTCGCATCACTCGTGGCGGCCGTGGCCACACACTTGGCGCTTCCGCTGAGCGCACCGCTTCGAATGCCGGCCATTCGAATGGATGCCGCAGCAGCTGATCGGCGGCCAGTCAGTGCGGTCGTCACGGAGCTCGACTCGGTGCCAGTTTTCGCGATCGCCATCAACGGCGACAAGCTGTACAGCACCGACGAGACTGGCTGCATGATCTACACGCACCTATCGGACGCGTCACGCGTGCTCGCGCAGCTGCAATCTACATATCCGGCCGAGGCCCTCGCGCTCGAAGCCCTCTCGCTCGGCACCGTCCTGAGCGAGAGCGGCCTCCTCATCAAGCGCGAGGCCCCGCCCCGGATCACGCTCGTGGCGTCGCCGGACGCCAAGCGCGCGGCGCGCGATCTGCGTGCGAAAGGGCCCGCCGCGAGCTCGAGTGATCCGCCCATCGTGAGCAGCGCGGTGCCCAAGCGCTGGCGGCCGTTGACGGAGATTCCCGTCTTCCACATCGGCACTCTAGCCAGGCGACCCATGATGGCATTCGAGGTGGACGAGGCGGCGGAGGGCCTGCTCTGGCCGCTCTTCTTCCGGCTGAGCGACATCGATCGGCTCTGGGAGGAGCTCGGCGACTCGAGCACCGAGCGGCCGCCTGTGCGCGCCATCGACCTCGCGACGCTCGTCGTCTGCCTGCGCGAGCCCGCCGGTGCGCCGGGCCAGCCGCTCGTGTGTGCGCCTCTCGACGCGCTCGACTTCGTCGCCGAGAAGAATCGACAGGCGCTGGCGGACGCGGCCTTGCAGCGAGCTGGTGGCGGCGATGCACAGGGCGAGGGGGCGAGTTGAATGAACGCGCACGGGGACTGAGGACACCTTCTAATAATGATCATTTAAGGCGGACCGCAGTGCGACTTGATGGGAAGTAGCCAAGTTAAAACCTGGTACATGTACGGGCCTCCATAACTGAGTTTTGGGGTCAGAAAAGAACCGTGAAGATGCACCGTTCACGGCTCGCTCGCCGCACAGGCGTCAAGCGCCGGCCGATCGGCGCTCCCACTTCGGAAGCCATTGCGCGAGCGACGTCGTCGCAGACATGACAACGTCGCTCCTACCCTCGCCTCTCCTCGCCACCTCCGTCGAGGCGGCGGCGGAGCTCCTGGGCGACTACGACGACCTCCGTTGCCCAATCTGCTTCGGCCTGATGCTCGCGCCTCGCCGGCTGCCTCGCTGCTCCGCGCGGCACACCTTTTGCGGGCAGTGCATCGCCTTCTGGCTGCAGTCGCAGCGCGACGGTGGCCTGACCCAGTGCTGCCCAATCGACCGCCGGCCGCTCGCGGCCGACGAGCACCCAGAGATCGACTTCGAGCTCTCGCGCAGGGTCGAGACGCTCGTGGTGAGCTGCCCGAACCGCTCGCTCGGCTGCGCCGTGTCGTTCGCTCTGCGCGACGGCGCGGCACACCTCGCGTCCGAGTGCCGCTACCGGACGGTCCAGTGCCCGAGCTGCCAGAAGCCCCACACGGCCGCCGCGCTGGCGCGCCACATGGATCGTTGCTTCAAGCACTGCGATGGGTGCGGTCTCGCCGTCCCTCGCGCGGACCTTCATCACCATGAGATGGCGCTGTGCCTGACGAAGGCGCACGCGCCGTGGTGGCAGCCGTCCCAGGCGAGTGCCTTTAAAGCTCTTCCGCGACTGCATGCAAGTGCTCACCACGGCGCCCAACTTCCCACAGGCGAGTGCCTTCAAGCTCTTCCGAGACGCCGCCACCAAGCAGTACGGCTGGCTGCTCGGCACAGCGCCATCCCTCGTGGTGGACTGGGAGCGCGCATGCGGATCGATCCGTTCGCTTCTCGACGGGTTCAGCGCCATCGACGGGACGGAGGAGCGCTCAGCCAGCTACTGCGCGCGTGTAGGCACCGAGTGCGAGCAGAGCGGCTCGAAGGGCCCCACCTCTGATGACCTTCCGATTGCAGCTGATGAGCTCGGATGGCGCCCCTCATCAGATGCGAGCGGCGCGGCTGGCATGGACCCTCCGTCACTCTCCTCGCCCGAGCCGCCCAGCTCGAGCCTGCGTCTGTCGATGCCCAGCTCGCGCTCGCGACGGCGCTCCTGCGCTGTGGAAGGGCGAGCGAGGCGCGAGAGACCTTCGCGGCGGCGCGGCAGCGCGAGGAGGACCAGATCGAGGCGCTCGTCGGTGAGGAGAGAGGCGCTCGGTGACCTCGGAGTGATCTCTGATGACCTCTGATGACCTCTGATGACTTCTGAGTGCGACCGAGTGCCCTCTTCAGGTGAAGCCAGCGCTCTCTGATGACCTTCTGATTGCAGCTGATGAGCTCTGATGGCGCCCCTCCTCAGGTGAAGCCAGCGCTCTCGACGCACTCGCCTTTGGCACCGCAGAGCCCTCTCAGGCTGCTACCGAGCTATGGCTGCGTGCGCGCGCCGTATCGAGCGCCGACGCTCCCCCGCAGAGCGAGGCGCGCTCGCGATGGTGCGTGGCGCTGTATCGGGCGCGGCTCGCTCTGGGCGAGGCGGCGCCCTGCATGCAAGTGCTCATCTCGGCGCCCGCTCCCCACTCCAGGTATGTGGCAGCAGCGCGGGCGCGGGTCGCTCTAGGCGAGGCAGCGGCGGCGGAGGATCTACTGCTTAGCGTGCTCTCGAGCCGCCAGCGTGCCGAGTGCACCGTCCAGGCCGAGTACGCCGCTTGATGGCGTCTGATTGCGTCTGATTGCGCCTGATTGCGTGCCGAGTGCACCGTCCAGGCCGAGTACGGATGAGCGATGATTGCATCTGATTGCGTCTGATTGCGCCTGAATGCGCCGAGTGCACCGTCCAGGCCGAGTACGGATGAGCGATGATTGCGTCTGATTGCGTCTGATTGCGCCTGATTGCGCCTGATTGCGCCGAGTGCACCGTCCAGGCCGAGTACGCTGCTTGATGAGATACGATGAGCGATGATTGCGTCTGATTGCGTCTGATTGCGCCTGATTGCACCTGATTGCGCCTGATTGCGTCTGATTGCGCCGAGTGCAGGCCGAGTACGCGGCGGTCCTCGAGGCGCTGCGCCTGTCTGCGCGGCATGCAAGTGCTCACAACGGCGCCCATCTTCCCACAGGTACGCGGCGGTCCTCGAGGCGCTGTACCTTCACGACTTGCCACGAGAAGGTCTGCTCGCGGCGGCGCTCCTGCCGGGCTGCCTGCCAAGTGCTCACCACGGCGCCCTCCCGCCGCCCCACAGGTCTGCTCGCGGCGGCGCTCCCGCCGGGCTGCCTGCCAAGTGCTCACCACGGCGCCCTCCCGCCGCCCCACAGGTCTGCTCGCGGCGGCGCTCCCGCTCCCGGCGGCTTCGTCTACCGGTCGCGACCGCCTCTCGTCCGCCTTCGATGCTTGGTCCCTCGTGCTTCGTCAACGGCCAGGTAACTGATTGCGACTGATTGCGACTGATTGCGACTGAGGTCCGCCTTCGATGCTTGGTCCCTCGTGCTTCGTCAACGGCCAGGTGACGCGCATGCCTCCGCACGGCGCGCGCCGCTCGCATGCGTGCGCCGCATGCAAGTGCTCAGCACGGCGCCCATCTGTTCTCCCCCCAGGTGACGCGCATGCCTCCGTGCGGCTCGCACTGGTCGAGGCGGAGCTTGCATTTCAGAGCTCGACGGCGGGGGCGAACGATGCCGAGGCGCGCCGGCACCTTCGGTCGGCGCTCGATCGGATGGAGAAGGTAAATGCGACTGATGAACGCTGATTGCGACTGATGACCGCTGATTGCGACTGATTAACGCTGATTGCGACGGATGACCTCTGCTTGCGACTGATGCCGAAGCGCGCCAAGAGAAGATGCACCGCTCAGTGCCGCTCAGTGCCGCTCAGTGCCGCCGAGGAGCGCTGATTACGACCGATTACGACCGATTGCGACTGATTCGAATCTCGTTCGATCTCAGGTGCTCGAGGAGAGCCTTGACGAACCCCGGCTTCTCGTGCTGACCGCGAAGCTGCTCATCTCGCTCGAGCTCGCTGAAGGGGTTGGGATGCCGATGGCTGTTGAGGTCCCTCCGCCGGCGTACGTGCCACGGATGAACACTGATGACCGTTGATGACCACTGAGGACCACTGATGACCACTGAGGACTACCTGATGGCTACCTGAAGACCTCGGAATGCCTCATCAGGTATGTGCCTCCGTCGGACAGCGACGCTGAGGACGAGGAGGAGGAGGAGGAGGAGGAGGAGGGGAGGGCACCCAAGCCACCCAAGCCGTCGCCTCGGCCGTGGATTGTGATGACGAGCTTCCTTAGCCATGGGATCGATCCGAGTGTCGGAGGGGGGGCTGGTGTTGGTGGGCGGGGGGCGGCTGGCTCTGGTGGCGGAGGTGCCGCCGGCCGAGCGCGCGCCCACGACGGCGCGCGGCCGCGGCTCGAGCGCGCATGCAATCTGCTGCGGACAGCGCTCGCGGTGCGCCCTGCATGCAAGTGCTCACCACGGCGCCCCGAGTGGGGCGAGCACGCCCTGCATGCAAGTGCTCACCACGGCGCCCTCCTCCCCACAGGTGCAGCCTGCGGACCCGGGGGCCGCGGCTATGCTCGGGGTCGCGCTGTGTTGGGCGAGCGGCCGGCACGCCAAGTATGAGGCGACACGGTACCTCCAGAACTGCGTCGAGATGCGTGCATGCATGTGCTCACCATGGCGCCCATCTCCCCACAGGTACCTCCAGAACTGCGTCGAGATGCTGCGAGATCGGATGGCCGTTACGTTCGCTGCCCTCAACCAGTCGCCGCTACCCGACGCCGCCGCCGCCACCGCCGCCGCCGCCGCCGCCGCGAGAACGAGCGGCAGCGCGTCGGGCACGGCCGCCATGCCGGAAGAGCACGCACTAGCCGATGCCGCATTTGACCGCGCGATGGCGGGAAGCCACTCATCAGGTAGCGAGATGGCGAGCCGATCGGCCCTCCTCGAGGCGCTGCTGAGTGCCGGCCAAGAGCCCGAGGAGGCGGCGGCGGTGTTTGAGTGCCTCGCTCAGCGGGGGAGTCGCAGGGAGATGGTGTCGCGCAGGCAGTGGCGAGCGGCTGTGGCCTTGGCTGCCGCACGTGGTGCGGGCGCCGTCACGGGCGCCGGCGAGGCTGCTGCCGTTCACGAGGGCGGCGGCAACGAGGGAAGCGCTGGCGGTCCCTGCGGCGGCGATGTTCGCGGTGGTGGTGGCAGCGGCGGTGGCGATGTTCGCGGTGGTGGTGGCAGCGGCGGCGGCGATGTTCGCGGTGGTGGTGGCAGCGGCGGCGGCGATGGCGCCGTCGTGGGCGATGGCGTGGACGCCCGAACAGGCGCCGTCGTGGGCGGACGTCGTCACACTCCTAACCGTCTTTCAATTGAAGGTGTGGACACGCTGTTCTTGTACATAGGGTGCTCTCTGTACGCGCAGCAGCTGCTCATGAAGCCCGCCCTGCATGCATGTGCTCACCATGGCGCCCTATGCCCCACAGGTACGCGCAGCAGCTGCTCATGAAGCGCGAGGTCAACGAGGTGTGCTGAGGACCACTGAGGACCACTGAGAACCTCTGAGAACCTTTGAGAACCTCTGAGGACCTCTGAGGACCACTGAGGACCACTGATTGCCCCCGTCATCAGGCGCGCCCGGTGCTGCGCGAGCTCATCCACGTGGCGCCCACGCTGCTCCGCGCTACGTTTGAGGCATGGGGCTACTCGCGACCTTATTGCCTCCTCGAGCAGCTGTGGCTGGAGAGCTATGCGGGGATGGTGTGCGCGAGCCTCGCGCCGCGGCAAGCACCCGGGCTTCGTCAAGAAGGGCTGGCGATGGCCATGCAGCTCACAGCGATGCTCCAAGGCAAAGTACAGATGCGATTGCTTCGTCATCAGGTGGGCGGCTCATGCGTCCAGGGGCCACTGATGGCCACTGATGGCCACTGATGGCCACTGATGGCCACTGATGGCCATTGATGGCCACTGATGGCCACTGATGGCCACTGATGGCCACTGATGGCCAC
>ERZ761574.1309-NODE-1309-length-16442-cov-70.644169_pt1 | contig 16442 bp, 14 predicted proteins | sample MGYA00374950_ERZ761574 | MGnify/ENA primary metagenome ERZ761574 (study PRJEB28895, sample SAMN07631631) | mixed culture metagenome | isolation source: Freshwater growth medium | place: USA: Seattle, Washington | collected 2016-10-03 ... | reverse complement strand
CCACTGATTGCCACTGATTGCCACTGATTGCCACTGATTGCCACTGATTGCCACTTGCCGCCACTGATTGCTACTGATTGCCACTGATTGCCATTCATGGTGCCTGATCGCCGCTGATCGCCACTGTTTGCCACTGATCACCACTGGCCGCCACTGATTGCCACTGATTTCCATTCATGGTGCCTGATCGCCACAGATCGCCACTGTTTGCCACTGATCACCACTGGCCGCCACTGATTGCCACTGATTTCCATTCATGGTGCCTGATCGCCACAGATCGCCACTGATTGCCACTGACCACCACTGGCCGCCATGCAGGTACACTCTCGCGGCTGACGCTCGACTCTCGCTTCGAGGACGCCGCGCTCTGCGCGCTGCGGCTGCTTTGGTCCAAGCGCTCTCCACGCAACCTACTCGGCAACACACTCGACGTCGTGAGTGGGGCTTGGCGCAACCCGATGGCGGGCATCGGCGCGGGCATCGACTCGTTCTACGAGTACGCGCTCAAGAGCGACCATCTGATGATCTCTGATGATCTCTGATGAGCGCTGATGAGCGCTGATGACCTCTTATGACCTCTGATGACCTCTGATGGCCTCTGATGGCCTCTGATTGCCACGCAGGTATGCGCTCAAGAGCTACCTCGTCTTCGGGACGCCCGAGTTATTCCAAATTTGGAACGCGTCGTACAGCGCAGCCCTCGCTCACTTGCAAATAGGACCCTGGTACGGCGAGGCCAACATGTACGCGGGCAAAGCCGAGGTGGCCTCCTTCGACTCGTTGCAGGCGTTTTGGCCCGCATTGCAAGTGCTGGCTGGCGACGTGGCCGCGGCCGCGCAGACACAGGAAGCGTTCCACAGGTGCGATGGCCGCGGAGTGCCGCGGAGTGCCACAGCGTGCCACTGATGACCACGGAGTGCCTCTGATGGCCTCTGATGTCCATTGACTGGTGTGCGTGGCCATCGCACAGCCTCTGGTCTCGATTCCGCGTGCTGCCTGAACGATATGACGTGGCCCGTGCCGCCGTGCACTCCTCAATGGCGTACTATCCCCTGCGCCCCGAACTGGCCGAATCGACCTACGCGCTGTACCGGGCGACCGGTAGCGACCGGTACCTCGAGATGGGGCGCGAGATGGTGATCTCGCTCAACCAGATCGCGCGTACGCCCTCGGGCTTCGCCGCGGTCAAGTCGGTGCTCGACATGACGCTCGAAGATCACACCCCCTCCTTTTTCCTAGCGGAGACACTCAAGTATCTCTACCTGCTCTTTGATGACGACGCCTTCCCCAACACGCATGCATCCGGCTACGTCTTCTCCACCGAGGGCCATATCATCCCGATCAGCACGGCGTTTCCGAAGCAGCCGCCCATCACGGCGCCCGCGCTTTCCACACCGGCGGCGGAAGTAGGTGACCATCACGGTGCCGATCTCGGTACCTCCGTGGATGGCGCCGCCGCCAACGACGCCGCCGACGCCGCCGACGACGCCACCGACGACGCCGCCGACGACGATGATGCCGCCGCCGCCGACGACGACGACGACGACGCCGTCGAGTTGACGGCGGCGCAGGAGGAGTTGCGAGCCTCGCGCGAGCGCTTGGTGCCACCGGCCGCCGAGCCGCCGCCTCCGCCTCCTCCGCCGCCTCCTCCGCCAACGGCCACGCGCTTGTTACAAGGCCTGTTGAATCTCGATTGGATCTCGATGCCGAGATCCTTCGAGATCGCCAGTGCGCCTGGTGAGGCCGAGGCCGTCGCCCGACACGGCGCCGAAGCCGATCGGTACCATCGCCGCCGGCACAAACAGCTCTCGCCATCGCCGCCCGTCCGCTCGCGTCAGGGCGCCGTGTCGGGCGGTGCTGGCGCCGTGTCGGGCGGCCATAGCGCCGTGTCGGGCGGTGCGTCGGCCAGCGCGAGGCTGCCCTCACATGAGCCTCATGGCTTGCCGATCGTCGAGCTGCCGGTCAGCCGGCTTCGTCAGATCATCAGATCTGCGGGGCTGAGCTACTCGGACTGCTTCGAGAGGAGCGAGCTACAATCTCGCGCGACGGTCGCCACGAGCCTCCTGCTGCAGCGCCGTCGTGAGCGTGCCGCGGCAGCCGAGGCGGCGGCGGCGGGCCTCGAGCCGCCCGGAGCCCACCTCGTGTGCCACGCCTTACAGCTGCCGTCTTCACATTCACAGTCGCATCCTCGCGAGCCTCCGCCGCCGTCGTCGCGCCGACAGCGGCATCAGGAGCAGACGCGGAAGCAGAAGCTGCAGCAGTGCCAACCACCGCCGCCGCCGCCGCAGGAGCAGCAGCAGCAGCAGCAGGAGCAGCAGCAGGAGCAGCAGGAGCAGCAGCAGGAGCAGCAGCAGGAGTCGCAGCGTCAGCAGGCCATCGCTGCAAAGGCCGCCCAAGAGTTGATGATCATGCTCGCGGCAGAGCCGAGCCATGCGACGCTCGGCTCGATCTCCGCCTTTGCAGGTGAGCACTGCTGATGATGCCTCGGATGACATCCACACTGATCTCCCGCCCAGATCTCCGGCTCGATCTCCGCCTTTGCAGGTGGGCACTGCTGCAGCTCGGATGACATCCACACTGATCTCCCGCCCTGATCTCCCGCCTTGAGCACTGATGAGCAATGATACCTCGGATGGCATGACACACTCACACATCCACACTGATCTCCCGCCCTGATCTCCCGCCTCTGCAGGCCCGCGCGGTGTACGTGTGCGTGCCACGGCCGCCGAGCAGTTGGATGCGCTCTCCGCGGAGGTGTGGACAGTGAATGTGAATGTGAATGTGAATGTGAATGCTCTCCGCGGAGGTGTGGACAGTCGCCTTGCGAGGATGCGGGCAGCAGGCATGCAAGTGCTCACCACGGCGTCCCGGGTCCCTTCCCCACAGGTGTGGACAGTCGCCTTGCCCGAGAGCGACCCTCCGAGCGCCGGCGCGAGCACCAAACCGACGGGCCAGCAGGTGGCCGAGTCGGTTGTGATCGCGCTCGCCGTTCGAAACGCGACATGCGGGCTGCAGTTCGAGTGGAGCCGCCGATCGGGCGGCCACGTCAGGTGACTTGACTTGGCGTGACTTGATTCGACTTGCCTTGCCTTGACTTGACTTCGAGTGGAGCCGCCGATCGGGCGGCCACGTCAGGTGGCGCGGTGCGACGCACCTCTTGAGCCTCCGAGCATGCGAGTGCTCACGACGACGCCCACTCTGCTTCCCCACAGGTGGCGCGGAGCGACGCACCTCTTGAGCCTTGCGCTACCGCACACGAACGGTCCGCCGCTCACGCTGTCCGCGAACCCTGTTCCCTCGCGACGGCCAATCTCGGCTGATATCTCGGCTGATATCTCGGTTGATCTCGGCACGCGGGGCTTGAGTGGACGCGCCGGGAGCGCCGTGTCGGGCACGGGGCGCTCGCGCGGACGTAAGAAGGAGAGGGCCAGCAAGCGCTCCTCGAAACGATCGGCCGAGGAGGAGGAGGAGGAGGCGCTGGTGGAGGCGCTCGCGGATGGGATCCCGTCCGTTTCGTCAATGGAGGCGGCGGATGGGATCCCGCGCAAGGCGGTGCTCGTGCAGCAATGCGGCTCAGCCTTGGACGTCGAGAGAGAGCTGCAGCGGCTCTGGCCAGTGCCCGAGAGGCCGACCGCCTTCGTGGCCGAGGGCGCCGCCGCCGCCGAGGGCGCCGCCGCCGCCGAGAACGGACCGGCCGCCGTGCCAGCACGCACGTCGATCGCGTCCGCGTGGGCGGTGATGCTACCCGACCCGTCAGCACCTCCCTGTGATCTGCTCCAGGCGCTGGGTGCGTTGAGTGCGCTCGGCTTCACGCGCGTCGCTATCCCTGAGGGCCTCCCTTGTGGTCCCAATAAGGCAGGTGGGCCGGGGGAACCGCCGCCCGCCTTCGGACCGCCCCCTGCCTCCGCCGACGCGCCCACCGCCGCAGAGGCCGCTGCCAAGGAAAGGCGTCGACAAAGGTCCCCATCCGATGCCCGACACGGCGCGTCGGGTTCGTCATCCTCCCCCATGGATGACTCGAGTTGGTGGCCGCCCTCATGGCCCCGTGCGCGCCACTCGCGCGGCTTGTGCGTGCCCACGCCCGCCTACGACGAGGGCTTGACGAACCCGGTGCCCTCACTGTTCACACTGCCCCATGCGGCGGTCGCTGCGTTGCGCGAGCGCCTCGACCAGGTGTACGACACTCACAAGGATAGGGTCCGCTCCGCTGCGGACGGCAGCCTGTCAGGCAGCCCGCCGTCCTCGTCGCCTGTGCCGATCGGGCCACGCGAGCCTCCGCCCGCGCGCACACAGACGAGTGACGACTCACAAACGTTGGCGGCCACAGCGCCCGTCCAGAACCTGCACGTGCACTGCTGGTGGCCGTGTGAGGAGAAGGCGGGCCCATGCCACTTTTGCGGGCCGGAAGGGGCATGCTGCCGCCACGGCTTCGACATGATGCTGCACGAGTGCGCCCAGGGGCACAGCGGGTGCATCGACCACCACTGCTGCATACCCGCGACCCAAGGTTCGTCAGAGGAGCTCGCCCAAGGAGCTGACGAAACCCCGCAGAAGCTCGTGCCGCCCGAGCTGCTCCTCCACGCGGCGCTGTCCGCGTACGAGCTACCGAATGCGAGCACCGCCCTCGCGCAGCTCCCACCGTCCCTGCGCTCCATCACCCTCGATGTGCTCCAGCCCGCTCAGTCCGAGCCCGGCGGGTTGCGCATGACGAGCATGACGAGCATGCCGGTAGCTGCCGGTAGCATCGGTACGAACCTGCGCGGCCCACCCCAGCTCTCGTGGCAGATCAACGTGAGGGCCCATGGGGACGGCATCCTGAAGCTCGAGGCCGCCGAGACGACGCCCGATGGGCGCTGGCAACCCTTCCACACCATCTTCTCACAGCGGCAAGAGGTGAGCAGCCTCGGTGCCCATCACGGCGCCTCGTGCCACCGCCCCGACAAGCGCGCGAACAGCGCGTGCGCGTCGAATGTCGACTGCGGCGTGAGCATCGAAACGTGCCTCGAGCGCCGCTGCTCCGCCTATGGCTTTTGCTTCACGCCGATTCCGAATGCGGATGAAAGTCGTTGACGTACAGCGGTAAACGCGGTGAGCCCGGATCTCCCGCGGAGACGCTGGAGTGTACATCGCTTTACGATACTTAGCGACTATAGAAAAAATTCTACGGCATACGGCAAAATTGCGTTCGCGCGAGCACCTTTCCGCCGGCGTCGTGTTGAACAGCAGCTAAACAGCAGCATCTCATTCGGTTCTACGGTTGCGCGTTGACAGCTCACTAGCTACTTAAGCTAGGATGTTGTGAACGTTGCGAAGCGATTCTCGTCGATGGTTGCCCTCTTAAAGCGTTTTAAGGTACCGGTACATGTATGGTGTATCATGGTTAGGCCGTGTAACCTCTCCGCGTCATACACGCCTGTAGGCCGAAAAAAGCCCCTGATAAGTTGCATGTTCACATGCAAAAAACAAATTTCATGTTCTTTCCATAACTCCGAAAGCATGGCCAAGATTCTCCATTTCCTAGGGATGGCGGGCGTGCCGTTGCGGCTGGCCATCGGTTCGACACCACGCTGCGTCGGCATCGACGAGGCTTGGCAGGGCATGCAAAACGCTAAAGAATCGCCGCAGAACACACGCGTGAGGACTGCGAATTCAGAGTTGAGCTTTCAGTCTCGAGCATGCTGCACAACAACACATCAGATGTTTTGAGAAGTGAACAGCTCGACCAAACGCTCAGGATGGTGGTTGACTCTTCGGAATGGACAAATGCCATATCCAAACAAGGTGAGCGCGCCATTCGAGTGGCAATCCTCGGCTGCTCAGTCAGCGCAGGGTGCGGGGCGGAAGACAGCAACCCAACAGAGTGCAGCTTCAAGCACTCTTGGGGCAGTCAACTGGCCTCTTGGCTTGACGGCTTCCCAAGCGTGCGTTTCAACGTGCAAATATGGGCTAGGCGAGCTGTGAAACCCGAATACTTCAAGGCATGTACAGACCGCTTCGTCTCCAGAGCAGACGTCGTCATGCTCGAGTTTCAGCCGGTGCTTCAGGCGGATTCCATGCAGCGAATCAGCGAAGAGCTCGAGGATATCGTTGCCGCTGTGCGACGAGCTGCACCCAGGGCTCCAATAGTCGTTGTGGGGTGGCGCTCTTTGAGCAGCTCGGCACGAGGTCGGGCAGGTTCTTGCGAGACGGCTCTAAAGACGTCGGCCTTACATCTCGGCGTCGACCTCGTGCTATCCGGCACACTGCTTCCCCTGGTTGGAAACCTATCGCTTTATGCGAGAGATCGCATCCACCCAAACACCCTGGGGTCCGAGGTGCTCGCACAGGCTGTGGCCCGGCTAGTGGCCCGCCACACTGTGGATGCCATGTGCTCGTCCACGAGAATGCATTTGGGCACCCTTCAGCCGAGACTGCCGCAAACAACAAGTCCCAGAGTGGATGAAAAAGAGTGGTGCACCGAGGACGCTCGCTCCTTGCCCGCTGTGCACACCAACGGCTGGAGCCTAGTAAACGAAGGTGGCTCAGGTCAGGCTTCCAAATATGGATACCTCTCCACCACCGCAGAGGCAGATGACTCCCTAAAGCCACTCACCTTGAACGTCTCTGCCATGCTTCCGGGAGTGACCTGCGCTGTTCTCAGAGGATCTCTCCTATACGAGCAAAGCTGGCGCCCCTCCGCAGGAGATTTCTACGTCTGGTGCTCAGGCTCGTGCCTGTGTACTCAATTGCCTGGTGGCTGGGCTAAGGGGTCAGATCCGTTTCCTCACGTCACTGCGCATTTGCCGAGCCTTGGCGCGACCATCACGAGTACGACTCGCTTCAATATCAGATACGGGGTTGGAGACTTCAGCAAGTACTGCTTCCTTCACGTAAAGCATATCAAACGAATAAAAAGCAGCCAGCGCAACACAACACGCGTGCGCATCGACGGGCTGAATTTGGAAGTCTTAGATTGCCGGTCTTTGTGCTTCGCTTTGTTGAGACCCATGCACGTGTCAATGGTCTCTTCAATGATAGGTGAGTTCGGGCGAGGTTGCGCTGTTGGGTACAGAGAAGGCAAGCCTGGGCATTTGGGACCGTCGTGCTTACAGAACACAAGTAATGCGACTGATGCGAGAAGTGTGTGCGTGAAGACTCTAGCGAAGTACTAGAGTAGACTGTAGAGCTAAGTCGTCTCGTCCCTCTAGGCCACTAGAGCGGGCGCCCTCTTGCGTCGACATGATGTTTTTTTCAGTTACCACTAGCTCGTATAGCTCGGTGCACAGCCAATGTTTGTAATCGACACCAAGACACCGGCATCACAGCCAATGGTTATAATTGACGACACCCAAGACACCGGACGGCGTGTCACACGAATAAACTTTTCTTCTTTTCGAATGTCGACTGCGGCCCGCGGGGGCGTGAGCATCGAAACGTGCTGCCTCGAGCGCCGCTGCTCCGCCTATATGGCTTTTGCTTCACGCCGATTCCGAATGCGGATGAAAGTCGTTGACGTACAGCAGTAAACGCGGTGACTGAGCTCGGATCTCCCGCGGAGACGCTACGGAGACGCTGGAGTGTACTCAATGAGTGTACTTCGCTTTTAAGATCAAGATCATCTAAAAGATCGCGAGCACCTTTCGCCGTCGTCGTGTTGAACAGCAGCATCTCGGCTGCGCGTTGTTTTGAACAGCATTGTTCAAGGTGTGCTCAGTTTGACTTGACTTGACTTGACTTCAAAAGATCAACTTGAACTTGAACTTGACTTGACTTGACTTGTTTCTTCACGAAGCGACGCTCACGCGGCGACGTCGCTGTGTGCCGACGTCCACACGATCATGGCGTCGCAGCCAACGCTTCTAGCCAAGTTTCAGGAGGTCGCTCGGCACACGCGCATCTACACGGGCGGCAAGGTGGTCACACACGTGTCGGCTGTCGACGGTGCTCATGGCTTCTTCGTTTGCGCGTGCGGGCCCGAGCTGAACGTTGTGGACATCACCACCGGGCGTCTCCTCCTGGTGGTGCCTTGCGATGAGGACGACTTCACCGCGTTTGCGCTCGCGCCATCTGGGACAGAGCTCGTGACCGCCGGGCGCAGCCGTCAGCTGCGCAGCTGGGTGCTCGACGTCGGCGTGACCACGTGCGAGTTCACGCGCGTGTGGAAGGCGCACAAGATGCCCGTGATGGACCTGGCGTACGACGCATCGGGCCGCTTCGTCGCTTCGGGCTCGGCGGACTCGACCGCGATGGTCTTTGATGTGGCCAAGGGCATCGCCACGCATGTGTTTCGGGGGCACACGGGCGTCGTGCACCTCGTGCGCTTCCACCCGGATGCTTCACGCCTCCATCTCTACACATCCGGCGCCGACAACGGCGTGCGCGTCTGGGACCTGCGCTCGCGCGCGTGCGTGGCGGAGCTCAAGTCGCACGTGGGACTGCCCACAGCGATCGCCTTTTCGGCCGACGGCGCCACGATTCTCACCGCGGGCCGCGATCAGCTGGTCAACGTGTGGAATGCTGCCACGTATAGCCTCACGACCTCGATCGCGGTTCTCGAGCCTCTCGAGGCTCTGGTGGTGCTGCCGGCGGCGGCGAAGCCGGCGGCGGCGGCGGCGGCGGCGGCGGCGGCAGGCCCGCCGCCGCTGCACTTCGTAACGGCGGGTGAGAGCGGCCTGCTTCGCTGCTGGGATGCTCGTACCGGTAAGCTCTTGCGTAAGCAGCCAGCGGGCTCGGCGCGGCAGGCGCGGCCCGGTCTGACGCGGCTTGTGCCAGCGGGTGCGTCGACTGTGCTTGCGGCCACGGCGGATCACAACTTGATCTTCCACGGCATTGCGACGCTCGCGCCCGCGCGCTGCATCGCGGGCAACAACGACGAGATCACGTACGTTCGTTGCTTGCCCGCGCATGCCGGGGCGTCAGCATCCGATTCACTCACAGCTGACGGCTCCGCTGTCGCCGCAAACGGGCGCATCGCCGTCGCCACGAACGCGGCGCAGGTGAAGCTCTTTGACACGCATGATATGGGCTGCCGCCTCCTATTTGGCCACACTGACGTCGTGCTGGCGCTGGACGTGAGCGCTGACGGCGCGTTGCTAGCTTCGTCTTCGAAGGACTGCACAGCGCGCGTGTGGGGTGTGGAGAGCGGCGCGTGCGTGGCTGTTTGCGACGGGCACGTCGAAGCGGTCGGCGGGCTGGCCTTTGCGCGCCGCAGCGCTGCCCTCCTTACAGCCAGCAAGGACAAGACCATCAAGATTTGGGATCTCTCCGCCGTCTACCCAAAGGGAGTTGGTGCGGCCGGCGGCGCGGCCGGCGGCAAGAGCACGGCGGCCGGTCGCAAGAGCGCGGCGGCGGCAGGAGCAGCGGGGCCAGCTGGTCCAGCCGGCCCGACCAGCGGCGCCGAGCTGGAGGTGGTGCGCGCGCGCGCCATGAGCACCGTGCTCGGCCATACAAAAGAGGTCAACGCGGTCGCGATGGCACCAAACGACCGCCTCGCCGTGAGCGCGTCGCAGGACCGTACTCTCAAGGTGTGGTCGCTGGAAGGTGGTGCTCTGAAGGAGGTGGGCGTGCTCAAGGGCCACAAGCGCGCCGTGTGGTGCGTGAGCTTCTCACCCGTCGATAAGGCGGTCGCGAGCGGCGGCGGCGATGCCAGCGTCAAGATTTGGTCTGTGTCCGACTTTAGCTGCCTCCGTACCCTGGAGGGTCACTCGTCTTCGGTGCTGCGCATCCTCTGGCTGAGCTCTGGGCTCCAGCTGCTCTCGTCCGGCTCCGACGGCCTCATCAAGCTCTGGTCGGCGAAAAACTCCGAATGCGCCTGCACGCTTGACGCACACGAGGACAAAGTTTGGGCCCTCGATGCGCTCGAGACGGCGGCTGGCGGGGTCGAGCTTTGGTCCGGCTCCGCCGACTCGCTTCTTGTGCGCTGGAAGGACTGCACGTTCGAGGCACAGCAGGAGACCGTAGCCGCGCGCGAGTTGCAGCTGCAGCAGGAGTCGCAGCTCCAGATTGCGATGCATGCGCAGCAGTTTGACGAAGCTCTCAAGCTTGCGCTTCGCCTTGGACACCCGCGCGCGCTGCGCACCGTTCTCGAGCGTTTGCTGCCTCTGCCGCTCGGTGAGATGAAGCTGCGCGAGGCGCTCGCGGCGATGGACGATGCGGACACGGGCACGTGCCTCCAGTTTGCACGTGACTGGAACACGACCGCGCAGCACTCTCTCACAGCGCAGCGGCTCGTGTACAATCTGCTCAAAGTGCGCCCTGTGACCCAACTGCTCGCCACGCCCAAGCTGCAGCCGTTACTCGAGGCACTGCTCCCGTACACGGAGCGCCATTTCGAGCGGCTAGATCGGCTCGTCCAAGGGACCCATCTGCTCGCGTTCACGCTAGCGGAGATTCGAGGGCTCGCAGCCGCCGCGCCGCCCACCCCTGAGCCTTTACCTGAACCCACCCCGCTCGTCGTGCCTGCGAGTGCTGGCGCGATCGCTGGCGCTAACGGCCACAGCCGCGGCCTTGACGAGGACGAGCCCGAGGACGAGGGCGACGATGACGCTGAGGACGAGGAGGACGAGGAGGTCGAGGAAGAGGAAGAGGAAGTGGACGACGCGCCACCTCCTGCGCCGCCTCCGATGCCTGCGGGGGCGAAGCGCCGGCGGCGTGCTTGATCGTCCTCTTGAGGAGGAAGAGCAAGTCAAGCTCCGACGGAAGTGATCGAGAAAGTGCCCGATGGCGCGTGATGGCGCTTGATGAGCTTTTGCGGCATGCGGGGGACCGTGCCTTGCTCTGGTGGCCGGGCGCGGGGCGCTCTGCAGACAAAGAGAGAGTGCACCGCACTGGAGGACTTCGTGCATGCTCTTACTGCGGGCCGTGCACCGACCACCGGGCTCCATGGTGCGCTCTGCCTGCTACGGTTCTAGCTCCGGTGTAAAGAGTCCCAGCCGCCGGCTCCTCGTCGTCGGTGCGAAGAAGCCGAAGCTGACGTGTGCGATGAAACGCACAACTCATTTCCGGATGTGTGCGGCGTTCCCGTTCGCGTCTCCAGCACACTTCTTCACAAGGTTCGGTTCCGAGATCCGGCGTGGCGAATTTTCAATTTAAGCCCGGCCGCCGCGCGCGCCGGCGCGAAGCCGCGAACGTCGATGCGAAACGTTACGCGCCGGGTTCGAAACGACAAACGTATTACGTTCATTCAGTTTTGCAATCATGGCAATCGCTCTACAAAATCCCATGCGGCTAACATGGCGGCTACCAACGTCCTAACGATGTATCCGCATGCGAATCCGCCATGCGTAACGATAAACGAACGACGCCAATGAACGACGCGTGTGGTCGATACGCGCGTGCAATCCACGTATATAAAATAAATTCTCGGACGAGAGCTCGATAAGGGATTGAATATTTAGAATGCCGCGGACGCTCGCCATGGCGCGAGTCTCCTCCACGCGGTAATAAAGTGGGCGTCACCGAAAGCCACGTGTGCCTGCCCGCGCCACGAGCATGCCAGTCTCATTGTCTAGCAGCCAGTATCGAGTCTCTCTCGTCTCCTATTCTCCTTTCAAGCGAGCCCCACCAAGGCGAGTTCAGGTTGGCGTGGGCTCAAGAATCGATTGCCACGTCATGTAAAGTCACGTTGCTCATTAACTGGCGCTGCCAGCCGCCTTCAACACTTCGACGATGTGATGGCGGCTGATCACGTTGCGCCGCACCTCGGGCATGAAGAAGATTGGAGGTTCGACAAGCATTGTGGACTTCGCCTCGAGGGCGGCGACTAGATTGGGAGGCAGCGGGGTGCCGGCGAGCGCGGCAGGGCGGAAGAGCTTGAGCACCTCAACCGCCTTCTCGAGCGGCAGCAGCCCATCGTCCGCGTCATCAGAGAAGCTGGATAGTAGCTTGAGCAGCTGAGAGTTTGTCGGCGGCGGAGGATTATTGAGATGCTCTACGTGGCTGACGAGTGCTTCGACAGAAACACCACCCTCCGGGCGGGCCGCAAACAGTGTGTCGGCGAAGCTATTTGCTGCTGTTCCGGAGAGCGCAGTCGGCCCGAGCGCGAGCAGCCTCAGTAGCTCATCCCGGCTGACCACCTCACCATCGCCGATGCAGGCCGCGAGCGCGTCCTTCAGCGCTTGGCGTGAGGAGCTGATGTCAATGACCATCGTACGGGTATGGACGGCTTTTGCCTCTCCAAAAAAGAGGTGCTGTCGGTCGCTTGCGGAATTCTTGGAACAATTTACATCGTCGCGCCTCGCGCAATGCACGCACGGCGCGCGCGCGCGCGCTCGCAATGTTTGGTGGCCAGTGGCCATGAATTCGCCACCCAGTTCGCACCAAGCTTCTTTTTTTCAAAGATGGACGCCACTTCGCGCGAGCGTGTCTCGATCGTCGAGCGTGCGGGCATCATTCTGGCCGGCCTGAGCATCGACATGGCCATAAACTACCCGATGTGGATCTCTGCCAAGCGCGTCTCTGCTGGGCTCACCATGCCACGGCTCGGCGAGGTCTACAAGGGCAGCGGCAGCCTGATGTTTGCCATGGGGCCGATGATCGTTGTGCAGGACGCGACGACGGCCGTGGTGCTGCGTTCCTTAGACGGCAAACTCGATCCAACCGCAGCGCAAGCCGCCTCGGCGTGCGTCGCTGGCGCCGTCGGAGCGCTCACGGTGGGCGCACAGATCGAGGCTGTCATCACTCGCTCACACGCAATACAGCAGACCATCACACAGACGACGTGGACCACGTTCCGCACAAGCGGCATCGTGGCGCTCGTTGCACCCTACGGCGCCATGATGATCGCCGCCCGCGAGGTGCCTTATGCGGGCTGCCTATTCTTCTTAAGCGGTTGGATCCGCGCACGTCTTGACTCAGCATGGCCTCCGACTGTTACAGGCAGCAGTAGCAGCAGTAGCAGCAGCAGCGCCGGCGCCGGCGGCAGTGGAGGCAGGAGCAGCAGCAGCATCCTACGTGACATCGCAGCCGCGGCACTCACTGCTTCCATCGCGGGGCCCATTTCACAAGCGCCCAGCGTGATTGCTGCACATCAGCAGGCGCACGCCGTCTCTTTTGGCGTCGCGTGCCAACACATTCTGGCCAAGTCTGGGCCGCGCGGCTTCTACGGAGGCCTGCTGCTACGCACAACCTCGCTCGCTGGCTCTATGTTTGTCTTCCCTTTCAGCATCGAGACTGCGCAGCCCTTATACGAGCGGTGGCGGCGGAAGCGAACTGACCTGGAGCGGCCCTCTAGGGGCTGAAAAGCGCCACAAGCACAGCAACCACGCCGGCGCCGCCACTTCGGACCTGCGGCTTCACGCGCCACGGCTCGAGTACGGCTCGACGCAAGCGTCCCCCATCGAGCCGAGAGGGAGAACTGTCTTGCGTCTCGGCTCTCGGGTCCCGGGTCGCGGTCGCGGTGCACAGGCCGTGGCACAGGCGACCATGTGCAGGTCTGTGCGCCTGCATCCACCATCCTCGATCCGGCGTGCACGTGAAACCGAGAAAAATAATTCATTGGGAGGCTATTTCTCGCTGTGCGGCGGCTCGTCGTCGTTAATCCGCATAATCGTGCGATCTGCGCATGATTCTTCCTCCCACTTGGCGCTATCTCAGGGTGCATTGACCCCATGTGATCACTTTGAGTACCGACGAACCACTTATAAGCCAGTGTTATACATGCCATTCGCACACTGTGGGACCAGACAGTGGTCCCGAGACGGCGCTGCCGTCCACCACAGCGTACGAAAAAGTCCTAACACGGTCCACACTGCAGAGCGGCTCTGCTCACTTCTCCTCCTCTGCATCCTCCTCGTCGATATCGAACTCCTCCTCCTCCTGAATCTCCTTATCGTACAAAGGCGACTCGTCGAGCATATCGTCAATGTGCAGCAGGTGCTCGAGCATGCCAGAGGTGTACTTGCCCGACCCGTCGATCTCGTCCAGTCCGTTGTGCTGTTTGTGCACCTTGTTGTCCTTGACGCACACGATCGTCGGCAGCATGTAAATGTTGAGCCGGTCCGTGAGGAACGGCGCGTTCTCGGCGTCCACCCAAACAAAGCGGGCCTCGAGGTGCCTCTGTGCCAGCAGCTCGCAGTGATCGATCATATTCTTGCCCCACTTGTTGGAGTTGCGGTTGAAGATGCAGATGAGGCGCTCGCTGTTCTTTGCCGCGGCGAAGAACTCCTGCTGGTCGACGATCTTGGTGAGGGAACCGTGGCCGTTGTGGCGATTCATCTGCGCCTGCTCCTGCTTCTTTTTCATCTCCGCAAATCGCTTTGCGCGGATGCGCGCATAGTCATCCTCGTCGAGGTTGCTGGCCTTCTCGAGCTCCTGGTCAACGGCCGCCTCGACGGAGAGCAGCGTCTGAGCCAGCGCCATGTCGATCATGGCCTGCTGATCCATGGTGGAGGGTGGTCCGATTCGACGACGGTGACGGCGGCGCTCCGTACCGTTGGGCTCGGAAATTGGTCTGTGTCGTGTGGGAAATTCGGCAAAAAGGAACTCAGCCCTCCACGGGGTAATAGGTAGTATGGTACATTGGTACTATTGGTACTATGTATCTGGAGGACGACGTTTCCGCTTTCCGGCCAAAGACAACGCACGATGAACTCACACAGCTCTTGCGCTCACGCAGTCTCGGCCAGCCCCCCTCAGGCTTACACAGTTAGATTGTCCGCAATCGTGTTCTTGTTTGGGGAGTGGAACTCGATTGCGCCTTCTGCGAGTCCGGGCTGAAGAGGCCTGTCAGAAAGTAGCCGATGCCGTCGTTCGATTGCGTCGCGCGCTCGAAGGGAAGTCCCCTGAGAATCAGGAGATGCAGACGACGCGGAAACTAAGCGCCATCGACATTGTGCATACATGTAGGCTTACGCGGTGAGTTTCGAAGAGCCAGGAGGCTGAGGCGATGCGCGAGACCCTGAGGGGCCAGCTTGGGCGAGCACTGACCGGGTGCCCTGTCGGTACTCGCGCTCATCCTGCTCCTCGACGCCCGATCCAGTCAGCTTGGGCTTGGCGTTAAAGGAAGACTCCGGCGCTTTGTCTAATTTTATGCCATCGAGTCCTGAGCTTAGATTCGCCCCCATCACCCCGTCGGTCGCATCGTGGACGAGGGCCGCGAAGGCAGGCAGCGTGATCACGCTTGTGCCGCTGCGGCTCTCCTCCAACTTTTTGAACGAGCGCGATACGCCCCCTGCCTCCACACCGAGCTCGCGCATCGCCTCGCGCGCAGCAGCGCCGTCAATCTTGCCGTCGCCGTCGCGATCGACGTTGTTGAAGATGCGCACGGCCCCGATGAGTGTGGTGAAGCTGGGCATATCGAGGCCACCCCTCTGTTCGACGCAGTTCGGATCCCATGCGTGCATCACCTTCGACACTTCCTCCTGTGAAAACTTGAGGCCAAGCTTGCCGAACGCCTCGTAGAGCTCCTGAGCGTCGATCGTGCCGTTGCAGTCGCCGTCGAACTCTGCGTATAGCTGCAGGTCGCGCACGAGCACGGCGAACTCGCACAGATCAATCGTGCCGCTCTCGTCCGCGTCGTACCGGCGCAAGATGTTGCCCGCCTCGAGCGCCCCCGCACGCAGTCCAAGCTTGCGCAGCGCATTGCGCAGCTCCTCCATGTCAATGCTGCCCGACGAGTCGGTGTCGTAGCGCTGGAAGGTCTTCACCGTGGTCACAATCGCGCCGAGCTCGGCCAGGTCAATGGTACCTGAGTCGTCGACGTCGAAGCGCTTGAGGATTCGCTCCACCTGCTCCAGGTTGATGCGCAGCCCGAGCGACTCGAGAGCGCTCAGCAGTTCTTTCGCATCCAAAACACCGTCCTCGTTCTCATCAAATTCGACGAGCAGCTTGATATCGCGCACGATGGTTGCAAACTCCTTGACGTCGATCGAGTTATCAGGGTAGTTGTCGTATTGCTGGAGAATTTTGGTCGCCTGGGTGCTTGAGACAGGTACCCCGAGGAACTCGAGCGCAGCTTTGAGCTCCTTGACATCGATGCCCCCCCCCTTGTCTGTATCGAAGCGGTCGAAGGCTGAAGCTAGGGACAGCACGCCTTCCGTGATTTTCTCAGCTCGCTGAAGGATCGGAAGATGGCCCAGGCTCATTTGCCTCTCCCTTTTGATCTGAGCGTGTGTTGGCCGCCCGAAGCCGGAAAATTCAGGGACGGCTGCATAGTGTGCACGTTGCGCCTCGAGAAGCTGCAGCTTGAGCATACGGACTTCTTCCTTCAGCGCGGCGTTTTCCGCACGCAGATGGGAATACTGCGCCCCCATGCACACACGCGATACGTGGTCCCCAAAGAAGGCTGGCGGCGCTAGCAGCGCCGAGCTGCGGAGGCCCGCGGGGGATGTTCGTTTTGGGAGGCGAACAAAAACTCCTACGAATCTGTTTCGGCATTTTCCCATTCATCAGCAAACTCAAGCGCACTTTTGAGTGAAGCTGAGATCAGGTCGCGCACCCGAACCGCGAGGATGGAAGTGTGGGAA